>Ga0209202_1000458_pt1 | contig 34095 bp, 37 predicted proteins | sample AD_UKC032_MetaG_FD_184416 | JGI IMG/M metagenome (GOLD analysis project Ga0209202, IMG submission 184416) | Active sludge microbial communities of municipal wastewater-treating anaerobic digesters from USA - AD_UKC032_MetaG (SPAdes) (version 2) | ecosystem: Engineered > Bioreactor > Anaerobic >... | reverse complement strand
GTTTTAATGGGGACGATGTAAGGGCCATCTTCACGCCGAGATACATCCCCACGGACAATATTGAGGTGCTGGACAAGCTGAAGTCGATGGATTATCCCCTTGACACCAGGGTGCAGAGTTCGATTGACGAGGATTTTATGATGGTGAACCTGCCGGATGGACGTCAGAGTTTTACGATCAACGGGGAAAGGATGACACCGGGCATATCCGTCTCCAATTCGGAAGTGGGACTGGCATCCCTGTCCATAGCGGCGTTTGTTTTGAGATTGGTCTGCACCAACGGGATGATTTCCAGGACACAGGTGAGCGCTTCCTACCGTCATATCTCTGGCAAGATCCTGAGCGAACTCCCGGGAGTCTTGACGGACGTATCAAGAGAACTGGCCAAGAAGAAGGATCAGTTCAGATTGTCCGTCGAGAGCAAGGTCGAGCATCCGGAGATGACCATTAACAGCCTTAACAACCAGTTTCAGTTAAACAAGGTGGAGAAAGAGGCTGTGGAATGGGCGATGCCGCTGGAATATGGCCAGACGATGTTTCATGTCATCAATGTCTATACCAAGGCGTCTCAATATCCGGAGCTGCCGGCGGACAGCGGGTATAAGCTGCAGAGGGTGGGAGGATCGATATTGGGGATGGTGAAGTAAGAAAGTAAATTGAGAAGGACAATTATGGTCAGCATGGGTTTCCGGGAGGAGTCTGTGCTGACTTTTTTTGTTGGGATCGAACCAAAATATCTCCTGTATTTTTAATATACTCGTTAAACGGTCTCTTTTTTTGTAACGTTTTTTAAGCAGATAATACCAAAATTTCGTATAATGCGACTTACGGTTGTCGTTTAGCGATTGAATTTTCAGGATGAGGGACATAATCTTAATGCCAAATGAGGACTTTGGATTTAAGAGAATGCTTGATTGATGCTTCGCCCACAGGGAATAAATGGACTGCCCGGCAAAAATAATTTGATGAACCCTTGAATTATCAAAAGGATAGGTGTATGAAAACATGCAGCAACTGCGGACAACCCATCCAGGAAAATGACATGAAGAATGCGGCGGAGATTTTAGGCGAGCTCCAGGAAACGTCATTCGACGAGTTTGACGAACAGAATCTCTGCCAGGCTTGCAAAGAAGAACTGGGCATGCTCAGCCTGATGGGGTTTGGCGCGTGAAGTTGTAAGCTTTCGTAAACATTGGCAATTCATAATTATTTTAATGCTGCGCTTGTCGAAGCATCGGGAGAATGCTGAATGGCTGTTATGATCCCTGATGATGTGGAAGGCTTCTGCACTGATGGCGAACGCCATTTCTACGGATTTCTGAAGGCAGTGGCCAAACCGGACAGCAAATACCTCGTGTGGTATCTTCCGGACATCAACGGCCATGAACCTGATTTTATCCTGTTTTGCAAAGACACCGGCCTCATTATCTTCGAGGTTAAAGACTGGGTGCTCGATCAGATCCAGGAAGCCAATCCTCAACATTTCACATTAACCATCAACGGCCGCAATGAAGAAAGAGAAAGCCCTTTACGGCAGGCAAAAACCTACTGCCACAGCCTAATGGACAAGATTAAGGCTGACCGTCGCCTGGTCTCCAGAGAGCCGCATCATGCCGGGAACCCGAAAATCCCCATCCATGAAGGCGTCGTTTTTCCCAACATCAATAAATATGAATACCTCAGTAAAGCCCTCGATCAGGTCATTGACGCGGACAGAATCTTTTTCTGGGATGACTTGCACCCGCAATCGGACATCAGCCGTGACCCATCCGGCCAGACCTTCCTGAAAGCCCTACAACTGAAATACTCCACAGCCTTTCACTTTAACCTGACACCGGATGAGCTCAATCACCTCCGCCAGTTGATCTTCCCCGTGGTCCGGATTGAATTACCCGACCGTAATCCTTCAGCGCAGCACGAAAAGCAGCAAAGTAGAATCAAAATGCTGGATCACAACCAGGAAGCCATTGCCCGCAAAATCGACGGCGGTCACCGCATCATCACCGGCCCGTCGGGTTCCGGCAAGACACTTGTTCTGGTTCATCGGGCAGCTCTACTGATGCAGCAAAACTCTTCTGTAAAACATATCCTGTTTGTCTGCTACAATATCACGCTGGTCAATTTCATCAAACGGCTATTGGCGGAAAAGAAAGTGCCCCTGGGCAAAAACGGTGTGGAAGTGCTTCATTTCTTTGAATTGTGCTCGAAAATCCTGGGCGAACCCGTCGCATGGGAAAAGGAAGAAGCAGCCTACTACGACCTTGTCATAGAAGAGGCACTTAAGAAAGCCAAAGACTTTCCGGAAAAGTATGACGCCATTCTGGTGGACGAAGGCCAGGACTTCTCCGACGACATGTATCGCATTGTCGTCTCACTACTGAACCCCGCGACCAACCACCTGGCCATTGCCCTTGACGACAATCAGAACATCTACCACCGGACACAAACGTGGAAAGACCTTGGAATCCAGGCGCGTGGCCGGGTTCACAAGCTGTCCTGGGTTTATCGCAGCACTGGAAATATCACCGCCTATGCAAACCAATTTCTGAGCCGAAAGGAAGAAAAAACTCAAGCGCAGACCCCGCAGATGGAACTTTTCCAGGAATTTCTGACAACCACAGGTCCCGATCCGGAAGTGAAACAGTTTTCTGATCTGAATAATATGATCGACTACATGGCAAAGAAAATCGATTGCCTGCACCGTGAAGAAGGCTATCCTCTTTCCGAAATTGCCGTGATCTACACGCAGAAATCACCGGAACATATGCCCGGCATCCATCTTCCCGATCTTATAATGAAAGCTCTGGATGAACACGGAATCTGTTCCAACTGGATCGCTGGCGATTACCAAGCCAAAAGGTCCTACGATGTAACTACACAGAATGTGGCGATCTCCACCATCCACAGCGTGAAGGGGTTCGACTACGCCTGCGTTTTTGTTATAGGACTTGACTGGTTCAACACTGAACGGTGGAGCAATGAGCAGATAAGAAACCTGGTATATGTAGCCGTGACCAGGGCAAGGGAGAGGTTGTACGTTCCGTATGTATTTAATTTATCATTGATCAAATAGATTATAATCTTAAGCATTGACGGAATGAATTTTTTTATAAGCAATCTAAAGCTTAAATTGTTTGTTGCAATATGTATTTAAAGTTATAAAATGGCGCTAATTTATAAATGTGGGGCAGGTTCATAGAACTCTTACTTCAAGACCTGATCCTGTTTGTTCTTAAAACTAATTTAATTGTTGCCTTGATGAAGGTTACCATTATCATAAAAGCGATATAATGGAGATATAAAATGAATGATTTGAAGGCAGATATAATAGAGAAGTTTTTAAAAGAGGTAATGGATATTGAGCGACGTTATGCAAATGAACATAAGAATAAAAATAGTGCCCGCCAGAGTGACATAAAAGATTTCGTGGAAAAGTTCGTTGCAAAGGAATTAAAATGAAAATATTTAAAATAAAATTAAAAAATTATAGGCAGTTTTATGGAGAACAAGAAATTGAATTTTGCATGGAGAAGGGTAAAAATGTTACTCTGATACATGCAGAAAACGGATTTGGAAAGACTACGATCTTGAATGCGGTATTATGGGCTTTATTCAATCAAGTGACAAAAAAATTCGAAAATCCAGAAAAGATATTAAATTTTGAGGCTGAAGATGAAGGCGTTTATTTTGCTTCTGTTGATGTTGAATTTGAGTTCAATAGATCTCGCTATTTAGTGTGTCGTGTTTTTGATAATCGTAAAACAACGAAAGATAAAACAACACTTAATGCCTTCAAAATTCAAGCGGGAACGCTTAAAGCAATTGATGCACCAGTGACGTTTATTGAATCCGTGGTACCAGCCGAAATGGCCAAGTATTTCTTTTTTGATGGTGAAGCCGCCGAGGCATTCTCATCAGCCACAAGCTATAAAGAAATTGGCAAAGCAATTCGAAACATTTTGGGATGCGAAATCGCAGATACTGCCATTGATGACTTAATGGTAATATCAAAGCAAATAGACAAAGATATTGGAAGAATATCTGGAGATGATAATATAAAGGAAATTGAAAAGAATCTGAGTGATGCAAGCGCAGAATTGGAGTCAACAAGGAAAACTAAATCAGACATTGAGGATGACATAGCCATATTTAGAGCCCAGCGAGATTTAATAATCGAACAACTTCGTACAATGGAAGGATCAAGGCAGATTCAAGAAGCGCGTCAGGAGAAAGAAAATAGATTAGATCAGGCCAGAATTCAAAGGAAAGAAACAATACAAGAAATAATTAAATGGATAGGTCAAAAAGCAATACATGTTGTTAGTCGTAGATTATCCAGCCAAACACTTGATTTTATAGATGAAGCGAGCCTAAAAGGAAGAATTCCAAGCCCATATAATGAAGAATTCGTTAGCGGGCTTTTAAAAGATGAGACCTGTATTTGTACAAGATGCCTTAAACCTCAATCAGCCGAATGGAAAGCAGTTGCCGATTTACTGAGAAATGCATCAAACGCGGAAATGATGGGTAGAATTGTCCGCGCGAGAGCGCGTGTATCAGATTTTGGGGAACGATATCCTGAATCTATTGCGCTACTGGGAGAAATTAAGAAAAAGTGCAAAAGACTTGTTGAACTCATATCAAAACTTGAACAAGAAATCGCCGAACTTGGTAAAAAATTAGATAATGTTCCAATTACAGAAATAGCAGAGCTAGAGCGTGCCAGAAGACGCCTCGATGATAAAATCACAAAGGAAAATCAAAAAATCGGAGTAGTCAAAGCAAGAATATATGAACTGGAGTTAAGGATCAAAGAACTGGAGGATAACCTTAATAAGGCTAGTGAAAAAGACGAAAAAGCAAAACAATTAGTAAAGAAAAGAAACCTCATCATGAAATCAGTAGAATCACTCAAGGGCATACTCAGGCAATATGAAGAAAAAGCAAGAGAGACACTTCAAGGTGAAATAAACGATATTCTTGATAAAGTAGCACATAAATCTTATAAATGTAATCTTAATGAAGATTTTACACTTGAACTTACGTTTGCTGACAATCGTCCAAGTCCCAAAAGTGGAGGAGAGAACCAATTATTGAGTCTTGTTTTTATTGCCTCACTTGTCAAGTATGCTGCATCAAGAATTAATGACGAGAATCAAATTCTCAAGCCAGGAACAGTTGCACCTTTGGTACTTGATGCTCCGCTTGGGCAACTTGATACGAGTTATCAAGAAAGCACGGTTAAATATGTTCCTATGCTATCCGAGCAGGTTGTCTTGCTTCTTTCTAGTAGCCAAGGCGGAGTTAATGTACTGTCAACTTTGGAACCTTATATAGGTTCCGAGTATCTATTAATCTCAGAAAATAAAGAAGGGAAAGGAAAAAAGGAAGAACTGAAGAGAACACTTTACGGACGGGAATATGTTAGCACACTTTATAATCGTCCGAAAAACATGACAAGCATTGAAAGGATTAAATAATAATGCGTACTTTCCGAGCAAGTGAGAAATATAGAGGCTTAATAGAGAAATTGACACAATCAAATCATTCAGTTGCTGGAAGATCAATATTTCCGACAATGCGTGATCTACTATGTTTTGCTGCGGTGCTTGGTTTTGAATTTGAACGCCAAGCTGAACTTGCTGGGAAATCTTTTGAAATTGTTGATGGAAGGGTATTCTCAAATAGTCAGCAAGCAATAGATCTTTTATATCTTGTCTCATTAGCAAGTAGCAAAGATTCCGAAATCCTTAGAGATGAAAATGAAGAGAAGATGATAGATATATTTGAGAGATATGCGCATGGAGGTTTTGAAATCATTGACGGATGGCTAAATGAAAAACCGGAGGACTTAAATGGTGACAGGGCAATCCTAGCTGCTTTATCTAAAAATAAATTTTTAGATGCTCCTCGCAACTCTGAGGATGCAAGCCGCGATGTGTCATTCTAAAATGCTTAGAGAATTAAATCTCAAAGCCGTGTATAGATCTGAGTCAGATAATATTCTGAAAGACTTTTATATTCCTGCATTAAGTGTTGCCGTGAAGTATGATCGTGCAGTAGGTTTTTTCTCGGCTAGCATGCTATCATATGCAGCACAAGGGCTGTCTACCTTTATTGATAATAACGGAGAAATGAGATTAATAATTGGTGGTGCACTTGATGCCGAAGACGAACAGGCGATTAAAGAGGGATATGAACTGCGTGATCTAGCGGAAAAATATGGACGCCATATTATTCATACGATTGAGAGCACAGATGATCCTATATTTTATCGACGCATAGAGATTCTGTCTTGGTTAGTTGCATCCGGTAAGCTAAATATTAGAATCGCTTTTCGAAAAAAGGGAATGTATCACGAAAAAATTGGAATTCTTACAGATGCTGAAGGTGATAAAGTCGTATTTCAAGGGGCTGCGAATGAAACAGCGAGTGCACTCTTGCCAGATTTTAATTTTGAGTCGATAAATGTTTTTCAATGTTGGCGGAACGAATTCCAGGATCATTTTATGCCTTATGTTGTCGGTTTCGAAAGGTTATGGGAAAATAAATCGCCTAATACCCTCGTTTTGAATTTTCCGGAAGCCGCAAAGGAAAAACTAATATCAATTGCGAAACGTGGACCAAAGATCATATCACCCCATATCGAATTAGAGCTGTGGAATAAATATCAGGATATTGACAAAGATATTGACGAAAAGGATGAGTATCCACGAATACCGGAAGTATTTAATGGTGAAGAATTTGTAATAAGAGCTCATCAACAAAAAGCTCTAAACATATGGAAGTCGGCAGAATGGAGGGGTATATTTGCCCATGCTACTGGATCAGGAAAAACAATAACGGCAATATATGGTGCAATTCGAATATATGATGCGTTTAAAAAATTATTTCTTATTATAGCGGTACCCTATCAGAATCTAGCAGATCAGTGGGTTAGTATATTAAAAGATTTTAATATAAGACCTATTCAATGTTATGAAAACACAAATCAATGGAGTTCTTCATTATCCGAATATATTACACTCTATCAAACAGGATCAATAAACTTTGCATGTATAGTAGTTGTTAATAGAACTCTTCAGTCTGATATTTTTCAAGGCCTTCTGAAACAAATACCGGGTGATCATTTATTATTTATTGCTGATGAATGTCATCATCATGGAACACAAAACTTAGCAACATCATTGCCACAACAAGCTAAGTTAAGATTGGGTTTATCCGCGACGCCGGAACACTATATTAATAAGGAAGCAAACAATCGTCTTACTGATTATTATGGTAACGTAATAGATTCATATGGCTTGGAACAAGCTCTCAAAGATGGTGTATTAACACCTTATAAATACTATATTGTCCCAATAAATTTAACAGAGGATGAAGCAGAGGAGTACCGTCAATTGAGTGAGCAAATATCACGTCTAGCAGCAATGAGAAATGGTGAATCTTCCCATCAATCAGGTGATGAAATGTTAAATATGCTCCTGTTTCGTCGAGCAAGATTATTAGGACGTGCGCAAAACAAACTTTTAGAACTAGAATCATTACTCAAAAAGGAAAAACCCACCCCATTTACTCTTTTTTACTGTGGTGATGGTAATAGTGAAGATAGAGAGTCCGGCGATATTATTCGGCAAGTAGAGGCAGTTACACAAGTCCTATATAAAAATGGATGGAAATGTTCTCATTTTACATCAAGGGAAAGTCGTGAAGAAAGAATACAGCTACTAGACCATTTTAGACTTGGAATCGTCGATGCTCTAGTAGCCATGAAATGCTTAGATGAAGGTATTGATGTTCCTGCGTGCCGAAAGGCATATATTTTAGCGAGTGGTAGAAATCCGAGACAGTTCATTCAAAGGCGAGGAAGAATCTTACGTCGGTCATTAGGGAAAGATTATGCAGAAATATATGACTTTTTTGTTACGATTCCGCCGGAAATTGAAGAAGGCAGCCCGTACGAAAAACAATTAATAAAAGCCGAACTCGAACGTGTGGCTGAATTCACCCGTTTAGCAATTAACGAAGCTGATGCTGTCAGAGCACTTCTTCCGGTGTTAGATCAGTATAATCTTGCATATTTGTTAGTATAAATATCATGCGGCTTATTTAACAGAGCCTCGTTAACTCCAATCAACCTCTTTACGAAATATGATATTGATTTTGTGCCATGGGCAGAAGTTTCAGGAGTTATGAAGACTTTGAGCCCCTCCCCATTGTCAATCCACAGGATGCTGTGTTCATTAAACCAAGAAAGTCTGAGCCCCTCCCCATTGTCAAGACAGAAAACGTGGTCGCTTAAGGTGCATTCGATGCCTGCACGGTTAAAAGTTAAATTCTTCTTCCGGATGATGTCATCATCGGGAACTGGCGTTATCCACAGCCATCTCGGAGCAGCCCTTCCGCGGAGCATGGCGGAGAGATGGCTGTGGGTAACGCCGCCATTGCCGATTGTTTGTTAAAATGCCGCTGCCGCTTTTGGTTCATGGCAGCCGGCCTGCTCTTTGAAATAAACTTCATAAGGTGTCCGATAACCCAAAGACTCGTGGAGCCGCTCGTTGTTATAAAGCTGGAAGTATCGCTCCAGATGACGCCTGGCATCAGAAACCGTTGTGTATTGGTGAAGGTAAACTTCTTCGTATTTTACAGTTCGCCAGAGGCGCTCAACGAAAATGTTGTCAAAGGCCCGGCCTCGGCCGTCCATGCTGATTCTGATGTTCTTGTCTTCCAAAATGCCGATGAACGCCGCACTGGTAAACTGAACTCCCTGGTCGGTGTTCATGATCTCCGGTTGTGAGAATTGAAGAGCTCTTTTCATGGCGTCCATACAGAAGCCGGCATCCAGGGTAATGGAAATCTCCCAGGACAAGACATAACGGCTGTACCAGTCCATGATGGCCACCAGGTAAATGAACCCCTGCTGCATGCGGATATACGTTATGTCGGCGACCCAAACCTGATCCGGGTGATCGATGGTCATGTTCCTTAGTAAATACGGATACTTCTTGTGTTCAGGACTGGCCTTGCTTAAGTTCGGTTTCGGGTAGATGGCTTCCAGTCCCATGAATCGCATTAGTCTTCGGACTCTCTTCTGATTGACGAAATGTCCCTGGCGGTGCAACCAGGCGGTCATTTTGGCGACACCGCAAAACGGCATTTTGGTGTATTGCTCGTCTATCAGGTTCATCAGAAGCTGGTTGTAACGGTCATCTTTCCCGGATACGTAATAATACGATGACCGGGGAAGGTTCAGCAGTCCACACTGACGGGCAACGGTAATGATTTTATGTTCCGGTTCGATCATGGCTCTTTTTTCTTGAACTGAAGCAGTTGGGACTTTTTTTTAACCCATTCCAGTTCGACTTTGAGCTGGCCGATCTGGCGGTAGAGTTCGGAGGTCATTGCTTCGCCCTGGTTTTCCTGTTTCTGGCGGCGGTCGGAAAAGACGTCAGGCAATTCGTCCAGCAGTCGTTGCCGCCATTGTCTGATCTGGTTGGAATGGACGCCATATTCGCTCGATAGCTGGGCCATGGTTTTCTCCCCTTTGACGGCTTCGAGGGCGACTCTGGCTTTAAAAGCTCCATCGTGGTTTCTTCGCATGCTTGTGGCCATCTTTCTTCTCTCCTTCTTGAGTATGGCAGACTAACATGCACCTTATTCACCTGTCCAGTTTTTGGGGAGTATTATACTTCCCGAGCGTTTGGTTTACCGCCCGGATTGAGGGATTACTAAAACAAAAAGTGCGAAAGATTGTTGACACTACCAAAGTATATAGTTTGGTATGTCAATTTTAAAAGTCATTTCCGAAAGTATAAGAATGGATGATTTTATCGCTTCCTGGATTTCAAATGCCAATTATGCTAGTAATGTATTAAAATAACTTCGAAAATTAGAGCGCCTAATGAGCAGAACTACGCAGAGGAATAACCTTCAGGTTTTCAATCCAACACTCTCAAAGGAATGGCATCCAACAAAAAACGGCGAACTTACTCCTCAAGACATCGCTCCTGGATCAAATCGCAAGGTGTGGTGGTTCTGCAAGAAAGGACACGAGTGGCAAGCTGTTATTGGCAGCAGAAATACAGGAATAGGCTGCCCATATTGCAGTGGCCGTGTCGTGACTAAAGAAACTTGCCTGGCTAAAAAACATCCAGAATTAGCTGCACAGTGGCACGTCACGAAAAACAATCCCCTTACTCCCCATGATGTTGCTCCTGGGTCAGGCAAGAAGGTCTGGTGGCAATGCGAGAAAGGACACGAGTGGCAGGCCATAGTGGAAAGTGTAGTTAAGAGTCGAAGCGAGGGACGCGGGTGTCCCTATTGTGCAAATAAACGTGTAACAAAGATGAATTCACTTGCGCAACTAAACCCAACACTATCAGCGCAATGGCACCCAACAAAGAATGGCACCTTAACCCCTAACGATGTAACTTGTGGCTCGAACAAGAAAGTCTGGTGGCAATGTGAGAAAGGACACGAGTGGCAATCGTGGGTTGCGGACAGAAACGCAGGTCGTGGCTGTCCCTATTGTTCAGGAAGGTTTGCACGACTCGATGATAACCTCCAGATCCGCAATCCGACCCTATGTGAGGAATGGCATCCAACAAAGAACGCGGGACGCAGACCTTCTGACTATACGTTCTCTTCCGGCAAAAAGGTTTGGTGGCGTTGTAAGAGAGGGCATGAGTGGGAGGCCAGTATTGCTCATAGGAATAACGGACGATCATGTCCATTCTGTAATTCCCAAACGTCCTCCACTGAATTACAGTTATTTAGTGAACTTATGATGCTGTTTCCAGATACTATGCATAGGCACAAAATTAAAGGCGTAGAGTGCGACATATATATACCTGGCATCAGAGTAGCAATTGAAGTCGATGGACTGTATTGGCACAAAGACAAAGAAGAAACAGATGTGCGCAAATTGGAAACTTTATCCAAAGCAAATGTCTTGTTGATTCGGCTTCGAGAGAAGGGACTTTCAATACCCAGAGAGCTTGACCTGCCATACACCCGGAGTGATTACGGATTCCCCTTGGTTGAGCGCGTGCTATCTACTATTGCTAAGCATGTTTCAGGCCCAAGCGTACGCGCAGTGCATCAATTGTATTTAAAAAAAGGATGTCTCATAAACGAATTAGGGTTCAGAAAACTTCTCAATATGTTGCCCGGCCCTCTGCCCGGTATGAGCCTCAGCGAAAAGTTCCCCGATTTGGCTGCCGAGTGGCATCCGCAAAAAAATTCCGAGTTGACGCCCACGGATATTGCATCTTCATCAAACCTAAAGGTTTGGTGGCAATGTGAGAAAGGACACGCGTGGGCAGCGTCACCAAACACAAGGACTCGTAAAGGTCGAAGAACAACGAATTGTCCATACTGCTCAAACCGTCGGTTTGACAAGCACGGCTGGCATACATCACTCGCCGGTGCAAGCCCAGTGCTAGCTGCAGAATGGCATACAGAGAAGAACGGTTCATTGTCTGCAGCAGATGTCCCGCCGAATTACAGCAAAAAAGTCTGGTGGCGTTGTCGAAACGGTCATGAATGGCAGACCACACCTAACCAACGTTCTAATAGGAAGTGTGGTTGTCCTTTTTGTGCCGGCCAGAGGGCCACACTAGAGACGTGCCTTCAAACCAAGAATCCAGAATTGGCTGCAGAATGGCACCCAACACTTAATTCGCCACTTACACCTACCGAAGTCACCATTGGTTCTGGACGGAAAGTGTGGTGGCAGTGCAGCCGCGGTCACGAGTGGCAGGCTGTCGTGGGTGAGAGGGTAAAAGGAACAGGTTGTCCATTCTGCGCGGGACATCGTTAAACCGGTTAGTTGTAAGATAGGTTTGCTATGCTATGCCTTGTTCACTGTATAGTAGCCTAGCCATCTCTTAACAAAATCTGACAGTGATTTTGTGTCATTACCGGAAGCCAAGTATGTGAGACCTCTGTGGAGATGCGCACGCAGACAGTTTGCTATGCCTTCTGAAGTTAGAGGGAACCCGTCTTTACGGGCTCTCATCAAGGTCAATGCAGAAAATATTTCGCTTTGGTCTCCAGCAAAAACCTTCCAGCTCATCTCAACGCCGCCGTCCAACTTCTGAGTGATTAATGGCGGCGGTGTTATTTCCCTCATTGACGCGCAAAATGACCAACGACAGAGCACGTTCCAGTGTTCAATTCCCGTTTGTCGACGTAGTTTGATTAACTGATCACGACCCTGTCGGCTAATTCGTATTGTTTCAACTGGTGGCTTCATCCGTTAAAATATCCTGGTTTTATATTACTTTGTCCCAACTCTTCGCTGTGGGTAAGTAGGTAGGTTCGAGTGATAAATGGTTTCAGTGCTGCGTAGTATGGACCGCTTATCTCTTCATCAGTGGACAATAACAAAACCTGGTGCGATGCGTTTGGAAAGTAGCGTTCAATTAAATGACGACGGTGCGAGGAATCGAGTCGCCCCAGTGGTGTATCAATAATTGTAGGAACGGGCCGTCCCGAAGCCCGCGCTAATCCCCATAGCAGTGATGTGGCAAGCAGTTGCTTTTCACCAGCAGAAAGGCGGTCAAATGGAAGCGTTTTTCCATCCCGGCCAGTGAGTGTGGCCTCAAAGGTTGTGGGATTAATAGTGAGGTCCTTGACAAGATCAGTTTTGCGTAGCAATCTACGGAATGATTCGAGCATGAGCGATTCCATACTGGTTGTATGGCGGGACACAACACTGGTGCGAAAGCGTCCCAATGTTTCACGTACCCGTAGTGAGTGTTTGAGTATACGTTGCCGATCATCTTCAGCAAAACGGTTATTCATGTCATCTTCACTCATTTTGTCCATCTTTGATTGAGCAGCATCACGCTGGCTCTGTAATGTTTGTTTTCGAACGCGTAAAGCTTCCAATTCGGCCAATTTTGCCTCATAAGATTTGCGGACTGTATCCAATTCCAACTGAACTGCGGCTATTCGTTCAGCGGTAGGAACACGTGCCAGTTCACTTTCAAGCCGAGTACTATTTTCTTCTAGGTTGGCAAGCATTGTAATAAATTCGCGTGCCTGTTGCTCAGCAGCGGGTAGCACAGTGGCACGTAAATGTGCTAATTGGATAGGTAGGTTATCCTCTGCATCCAAAAGGAGAGATTCTTCGGCCAATCCTTTCCTTCCACAGCGGTCAGTCTCAAAGATCTTCGCAATTTTGAGGAGTACTTTATCTCCTAGCTTTTCAGTGTTTTCTAATGTGGCAAGCACCTCGCAGTCCCGTTTTTCCAATGCATCAAACAATGTTCGGGCGCGTCTTATTTCTGTTTCGTGACGCGTCATCTCTTCAACTTCAACAAGATAATTTTCCGCCAGAATCAAAGGAAGTGGGCCTGCTGCTAATTCACGGAGTTTGGCTTCCAATTCCTTTTTTTGCTTTTTTACTTGTTCAAGGTCGTTTTCCAAGTCCACGCGTCGAAGATACAGCTCGCCCCCTTCTACGCGGAATATTTCTTCCTTTGCACGAAGATCTTTGCTTAAACGGCCAGCTGCGTTGACGAGTGTGCCCTCTTCCATGGCAATTTTTTCCTGTTCATGGTCGATATGATTGAGTTCTTCACGCGCCTGAGCCAGTTTTTTTGCGGTCTCTTGATCGAGTTCTTCGGCCTTTTTACGCCGCTCGAAGACCTTGAGGTCGGTCTCCAAACGATCAACTAGATCAAGTCCGAGAAGTGAGTGTATTGCGGTGCCTAGAATTGCCGCTGTGTGATCACCTTCCGCAAGTTCCTTGATCTGTTCGCCATCAAAAAAGAATAGGTGAGAAATACCGCTAGGGAGGTACGCTTCGATAGATTCTTCCCAATGCTCAGTAAAGCTGTTATCGATTTTGCCATCACGCAAAACGCATACGGTTTCCTCTATGTCTTTTAAACCTTCATGCCAGTTGCGTTGTAATTCAAAGTGGCACACCTTACCATCTATCATACGACGGAAGCGTAAGATGATCCCAGCGCCTTCTTTCGGATCACTGCCTCGGTGAATGGATTCACGCAAATAAGCACGATAACCGAGGCGACCGCGATTAGATAAACGTGCCTTTTGTCCGTAAAAAACAAGCTGTATTGCATCTAGTAGGGTGGTTTTGCCTCCACCATTCATCCCGCCAAAAAGAATGATCGGTTTGCCATCTTCTGGCGTGAGCATTGCCTCTTGACGACCGCAGTATGCACCAAAGTTATTTAGCGTAATTGAATCCAGAATCATATTTCATTCACCAATCCCGCAGAATGTGTTACAATATGGATCTTAGCGCGATCATTGATTTCATCCTCCCGTCGCTTACGTTCATCAGCCATATTTTGTGCACGTGCTAAAGCATCTTTACGGTCGTCATAGAAGTTACGACTGAATGACTTTTCTAGTTGTTCAAACAGTCCGGACCGACGCATTGTGGTCCGTTGTTGGCGGGTAAGGCTTAAAAGTTCGCGAGTCAATTCATAATGCAGCCTGTCTCCCTCACATATTTTCTCAAGCTCACGCATTTCCGATTCACCAATCACCATATTGTCATCCAGGGGTTTGCCTGGATACTCCTCGCCAGTTGCTTCCTTGAAAATGTGTGGCAGGCAATCTTCCATCTCATGTTTGTCTATTACCCATATTCTACGAATTTCCTGTAACTCTTCCAAAGTTATCAATTCTATGTTCCGAACCGCTGCTGGTCCTTTATTACGGATGTAGGTCTGTGCATTGAGCAAACGTTTTAACCAATTTATTCGCGAGTGCTGCGTGTAGGGACCGGGAACAGGCTTACCATTTGTCATCATTTGGACCGCACCAGTCATTCGGCGAAAATCGCGGAGATGATGATCGGATGCTTCACCAGTTTCGTCGATATTATTCCGAAAATCTAGTGCATTTCGAAGATCCAATAAAGGCATTAACCATTCTTTTTCAGCATCGTTCTGGATCATAGCGGTCATGGACTTATCTTTTTCAACAAGTGTGCAAACCCAGCAGCCGAACCGTGAATTGCCACAACTTGGGGTTGATGTATCGACCACAAGAGGGCATTCACCATCGGCGGAGGCACCAGCATACATACCCATTAGTTCCTTGTTATTGGTCCCCCATGGATTTTTATTATTATTCAAGAAAAACCAAACATCATCATTTGTCCATTCCTCTATGGGTGTATAAATCATACATCCAGGTAGAGACTCGCTTGGACTGAGTCGCTCTCTTATACGAAACCGCGCAGTCCTCTCCAAAACTCTGGCTCTTGCAAGGCTTTCTTGTTTCCGCGCACCGAGACAAAGGATTGCCTCACTGTTTTCAGTAACAACTTTACGTATAAATCGATTTGATGGCTGAATTTTAAGTCTTTCTGTACACCAACGAAATTTATGGCGGGGCGCAGGATAGCCTCTTCCAATTAAGTTAACCCAAAAAGACTCATCGATAAGAGGTTTGAGAAGTATTGGCTTAAAAGGTAAGGAATTTTCATCAGCAGCATGCCTCATAAGATCATGCGATGTAGAAACCCATGCAGCAATGACAGGGTTTTCTACAAGTGTGTCTGTAGTAATAATATAAATGGTTTTGTGACGCTTATCCAAGGGAAGAGCGGCAATTGCATCCCATACAAGCTGAAGGATTGCGGTGGAATCTTTGCCGCCAGAATAACCGATAATCCAGGGGATGTTATCTGATATATAGAGTTCACGAATTTCTTCATGAAGGTGATGGATTGTGGTGTTGAAACCCAACTCATTAAAAAAGGAGAAGTGGGGTTTTGCAATACCGATGAACTCTTTCGTCCCTGGGACAATGCTACTGATGTGTTCTTCCTTATTCATATCTTCCTTATGCGATTTTATAAATATTTACTTGAACTAATTATTTTTTTATCTTTCGGCCATGTGCTGTTTCTGCTTTCAGTTGACTATCGTCGAGAGGGAGAGATAGAACTTGTTTAATAACGTTGGTTGTCAGAATAATGTTTGTGGAGACTTTGGAGACTTTGCCACCGATCAAAGCGCGACCTTCCCATATCTTTGCATTGGATCGTGACCAGTCGATTTTTTCCAAGGCATCAAGCCGTTTCCGCCAATCCTTGGGATGGTTCCGGAGAAGTGTATTACCAGCTTTACCTATTGCCTGAAGAGCTATACCATGCGAATGAATATAACCTTCTCTCACTTCACTTGCCGGAAGACGTCCTTCCCTTACCTGTTCCCAGGAGGGAAAATGATCTGCAACGGCTTCCCAGAAACCGCGGGCGAGAGCGGCATCTTCTGTAAGGTTTCCTGTGGCCATTCCTTCAATTAGATCGGCACAAGCATTATAAAAAGCGGATAAGGTGAATAATTTTCGGGATCGCCTGGCGAGTGATGATTTTTCCATGTCGACAATATCACGGAAAACTTCAGATTTCATAATAACAAGTTTTGCCAATCGCGCCTTATCGTTACGATGGTCATACAACAATCCCAGTGATCGGCTGGGTCGAATTGCATATCGATTAAGATCGGCAAACATCTGCTGGCATCGTTCCAGTCCTATGTCGAGAAAGAAGACGACAGCAATAGTTTCATGGCCAAGTTCAGGTCTCTGTTCTAAGGCTTCTATGATTGCGGCACGTCGATGTTGTCCATCATTAATGATAAATCTGGCGTCCATTGGTACACGCAGGAGCCCCAATTTATCCTGCCCCGGTAAGGGGTCAAACACAACATTAGAGTCAATTGAGACCGTTAAAGCAGAGAACACATAGTCATTGGGATTATCCAAGATATAACCCGAAATCTCTGGAATACGTGCCTTGTTGATGGTTCGTTGAGCCCGAAGTTCTGGTGGAAGCTCATCTTCATCAAAGATAGAAATTTGTCTAAGCATGCGAAGTGTCCACATGGCAACGAAATATTCTCGCCGCGACTGGAGGCCTCGAATTACGGGAAATGTAATTGATGGTTCGGTTTCAATAGGCATATTTACTTCCTGTTGTTCATAATAGTTTTATTGAAAATCTGTATATAAAATTAAAAAGTGTTTGTCAAATCAAAAATTAAATTTAACGTACAAAGTGAAAAATAATAGGGATAACGTTAAATAATCTTAATATTTTGTTGTATATATACTTGATTCGTGTTATGTATGCTTGCATATTATTGAATTAAACATACATACTGAAGGTGATCATGAACCCAATATACCTTGATTGCAATGCGACTACACCGCTTGATCCAGAGGTTCAAGAAGTTTTAATGTACTATCTTACAGAAGAGTACGGAAATGAAGGCAGCCGCACTCATTCATTTGGGGCGCATGCAAAGCAAGCGGTACAAAAAGCGCGCGATCAGATAGCCTCTGTAGTTTCATCGAGGCGTGAGGATATAATTTTTACAAGCGGTGCCACTGAAAGTAACAACCTTGCTATAATCGGTTTACGCGAGGCTGGTCTGAAAGACAGCCGAAAGCATATTATTACGTCAGCAATCGAGCATAAAGCTGTTTTGGAACCATGTAGGGCATTAGAAAGGCACGGTTTCAAGATTACAGTTCTTCCCGTTACAGATGGTGGTTTTGTTGATCCTGAAGCCGTGAGAAAAGCACTTCGCCCAGACACCTTGCTGGTATCTATTATGCAGGTCAATAATGAAACAGGTATAAGGCAACCACTTGATGACATAGCAAAAGTACTCAGCGATCATGATACGTATTTTCACACGGATGCCGCACAGGGGTTTGGTAAAGATATCGAGACTTTGAGGAATACACGTATTGATATGATTAGCATTAGCGGTCATAAAATATTCGCCCCCAAAGGGGTTGGTGCCCTTGTTATGCGAAGACGGGGTTATGACCGCCCACCACTTTCCCCTGTTGTGTATGGTGGCGGGCAGGAACGTGGGCTCAGATCAGGAACCCTACCGGTTGCTCTAATTGCTGCTTTTGGTAAGGCTTCAGAAATTGCCTTTCGAGACAACAAGAAAAGAAAACAAAAATGCCGAATTGTAAGGGATAAGGCAATCACCGCTTTGACTGCCCTGCACCCAAATCTAACCGGTAATCAGGCTCTTGTAATGGACCATGTATTGAATTTTTCAATTGCCGGATTGGATTCTGAAGCTTTAATGGTTTCTTTGAAAGATATAATTGCTATCTCAAACGGATCTGCTTGTACATCCAGTAATTACACACCGAGCCATGTTCTTAGAGCAATGGGTATGAAAGATGATGAAGCCAATGCCTGTGTCAGAATAAGCTGGTGCCATTTAACACCAGATGTCGATTGGAAAGAAATCGCTAATAGAATTCGAGCGATGCTTTAATTATTTACAGTTCTGGTATTTTTATTAGGTGGTTATATGCGAAAAGGGATTCGATAATAGGTTTAGTCAATGAGACAAAATGAAGTGGAGGACATCATACATTCTCTTTCCCTCATTAACCGTTTCAATGGCGCTGCCAAATTCCCATACAGCGTTGCGCAGCATTCGCTCTATGTTGCCAGCTTATTGCCCCCTGAACTCAAACTCCACGGTCTTTTGCATGATGCTCCGGAGGCGTATGTCGGCGATATGGTCAGTCCTCTTAAAAAAATCATGTCCCAATACAAAGAAGTCGAAGCAAATATTGCATGTGTTGTGGCGAATGTGTTTGGTCTATCCTATCCTGCGCCGGCGGAGGTAAAAAAGGCTGACCTGGCCGTTCTGTCCGCCGAACGCGAGCAGGTTCTGAATCCGTCTTATGGGCCCTGGTATAAAGATTTTCCGCTTCCTGCCGACATTCACATAAAAGAAATGTCCTGGTCTCAGGTCAAGGATCTGTATTCATTGGAAATAAAATCCTTGCTTGAAAACCGTCCAAGGTATTAGATAAACGAACATTTTACCTAAATACGGGAGAGCTCATATGGACAATGACAAACCTATAGAGCAATCCGGGTCTAAGCCAGAGAGTTGGAAGAATTTCTATCTGGTTTTGTATTGGTTATTCATCCTCATCATTTGCCCAACTGTCTTTTTCTATTGCATGGATAATGGAATGGCGGGAGTCGGCATATCCATTTTTCTCGTACCGGCGGGCATTTTTATATGGTGTCATGCAAAAGGGATTTGGAAATTTCCCACCAAAGAGGAAAAAGAAGCCATGTGGGAAGAGAGCATGAGGAAGTGGGGCACCGTTAAGTCAGCCCACATCATACGATTGGAAAGAGGCCTCTATACGGGACTTGGCAACAGAAGACCCTACCCGCACGGCAGACGCAGGAAAAAATGCTGATACATTTTTCAATAGTGTTTACAAAGAAAATCAAGCCCGATTAGTGGCAGCTATCTTTCATGTTTAATGTAGTCTTTTTCACCATCATATTTACAAGTATCTTGGTTCTGCATGACGCACGGGCCATCGGCGTGCGAAAAGGACAGATTCAGGGTCTTGGTGACATGGGGCCATGGGGCTGGTTTTTTACTTGCCTGTTTTTTTGGATTGTCGGGTTTCCCTTTTACCTGTTCAAGCGCCGTGAGTACAAGCGTATAAATGGAATAAGCTTTCTGGATGAAAATCCGTGGTGGGCGGTGTCATTGTACGGAACAAGAAAAATGGAAACAGAGGCAACCATTCTGAAGATTGTCGGTTTCCTCTGGTGTGCGATTCTGAGCCTGTTAATGCTTATTTATCTTAGCGGGGTGTTTAAATCTAAGGGCCTTTCATATGAATTATTTGACGCCAGAATCTGGATCGGCTTTTTGATTTTAATAACACCCGGAGTCATTTTGCTCATCTGCGCCAGAAAGATTCAGAAGATAATTAATCGTCGTCTTTAATTTTATCAATCAGCAAGGAATAACTTGCTTTTCATTTTACACCCTTTTGTGCAGCACATAAAACGTATTCCCTGCGATGCTCTCAAACTGGTCCATCCGGGGAGAAATCAGCATTTCTTTCTTGGTTAGCTTCCTTCTGTACTGGTTGTAGAGTTTCTGGATGGTCCCGTGATTCGATATCTTAACCGGCATCAGGATGTACCCGTAATGGACATCCTTGAACATCTCAATGAGCACATCCTTCAGGTCATCAAAGAACCGGTGATACAGCGCCTTCCTTTCTCTGGGCATCTGTATTCGGTCAACAATCAGCGAAGCATACTGGTCGCAGAAATCCAGCATGTAGATGTTGCCTATCCATTTCTCCTTTCTGAATACCCGGATATTGAAGAAATGGTCCGTCATGAGCTGCCGCTCCCCCAGATACGTATCGGTGCAGTCTTTTGAAAACTTGGCCTTGACAAGGTCAAAGAAGTCCTTGGTCGCGTAAAAATCAAGCGTCTTTACCCACGTGAACTGCGGGTCCGTCTTTTCTTTCAGGGTCTCTTTCTTCTTTTTCGTTACCTCTGGCACTGTGGCAGGCTGGTTGAGCTTTCGGGATGCTTTCAGCTTGGGGCTTGGGTTCTCTTCCTTTCTTTCCATTATCATCAGCAATCTGACCGGCTTGTAGAGCTTCCGGCAGGTTTCCAGCTCGGAACTGAGGAAAAGGGTCCTGTAAACCAGAGGGGCGCGTTCCATGTTCTTCTTCATGGAATCGACATAATCCAGCAGCCTGTCCTTCGATTCCTGCGGAATGTTCATTTTCATGGCCACGCCGCAGATTCTGTCCAATGTCTTGAATAAATCATCGGGACCAGTCTTGTGATTGAAATAGCTCATCAGGTTGATGATGTGCCGGGTCGATAACTGAAGACGGGACATCTTCAAATTCAGCTTCCGGGTGAGGCTGCTGGTAGTAATAGACAATAGTCCATCAATGATTCTCGGCAATCTGCAAAAAAGGACTTCCGCAAGGGCATTCTGCTGAATCGGGCTGTTTTCGTCTGTTTTTTCCGTTTTCAGGGCCAGCAGGACGTCTTCATTCCGGGGGTCGAACACGGTCAGGGCAACGAGGCTCTGCTTGAGCTGGATGAGGCTGAGTATTGAGGTCTTTTGCGCTTTGACATAGACCACCAGACACTTTTTCAGCAGTCTGCGGATTGCCATGATGGAAGCATACATGGAACCGGGTGAAGACACACCGTTTTCGAGCAGCAGTTGTTTCCGAATATCCGGCGGATAGTTAAGGAAAAACGATAACATATCTTTATGGCTCACAATGTCGTCAATCCATGGGATGCTCTCCAGAATCAGCGGATACTGGTTAACGGGCGGCAAATGGACTACTTCACGGGTGATTTTTGTCACTGACTTGGGCGTTTCAAAGATTTCGGCGGGCAGATTGGCTACTTCACGGATGCTGATTTTCGCCTCCTGAATCTTAATCTCGTCCACGAGAGTGAAGTCTTTTGTGACTTTCTTTCTTGCATTGGTTAGGGCATGAGGCCTGTGAAGGGGTTTCTCCTTGGCGTAATTCAGAAGTCGCTTATAATCAACTTCCCCGAGAATCCCTTTGTCCCGGGCAGTTTCAACATCTTCAGTCGTTTCAAGGCGATAAGGTATTTCCAGAGGGTTGTTGTTCATAAGGTCATCATCCTTTTCAGGGCATAATAAAGCCCGGATGGAAATTCAAGCTACATCCGGGCGGGTTGTAAATCAACGGTTCTTTATTAGAGAGACAGCGTGATATAATGCAGACGAAATGTTAAATGAACGTCAAGTGACTGGAATTAAATAATAATGAATGAGATACGACATTTTTGTCGCTTTTGTGCTGATTTGTTTCAAGCTCGTAAAAAATTAGCGCTGGCATAAATAACCCGCAAACCCGCTCTAAACGTAAAATAACATTTTTCTATTTATAATCAAGCACTTGAGCTTCTATTGACATTTAGAATCGTTTTTTGTATAATGTTTCCCAACAAAATTAAGCATTTCTTCTTCTAAATTTTTCGCCGAAACTCCGGCTATTATAATCCTCCAACGCCGGAAATTTATCTTAAGTACACAATATTGCATTGGAATGATGCTTTTCCAAGCATAGATGGGTAGGTTTGTCCATCGAAAGGGATATGTGTATCAAACAACAAGGAGGTTTATGGCTATGCAGCAAGCAGATGGTTATCAACGTACTGTATCTTCAGGAATGGTGTTCGAGAGGAAAGCACCTGCCAGGAATGAATCAGAGAATTTGCTTCAACAAAAAAGAACTCTCCTTTGCCTCATTGAAGAAGAAATGGAGCTGTCTGTCCGATCAAAGGGTTGCCTGAACAATGCGGGCATAAAACTGATTGGACAACTGGTGCAGAAGTCTGCGTCTGAACTCCTCAAACTGAAAAACTTTGGACGGACATCACTTCACGAAATTGAGGAGAACCTTGGTGAAATGGGTTTGAACCTGGACATGAAGTTAAATTTTCCTCCATGGAGCGGCGATGGCAATGGCGCTGAATTGATCCGCATACTTTCCCTGCAAAAACCGGGAGGTGGGTTTCAAATAGATGATAATGCAGCGGAGGCGTTGGGCATAGACTTTATGAAAGTGAATCAATGGGTGCAGAAAACGGCTAAAAATACAGGCAGAAAAACTCTCTCGATCCTGCATACAAAGTATTTACTGGAGTTGCTGGATTCGAAATATGAAAAGGAAATTTCTTGTTTGGCGGGGTTACTTAAACCGCACAGGAACTGGTTGGCAAGGCAGTCGAAGTAAAATTATTCTACAAGAAATTTTTGAATCTGAATGGAGAATGTTCTATGGTCCAAGGCTTAGACGACTCAAATGAAGAAGTGGTTGAGGATTTTTTCTTAACCTCGGCTCACGAGATCAATTCAGAAGAATCCGTCATCGTAAACAAGTATCTGAACTCAATAGCCAATGCCAAGATGGCAGTTAAGGTTGACAAGCAGATTGCTGATCAACTGCATACTGAAGCATCATCATTTCGCGGAAAATGTATCCAGTCCATAGAAGACATGAAAGAAGCACACTTGAAAAAAATGAGGGAGAAGAAAGGTATTAAAGAAAGCAGCAATGATCATGAAATATCCGAACAGGAGGTTATCAAATATTTTGCTTTCGAGAGAAAACACAGCCTGAATGGCTGGTTTCTGGCACCTTATGATCCCAATCAGCTCGTAGATATATTCCAATGTTTACATCTCAAAAAGGGTTATCATCTAGAGGCATATCAAGGGGTAGGTAAAAGCGGGAATGGAAGCTCTTTTGTATTTGTTGTTCCTGACAATCGAACGTTACCCAAGAGAGCGCCTGAAAAAGCTCTTTATGACTTGTTGATTATGTCTACATATGGCGAATCTGATGATGCATTGAATTGGCGATCCATGCTGAAGAAGGTTTTTCACTATTTAATCGGCATTGCCTTTCCCTCATATCGATCATTACCAAAATGGGCAGACATGGTAGTTGAAAATTATATTGAAGGTGACGGATCACCGTTGTCTTACTTTCAAATGTCCATGTTCTTGCGAGAAATGGCTGAATTGGGTTCCATATGGCATTGTGCCTCTTGGTCACATCATGTTCTCATATCGGCCGCTGAGCAGCTGCAACAAAAGGAATGGACCTGGTATCAACCTGAGCCTGTTGAATGGCGTCCGCTTGTATGGATGGATGAAGATCAAAGATGGAACGTAACCTTCTACACTCACAATGAGAAGGATGCCGACCTGATTTTTCACAATGATACATTTGTAAAAGGCCATAATGAACTTGAAACTTTTTCAAAGAGCATCGCGTACTATCCGGGAGGATATATGGTATGATAAGCATTAAGCAATAGTGACCAGGTGAGTGAGGAATACTTTATGGGAATAATATTTAAAAAATATCGAAAGGATTCATACTGCGAAAAGTGTGAAACAACTTTTTATAAGCAATGCGATGCCTTCAGTGAATTAGAAGATCGGCCACTAAAATGTCCAAATTGTGGTGCAGTGCTATTTTATATCGATGGATATTATTACATGGCAGATTACTACATGTTGAGAGGTACCAACCTGAAAATATCCGCCACGTCTCCTTTTGCAAAGATATTCATAAAAATTCCTGCATTTATTTTAATGGGCATTCCCCTTCTTTTGATCTTCATGTGGGTAATGGATGTATTTACGTATGCTGCGACCGATGCATTGAGGAATGCCCTTCTAATTCCGATGTGGTTGAGGCTTTATGACACGGATTGGCCTGCAATTTTCCCACTACTATTGATATTATATTTTCTATTCCGAATATTTGGTTATCTTTATAACAATAAAAAAATAAAGCAGTGGAAAAAAGACGCGGCAGAATTAGAAAAGGCCTTAGAGGGTGATGTATTCAATAGCAATAAGAATTCCGAGGTGCCCAAATGATACAGGATATTATTGAAAAAGCATTGCGACTTAAAGAGTTAGATAAACTCATCATTGAAGCAATAGCGACGTCTGATATTGCTCATCTCGCTAATCATATTGCTGAATTCAATACTTCAAAAAAACTGATTCGGAGTTATGCTCTTGAGCATCCAAATAAATGATTATCGTCAATTGAAAGCAAAATAGTTATGCATCAACCGAAATTGCTCTATAGAATCTCTTTTTTCATGTTGCTTGTTTTAGGACTGATAACGATTCTAAATACCGATATTAGTCATGCATCCATTCGCACAGTCACCGGCACCGTCACCAAGGTCTCTGACGGCGATACGATCCAGGTGGTCACTCCTGAGCAGACGAAGCTGAAAATCAGACTTTACGGGATCGATGCTGCTGAAATGCCGGGAATCGGGACGCAGCAATATGCGCCGGATGCAAGGAAGGCCCTGGAGGGCAAAATCAAGGGACGCCAGGTTAAGCTCGACATCATCGACATTGACAAATACCGCCGGCTGGTGTCCATTGTGAGGCTGGACGGACGCAACATCAATCTTGAAATGATACAGGAAGGCCACGCGGAGGCCTTCGTTGAATACCTGAAGCCGCCGTATCGCGACCAGTTCTTGGAAGCTGAGCGCGAGGCGAAATCAGCCAAGCTCGGCATCTGGTCACTTACGGACTATGAGCGGCCGAGGGACTTCAGGAAACGGCTGAAAACCGGTGGCGGGGAATAATCCGGAAAGGAGTCAACATGCAATATGTCATCTTTTCCTTCTTTATCTTAATATTTCTTGTTGTTCTGACCATTGAAATAGCCTGCGCCAGACACAAGGTTACATGCGGCGCCAATGGTCCAAATACTGTCAATCCAAGAACCACTGCTCTTACAAACAAGTGCCCTAACTGTAGCGAAGAAATCAACACCAATACTGCTGTCTGCAAACACTGCGGTGCGTTTGTTTGTTATTTTTGGTATAAGCCATGATAGGTGTGTCAACCGAAAATGGATAACGAAATCATTTTATCTTATCTTGAAGAACTGGCTGACCAGCTTGGAATACTGGTTCGGGATGAAAGCATCAATCTTGAGGAAACATTCAGTATCGGTGGTCTATGTCGTGTCGAAGGCAAATATATTCTCATTCTAAACTCCAAGGCTACCATAAAAGAAAAGATTGAAGTTTCGGTTAAGGCTTTACAGCAGTTTAATCTTAGCAATATTTATGTAAAGCCCGTCATACGGGAATTATTGGAAGGATATAATGATAACTAAAATCATATCCGGCGGACAGACGGGTGTGGACAGGGCGGCTCTTGATTTTGCCATTGAGCATAACATTCCCTATGGTGGCTGGCTCCCCAAGGGAAGAAAGACTGAAGATGGCATCCTTGACCTGAAATACAAGCTTCAGGAGATGCCCACGGGAGAATATTCCAAAAGAACAGAGAAGAATGTCCTTGATTCCGAAGGGACAGTCATTGTTTCCCATGGATTGCTCACAGGAGGATCCGCATTGACCAGGGAATTCGCCCAGAAACATGGAAAGCACTGGATTCACATTGACCTGAAAGAATTAACCCTGAATCAGGCAGCGGAAAGACTTTTGCATTGGATTCAAGAAGAAGAAATTGAAGTGCTCAACGTGGCGGGACCAAGAGCTCGGAAAGATCCCGATATTTATTCAAAGACAGTTGAACTTTTGAAACTGACATTTATTGAAATGAGGCAATAGTGGCTATGGCAAAGAAACTTGATCTGAACCAGACCGTTGATTTTAAAGAATTGCTGATGTCCGATGTTATACAGTCCGAGGCACTGATTAATTTGCTGGACAGGAAGGGCATAGTCAGCAAGAAGGAACTGCTGGAGGAAATGAAAAGGGTTCATGCGTCACTGCCGAAAATATCAAAGTGAAATAATTCTATAAGGAGGACAAAACATGAAAAACGTGGAAATGAAACTTTAAGGATAGTTGAAAAGAGAAGAATTCCTAGGGGTGATCCAAACCATGATCAACAAAATACGCTACACAGAAATACTGACTCAGCTTTTAAATGAGCATTATGCTGAAATCAAACGGAAGAGTTCTGTATCAAAAGATCACGAGCAATATATCGACGGTTACCTGACAGCGGCCAGAGCTTTGGATGTGTTTGATTTTGATGAATTAAAAAAGATTATTGATAGTATTCATTTTAATGCTTTTGGCAAAACTATTGAGGAAAGACGTAAATCTGAATCATGCAGAGATTCGCTTGATGAAAGTATTTTGGCCATTCCAACCTACATAAGAGATGGAATTCAGATGGATAAATAACAACAGGGAGGAAAATATATGAAAAACGTAGAAATGAAACTGGAAGGCGATATTCTGACGATCAAGGTGGACGTGACCAAGGAATTCGGGCCATCGGCATCAGGTAAAACCATTATTATTGCGTCAACGGAAGGCAACATTTCTATTCCGGAGAAGGACGAAATCAAGATTGGATTGAATGTTTATAAGAAGAAACCTGTGGCGGTATAAAAAGATTCATCCGGTTCTTGCTTCCTCTAAGAAATAATGGACATGGAGAAACAATTTATGTGAGTTTCATGTTGAAATAAATAACAAGGGGCACATTGAATTGGTATGGTATAGCGGACATCTCGAAACATTGGAACAATAGCAGGATATTATTTATGCTGAAAAAATTGAAAGAAGTGTTTCAGGGGATTTTTGGTATTCCACTTCCTGAAAGTCCAATGGCTGATAAGCTTTTGGTTCCTTTAACTGATAATGTCAAAGAATGCTTATTATTCGGTTCTGAAATTGCCGCGAAAGATGCATTTCTGATTCAGGGTAGCCTTTCACGATTTATTAGTGAGTGCCCAGAAGGATACTTTCTGATTGGATTCTGGGGGCATGGAATAAATAGTCATGCCTTTTATTACTCACGTGTGGACTCATGGAGCAAGGTGTTATTCAGACTTGGTTATGGTGGGGCCTATATGGACAATGCATTAGAAGCAAAATATATAAAAGATTTCTTGATCCGCTATTTCGATTTTGAGCGTAAAATTTCTGGTCAGGTTAAGAGCTTTATTGCAATTGATTCCATGGATGAGGGTTATTATAGCATAGAATTGCCTGATGGAAAGGAGTATGAAATTCAAGAATCGTTACTTAGGAGGCCAAATTTTGATGATATATTTAATCATCCATACAGACCTAAGGAGGTGGATACCATGATAACTAAAAAATCCTCGTGGCTGTGGCCACATTTAGAATCAATTCTCAAGCAGAAAAGATCAACCCTATTGAATTGGCGTAAACAAATACCTACTCAGCAAGGACGTGTTAAAAATTTTGAAAATTGGGTTCTTGTAGAATTAGTAAATAAGCTTATTGAAAATGATGAAGTTCTAGAAGTTCGTACTAATGGTCACTTCACAGATAAGAAGATCAGTGTGAAAGATGTTGAAAATCATTTAGGCAGAGAATTAAAGGGATCAAAGTCCAGTGCAAAGAACCTATCAGCAGATATTTCCGTAAAAATGAAAAAACTGAATCCTGTGACAGGTAATAATTTTATATATAACGCTGAAATTAAAACAGGCCTTAGTCCGTTAGAAATCTTAAACGATTTACTAATCGTAAAATACTACAGTGAAGTTAGCGTTGCAGATAAAGCTGAGTTCGGATGGGTTGTTCTTCTGCCAGAAGATGAGAAGGCATATGCTTCATCTTTGAAAACATATAAAAAAATTTGCGAAAAAATAGAAACTGAATATCCGGATTTCACTTTACTGAAATCAGATAAAACCAATGATGAATCGATTATTTTCTGTGTTGCTATACATAATCTGGGTGCGTCATAGTTCAAAAATACTGCCCACCTAAGCATCTGCATGGATGCGGTATAGATATGCTTGTTACTTTCACGGTTACTTTATTTCAAGTCGTTATTTCCAATGTTAAGGCTTTTTAAAATCCTTTGGTTGGTAGATGCAAAAGATAACTGGACGACGCATCAACCGGATGAACCATAAAAAACCCCTCAAGCTATTGGAGCCTTGAGGGGTTATATAATAAACAGATCATGTTTGTTGTTGTAGCGGCTACTTCCGAATACTTATTCTCAGGTCACAATGATTTTTACCATATCAATAACCGGATTGGTGAAGAGCGCCATCAGAATGGTGTAAAGAGCGAAGGCGCCGACTACTTCCGCTGTGTACATTTTTTCATATTTTTTCTTCAAAGCTACCATCAGCAAGCCGCCGATGATCAGGCAGCCCAGCTGGAAATACGGGAAGTTGGCTGCTCCCGTTGCCGCATACTCCGCAAAACCAAAGGTTGCCGTCAAAAGAACTACTGCTGCCGCCGCTACGATGGTTCCTAATGTCTTTTTCATGATCTGTTACCTCCTTGAGGGTGTTTGCTTATTTGCCTTTATTATAATGAAATTTGCGTGCCAGAATTTCAGGACGGACCGGATATTGTTATAATATGCTGATTTAATAAATGATATTTATTTACTTGTAAGCGGCAAGTACAGTTTGCAAGGATCATTTTCCATCTTTTCTTTAATCAAATGTTCAGCAGAGTTTAATGATACGTGAAAAATAATGGCCACCGGCAGCAGAGTTGGGTATTATGCCTACATGACAGTGGAAGGAAGTGATTCAATGACTCCCATCGAGTCAATCTACGACATAGAAGCAGCCGCATTGTATCTGCAGAAATATCTGCGTCCCAAAAACAGGGTAGTTCCAAAACGGGCACAGATGATATACGAACAGTTGGTGGACAGATTTTTCCGGGAGCATGTTAACCTGGTGGAACAGGGAAAGCGCAGGAGTCTGCGTTTAGATTGTTTGCAGGATGTTAATTCCTTTTTAAGGTTGCTGGAAACGGCAAAAGAGCAATATAGTTTTTATGATGATTGACACGGAGCTAAAAATGTCGATCCACATCATCCCCGTCAATAAACTCAGTGCTCATGCCCTCAAGGGAGTCATTGAAGAATTCATTTCCAGAAACGGGACGGATTATGGCGCTATTGAAGCTTCCCTGGAAACAATGGTCAGACAGGTAAAATCCAAACTTAAAGACGGATCGGCAGTTCTTGTTTTTGATGACGAGACGGAAACCACCAATATATTTCTGGCGGATGATCCTATATTGAAGAAGCTTGAGGGAGTATAGCTGCTGTTGAATCAGCTATGACCAAAGTAAAACTTTTAGCTGTCCATTCAATCTTCTGTATGCCGCGTGATCGTACCTCTAACCACAGCTGTAATGACCCCGGATAATTATCTGAATTCACTGTTACATCTGCTACAGTTGCTTGGCACTGCTCATGAGCACCACATACAGTTGCTAAAGAGGTTAGCAGTTGTTATTGGTGTCGCTGCTTTGTTGTATAGATTGAAGCTTAAAGAGAAACGTTTACCTGCATAAATTTTTACTGGTCAATATTATTTGGTGGTGAGATGATCCTGTATTGAAGAAGCTCAATGTACTATATCTACTGTTGCTATCCTATCAGTTACGACCAAATTAAAATTTTCAGCTGTCCATCCAAGCTTCTGTATGTAGCGTGATCTTAGCTGAACCATAGCTGTAATTATTTCCGGATAATTGATTGATGGTGAAGCTATTCATAAGCACCACATGTGGATGCTGTTGAGGGTAGCTAATGATGTTGGTGACAATGGCGGACCGTGAATTTTATGTAAAAATTTTGGAAGTTATAAATATGACAGGTAATTAGTAAGCATCATATTATTTGAAATTGAGCTGTTGCTATCCATGCTGAACGTTCAACACTTCTTTCCGTAATCATTAGATAATTTTTCCTGTCGGGTAATTTCCCCTTGGATTTTCCGGGTTTTTATGTAAAAAAAGTAAGCCAAGAGAGAAGGCAACAAAAAAAGAATTTCGCTTCAGTCAATTTAACGACAATCATGTAAGGAGTCATAAATGGCTAAAAAATGCCCGTGCTGCGGTGGAAAGATTTATTGGTGGAATTTTGAAAGAGATTGTTACAAATGTGGCAGATCATTTTTTAAGGATCATGTAAGCGAAAAGTTGGTTCACGGTACGGTAGAGGAGATGAAAAAAATTCCGCTCATTAAGCTTCTTTGTCCATCGTGCTCTCAAAAGAACAAACAACTCTTTGGAGAAGAGGCAATATGCCCCATATGTAATAAATTGATTACAGAACCTCCCTTTAAAAATGTTGTTTTGTGTCAGACTTGTAAAAGATTAATACACAGTCATAATATAATCAATGTTTTAAAACACGATGCATACAGGCAAGGAAAAATTGAGATAAAAAAGTTCTGTCATGGATGTCGCAATGAAGCTAACGATTTTGCGGCATTAATGGGTCAAGACCGTTATTGTCCAGTGTGCAATCAAGACGTTGCTCTTTTTGAAAATGTAATAAATATTGTATACTGCGATTACTGTAAATCGCCAGGGTGTAAGAAATGTTGTTCTGAGAACGCAAAACAGCTAATAGATTCTGTCCCTGAAAGCGTTTTTAGTTATATCGGAAAATATGAAGCTGTTTGCATGACATGTATGGAAGCGGCACAACATAATTTAAATAGTGAATATAAGCGCATTAAAGACGCATTAACCAACCAGTGTATAATAAAAAATACTCAGATCAAACGGTTTGAGGTTATAAAGGATTTTGGATATATAGATATTGAAAGCGACCACGACCATTTATTTAACGAAAAATATTACAAATATGAATTGCTTAAAGAAGCGGTTAAAATTGGTGGCAATGCCGTCTACGAATACAAATTGGATCAAAATAAGGTAGAGAAAATAGCTGGTTGGTCAAAAAATGATAACCCCTATTATGAATCAATAACAATTTGGACGCTTTCAGGGAAAGCAGTACTCCATCGTGAAAAATCCATATAAAGTGGATAGAACAATTTATTTTTTTTTGCCTTTAGTACCCCTGACTCGATTAAATTTTTCCGCAACAGGAATAATTGCTTTTCTGATAATATTAGTAAAATATTTCTCAGCAAGAATTTCTACTTGCTTTTGTCTATCGGAGGGGCTTGAGGCCCGAACATTTCTAGATAAATCCTCTGCTATAGTATTTATTGTATTCTGATGATTTTGTCTGATGATTTTGTAAATGTCCTTGGCCAAATTATTATGAAGTTTTTTGTCGCCTTTTGACCATAACTCATTTGCAACCTCGATAGCTTCTTTCTTTAAATTATTTAATGGCTCCCATCTTTTATTAATATTTTCAGATCCTTTAGCGGCCGCAATAAAATTTTGTATTATGGGGTTATGTATCAGATTTTCTAGTTTCAACATTTGTCCATTGGAATACATTACAATTCGTGTAATTCTTTGCAGTTGCATCATTACGTCAGATTCACCATTAGCCGTTTGTCTCATATATGCAATTTCCCTTAATGCACAAATTGCCGCATGAATCTTAGATAATATTTCCAAATTGTGCATCATATTTAAAACATTCTGTGGCTTCATGTCGTCATCAATATTATCAGGCAACCATTTTGATATTATGTCTTCGCTATTATCTTCAGTTAAATTTAAAAGTTTTTCCATATCATCAAGACATTTTGTATGATATATTTTTGGTTTAGTGTAAGATTTTATTAACGAAAATATTTCTTTTACTTTTGGGTCTTGAATGTAAGAAAAATTGGCTTGATAAAAAATGTCTAACATTTTTTCTATTGCAATATCCGATGTTGTGTCTGCGGCAACCCTCTGAAATTTTAGCAATGTACTAAAAAAGGCTGATGGTGATTCAGCACATAACGGATTGATATTTAATAGTTCTTTTTTTATCAATTCAGCTTTAGTTGTATTATCAAGGCCAAAGCAATCTTTAATAAAATCAGCAAATCCATCCATATTCATTTCCTTTTCTGACTAGAATAATTTTGTATCTTTAAATTGCCATGTTCTTTTCAAACATAGCTTCTATGCCATTGACAGCGTCTTTTTTTTGATCAGGGCTAAGGTGGCTATATCGTTCAGTCATTACTAGGGTTTGATGTCCAAGAAGCTCCTTAATAGTCAATATTGGAGTACCTTGCAAAGCGAGCCAACTTGCAAAAGTATGACGTAAGGTGTGAAATGTAATTTTTTGTCGAGGATCACGAATGCCGTTATTAAATCTATAGGTTAATTTGGGAGATTCATTGGGATAGATTGTTTCCAATAAGAGACGGTTTAACCTTTTAAGAGTGTTTTTCTCAGTAACATTCATTTTTTTAAAAAATGTTTGACCATTATTCTTAACTAAAGCTATCAATTCTTTTAAATCTTTATTAAACGCAGAACAATCTCTATTGCTTGTAAGAACTTCATATAGAGACTGCATTTCAAGTAACTCATTAAGCCACATTAACGAATCCTTATTTTCACCACAAAAAATCTCAGGATGATCATTTATTATAACACTGCGTAATAAATCAGGTGATAAAGGTGATGCAAACTCACTTTTCCAAAAATCACAAGAATTACCAAGGCGGCATACAGTTCGATCATAAGCGTGACTAATTTTGTCTATTTTTCCCCCAGTGCGAGAGATAAAAATATAATCTTCCGGATCACGCCGCTCTATATTTTTGAATAAATCTTTAATTGTTTGCGTCATGAATACTTTTCTCGCATGAACATTTTTGGGATCTGCAATATGAATTAAATTATTTTCCATATCCAGGTGACTCCACTTGAGAAGAAATATTTCATTTGCTCTCATGCCGGTATAAAGGCTCAATAGTGCTATATCTTTTAATTGTGGACTAACCTTTTCTAGTTCTTTAAGCAAAATGAATGCCTCATCATAACTGAGGAATCTCTCTCTCTTATTATTTAATTTAGGTAGTTTTACTTTCGATACCGGATTTTCCCCTGTCCACAATCCCCATAAGATTGCTTTATTTATCAATTGACGAACTATTACCAAAATATGTTTAACCGTTGCTGGGGCTAAATTATTATTGCTTAATTTCGTTTTGAATCGTTCAAGATCAGAAACTCCAATTTTTGAAAGTGGAGTATTTGAAAAGACAGGTTCAATATGTTTCTTGTAATATCCACGTTCATTATATTTGCCTACTATTGCGGTTTCTATCCATTCATCGTAACGTGTCCACACTTCACCCAATGTTACTTCTTCAGGTTTCTTTTTTGGAAGTATTTCGCCATGACGTATACTTCTTAGTTTTTCTGAACGAATTTGAGATGCCGTAACCGCAGTATATCCCTCACCTGCCCAACCAACTTTTTCCCATATTAGCTTTCCTCTTAAATCCCTGTAACAAATATCGAAACAACGATCAGGTTTGCCTAAATGTCTTCTTTTGGATGACTCCCTATAGTATACGCCTTGAAATTTGGGAATATTAATTCGTTTATATAATTTCTGCTTTATCACGCCTATCACCTCAATAATAATAAATTGCTAACCTATAGCTAACATGCTATGTGATATTAAGTAATATACACTGAAATGTCAATTAATATAACGCCTGATATTAATTGTTTACTTACATACAATGATCTTAAGTGAGAAGCATAATGCCAGACTACGAATCTGGATGTCGGAGGTTCGAATCCTCCTGGGCGCGCCAAATAAATCAAGGGGTTAGACAACATTGTCTGACCCCTTATTATTATGATGTGAAACTAATGCGACATTTGGACATAACGCGCATACAAAAGCGCGGCCTCGACCCGATTCCGGATTCCGGCTTTCTCGAAGACGTTACGCAGATGAGTCTTAACGGTCTTGGGGCTTAAGAAAAGCTTTT
>Ga0209202_1000453_pt1 | contig 34229 bp, 34 predicted proteins | sample AD_UKC032_MetaG_FD_184416 | JGI IMG/M metagenome (GOLD analysis project Ga0209202, IMG submission 184416) | Active sludge microbial communities of municipal wastewater-treating anaerobic digesters from USA - AD_UKC032_MetaG (SPAdes) (version 2) | ecosystem: Engineered > Bioreactor > Anaerobic >... | reverse complement strand
CTTGCTTGCGGCATCGTCAGCGACAAACTTTCAGCGCTGTTTTCCCTGGCTACGCTGCTGCCGTCGCTGGCGGTCGGTGCGCGCCGCTTGCACGACACGAACCGGAGCGGGTGGCTGCAGTTGCTTTACATCATTCCGCTGCTCGGCTGGATTCTTCTGTTTTTCTGGTCGGCGCAGGAGGCGAGGGAGCCGAACCGCTTTGGTCCTGAAGCCTGACAGGCAAGGTTGCTGCAGCGCTTCTGACGGCAAATACGTGCCGTTTCAGGCCTTGCCGGCGATTGCGTGCAGTTTGGCGTAGGCGAACAGTTCCAGGCGGCTGGAGAGGCCCAACTTGGCGTAGATCGAATTCAGATGGTTGCGCAGCGTGTTTTCGCTGATGTTCAGCCGCTGGGCGATCAGCTTGCCGGTGGCCGCGGCATCCTTGGTGATTTCGGCGACGGTCTGCAATTCCCGCCGAGTCAGGGTGCTGATTTTCTGCTGGTCTGCAGTTTCGAACTGCGAGGCTTTCTTCTCGGCGAGTTGCCGGAAAATACGGCCGGTCGCGGAGCGGTCGATCCACAGTTCGTCTTCGTGAACTTTCTCGATTGCCTTGACGAGCGATTCGGCTGGCTCGCTCTTGGCTACCACGCCTCTGGCACCTGCCAGCACGGCGCTGTCGCGCAGTGCAATATCGCGCGACCCGGTCAGCGTCAGTACCTTGGCCTCCGATAGAGCGCTTAGCGGGGCAATCGTCTCGACGCCGTTGCTGCCGTCGAGGTCGATCAGGATCACATCGATCGGCGTCGCAACGAGCATTTGTGCGGCTGTCGTGAAATCGGCGGTGACGCCTGCCAGTTCCAGGCGCGGATGCGTGCTTTGCACCAGTCTCTCGAACCCCCACGCAACGATCTGGTGGTCACAGATCAACATGACGCGGATTGGTTTGGTCTGAGGCATTTTCATGGTTGCTTGGTGAGGACGCTACTACTTGTTTAATGGTTTGTTTATACTAGTTTTTTCCGTGAAAATCTAGTAATTAGTTCTACGAAAGCGGCAGGGTAGCTGGGCACTGTGACTTTTGTTTCTTAATTCACGGACCAATTTTCCACTGGTTCCATACCGTATCGTCTGGCAAGGCGATGTGGCATCGAAACCAATGCTGGAGTGTGGCGATGGCGATCAAGGGCCAGGTTTTCCGGTGACGGGTCTGGGGGCTGCCGGTGCGCGGGCCTTGCTCAAGGCGGGCTCCAGGGTTGTTCTGGCTGACCTGAATCGTGAAACTGGTTGCCGAACCCGGCGCCATCCGCATGGGGCGGCAAATAATCTATACTTCGGCTCCGCCATAGACCAGAAAGGCACTTCAGTGCCTTTTTATTTGCATGTCCCCAACTCCCTGTTATCACTGCGGCCAGCCGATTCCCGATGATGTGGAATTGTCCGTCAGCATGGGTGGGACGGCGCGTGCCATGTGTTGCCATGGCTGCCAGGCGGTGGCGCAGTCGATCGTCGACAACGGGCTCGCGGATTACTACCGCAGCCGGGACGCGCTGCCAGAGTCGCCGCGCGAGGCGATGCCGGCCATTCTCGATCAACTCGTGCTGTTCGATCATGCCGAGTTCCAGAAGAGCTTCGTGCGCGCGCTGGGCGAAACCGAGCGCGAGGCATCGCTGCTGCTCGAGGGCATTACCTGCGCCGCCTGCATCTGGCTGAATGAACAGCATGTCGGCAAACAGCCTGGCGTGACGGCCGTCGATATCAATTACGCGACCCGGCGCGCCCGGGTGCGCTGGGATGATTCACGGATCAAGCTGTCGGACATCCTGGGTGCGATCGCTGCCATCGGCTACCGCGCTTACCCCTACGATGCCGCGAAAAACGAGGAGATTTCCCGCAAGGAGCGGCGCGATGCGCTGTGGCGCCTGTGGGTCGCGGGCTTCGGCATGATGCAGGTAATGATGTACGCCTACCCAGTGTATATCGCCGATGGCGACATGACCGCCGACATCGAGAGCCTGATGCGCTGGGCCAGCTTGTTGCTGACTCTGCCGGTGGTCTTTTATTCCTCTTCCCCGTTTTTCCGCAATGCCTGGCGCGATCTCAAACTGCGTCGGGTCGGCATGGATGTCCCGGTGGCGCTCGGCGTCGGGGTAGCTTTCATCGCGAGTTGCTGGGCGACGCTGACGCAGCAGGGCGAGGTCTATTTCGACTCGGTCACGATGTTCGTCTTCTTCCTGCTTGGCGGCCGCTACCTGGAAATGACGGCGCGCCAGAAGGCGGTCAGCGTCACCGAGGCGCTCGCCAAGCTGCTGCCGGCGTTCGCTCAAATCATGCCCAATTTTCCGGTCGACCGCAGCACCGAGCAGCGCGTGGTTGCCGACCTGCACCCGGGCGACGTGGTGCTGGTGCGGCCCGGCGATGTCGTGCCGGCGGACGGCAGGGTCATCGAAGGCGTCAGCTGCGCCAACGAGGCGCTGCTGACCGGCGAGAGCCGGCCGGTGTCGAAATCGCCCGGGATGCCGGTGACCGGTGGTTCGGTCAATGCCGAGAGCCCGCTGGTGGTGCGCATCGAGCAGGTCGGCGAGGGCACCCGGCTGTCGGCGATCATTCATCTGATGGAACGGGCGGCCGCCGAAAAGCCGCGCATCGTCGAACTGGCCGACCGTATCGCCAGCTATTTCGTTGCCGCACTGCTCTTCGTGGCGGTTGCCGTCGCCATCGGCTGGTACATCGTCGACCCGTCAAAAGCCTTGTGGATCACCGTATCGGTGCTGGTTGTCACTTGTCCGTGCGCGCTTTCGCTGGCGACGCCGATTGCGCTTACGGTAGCGGCCGGTGCGCTGGCCAAGGATGGCCTGCTGGTGACACGTGGGCACGCCATCGAGACGCTGGCGCGGGCCACGCATTTCGTTTTCGACAAGACCGGCACCCTGACGAGCGGCCAAATGCGCCTGGTCGACCTGCTGCCGACTGGCAATCTGGAGCACGATAAGTGCCTGGCAATTGCGGCCGCCCTCGAGCAGGCATCCGAACATCCGGTGGCCGTTGCCTTGCGCGCGGCGACAATGGGCAGGGAACTGCCGGTCGCCGGGAATGCGCTGAGCGAGGCGGGGCAAGGTATCGAGGGCGAGATTGCCGGGCGTCGTTACCGGATCGGCCGCGCAATTTACGCGCTGGGCCTCGGCTCCGGCATACTCCCCGACGCCGCAGCGGCCTGGCTGGAGAGTGGCGACACCGTAGTGGTTCTGGGTGATGAAACCGGCTGCCTGGCCTTGTTCCGGCTGGGTGACGAGGTTCGTCCCGAAGCGCGGCCGCTGATCGCCGCGCTGCAAGCCGCCGGCAAGCGCATCGTCCTGCTGACCGGCGATGCGCCAGCTGTCGCGCGGCGTGTGGCCGATGCGCTGGGGATTGCCGATGTCCGGGCCGGCGTCACGCCCCAGGGCAAGCATGCCTGTGTCAGCGATCTGCAAGCTGGTGGCGCGGTTGTCGCGATGGTGGGGGATGGCGTCAACGATGCCCCGGTCCTCGCTCAGGCGCAGGTATCGGTCGCCATGGGTGGTGGCGCGCAACTCGCCCGTACCCAGGCCGATTTCATCCTGCTTTCCGAGAACCTCGATCACTTGCGTCGCGGCCTGCTGCGCGGCGAAAAGACCCTGCGGGTTATCCGGCAGAATCTTTGGTGGTCCTTTGCCTATAATTTCGTTGCCCTGCCGCTGGCGATTGCCGGCCATGTGACACCCTGGCTGGCGGGTATCGGCATGTCGGCCAGTTCGTTGCTGGTGGTTCTCAACTCGTTGCGCATTCAGCGCGTGGATGGTGACTGATGGAAATCCTCTACTTGCTCATCCCGGTGTCGGTCGTGCTGGTGTTCGCAATTGCCGTCGCCTTCTGGTGGTCGGTCCGCAGCGGCCAGTTCGACGATCTCGAGGGGCCGGGTTTCAAGATCCTGATGGATGACGACGGGCCGGATATCCCGACATCGGCGCCGACTGGAAAAGACGATTCAGGAAAAGTTTGACCTGCGTCAACGCCTGATGCGGGTAGGGCAATGAGAATAGCCACATGTGAAGCGAGTGCTTCACGATTGTTCTCTGTTGGGGTTGGGGTGCGTTGCGACGCACCCTTTTTTTGTCTACGGGCGCCCGTATGTGGCTAATTGCTACGCCCTTCGACCTAATTTGACCTAGATAATCGGTAGGTTGATCTAGGTCAAATCCCCGCTTCTGATCTAGAATATTATCCGCTTTCATGTGCCGCCTTGGGTTCAGGGGGGCGGGCATCCAGTTTTTAATTAACGAGAGGTGGGTTCATGTCTGGAACGCAAACCACATATAACGATAAAGTCGTACGGCAATTTGCCGTCATGACTGTCATCTGGGGCATTGTTGGCATGCTGGTCGGTGTCATCATTGCTGCTCAGTTGGTCTGGCCGGAGCTGAATATCGGCTTCCTGCACTTTGCCCGTCTGCGTCCGCTGCATACCAACGCGGTTATTTTTGCGTTTGGCGGCTGCGCGCTGTTTGCAACGTCTTACTGGTGCGTTCAGCGCACCAGCCATGCGCGCCTGTGGGGTGGCCCGCTGGTTCCCTTTACCTTCTGGGGTTGGCAGATCGTCATCCTGCTGGCTGCCATTACGCTGCCGCTGGGTATTACGCAGGGCAAGGAGTACGCCGAACTGGAATGGCCGATCGACATCCTGATCACGCTGGTCTGGGTTTCTTACGCGCTGGTGTTCTTCGGCACCATTGCCAAGCGCACGGTGTCGCATATTTACGTTGCCAACTGGTTCTTCGGCGCCTTCATCATCGCCGTTGCGCTACTGCACCTGGTTAACAGCGCTGCCGTACCGGTCTCGCTGACCAAGTCCTACTCCGCCTATTCCGGCGTGCAGGATGCGATGATCCAGTGGTGGTATGGCCATAACGCCGTGGGCTTCTTCCTGACCGCCGGCTTCCTCGGCATGATGTACTACTTCGTGCCGAAGCAGGCCGGGCGTCCGGTTTATTCCTATCGCCTGTCCGTGGTTCACTTCTGGGCGCTGATCTTCACCTACATGTGGGCGGGTCCGCACCATCTGCACTACACCGCGCTACCCGATTGGACGCAATCTATCGGCATGGTTTTCTCGCTGATCCTGCTGGCACCGTCCTGGGGTGGCATGATCAACGGCATCATGACGCTGTCCGGCGCCTGGCATAAGCTGCGTGACGATCCGATCCTCAAGTTCCTGATTACCTCGCTATCCTTCTACGGTATGTCTACCTTTGAAGGCCCGATGATGGCCATCAAGACCGTCAATGCGCTGTCGCATTACACGGACTGGACGGTCGGTCACGTGCACTCCGGTGCCCTCGGTTGGGTGGCCATGGTTTCCATTGGCTCCATCTACTACCTGCTGCCGAAGCTCTTTGGCAAGACCGAGATGTACAGCACCAAACTGATGACGGTTCACTTCTGGATCGCCACCATCGGTACCGTGCTCTACATCGCTTCGATGTGGATTGCCGGTGTGATGCAGGGCCTGATGTGGCGCGCGGTCAATACCGACGGTACGTTGGCTTACAGTTTCGTCGAATCGGTCAAGGGTTCCTACCCGTTCTGGGCGATCCGTTGGCTGGGTGGCGTCCTGTTCCTGTCCGGCATGCTGATCATGGCTTACAACATGTTCAAGACCATGGCTGGCGGCAAGACTCAGGATGCACCGGTGATCATCCCGGCTGCCCATCACGCCTGATTAGGGGGAAATAATAATGTTGAAACACGAGCAAATTGAGAAGAGTGTAGGCCTGCTTATTGTTCTGACCTTGTTGGTGGTCAGTATTGGCGGCCTGCTGGAAATCGTTCCGCTCTTCTTCCAGAAGTCGGTCACGACACCGGTTGAGGGACTCAAGCCCTATGACGCGGTGCGACTGGTGGGACGTGACGTTTATGTCCGCGAAGGCTGTTATCTCTGTCATTCGCAAATGATTCGTCCGTTCCGCGCGGAAACCGAGCGTTATGGCCACTACTCGGTTGGAGGTGAGTTCGTCTACGATCATCCGTTCCAGTGGGGCTCCAAGCGTACCGGCCCGGATCTGGCTCGCGTTGGCGGGCGCTACTCCGACGAGTGGCAGCGTGCTCACCTGATGAATCCGCGCGACGTGGTGCCGGAGTCCAACATGCCAGCCTTCGCTTTCCTGTCCAATACCAAGGCCAAGGACAGTGTCGGTGCCGACGTCGAGAAGAAGATGGAAGTCATGCGTGGCTTCGCCAATGTTCGCGGTCTTCCGACCTACTCCGACGAAGAGATCAAGGGTGCCAAGGCTGCGATCGGAGACATGACCGAATTGGACGTGCTGATCGCCTACCTGCAAGGTTTGGGCACGGTGCTGAAGACGGCCCAGCAATAGTCATGGATATCAACGATCTGCGTTCCATCCTAACGGTTGCCGGGTTGCTCTGCTTTCTGGGGATTGTGGGATGGGCTTACAGCAAGGGCAGCAAGAAGGGGTTCGAGGAAGCTGCCAACTTGCCTTTCGCGGAGCACGATGATCAGGATGCGACGCCTCGCGCGTCGCCTCCTCGCTGAAAAAAGGAAAGCAAATGAGCGATTTTTGGAACGCGTACGTGGTTGTGATTGTGCTGGTTAGCATTCTCGCCTGCGCAATTCTTCTATACGTCCAGGGTAAAGCGAAGTTCACGCCGGGCAAATCGATGGGTCATGTATGGGATGAAACCCTTGAGGAATACAACAACCCGATGCCCAAGTGGTGGAGCTGGCTGTTCGTCATCACGGTCATCTTTTCGCTGGCCTATCTGGCCCTCTATCCGGGCCTTGGCAACTTCAAGGGTTTTCTGGGCTGGACCTCGTCCGGTCAGTACCAGATTGAACGCGACAGGATGGACGCAACCGTCAAGCCGCTGTATGACAAGTATTCGGCCATGGATTTGCAGGCGGTGGCGGGTGACAAGCAGGCAATGGAAATGGGCAAGCGCCTGTATCTGACCTACTGCATGCAGTGTCACGGCGCGGATGCACGCGGTGCCAAGGGCTTCCCGAACCTGACGGACAGCGACTGGCAGTTCGGCGGCGAACCGGCGCAAATCGAGCAGACCATCGCCGACGGCCGCATGGGTATGATGCCCGCGCATGCGCAACTGGGTGCCGACACCATCAAGGATTTGGCGAACTATGTGCGGTCGCTCTCCGGCTTGCCGAACGATTCGGTGCGCGCGGCCAAGGGCAAGGAAGCTTTTGCCTCTGTTGGCTGTTCCGGTTGCCATGGTCCGGATGCCAAGGGCATGCATGCACTTGGTGCCCCGAACCTGACCGACAAGGTCTGGCTGTATGGCTCGTCGGAAGCCACGATCGTCGAGACCATCACCAAAGGCCGTCAAAACAAGATGCCGGCCTGGAAGGAATTCCTGGGCGATGCCAAGGTCCACCTGTTGGCAGCCTACGTGCTCAGCCTGGGTCAGGGCGCCAAGTAAGCGCTTGATGACGGGGCGGGAAACCGCCCCGTTTTTCTTTGGTCTAAGTATTAGTAAAGTCTGATTTGTATCAAAATTGCGTTTCAGTAAACGCTGCAAAATCGTACTTCTAGCGCAATTTCGATACGGATATAGCCATCGATGGAACCCAGCGAAAACACCTCCCCAAAGCCAGGCCCGGCGCCGGTTCCGGTTTCTTTTTACGAGAAGCACAAGAAGGTCTACATTCGCGACGTCAAGGGGTGGTGGAATTCCTGGCGTTGGGCTTTTGTCTGGTTCACCCAGATTCTTTTTTACGGACTTCCCTGGCTTGAGTGGAACGGTCGTCAGGCTGTTCTTTTTCATCTTGCCGAGCGCAAGTTCTATCTGTTCGGTCTGGTGCTCTGGCCACAGGATGTCTTTTATCTGGCCCTCCTGCTGATCATCTCGGCCTATGCCCTGTTCCTGTTCACTGCGGTTGCCGGTCGCTTGTTCTGTGGTTATGCGTGCCCGCAGACGGTTTACAGCGAATTATTCATGTGGGTGGAGAACCGGCTCGAGGGCGATCGTTCTGCCCGGATGAAACTGGACAAGGGGCCGATGACTGCCCGCAAGTTCCGCCTCAAGGCCGTGAAGCATGCAATCTGGATTTCTATTGCACTGTGGTCAGGCTTTACGCTGGTTGCCTATTTCACGCCGGTCAGCGAATTGCTGGCGGCGTTACCGTACAACCTCTCCGGCTGGGAGCTGTTCTGGACGTTTTTCTACGCCGGTTTCTTCTATATGCAGGCAGGCTTTCTGCGCGAGCAGGTCTGCAAATACATGTGTCCCTACGCCCGCTTCCAGGGTGTCATGTTCGATCCCGATACGCTGGTCATCACCTATGACCCGGAGCGTGGCGAACCGCGCGGGCCGCGAAAGAAAGGCGTCGATACCCCCGCTCTTGGAGACTGCGTGGATTGTGGCCTTTGTGTCGCGGTATGTCCTACCGGGATCGACATCCGCAACGGAATTCAATACGAATGTATCGGCTGCGGCGCCTGCATCGATGCCTGTGATCCGGTGATGGACAAGGTCGGACTCCCGCGCGGCTTGATTCGCTACACGACGGAAAATGCGCTGGCCAAGCACTTCACTTCCAAAGACGTGGTGGGGCATATCCTGCGGCCGCGGATTATCCTCTACACGGTGATTCTCACGGCGATCACCGTCGCCGCAGCCTGGTCCTTGGCGACCCGCGTTCCGCTCAAGGTCGACGTGATTCGCGACCGCTCGCTCCTCGCGCGCGAGGCAGACGACGGGCGGATCGAGAATGTCTATAACCTCAAGATCATGAACACGACCGAAGAGCCCAAGCGCTATTCATTGGCCGTCGAAGGGATGGATGGCATAGAGATCGTCGGCGAGCGCATTGTCGAGGTTGCCAGTGCCGAGAACCATGAAGTGACCATTGTCGTGCGCGTTCCGCCCGAGTCGGGCAAAAAGGGCGCCAACACGATTTATTTCGATATCAAGGCCCAGAATCACGACAAGATCGCGGTTCACGAAAAAGCCTCTTTCCTGATGCCCTGACATGAGCAATTCAATGACACTGCGTGGTGGTGATAACAAACCCTGGTACAAGGAACGTTGGCCGTGGCTTCTCATGGCCGGCCCGGCAATTGTCGTTGTTGCCGGATTTATAACGGCTTGGCTGGCAATCGTCAGTAACGATGGCTTGGTTGCCGACGATTACTACAAACAGGGTCTGGCGGTTAATCAGCGTCTGCAGAGAGATCATTACGCGAGCGAACTTGGCCTGCGTGTCGATTTGATGCGTTCGGGCGAGCAAATCCGCCTTCTGATGACAGCCGAAAGTGATGCGGGGCTGCCGGAAGTGCTGACGCTGAAGCTGGCACACCCTACTCGTGCCGGGCATGACCAGCTGGTCAAGATGGTTTCCGAAGGACAGGGCTTTTACGGTGGCAAGTTGAGCGCTGACATTTTCGGGCGCTGGCATGTCTCAATCGAAGATCCCGCGGGAAAATGGCGGTTGCAGGGGGATTGGCTGGCGGATGCCGAGGAGCCGTTGCACCTCGCGTCGCGGCCTGCGAAGTAGAGTTTTTTTCTGTTACTGGGAGGTGACATATGGCTTGGGAACTTTTGTTTGGTAGCGATATCGGCCTGATGAGCCTTGCCGTCATTGTCGGCGTACTGGTCATCGGCGTCGTCATGGGCAAGATGTATTCAAACAAGGTGGAAGAAGAGTCGCGCAAACTCGGCAAGTAATTGCTCTTTGGATTACCGCCTCTTGGGGCGGGTTGATTTCCTCCCCCGGTCGGCACTGCCGTCGGGGGTTTGTTTTTGGCGTGGGGAAAGATTTGTACGGATAAGCGAATGTTGAGACGGGCAGTTTTCATCTCCATCGTTTGTCATTTCGCCGTGCTGGTTTCGTTTTGGCACGTGGTGCAGTTTGCGGAGCCGGCATTCCATGCCGAAAATCCGGTAATCGACGCGCGTTTGCTTTCCCCGACGAGCGGAACGCCATCGCCGCTAACGGTACCTTTGCACAACACTCCGCTTCCTCCTGCAAAGGTTTTGGCGACTGCTGCCGAGACCGTGCCCAAGTTCAGGGCTGGGAGGGAAAGTCCAGTTTTGCCCTCACTTTCGCGGTCGACCGCAACAGCTGGGGTTGCCGTGAGCGAAAGGGCCGCTGTCGTGTCGGTGGAGTCTGCCTTGCCATCCAGCGCTGCGGCACTTCCGAAAGACGAGGTAAGTCCAGATGGCGTGCGCCAGTACCGCTTGAATCTCGCCCGCGAAGCGCGGCGTTTCAAGCGCTATCCTCCACTGGCTCGCCAGCGGGGCTGGGAGGGAGTCGTCGTCGTAGTCGTAAATACGGTTGTCGGTGGGGCGCTTCCCCAGGTTGGTCTGAGCCAGTCCAGTGGCTTCGATCTGCTGGATCAGGAAGCGCTGGAACTCGTGTTGCAGGCAGTGCATACAGCGACGGTGCCGGAGAGTTTGCGCAATCGCCAGTTCGGCCTGACGCTGCCGATTCATTATCGCCTGGACGATTGATCAGACCGTTCGGGCCAGCGGGAGCAGTGCCGTTTCGTGAAATCCGAAGTGCCCTTGCGTAACGTCTGCCAGATAGTGCTCCAGGCAGTGCGTGACGCTGCGGAAGGCAATGTCCGACCAAGGAATATCTTCCGGCCTTAGCAGCGCGACCTCGAGGCTTTCTTCGCCAGCTGAATAATCTGCCGTAGCCAGGCGGCCGCGATAGAAGAGATGTACCTGATTGATGTGGGCAATGCTGACCATGGCAAACGGCGCGTCGATGATGATCCGTGCCCTAGCCTCTTCATGCGTTTCTCGGCTGGCGGCCTCGGCAGTCGTTTCGCCGTTTTCCATGAAGCCGGCAGGGAGTGTCCAGAAGCCGCGCTGTGGCTCGATGGCACGCCGACAGAGGAGGATGCGTCCTTCCCAAGTTGCCACGCAACCGACGACCAGCCTGGGGTTTTCGTAATGAATATGACCGCAGCGTTTGCAGACATGCCGCGGAAGCGCGTCGCCGGCAGGAATCTCGAAGGAAACATCGGCGCCGCAATGCGTGCAGTATTTGATCATCGGATGAGCGCGTTCGGGATGATGTCGGCAGTTTAGCATTGCAAACTTGTCGCAAATCAGGGAAGTTGGAGCGCCACGCCCGGATTCGATCCTTAATTCGTTACAATGACAATCTGCTCACAACTGTCGGTTTAAGCCGGTCGGTCTGGATTGCAACACGGGAAAAGAAATGCAAGTAAATGTCACCAAAGATGGCAACAGGGTTGTCATCTTGCTCTCGGGCCGTTTTGATTTCAATACGCACCGCGAATTCCGTAGTGCGGTTGAACCGCTGGTGACTGACGGTGGCGTCGCTGCCATCACGATCGATTTTTCCTCCGTGGAGTACCTCGACAGCTCTGCCCTCGGCATGCTTCTGATGCTGCGCGACAGAATGAGTGGTGCCAAAAAAGTAGTTACGCTTGCCGGCGTGCACGGCAATGTGAAACAGGTTCTCGATATTGCCAACTTCGGCAAGTTGTTCCAGATCACCTGATGTTTGGCGGACTCGACAGAGTCCGGTTGCCGAAAATCGCGCTGTATCTTTTTTCGGCTGCCTCGTCTTCATCTGGGACAACATGTGCCAAATGCTGAGCTCAGGCTATAATCCTGCCCCGGTGCAAGTTGCCCCCGTAGCATGAAGGTCGTGCAGTTGATTTGTAATCATCAGGTAGCGGTTCGATTCCGTTCGGGGGCACCAATAAAATCAATAAGTTAGGCAATTTCCTAGGGTGGTCTTTTTGTTTATCTGCCTCTGTGTAGCCATGGTGTAGCCATTTTGGGGCGATGCTATGCCCGTTGCTGCTACAAATAACACTAGGGTTTCGTTAGGGTATTAAATCCTTTGCGCCAAGGGCACGGCCTTTTTAGTGCCCAAAAACTCGGCACCGTCATCCTGTCCCAGCGGCGATTTATCAAGTTGCTTTCAAGTGCCATTGTATAAATCTGTAACTTATTGATTTAACTAAATATTTATCAACTAGCTGGGTGGTCACGGCGTTCCCGCCCCCTTTAGGGACTGACAAAAGTCTTTTTTATAGCGGCGATTAAGTCTGAAAAGGAAAAAACCGGCCATTTCAGCCGGTCGATTCTTGCTAAGTGTCGGGCGGTCTAGCTTACGACTTGGTAACGCACCTAAACGCAATCATCATTGCCGATGCCAAATGCCATCCGGTTTCGTGGAGATAGGCATTCGTTGCGCCACAAGCACATGCGTTACTATTGCGTTTAGGTACTGCGACGGCGACCATGTGCGAAAAATCAATCGTCGCGTCATGCCTGTTCATCTTCACGTTAAAAGGCAGGGGGCAGCGTGGCAATAATCAAGTGTGGGGAGTGCGGGAAAGAGGTGTCCGACAAGGCCGCCGCGTGCCCAGGATGTGGCGCACCAATCGGTTCCGGCTCGTCGGCACCACAAACGGTCGCCAATATCACCGTTAAGCGCAGCGGCGGGAAGTGGGAAGCGGCGGGCACCGTTCTCGTCATCGCTGGCGTGCTGTCAGTCATGTTCGCAGGCCCGCCCATTTCCACGATTGGGAGCCTCGCCTTTGTTGTTGGGCTAGTGGTTTTCGTAATCGGTCGCTTCAATTAGAAAGCCTGCCTTCTAACTTCTAGCGTCGGCTAGACCTGAAAAGAAAAACCGGCCATTGCAGCCGGTCGGGGTGTGTTGCATCTGGTCAGGGCATGTCGGCCAGCATTTCCTCAAGCGTTTGGGAGCGGCCTTGCAGCCTCTCGGCATTCTCGAAACGTCTAACCTCTATTGCATCCGCGGATTTCCCGCAGCATCGGTCTAGCAGTTCCTTGGCTGCCTGAAGTCGCACGGCGTCATTCTGTGAGTTTTTCATCAGGTCGGCTATTAGGTCGATTGCCTCGGCTGCCCGGTTCATTGCCAATTGCCTAACCTCGGCGGTGGTTTTGTTTGGGGTGCCAGGCTTGCGCCCGCCCGTTTTGATGCGCGTTACTTGTGGCATGGTTTCTATTCCTTTCTAAATTAGAAATTGCTTACGTTTGCTTACGCTTGCTTTGCGTTCCAGACAGAAGCGCCCCGCGGTCATTGGCGATGCGGTAGGCGGCTAGTTCCGCGGTTACGTCCCGGCAATCTCTGGCCACAAATGCCACCCCGCCAAACCGGCGCACCAGAGAGAGAAACTCGGATTGTTCCGGTCGCAGTCGCCCCCTGGTGCTTTCACTTCCACGGCCAATAGGCGGCCATCCTTCAGCATCCCGATAAGGTCAGAGCACCCGCGCCAGCCGAAATGGATAAACCGCTCGCCCACCTTGGCGGCTCCCGTGTTCTGGCGTTCCACCCATGCCACGGAATGATTGCCCCGCAGGGTGTGCAGCACTTCCACCAGCGCGGCGGCCTCGTGTCTCTCATTGGTACGGGGGGCGGGCACGCTCTCAAACCCGAGTAAATCGGCGCTCATGCTCTAACCCCATCCGCTCCAGAGAAAGGCGGCGTTAGTGCTTTCCCGCGATTCCCGAAATATCCCGAAACGGGACTGCCGGACTTTCCCGCGATTCCCGCGCCCCCTATAAGAGGGCGGGAACGAAACGGGAAGAAAAACGGGAACGGTGAAAACCTCAGGCACACCATAGCCAGCCCTCCCGAAGTTCAATCAGGCCCCGGTTAATCAGCCCCTCTATTGCTGTCTGTGTGCGCTCTGTCTGGCGCTTGGGGTCGCAAGGCAGGCGGCCTCGCGTTGCTGCAATGGCATCCTCTAGGCGAATGCAAGGGCGGCCCGCTGGCAATTCTCCCGGCGCTCCTTCTGGCGCGTATGAACCGGCAGCGCGGAACAATTCCCCCAAGGCATTCCAGATGATTTTCTGGTTTCCAGACTTGGGAGGCAGGGCACGGCGCACCATGTCCCCGGTGCTTTCCTCTGGCACGATGCAGCAGCTTGTGACTGCCTCCCCGTCGCTATCGATGCCCAGGTCGATAACCTCCAGCCGGAACGGATGCGCCAGCCCGTCATTGCCATCCTTGGCCTTTGCCGTGCGCCATTCGCGGCGGTCGCCATCCCGCGTTACTTCCAAGGCAGCATCTAGGGCAGCGTGCAGGCTGGAATGCCCGCGCAAGCCTTTAGAGGCATCTTTGCCGGTATGGTGTATCAGCAGCACCAGCCCGCCAAGCTCGCTTTGCAGAGCCTTTGCCGCGGCGATGATTTCACCCATTGCTGCGGAGTCGTTTTCATCGGCTCCGGGGGCGGCCCGGTTCAATGTATCAATGCAGCACACCCCACCCGAATAACCCGCGGCCTGTGCGGCGGCTATCAGGTCGGCACGGTCGGCGGGCTTGCGAATATCGAGCGGTTGCAGAATGAAACGAAACCTCCCCGTAACCTCCCCGTGCCTTGTCTGGTGCGCTTTCAAGCGTTGCGCTATTCCGGCCTCGCCTTCCAGCCCGATATAGAGCACGGGCGCAGGCGTTACACGGTTTCCGAACCATTCGGCCCCGCTGGCCACGTTCCCGAGCAGGTCTAGTGCCAGAAAGGATTTACCCGCCCCCGATGCCCCGAACAATGCGGCGATGCCATCGGCAGGCAGCACGCCCCGCACACGCCAGCGCACGGGCGGCAATGCGGATATATCGGCAGGGGTCAGCACCCTGAAGCGTTGCGGTGGCTCTTTGGCTTGTTGCAGCAGGCTGGCCACGGCCTTTAATCCCTCGCTCTGGTGCAAGTCGTTAAGGTCGAAATTGCGCGGGCTGCCTTCTGGCATCTCACAAAATGCCCCGCGTACCTTCCGGGCGATCTCCGCGGTCTGTGCCTCCTTCCCAGCATCGGGCACGATAACCAGCCGGGCGCTTGGATATTTGGCTCGCAGGGCTTCAGCCACACCAGCCACCCGCCCCCAGCCGAAACAAACCACGGCGGCGCAGCTTGTGGCTTGGTGGGCGCTCCATGCTTGCCCGATACCTTCCACCACATAAACGGGGCGGCCCTCCCGAATGTCTCCGATAATCAGGCAGGCATCCGCGGGCAGTTTCACCCCCGGCAAAAATGGCTTGCCGGTGCCTGTTATGAATTGCAGGCTTGCCACTTTTCCCATTAGGGTAATGCTAGGGAGCACCAGCGCACCATTGCAGGCGTTCCCGGCTATCGTCAGGCTCCCGGAATACACCCGCAGGCCATCGGGCAGCCCCAGCTTGCGGGCGATGTATTCATGGGTAGCCGTCGCAGGCTTGCAGGCGCTCCAGAGCGATGCAGGCTCATACGGTGGGGGCTTGCTCGGCTCTGCCTGTCTCGGCTCAATCTGGCGCGATTGCAGGGGTTTGGCGCGTGTTTCCGTGCCATCCTCCCAGCCAGCATCCCGAGCGGCTCGAAACAGAGAGGCAGCCGAAACGCCCCCACCTGTTTTGATACTCCTCCAGACAGAGCGGCATTCGTGCTCGCCTTGGAAATTCCCGCCCCCGGCGCTCCATTGGTGGAAATCTTCAAAATCCAGCCCGGCAGCCTTGGCAGCCATCCCGTATTTAACCCATTCGTCCCGCGAGCAGCCGGGGTCTAGGCTCCACAATGCAGAGCGTGCCCGTTCCGGTTCGTCTATGAATCGTTCGCGCATCATGCCAGCCACCCGAGCAGTAGGCACACACAAGCGAAGGCGAGCAGCCCAGCCAGTGTTAAATCAATCTCTCCCATCTGGCGCGATGCCAGCGCGGCGGCGGTTCGCGGGTCGCTTCGGTCTAGTCGGTATTCCGCAATAGGGCGGCGGCAGCCGGGGCGCGTAATCGAGTGAGAGAGAATGCCCCAGCCGTAATCCTCCAGGGTTTGAACATAGGCGGCCAGACGCCAGCCGATGCCCTCATATTCGGCCTGATTTTGCGGGGCGTGTATCAGGGCTTGCAGGGCCTCCGCGGCTCTTGTTCCTGGTGTCGGAATGCGTGCCGGAACAATCGGCGGCAGCGTGTCCGGGAATAGGTCGGTTGCGTTATGATTGAGGCTGTCTAGTGCGCTCGTTCCTGTGGTTTGGGGGCGGGCGTTTTTTTTCATTAGGCCACCTCGCCATTCAGCACGCGGGAAACCTCGGCAGCGTCCCAGAGAAGGCGGCGGTTTCCTAACTTGACCGGGCGCAATCCCAGCCAGTGCCCATTGCGACAAAGACTAGAGCGGATAGATTGCGGCTCTAGCTTGGCAAGGGCTGCCAGTTCCTCTGTTGAGAGTTTTTGCCCGATTTGGGCGGGGGTGGTTTGATATGCTTGCATCGCACTAGCTCCTTTGGCGTTGAGTGACGATGCAGATTTTTTAAACGGGACTGTTTTCCCCTATTTGGCCCCCTATTTAGCGCAAGTATTGGCGCGGGTTTCCGGCTAGTTACCCCGAATTAGAGCAAGTCAAATTCCCCCGATTTCAGCGAGCAATTCATCCTCAAGCTGCGGCCATGCCTTCTTAAATCTTGCGATTACTTGGCCTTTGTTTAGGTCATTGCGTTCAATCAATAGGCGAGCAAATATCACGGGGTTCCAGAGTGCTGCCCCGCTCTTGCCCCGTCTTCCGGTCTGACAGAGTGCGGCTTTGTAATGTTTGCCATAGCTGCCAGGGTGGGACAGCAGGTCTGGCCAGTTCTTATCACCTAGCAAAAATCCATCAATGATTTCCCCCTTTGGAACGCCATAGATATGCGGCGCTTTCTTTTTTGGTGCTCCAGTGGGGGCGGTGGTTGCCTCTGCCCATTTGCGGAATATCCATCCATACGGCATGTATTGGTTCTTCTCAGCCCATTCAATGCCCTCAATTGGCGCAAAGGTTTCGGGCAAGTCGGCGCGAATATGCAGCAATACCGCGGCGCGGTTTGGCCATAGTTCCTCAGGTATCGCGGCAAGCAAAGTATCTGCATTCCATTCGGGAAGGCGCAGCAGTTCCCAGGCAAGCAATACCCTGGCGGCGGCTGATTTTGGCATCCCAAACGCGGCCTCAAATTCTTCTTCAGTGCCTGTCGCAATTCCCTTTCGCACAAGTGCAGCGGTAATCGGATTTATACCCTCTGGGGTCAGGCAATGTTCTAAGCCAACGGTCTTGTTAGCGTTGGTCATCGCTGGCGCTCCAGATGACGGGGCGCTTAGCTGCATACCTTCGTTATTTAGATGCTCGATTGCATCATCTAGGCTAATTGATGCTTGCTTGCCCATGAAAGCCAAGGCGTCATCGTATCGCCCGTTTATCCGGTTTCTGGGGCGAATCTTTCCCGATTTAATGGCGCGAACTAATAGGCCGGTTATATCCTCTACGCACGCCACATAGCGCACTTGGGACGATAAATCATCCCCTGGCTCGCCATGCACCATCGTCGCGAGTTCTTCAGACGCTTCCGGTACGGTCAAAATCATTCTGCACACCTTCCGTGCATCCTTCGGTTAGGTGCCACCCCCAGCGGGCGAAGGTTTCCCGCGTTCGTCTGGCCAGACTAGGGGGCGGCAAGCTCGATTATGCCGCGGCGTTGCTCATTAGATGTACTACGTTCGCGGTTTGCTTGCCGGTGGCGATTTCGTTTAAGCGGTTTTCCCATGCCACCAGTGCGGTGCGCTTCTCGTTGGTGTAGCTGTGCCGGTCATAGTGGGCAGCTTGGACACCAGATAGGCCATGGCTCAGTAGTTGCGCCCGTGTATCGCGGTTAATTCCCATCCCTGCAAGCATGGTTTCGCAGGTGCGGCGAATGTCTCGCAGGTCGAAAGGCTCGCACTTCATGCCCTTGCATATCTCGGCGGCGCGTTTGCCCGGTGTGGTATCCACCAGTTGCGTTTTTCCATGCGAGGAAAAGAGCCACAGGCCATTAAATGAAGGCTCGCGGCGCTCTCTCTCAGCGGCGGCCTGTTCCCGCTTGGCGGCGCGTTCAATCAGGCTCGAAACGATGGCGGCGGCCTTGGGTGCCAGTGGTAGCAGATGCTCACGGGGCGCGGGGCGCTTGCCTTTGGTATCCCACAGGCGCAGGGTTTGCGTGTGTTGGTCGTAATCGCTTACCTTGGCGCGGAGTAGCTGCGCCATGCGTTGCCCGCCCGCGTAGAGTGCGAGCTTTAATGCCTGGTCGGTTACATCATCGCCAAGGGCGGCCATGTAGTCTTTGAGTTCGGGGGCGCTCAGTGTGCGGTTCCCGCGCTCCACTGCAATAGTAGATACAGGCTCCACGGGGTTTGATTCCACACCATAGGCGATAAGTGCGGCGGGTAACTTGGCATCAAACGGGGATTTTCTGGCTGCGTTATAGGCGGCGCTCAGATAACTACGCAGTATCCCGGCTGTGCGGTCTTTGCCTTGTTCGGCAACCTTTCGCACCATGGCGGCGATTTGGTGGGCTGTCACTGCATTAGCGGGCAGGGCGGCAATATCGGCCTGTGCCTCATAAACATGACACTTGAAGATTGAGCGGGTTTGCCTGGCGCTCTGCGCCTTGCCGTTGGTCTCTAGCAGGTCGCTATATGCCTCACAGAGCGAACGCAGCGTGTAGCGCTTCCGGCTTTCTGCATCTTGTTCGGCTGCCACCTTTGCAGCCTTGGCGCGGGCCTTTGTCTCTGCCTGTTCCCGGTCAAGTTCTCTAGGGTCGGTTCCCTTATCAACTAGGGTTTGCAGGCGGCGGGCCTCTTCGCGTGCTTCGTCTAGTTTCCAGTTGCGAACATCGCCAATGGTGCGGCGTATGGTTTGCCGGGCTAGCTTGCTCTCAAATATGAATGATTTAGCGCCAGCAGTTGCGCGGATTGCGAGGCGCGGCGCGTCGGTATCCCAGAGAAAATCCTGTTTCTTATCTGCCGGGCAGTTGAAGGCGGCGATTCTGGCTAGTGTGAGGCGTTCGCGTTGCATTGATATAACCCCCGGAAGGTTTGGCTACACCAGAGCTACATGGGGCGTTCCGTGTAGCCACTGTGTAGCCAAATTATATCAATCTAATGCAATGCAAATCAACCTTATGATTAGTGTAGCCTTCGATTTAATGCGGGTTTCAGAGGGTTTTTGCTGTCTTTGCTGAATCTCTATCAACGTCGATAAATGGCTACATCAGCAGATTTGTAATCATCAGGTAGCGGTTCGATTCCGTTCGGGGGCACCAATAAGTCGAATGCTTGAGCCATTATGCGTGCTTGTTGGTCATTCGCAAGGCATCCAGTCCCAGAAAATCACACAAGCGCCAGATGCTCTCGCGTTCAGTTCGCTACTTTCGACCAGCCTTTGGCTTCCATACACGCAAACATCCGGCGAACAGCTTCGTTGGTAATCGTGCCTGTGGTGTCGGGATAGGTTGCAGTCTTGCATTGATTCAGGTCGAAAGAATATTCCTGATCGGAAGCGCCCGGTTTCTCCCAGTGCCACGTCGGTTTTAGCGCACAGCCAGCCACGCCGGCGAAAATACAGGCTGCCAAGGCCATTGCCCTGCTTTTGATACTGTTCATTCCGGTATCTTTCTTGAGTCGGGGAGAGGGCTAATTCGGGAGGCTATAAAGAATAAAAAAGGGAGCAATTCGCTCCCTCTGGTTTTTCGTGAGATGAGTTTCACGAAGCGATGACTGAGGATCAGGCGAAGTTGCCTTCGGCGAAGGACCAGTTCACGAGGCTGCTCAGGAAGGTCTCGACGAACTTCGGGCGCAGGTTGCGGTAATCGATGTAATAGGCGTGTTCCCAGACATCGATGCACAGCAGGGCTTTGTCGCCGGTGGTCAGCGGGGTGCCGGCGGCGCCCATGTTGACGATGTCGACCGAACCGTCGGCCTTCTTGACCAGCCAGGTCCAGCCGGAACCGAAGTTGCCGACGGCGGAGGTCTGGAAGGCGGTCTTGAAGGCATCGAGCGAACCCCACTTGGCGTCGATGGCAGCAGCCAGGGCACCCTTCGGAGCGCCGCCACCGTTCGGGGTCAGGCAGTTCCAGAAGAAGGTGTGGTTCCAGACCTGAGCAGCGTTGTTGTAGACGCCGCCGGCCGGGGCCTTCTTGACGATGGCTTCGAGGTCGAGATTTTCGTACTCGGTACCCTTGATCAGGTTGTTCAGGTTGGTGACGTAGGCCTGGTGATGCTTGGAATAGTGGTAGTCAAAGGTCTCGGCCGACATGTGCGGTGCGAGGGCATCCTTGGCGAAAGGCAGCTGGGGCAGTTGGTGTTCCATTGTTTTCTCCGTTGTAAAAGGGGTAGAACGAAAATTCTATTGGGCTTTGGACGACGCGACAACCGCTTCGACGGTTGCAACGGCCGCGCCCCTGGCAAAGCTGACTCTGAGCGTGGCGCCCGGTTGAAGGCTGGCGGCGTCGCGTACTGCCCGACCATCCGGGCCAATTGCCAACGCATAGCCGCGATTGAGGACGGCATGCGGATCAAGTTGAATGAGACTTGCGGTCAGCGCATTTAGTTTCGCTTCGGCGCCGGAAACTTTCTGGCAGGCTGAGTTTTCGAGCCGATATTGCAGATATTTCAGGTGGTCGCGTGCGCTTTCCAGTCGTGGGCGTGTGCCACCCAGGCGATGGGCAAGCGTGCCAAGACCCTGCCGGCGGATGGTGAGTTGGTGATCCAGAGCTCGCCCGAGTCGCGCACCAAGCTGCATGACGGTTTCCCGGCGTTGGCGCAGCCGCTCAGCCGGGTGGGTCAGGCGGGCGGCGAGCCAGTCGAGTTGCTGGGCGCGCTCGGCCAGCCTGCGTTCGAACTGGCGGCTGATTCGCCGCTGGAATTGTTGCAGGGCAGCGAGCAGTGTCTCGCGGTCCGGACTGAGGATTTCGGCTGCAGCGGTGGGCGTTGGCGCACGCAAGTCGGCGGCAAAATCGGCAATGGTGAAATCGGTTTCGTGGCCGACCCCGGAAATTATCGGCAGCGCGCTGGCGCGGATGGCGCGCGCGACGACTTCCTCGTTGAACGACCACAAATCCTCGATGCTGCCGCCGCCCCGGCAGAGAATGATGGCGTCGCAATCGCCAGCTGCGGCCAATTTCAGGGCGGCAGCAATTTTTTCGGCGGCGCCTTCGCCCTGGACGGGAGTCGGGTAGAGATCAACGCGGATGTGCGGGGCGCGCCGGCGCAGTGTGGACAGCACATCGCGCAGGGCAGCCGCCTGCAGACTGGTGACGATGGCCAGCGCTTGCGGGTGTTCGGGCAGCGGGCGCTTGATCTCGGCAGCGAACACCCCTTCACTTTCAAGCTTGGCCTTGAGGCGCAGAAAGCGTTCGAACAAATCGCCTTGTCCGGCGCGGCGGACCGATTCGACATTGAGTTGGAACTCGCCTCGCGGTTCGTAAAACGAAACCAGCGCCCTTGCTTCGATCTTCTGCCCATTTTCCAGGCGCCAGCCTAACAACTGCGTGCGGTTGCGCCACATGACGCAGCGCACCTGTGCGTTGGCATCCTTCAGGGAAAAATAGACATGCCCGGAGGCGGCGTAGGTAAGGTTCGAGATTTCACCGCCGACCCACGTGAGTGGGAAGGTGGATTCCAGGCAGTCGCGTACCAGACGATTGAGGCTGGAAACGCTGAGTACCGGATTGGTGGAAACGGCTGAAGCTGGATCGGGCATGTCACCGATTGTACCCTGCTGGGTCCGGAATGGTCGCCTATTGTTGGTGGGATGTTTTTATAACCAACTGATTTATTGGAAAATTAAATGATGTGCCTAGTTTTTTGGCAATGCAGGTAGAAGCCATTGTCAATGCGGGTTTGAACCACTTGATGACAGCTCATTCACAGACTTATCCACAGCTTCTGGGGATAAGGCGGCACTGCCGCGATTTACGGGGCTTGCCGACCGGTGGGGCGAGAGGCAAAATGCCAAGTTATTCGACAAGCAAGGATTCATTGTGAAAGACATCGTTCTGGCTGCCGGCTGGCCTATCTGGCCGTTGTTGGCAGCTTCCATCATTTCAGTTGCGCTGATTATTGAGCGCCTCGTTGCCCTGCGGCGTTCCAAGGTGGTGCCGTCCGGTTTGTTGCAGCGTGCCGTCGGTGAATTCAAGCGCGGTGCCAACAACGACCGCATGCTGGAGGAACTGGAGCGCCATTCGCCCCTCGGCCGCGTGCTGAGTGCCGGGCTGCGCAACTTTGGGACCTCGCGCGAAGTGATGAAGGAATCGATCGAAGAGGCAGGTTCTGCCGTTTCGCATGAACTGGATCGTTATCTGACGACGCTTGGCACGATTGCCTCGATCAGCCCGTTGATGGGGTTGTTCGGCACGGTGGTCGGGATGATCGAGATTTTCGGTTCGCAGTCGCCAAGCGGCTCCAACCCGCAGCAACTGGCGCATGGTATTTCCATTGCGCTGTACAACACCGGTTTTGGTCTGGTGATTGCCATCCCGAGCTTGATTTTCTGGCGGCATTTCCGCGCATTGGTCGACAGCTTTGCCGTCGAGATGGAGCAGCAGGCCGTTCGCCTGGTCGAGTTCATGCACGGTGACCGAAAGTAGGCCATGAATTTTCAGCGCGGTCGTAGCCGGGAAGTGCCGGAAATCAACCTGATTCCGATGATCGACGTTTTGCTGGTCATCATCATCTTCCTGATGTTGACCACCACCTACTCCAAGTTTTCCGGCCTCGAGATCAACCTGCCGACTGCCGACGCCAGCAAGCAGAATGAGCAGCCGAACGAGATCGATGTTGCCGTGACGGCCAGCGGCCAGATTTTGATCAATAAATCGCCGTTGACCGCAGCAGACGTCAAGAGCATTTCCGACGCCCTGCGACGGGCGGCGGGTTCGCGCCAGGAACCGATCATCGTCATCAATGCCGATGCCAAGGCTACCCATCAGAGCGTCATCGATGTGATGCAGGCGGCGCAGGCTGCCGGCTATCCGCATATCTCCTTCGCCACCCAAGCGCCACGCTGATGGTCGCTCGCTGGTTGCAGCGCCAATGGTTCGAGCAACGCCGGCTTTCGCCGGCGTTGTGGCTTCTGGCGCCGCTGGCCGGGCTCTATTCGGTCGTGGCAGCGCGCAACCGGCGCCAGGCGCGCCCCGAGCGTCTGGCGGTGCAGGTTATCGTGATCGGCAACATTACCGTCGGCGGAGCCGGCAAGACGCCGTTGACCCTCTGGCTGGCCGGGCAACTGAAGGAGCGCGGCTGGCGGCCCGGTATCGTCAGCCGCGGCTATGGCGGCCAGGGTTTGCTGCCGCGCCCGGTTAAGCCTGACTCTGCTGCGGTCGACGTCGGTGACGAGCCGATTTTGCTTGCCCGGCGCAGCGGCGTGCCGGTTTGGATCGGGCGCGATCGGGTCGCGGTCGGGCGTGCCTTGCTGGCGGCTCATCCGGACGTAAATGTTGTTCTCTGTGACGACGGGCTGCAGCACTACCGGTTGGCGCGTGACGTCGAGCTGGCGGTCTTCGACGGGCGTGGCGCCGGCAACGGCTGGCGGCTTCCGGCCGGGCCGCTGCGCGAACCGTTGAGCCGGCTGGCTGCCGTTGACGCCGTGATCTGCAATGGTTCGCCGGATGACCGCTTGCCGCCGGCGCTGCCGCGCTTCGAGATGCATTTGCGCGCCGGAGAGTTCTACCGTCTTGACGATCCGGAACAGCGGTGCTTCGCGGATGACCTCGCCGGTCGCAATCTGCACGCGCTGGCCGGCATCGGCGATCCGGAGCGCTTTTTCCGTACGCTGGAAGGTCTGGGGCTGGCGTTTAATCGCCACCCGTTTCCCGATCATCACGCCTACAGCGCTGCCGACCTGGCTTTCGCCAAAGGCGGCGTGCTGCTGATGACCGAGAAGGATGCAGTAAAATGTGCCGGACTGACCGCCGACGAAACTTGGGTTTTGCCGGTCGAGGCCGAGCTTTCGCCGGCCCTTATTGATCTGATACTGGAGAAACTTCGTGGACGCCAGGCTGCTTGATATCCTCGTCTGCCCGATTTGCAAGGGCAATCTCGAATACCGCAAGGCCGAAAAGGAACTGGTCTGCAAGCCCTGCAAGCTGGCCTACCCGATCCGCGACGACATTCCCATCATGCTCGAGGACGAGGCGCGCCAGTTGTCGGCGGACGAGTAGCGATGTCGGGCCTCGCCTTCAAGGTCGTCATTCCGGCGCGTTACGCTTCGACGCGCCTGCCGGCCAAGCCGCTGCTCGATCTCGGCGGCAAGCCGATGGTCGTCCGCGTCGCCGAACGGGCGCGGCTGTCGGGGGCGGAGGAAATCTGGGTGGCGACCGATCACCCGGAAGTGCGCGCCGTTGCCGAGGCGTATGAAGTCGCCGCGCTGATGACGCGCAGCGACCATCCGACCGGCACCGACCGTCTGGCAGAGGTGGTCGAACAGCGCGGCTGGAGCGGCGATACGATCATCGTCAATGTGCAGGGCGACGAGCCACTGATCGAACCCGAAATCATCGTGCAGACGGTGCGGCAACTGGCCGCGAGCGGGGCGGACATCGCGACCGTCGCGCACCCGATTGCCGATGCCGCCGATTTTTTCAACCCGAACGTGGTCAAGGTCGTCTGTCGGGCCGATGGCGATGCCGCCTATTTTTCCCGGGCGCCGATTCCCTATGCCCGCGATCATTTCGCCAGGGAAAACGGCGGCGAAACCCTGCCGGCCAACTTCCCGGCTTATCGCCACGTCGGCCTTTACGCCTACCGGGCGAGTTTTTTGAAGGCCTATGCCGGGTTGACCGCAGCGCCCACCGAACAATTTGAATCGCTGGAGCAGTTGCGCGCCCTGTGGCACGGCTACCGCATCAGCGTGACCTTGATCGACACCGCGCCGGCGCCGGGTGTTGATACGCCCGAAGATGCCGAGCGGATGCGCAAACTGTTTGACCGGGCCTGAAATAGCGAGTAATTTTTCGCCCTTAGAGAACGGTCTACCAAGACACCGATAACAATATTTTTTCGCTACACAAATACCGAGGGACTTTCCATGAAATTGATTCTGTTGGGCGCACCTGGCGCCGGCAAGGGTACGCAAGCCACGTTCATTTCCAAAGAATTCGGCATTCCCCAGATTTCCACCGGCGACATGCTGCGCGCTCAGGTCAAGGCCGGCACGCCACTCGGTCTGGAAGCCAAGAAGCACATGGACGCGGGCGGCCTGGTGCCGGATGCCGTCATCATCGGCATGGTCAAAGATCGCCTGACCCAGGATGACTGCAAGAACGGCTACTTGTTCGACGGTTTTCCGCGCACCATTCCGCAGGCTGAAGCGATGAAGGAAGCCGGTGTGCCGATCGAGTTCGTGCTCGAAATCGATGTGCCGGACAGCGACATCATCACCCGCATGGCCGGCCGTCGCGCTCACCTGGCTTCCGGCCGCACTTACCATGTCAAATTCAACCCTCCCAAGGTCGAAGGCAAGGACGACGTGACCGGTGAAGACCTCGTTCAGCGTGACGACGACAAGGAAGAAACGGTCAAGAAGCGTCTGGATATTTATCACTCGCAGACCAAGCCGCTGGTCGATTTCTACAGCAAGTGGTCGGCCACGGGCGACGCCAAGGCACCGAAGGTCAAGAAGGTGGCCGGTGTCGGTAGCGTCGATAGCATCACCAAGAGCGTTTTCGACGCTCTGAAATAAAGGGAAGAAAATGGCGGTGAAGAATGCCTTCTACGCACAGTCAGGGGGCGTTACCGCCGTCATCAATGCGACGGCGTGCGGCCTGATCCAGGAAGCACGCCGGCATCCCGACAAGATCGGCAAGGTGCTGGCCGGACGCGACGGCATTATCGGCGCGCTGACCGAAGACCTGATCGACACCAGCCTGGAGTCCGATGCCGATATTGCCCGCCTGCGTTCCACGCCGGGCGGTGCCTTCGGTTCCTGTCGCTACAAGCTGAAGAGCCTGGAAGAACATCGCGCCCAGTACGAACGCCTGATCGAGGTGTTCCAGGCGCACGACATCGGCTATTTTTTCTACAACGGCGGCAACGATTCGATGGACACCGCCTGGAAGGTGTCGCAGATTGCCGAAAAGATGGGCTACCCGGTGGTCTGCGTCGGGGTGCCCAAGACGGTCGATAACGACTTGCCGCTGACCGACTGCTGCCCGGGTTTCGGCTCGGTGGCCAAGTATGTCGCGACATCGATCCGCGAGGCCGGTTACGACGTCGCATCGATGGCCCGCACGTCGACCAAGATCTTCGTCCTCGAAGTCATGGGCCGTCACGCCGGCTGGATTACCGCCGCCTGCGGTCTGGCTTCCGAGAAAGTCGGTGAGCCGCCGCATATCCTGCTGTTCCCGGAAGTGCCGTTCGATCCGGAGCGTTTCCTGGCGCGCGCGGATGAGTGCGTCAAGCAATATGGCTATTGCACCGTCGCGGTTTCCGAGGGCTTGGCGGACGCTTCGGGCAAGCTGATCGCCGAATCGGGAACCAAGGACGCGTTCGGTCACTCGCAGTTGGGCGGCGTCGGGCAGATGGTGGCGCAACTGATCAAGGACCGGCTCGGCTACAAATATCACTGGGCACTGGCCGATTACCTGCAACGCTCGGCGCGCCATCTGGTTTCGCGCACCGACGTTGAACAGGCGCATGCGCTGGGGGTTGCTGCGGTCGACCTCGCTTTACAGGGCAAAAATGCGGTGATGGCAACCATCGAGCGCCTTGCCGATGCGCCGTACCGCTGGGAAATCGGCGACGCGCCGCTGAAGGACATCGCCAACGTCGAGCGCAAGATGCCGGCCGCGTTCATCACCGCCGATGGCTTCCACATTACCGATGCCTGCCGGACCTACCTGCAGCCGCTGATCGAGGGCGAGGACCCGCCGCCGTATCGCAACGGGCTGCCCGATTATGTGCGTTTGAAGAACGTTACCGTGGCAAAAAAGCTGGGAGCGTTCAAAGTCTGATTTTTAGTTGTTAATCAAGGGAGGGGGAGTGATGTCTACAGCGTTGTTACTGGCGCTTGCCTGCGCCGTGCTGGCAGTCCTGTACGGCTGGATTTCCAGCAGGCAGATCCTCGCGTTGCCAGCCGGCAACGAGCGCATGCAGGAGATTGCCAAGGCCATCCAGCAGGGGGCGGAGGCCTATCTCAGCCGGCAGTACAAGACCATCGCCATGGTCGGTGTCGTCCTTTTCCTGGTTATCGGCCTCGTACCCAAGCTCGGCTGGCTGACCGCCTTCGGCTTCCTGATCGGCGCCGTCCTTTCCGGCGCCGCGGGCTTCATCGGTATGAACGTTTCGGTCCGCGCCAACGTGCGCACCGCCGAAGCGGCGCGCAGGGGTATTGCCCCGGCGCTGGATGTCGCCTTCAAGGGTGGCGCGATTACCGGCATGCTGGTCGTCGGCCTCGGCCTGCTCGGCGTCGCCGGCTATTACGCCTTCCTCAAGTCGGTGGGCGGTACAGCCGATCTGCATCACGTCATTGAACCGCTGGTTGGTCTCGCCTTTGGTTCCTCGCTGATTTCCATCTTCGCCCGACTTGGTGGCGGCATCTTCACCAAGGGGGCGGACGTCGGCGCCGATCTGGTCGGCAAGGTCGAAGCCGGCATCCCGGAAGACGACCCGCGCAACCCGGCGGTGATTGCCGACAACGTCGGCGACAACGTTGGTGACTGCGCCGGCATGGCGGCTGACCTGTTCGAGACCTATGCGGTGACGGTGGTGGCCACCATGGTGCTGGCGGCGCTGATCATCAAGACCTCGCCGGGCCTGGGCGAAAGCCTGTTGCTCTACCCGCTGGCGCTGGGCGGCGTGTCGATCATCGCTTCGATAGTTGGCTGCTACTTCGTCAAGGCCGCCGAGGGCGGCAAGATCATGGCCGCGCTCTATCGTGGCCTGATCGTCGCCGGCGTCCTGGCGCTCGTCGCCTACTATCCGATCACCTCCTGGCTGATCGGCGCCGGTGACCCGGCCGCCAAGATCACCACCATGAGCATGTTCGGCTGCTCGATCGTCGGTCTTGTGCTGACCGCCGCGCTGGTCTGGATCACCGAGTACTACACCGGTACCGACTATGCGCCGGTAAAACACGTCGCCGCCGCCTGCCAGACCGGCCACGCCACCAACATCATCGCCGGTATCGGTGTTTCGATGAAGGCGACGGCCCTGCCGGTGCTTTCGGTGTGTGCTGCGATCTTTGCGGCCTTCGCCATGGGCGGCCTGTTCGGCATCGCCATCGCTGCCACTTCGATGCTCTCGATGGCCGGTATCGTCGTCGCGCTCGATGCTTACGGCCCGATCACCGACAACGCCGGCGGCATTGCCGAAATGGCCGAACTGCCGAAGGAAGTGCGCAATGTCACCGATCCGCTCGATGCTGTCGGTAATACCACCAAGGCGGTGACCAAGGGCTATGCCATCGGCTCCGCCGGCCTCGCGGCGCTGGTGCTCTTCGCTGACTACACGCACGGCCTGGAAGCGGCTTCGGGCAAGGTCTTCACCTTCGACCTGTCCAACCACCTTGTCATCATCGGTCTCTTCATCGGCGGCCTGATTCCCTTCCTCTTCGGCGCCATGGCCATGGAGGCGGTGGGTCGCTCCGCCGGGGCGGTGGTGGTCGAGGTGCGGCGCCAGTTCAAGGAAATCCCCGGCATCATGGAAGGGACAGCCAAGCCGGATTACTCACGGGCGGTTGACATGCTGACCGTGGCGGCGATCAAGGAAATGATGATACCGTCGATCCTGCCAGTGGCGGTACCTATCGTGGTCGGCCTGGTGCTTGGCCCGGTTGCCCTCGGCGGCTTGCTGGTCGGGACCATCGTCACCGGCCTCTTCGTGGCAATTTCCATGACCACCGGTGGTGGCGCCTGGGACAACGCCAAGAAGTACATTGAGGATGGCCATTTCGGTGGCAAGGGCTCCGATGCCCACAAGGCGGCGGTGACCGGCGATACCGTCGGCGACCCTTACAAGGATACGGCCGGCCCGGCGGTCAACCCGCTGATCAAGATCATCAACCTTGTCGCACTGCTGATCGTGCCGTTGATTGCCTGAGTCGGCGATTCTTCGGAAAAAGGCGGCTGCGGCCGCCTTTTTTGTCAGATATTTCACGAGGTGGGCTCCAGCCCTGCGCTAAAATGCGCTGGAAATGGAGTTTGCATGAATGAATCAACTAGCCAGGTTCCGTCCGGGATGGCTGCGGAGAGCAAGCCGGGGGTGCGCGAAGATATTCTGCACCACGACCCCTTGCTTGATTGCCTGGTCGAGTTATCGCGCTTTCACGGACGTCCGGCTACCCGGGCTGCACTGACTGCCGGGTTGCCGCTGGAAAAGGGGACGTTGACACCGTCACTGTTCGCGCGCGCGGCGAGTCGGGCCGGTCTCGCCGCGAAGGTCGTACGGCGCCCGCTGGAACGAATCGATTCGGCGTTACTGCCGGTGGTGCTCCTGATTTCGGGCGAAGAGGCCTGTGTTCTGCTCGGCTGGGACGAAACGGGTAGTACTGCCCGACTGCTGTTTCCGGACACCGGCCAAGGCTCGGTCCAACTCTCACGGGAAGAACTGCTGCGCCGCTATACCGGCGTGGCAATCTTCGCCCGGCCGCATTTCCGTTTCGACCAGCGGACGCCCGAGGTTGGCGAAGTCCAGCTGCGTCACTGGTTCTGGGGGGCGCTAGCCGACCAGTGGCCGGTCTATCGCGACGTGCTTGGTGCGGCATTGCTGATCAACGTCATCGCGCTGGCCATGCCGTTGTTCACGATGAACGTCTATGACCGGGTGATTCCGAATCGTGCCATCGAGACCTTGTGGGTACTGGCGCTGGGGGTCATCCTGCTGTTCGCGGTCGACCTGATGCTGAGGCTGTTGCGCGGCTATTTCATTGATCTTGCCAGCGCGCGCATCGACATGCAACTCTCCGCCCAGATCATGGATCGCGTGCTTGGCGTGCGCATGGAGGCGCGCCCAGCGGCGGTCGGCGCCTTCTCGTCCAATCTGCGCTCGTTCGAGGCAGTGCGCGATTTCATCACCTCGGCTTCGGTAACGGCCTTCATCGATCTGCCGTTCGCCCTGTTGTTCGTTTTCGTCATCGCACTCATCGCGTGGCAACTGGTGATCCCGGTCTTGCTGGCCATCATCGCGGTGGTGATCTACGCGTACATCCTGCAGCACAAGATGCAGTCGCTTGCCGAAACGACTTATCGGGCGGGTGCGCTGCGCAATGCGACATTGATCGAGAGCCTGACTGCTCTGGAGACGATCAAAACCCAGGGTGCTGAAGGGGTCATGCAAGCGAAGTGGGAAAAGTCGGTCGCCTTCGTTTCGCGAGTCAACAACCAGATGCGCTTCCTTTCTGCTGCCGCCACCAATGGCGCGATGGAGGTCCAGCAACTGGTCAATGTCGTGACCATCATCGCCGGGGTTTACCTGATCGGCGAAGGAATGCTCAGTATGGGCGGACTGATTGCCTGCACCATGCTGGCCTCGCGGGCCGTTGCGCCGCTCGGGCAGATGGTTGGTCTTTTGATGCAATACCACAACGCCAAGACCTCGCTGACGTCGCTTGATGAGGTCATGAAAAAGCCGCTCGAGCGTCCGGCCGATGCCAGTTTTGTGCACCGTCCGGAATTGCGCGGCGATATCGAATTTGGCAATGTTGAATTCAGCTATCCGGGATCTTCGATCCCCGCACTCAAGGGCTTAAGTTGCCGGATCGCAGCGGGCGAAAGGGTGGTCGTCATCGGTCGCGTCGGGTCCGGCAAGACGACCTTGCAGAAACTGTTGCTCGGGCTCTACCAGCCCACAGCAGGTGCCGTGATGATCGACGGGGTCGATGTGCGTCAGCTCGATCCGGCGGACTTGCGGCGCAATATCGGTTACGTCTCACAGGATCCGACACTGTTCTACGGGACACTGCGCGACAACATCGCGATCGGCGCGCCCTACGCCGACGATGCGGCAATCGTTGCGGCGGCTGAAATCGCCGGCCTGACCGAGTTCGTCAATCGGCATCCGGAAGGTTTCGACATGCTGATCGGCGAGCGTGGCGACTCCCTTTCCGGCGGACAGCGCCAGAGCGTGGCGATAGCCCGGGCGGTCCTGATGGACCCTCCGATTCTGCTGCTCGACGAGCCGACCAGTTCGATGGACTATACGTCGGAACAGCAGTTCAAGCAGCGTCTGAAAACCTTCGCCGGGCAGAAGACGGTCATCATCGTCACGCACCGCAACAGCCTGCTTGATTTGGCGACACGGATCGTTGTGGTCGACGACGGGCAGGTGGTCGCCAACGGTCCCCGCGATCAGGTGATTCAGTCGCTGCAGAGCGGGCAGATCGGGAGGGCGACATGAAGCGCCTCGGTGCTATTGGCGTTCGGCTGCACGCATGGCTTGAAGGCATTGCCAGAAGGAGCGTACCGGGCGTCGAGAAAGTGCTTGGCCGCCTGCCGAGCCAGGAGGAGTCCGAAACGGTCGACTTTGCCACCGATGCCGATCTGGCGATCCTGCGCCAGGAACCACTGCGTGCGCGCATCTTGTTGCGCACGATCGGGATCGTCATCGCTCTGTTCATCATGTGGGCAGCTGTCGCGCAGCTTGACGAAGTGACGCGTGGCGAGAGTAAGGTAATTCCGTCGAGGCAGGTGCAGATCCTGCAAAGCATCGATGGCGGGCTGGTTTCCGAAATCCTGGTGCGTGAAGGCGATGTGGTTCAGGCCAATCAGTTGTTGATCAAGATCGACGAAACGCGCTTTGTTTCCTCGGTCAAGGAGAATCGCGCCCAGTATCTCGGTTTGCTGGCGCGTGCCGCACGCCTGAAAGCGACGTCCGAAGGCAAGCCGTTCGTGCCGCCGCCGGAAGTGATGAAGGAGGCGCCGGAGGTTGTCGCGCAGGAGTTCCAGCTTTACGAAGCCAAGCGTGCCGAGATGAATGCCGCGGTGTCAATCGCCAGGCAGCAACTGGTACAGCGCCAGCAGGAACTGAACGAGGCGCAGGCCAAGCGCGCACAGGCGTCGCAGGGTTATGAACTGACGTCGAAGGAGTTGTCGGTGACCAAGCCGCTGATCAATTCGGGTGCAGTTTCCGAGGTCGAGTTGCTGCGCCTGGAGCGCGATGTCTCGCGTTATCGCGGTGAGCGCGACATGGCATCGGCGCAGATAACCCGTGTTCAGGCGGCCATCAACGAAGCACAGCGCAAGATCGAGGAAGTCGAACTGAACTTCCGTAACGACGCCGGCAAGGAGCTTTCCGAAACCAACGCCAAGCTCAGCAGCCTCTCGGAAGGCAGCGTGGCGCTCTCCGACCGTGTGAAACAGTCGTCGATCCGCTCACCGGTCAAAGGCACGGTCAAGCGTTTGCTGGTCAATACCGTGGGCGGTGTGGTGCAGCCGGGCAAGGACATGATCGAGATTGTTCCGCTGGAGGACGCGTTGCTCCTCGAGGCGCGGGTGCTACCGCGTGATATTGCCTTCCTGCGCCCCGGCCAGCCGGCGATCGTCAAGTTTACTGCCTACGATTTTTCCATCTATGGGGGCCTCGATGGCACGCTCGAGCATATCGGCGCCGATACGGTGACCGACGACAAGGGCAATGCTTTCTACACCGTTCGCGTGCGTACCAACAAGCCGGGTTTCGGCGATGCGAACCTGCCGATCATTCCCGGGATGGTGGCGGAGGTCGACATCATCACCGGCAAGAAGAGTGTCCTCGCCTACCTGCTGAAACCGGTGTTGCGGGCCAAGAATGTGGCGATGACCGAACGCTGATGCTGCATTGGATTGTCGATATTGGGGACAACCCGGTCCCGACTTGGCTGGAGGCGATGCCGGTGGCGCGCATGGTGCGGCGTGCCGGGGTGCATGATGTCCGTTATGAAGGGCCGGGGGTGATCTGGTGTCGGCTGCGTTCCGGCGAATCCATCGCCGGCGTGCTGGCCGCCGTTGATCGCGCCGGGGGGCAGCCGGTTGTACTGCTGTGCGACGAGCCGGACGAAACCCTGACTATGCAGGCACTGGCCCTTGGGGTGGCCGGATGCTGCAATACGCATGCGGCACCGGATGTGTTGCGACAGGTGGCATTGGTCGTTGCCAATGGCGGTTTGTGGGTCGGCCAGTCGCTGCTGCGGAAACTGGTCGGCGCCACCTCGCATCGTCTCGGTCAACACCCACTAGAGGCCAAAAATGACGAGTGGAGCATGCTACTGTCTGAGCGTGAGGTGCAGGTCGCCAAACTGGTGGCCGGTGGTTCCAGCAACCGGGAGATTGCCGAGCAACTGGCGATCACCGAGCGAACGGTCAAGGCGCATCTGACGGCAATCTTCGAAAAACTCGGCGTGCGCGACCGCCTGCAACTGTCGCTCAGGATCAACGGCCTCAAAATTTGAGGCGAGGCGTGAAGTTTCTCACGCAAATACCCTACGACTGTACCTTGGTTCAATAGATTCGCTATTGGTGAATCCGTACACTCCTTGCATCGAAAATTGTGCTGGAGAAGTGTCATGGCCGCAGTCATCGCCCGCGTTGGAAAAATTACTGGTGAAGCGTTTGTGCGCGATGCCGAAGGCAATCTGCGTCGTCTGAAGAGCGGTGACCCGATCCGCGAAGGCGAAGTGGTTCAGGCCGGGCCGGAGGGCCAGGTCCAGTTGAAACTTGTCGATGGCCGTGATCTGGTCGTCCGCGCGAACGAAGCCGCCAAGCTCGATGCGGAAGTTGCGGCAACCGACCGACCGGACTCAGGTGACAGTGCGCTGCAGAACAACCCGAGCGGGTTTGCCAAGATAAGCAAGGCGCTCGTCGGTTCCGATGGCACTTTCAGTTTTGAGGATGATGGCGGACGGCTGAATGGAGGGGGCGCGCAGAAAGAAGGGCATTCGTTCATTGAGTTGGCCCGCATCATCGAACTGGTCGACCCACTTGCATTTCAGTTCGGTACGGGCCGCGGCCACCCGCTGGATGAAATTCGCGGGGGCTGGATTGGCAGTCAGACGGCGACGGTATTCACCTTTGCTCCTCCCGAGACCGAAAACATCTCGCTGTCCGGTAGCGAGGATAGCCCGCTCCGGATAGATCTCAAGGGAAGCGATCCGGACGGAATCGTCGCTGGTTATGTGATCAGGAGCCTGCCGGCAAACGGGTTGCTCTATGCCGATGCCGCCTTTACTCAGTTGGTCTCGGTTGGGCAAACAGTGGTCGGCCGGGTGTTCTTCAAGCCAGACGACAACTGGAACGGTACGACATCCTTCCAGTACGCATCCATCGACAATACCGGATCCGTCGACGAAACGCCGGCCGTGGCAACGATCGACATCACGCCGGTGAACGATGTCGTCAGCCTCGCCATACCGGACGTGAATGGTGGTGCTACAGGCCAGTCGAGTGTTGCCGAAGATGCGACGACGACGGGCAACTTCACGATTGGCGCGCCGGACGGGCTGGATCTGGCGGCGGCGCTGACCGTTGCCGGCACGGTGGTG
>Ga0209202_1000446_pt1 | contig 34558 bp, 34 predicted proteins | sample AD_UKC032_MetaG_FD_184416 | JGI IMG/M metagenome (GOLD analysis project Ga0209202, IMG submission 184416) | Active sludge microbial communities of municipal wastewater-treating anaerobic digesters from USA - AD_UKC032_MetaG (SPAdes) (version 2) | ecosystem: Engineered > Bioreactor > Anaerobic >... | reverse complement strand
CAAGTTCTCTGTATATTTCAACAGAAACTTTTCTGTATTTTCCTGCCTGTACAAAGTCTTTCAGCTCATCTGCCACATCTCTGAAGGATGCTTTTAATTTGCCGTTTTCTGCTTTTAATCCTGACACCCAGCCAAAAGCAGGTCCCTTTTGTTCATGGTCAAGAGTAATCGGTGCCTCGCAGAATTTAGGGTCATAGTTAGCTGCAAGAGCCGTTACATCCTGCGGAGAAAATACTCCCTGCGGATAATTTCCTGCTTTAAATACCTCAAAAAATTTCATTTTTTCTCCTATTCCTGCTTAAACAATTGGCTCTTTAGTAATCAGCCTTAATCCTGCGTTAATTACTCCAAGTAAAGCTGCTTGAAGCTCAACAGGCACAACAAAACCTGTCTGGGATTGAACAACTATTCCGACAATAGATACGGCGTTAACCCAGAAAGTCTTTGACTGCCAGAATTTTTTACCTGTTTGCATAAGTTTGCCTCCTTTAAAATCTTTTAATATTGAAAATTTAAATATGGATTTATGAGGCAGTATAAGCTTGCAGGATAAGCATTTCAAAAGAACTATTCTTTGAATATTTTATTGAACCGTTCAAAGAACCATTCTTTTGAAATGGACTTTAATCAGAGTTAATTTAGACGTACAGAGATAAAGAAAAAAGGCTCTTTTTTTCTTTCTTGTTAATTTTGTGAGGTTTTTATGACTGAATCAGCTTTAATTCTTGAACTTGTCAAGAATATCGGGTTTCCTGCAGTAATTTTTGCTATTTGGTATATCTACCATAAGTCACAGGTTAAAACATTTGAGGATATTGTTAACAATAACTTTCAAGTATTAAAAGACTTGCTTGAAACCAATCAATATCACACAGCCCTGCTTTCTAAAATTGATACAAAGATAGAAATGAATCTTTGGTGTCCAATTTTAAGAAATGAAATATCAAAAAATAAAGTTTAAATTTTGTAATCAAAACGAGGTTAGACAATGAATCCGGAAAAAATGCAGTTTAAAGGACAACTGGCAGAATCCAGAAAAAAGTATAAAAGTCTTGATACAGAAGCATCAGGGTTAATTATACTTATCCGTTCTCTGCTTAATCCCTATGAGGAAGATATTACAAATCTTCAGACAGATAAAGCCCTCAACTCAATGCAGAGGCTTGATGAAGTAAAAGAACAGATGAAATCTTTAAAGTCCAGAATTGAAACGATGGAGGCTGACCTTGAGTAAGCGTGATGTTTATTATAGCGAAGCAGAAAGGCTTTATGTAGTAGATCAGATGACTATTGAAGAAGTAGCATCGAGGCTTAACGTTGCTCCAAGAACTGTAAGGTACTGGAAAGAAGATGAAGACTGGGACGGAAAGCGAAAAAAATATCTAAAATCCAAACAAACTTTTCATGAAGAATTATATGAATTTGCTAAAAAACTCATGCATTCAATAAAGGAAGATTTGGATAACGGCGAAAAAGTCGACACAGGAAGAATGTACGCTTTTACCCGTATGCTTCCCTTGATTACCAAAATTAAGGAATACGAAGACGTTTCTAATAAAAAGCAATCAGAAGAGAAAAAAGGGCTTACTCAAGACGTTTTGGCTCTTATTGAGGAAGAAGTTTTAGGAATAAGGCGAGAGGCTCCATAAGGAATAAGGCGAAATGATAATCAAGTCTGATAAAATAAATAAATATTTCTTGCCTTATCAGCAAAGATGGCTTGATGATGATGCCAAAATAAAAATTTGGGAGAAATCAAGAAGAATCGGGGCTACTTATGTGCAATCTTACGAAGATGTAAGAGATTGCGTAAGTAAAAAAGTGCCTGCTGTATGGTTTTCTTCAGCTGATGAATCTGCTGCAAGAGAATATATTGCTTACTGTGAGCAGTGGACAAAATTATTTCATATTGCTGCAAAACCGCTTGGTAATATTGTTATTGATTCAGAAAAAGACATTAAAGCCTTTGTTATTGAGTTTTCAAACGGAACTAAAATACACGCTTTATCTTCAAATCCAAAAGGTTTCCGTTCTAAAGGCGGAAAAGTAGTGTTAGACGAATATGCCCATCACGACAGTCAGGATGAATTATGGAAAGCTGCAAGACCCTGCGTTACCTGGGGATTTCCTTTAAGGATTCTGAGTACGCATAACGGTAAAAACTGCAGATATTTTAAATTCATAGAGGAAGTTAAAAAAGGCAAACTTAAATGGAATCTTCATTCAACACCCATTCAACTTGCGGTTAATGAAGGTTTAGTCGATAAAATTCTTGGCAAAACTGCAAGTATTGAAGAAAAACAAAACTGGCTGGATGAGCAGAGAAGCAACTGTTTTGATGAGTATACATGGTTGCAGGAATATTGCTGCGAGGCGATTGATGAAACTACAGCATTCCTAACCTACGAGCTTATATTATCTTGCGAGCTTGATAATCTTTACAGAGAACTTGAAGAACTAACAGGTGACTTGTTTGTGGGAATGGATATCGGCAGAAAGAAAGACCTTTCTGTTATATGGATTCTTGAAAAACTTGGAAATGTTAAATATTCAAGAATAGTAAAAATTATGGCTAAAACTCCTTTTCATATTCAGGAAGAGGTTTTATCCAATATTCTAAAACACAAAAATTTAAGACGTTGCTGCATAGATTCAACAGGACTTGGAATGCAATTAGCAGAAACTGCTCAACGAAAATTCGGGCAATATAGAGTTGAAGCTGTAACTTTTACAAACAGGGTAAAAGAAGAGCTTGCGTATAATCTGAGAACAAATTTTGAAGATAGAACGGTATATATCCCATCTGAACACGAGATTAGAGAAGATTTACACTCGATTAGAAAAATTGTAACCACAGCAGGAAATATACGATTTGATGCTGATAAATCAGAAGCATCAGGACACGCAGACAGGTTCTGGGCTTTAGCTCTTGCCCTGCACGCAGCAGGAGGAAATTCAGGTCCCATATATATTGCTTCAAGGAGTAAAAGAGATGCTTATGAAATTACGAAAAATTATTGAAAATTATCTGAGGCGTTTTAAGACTACCTTTTTAGTTTTGGGGTAGTTAAGTGTACAAACATACAAAAACTCTTCTTGCAGAGAAAATTAAACGGAAATTAAACGGGGTTTAAATAAGGTTTAAATGAAGAAAAAACTTTGGATAAATAATAATGAATTTATAACCTTTGATGAGAATAAAAAGGGGATTTCTGATGAAATCGCAACAAGAAAGCGTGCTTTTGATTTTTATTCTCTCGGTTTAAACCTGCCTGATCCTGACCCTGTGCTTAAAAAACAGGGCAAGGACGTTAAAATTTATCGGGAATTGTTAGCCGATTCTCACGTCTGGGCTTGCGTTCAGTCAAGAAAATCAGGTGTTCTTTCACTTGAATGGGAACTTGACAGAGGTAAAGCTAAATCAAGACAGGCTAAAATCATTGAGGATATTTTTAATAAACTTGATTTAAATACAATTATCACCGAAATACTTGATGCTTCGATGTTTGGATTCCAGCCTCTTGAAGTTATCTGGCAAAATACAGGTTCTTTAATTATTCCAAAAGAAATAAAAGCCAAGCCTGTTGAGTGGTTTGTGTTTGATGATGAGAATCAGCTAAAACTCAAAACCAAAGAAAACAGACAGGGAGAACTGTTACCGGACAGAAAATTCCTGCTTCCTCAATATAATCCAAGTTATCAAAACCCATATGGAGAAAGAACTCTTTCTCGTGTCTTCTGGCCTGTAATATTCAAAAAAGGTGGGCTTAAATTCTGGGTAATTTTTACAGAAAAATACGGAATGCCTTTTTTAGTGGGCAAGCACCCAAGAGGCACAAGCAAGGACGATACAGATAATCTGGCTGATATGCTCACAGCTATGATTCAAGATGCAATTGCAGTTATTCCAGATGATTCAAGCGTTGAACTTCACGAAGCAGCAAAAGGCTCATCTGCTGAAATATATGAAAAACTTATTGATAAAATGAATGCCGAAATCTCAAAGGCAATATTAGGACAGACTTTAACAACTGAAATTGGTAAAACAGGAAGCTATGCAGCTTCAAATACTCATATGGGAGTCAGAAAAGACATTATTGATTCTGATAAAAAAATAGTTGAAAGAACCTTAAACCAACTTATCAGGTGGATTTATGACTTGAATTTTTCAGGGCAGTCAAATATTCCTGTATTTTCAATGTGGGAAGAAGAAGATGTTGATTTGAATTTGGCTCAAAGAGATAAAATACTCTCTGATTCTGGAGTTAAATTCACAAAAGACTACTATATGAAGGCTTATGGCTTTGAAGATGAAGATATTGAACTGGCGGAGCCGGGAGTTTTAACTCATTCTCAGCAAGATATTAATCAGGAAACAAGTAATCAACAAAAGTCTCAATTTCAAGAATTTAAAGAAAAAAGCGAATTTCAAGACCAGCAGGCAATTGATGAATTTGTAAATTCATTCTCGGAAGATGAGCTTCAAAAACAGGCAGGAATAATACTTTTGCCAATTATTGAGCTTATCAAAGAGGGAAATTCCTATGAAGATATTCAGGAAAAACTTTCAAAAAATGGATTAAAAACAGAAGAAATAGAGCTGATTATTCAAAAAGCGATATTTATAGCGGAAGTGTGGGGCAGATTAAATGGAAATGATTAAATATTTTGATATATTTTCAGGAATAGGCGGATTCAGGCTTGCTTTTGATAATGCCGGTTTTAAATGTGCCGGATTCTGTGAAATTGACCCCTATTCAAGAAGTTTATACAAGGCATATTTTGATACAAATGGAGAATTTGAAATTTATGATGCAACAAAAATCAAACCTGAAGAACTCCCCGACTTTAATATCCTTGTTGGAGGATTTCCTTGCCAGGCTTTTAGTATTGCTGGAAAAAGACGTGGATTTGAAGACACAAGAGGCACACTCTTTTTTGACATCGTCAGGATTCTCTCATACAAAAAACCCCAATATTTTCTACTCGAAAACGTTAAAGGCTTACTTAGCCACAACGGTGGAAGAACTTTTGCAGATATCGTTAAAATTCTCACCGACATTGGGTATAGGATTGAATGGCAGGTTCTTAATTCTAAGTTCTTCGGCGTTCCTCAAAACAGGGAAAGAGTGTTCATTGTCGGATGTTTTGGAAGAACAGGCACAGGAAAAATATTTCCTGTCAGCTCAATCTGCACAGAAAATTCTGATAAAATCACAAGACCAAAAAGACATCCGTTAAGTAAATGCGAATCCCAGGGAAATAGAGTTTATTCAACAGACGGCACAAGCTCCTGCTTAACATCGCAAGGCGGAGGACAAGGCGGTAAAACAGGATTGTATTTTATTAACAAGCCAAGATATGACGAATATAAAGCTTCTGATATTGTTCAGACTCTAAAAGTCGCAGGTGATACTCCTTTAATGAAAGTAAGAAACGGAACTAAAAAGGGCTATGATGAAGCAAACATAGGTGACGGGATAAATTTGGCTTATCCTCACAGTAAAACAAGACGGGGACGTGTAGGCAGAAAAGTTTCGCAAACACTCGACACCAACTGCAATATGGGTACAATTGACGGTTTTAGAATAAGAAGATTAACACCTCTTGAGTGTTTCAGGTTACAGGGATTTCCTGATGACATGCACGATAAAGCAAGGGAAATAGGTCTTTCAGACAACAGGCTTTATAAAATGGCCGGCAATGCTGTAACCGTTCAGGTTGTTGAAACAATTGCAGAAAAATTAATGAAATTAATTCAGGAGGAAAATCATGGCTCTTGATTTAAAATACCTGATTAATCTTCCGCCTGAGCGAGCAATAAAATTTCTTAAATCAAAAGGCTACAAGTTCAGCTGGGATTGGCATGAAATTTGGCAGGATGCTCATAAAAAGTCTTTTACTGTAGCAAAAGTTATGAGAGAAGATATTCTCACAGATATTCGAGAAATGGTTCAAAAAGGACTGGATGAAGGCATAACCTTTCAGCAGTTTAAAAAAGAGCTTGAACCTAAGCTTAAAGATAAAGGCTGGTGGGGCATTATCTCGGGCAAGCCGGATGAAGTCAGAGAAGAACTCCTAAAACGCAAACTTATAACTGATGTAAATCTAATTCCTGATGGTGATGAACCAATCACAGTAAAGCTCGGTTCTCCTTACCGTTTAAAAACTATTTTCAGGACAAATATCCAGACATCTTATATGGCAGGCAGGTATAAAGAGCAGGCTGAAAATACTGATAATCGTCCTTACTGGCAATATGTGGCGGTTATTGATAAAAGAACAAGACCAACTCATTCGATGCTTAACGGCAGAATATTCAGATTTGATGACCCGTTTTGGGATAGTTTTTATCCGCCAAACGGCTGGGGTTGCAGGTGCAGAGTCAGAGCCTTATCAGAAGACAATATCAAGGAAAGAGATTTAGGAATGGATTCTTCAGAAAATCAAATATCAGAAGAGATGAGGCTTGTTAGCAAAAAAACAGGAGAACTTAAACTCGTATCAGTTTATACAGACCCTTTAACAGAGCATAAGATTTCACCAGATGTTGGCTGGAGTTATAATCCCGGAAAAGAATTTAGAGTTAAATAGGAGGCAAAATATATGACTGTAGACAAAAAATCGCTATTAAACTGGGTTGGAGGCAAACGCCTTTTGAGAAAAACCATTGAACCGCTTATTCCAAAAGATATTGTTTCGTATATAGAGCCTTTCGGAGGAGGTGGTTGGATCCTTTTTTACAAGGACAAATGGGCTGATTTGGAAATTTACAATGACCTTGACGGCAGACTTGTAAATCTTTTTAGAATCGTAAAATATCATCCTGAAGCCTTAAAAGAAGAATTAAGATATCTTCTTGGCAGCAGGGAAATGTTTATGCAGTTTATGAAAATGGATGGAATAACAGATATTCAAAGAGCTGTAAAGTTTTTATTCCTGATAACCCGCTCTTTTGGAGGCAGAGGAGAAACTTACGGAACAGTCAAAAAATCTTCAGGCGGAGCAAGCAAAAGTCAGGGCAATATTCTGCTTAAAATCGATGCCATTCATAAAAGACTGGATAAGGTGCTGGTTGAAAACAGGGATTTTGAAAAGCTGATAAGCCAGTATGACCATGCCGGAGCGTTCTTCTATTGCGACCCTCCATACACATTTGGCTGCGGTTATGAAACCACTTCTACAAAAGATTTTGACCACGAAAGGCTCAGAGAAAAACTTGGAAATATTGAAGGCAGATTTTTACTCTCTTATGATGATTCAGAGAAAATTCGTGAGCTTTATAAAGGGTATGAAATGATTGCAATTGAAAGACTTAATGGGATTAATAACAAACAGAGTGGTGATCGCAAGAATAAGATGTTTAAAGAGCTGTTAATTGCTAATTACCCTATCAGGAAAGCAAAATGAGCGATACTATTGAAGTAAGGATTGAAGATAGGGAATTAACCAGTCTGCTGTTTAGGCTTTCTCAAAAAGCTGTAAACACAGCTCCTTTAATGCGGAATATCGCCGGCATTATGCAGGATTCTGTCGAGGAAAATTTTGAAAAAGAAGGCAGACCTGATAAGTGGGAAAAACTTAAACCTGCAACAATCAAACAGCGAACTAAAAAAGGTTACTGGCCTGGAAGAATCCTCCAAATGAGGGGCGAGCTTGCAGCTTCTATTACTAGCAAATACGATAAGAATTCAGCCATAGTCGGTACGAATAAGGTTTATGCTGCTATTCATCAATTCGGCGGAGATGCCGGCAAAGGCGGAAAAGCTAATATTCATGCAAGACCGTATTTAACTCTGGGAGAAAAGGAAAACAAGGAGATTACAAAAAAAGTTCAAAACTATCTTCAGGAGTAATTTGCTTATTTTATGGAGTTTTTTGTATTAAAATAAGAGTAGGGAAATATTTCAGGTATATAAACATATTAGGATTTTTAAAAATGTTAGAAAAAAAAGAATTTCATTTTGTTGAAAATCCTTTCGCTCTCGAAAATGGTGAAAATGTAGAACTCATTGAGGAATTAAAGAATTCAATAAAAGAAAACCTAATACACCATAAATATGTAGTGGACATTTATACAGGGTTGCCTGAACATAATAATTATCTAAATAAAAAATATAAAATTAATAAAGAAAATGCTGAAAACGCCATTAAAAATAAGGATTATGTCCGTTATATTAATTCACATGAGCTTCCCTATAAATTAGCCCCTTTGTGTGCAGTTTTTGAAAAAGCAGATGCAGACGATAAAACAAAAGCTGAATTGTTAACTTATAACTGGGTTTTAACTGAAAACCCAAGCGTAAATATGAAACATTGGATAAAACTTTTTAAATATTTTACAGAGAAAAAAGAATTGCTTATGTCAGAGCAAGAACTTGAATTTTTCAATAATCTTCCTGAAGAAATAACTATTTATCGTGGTGCGGATACTATCGAAGGTATTAGTTGGACATTATGCAAAGAAAAAGCCGAATGGTTTGCTAAAAGATATAATAAAAATGGTAAGGTTTTTGAAAAAACAGTTAAAAAACACGACTGCTTATGTTTTCTGAATGACAGAAAAGAAGAAGAAATAATTTATATTTTGGGTTCTTAAATATCTCCGCCAACACCTTTAAATTTATTAATAAGCTCTGATATTTTTTTGAATACACTTTGTTTTTTTGTTAAATATTGCGGGTTTAATGGACTCATTTTAGGGAGCATTTCATTTAGTTCCGTTCCATTTTCACTAGCATATTCTTTTCTTAATGATGACATAATATAACGTTTGGCTGCATCATTATTTAAATTTTCATTATTTATCAAATTTTTAACTTCTTCACGTTGTTTTTCTTGAGCAAAAGTAAAAAATGCTTGAATAATACTAGCTTTATCGTTTATATCATCCAAATTTGTTTCATTTATAAACTCAAGAAGTAATCCTTCTTTTGCTCTATTGCCAATACTAGAACGTATTAATCTGCGAACCTCTTCTGCTAACAAGTTTTTATCTTTAACATTCTTATTTGTCTCAAATATTAATTCAAGAATGTAATCAAGATTAATTTCTTGAGATTTCAGTAAGTCAATTTCAAAAACAATATCATTCCAATCAATAGAAGAGTTTTCATTATCATTATTATCTTGTTTTCGTTTTCTCCAATCGCAAATATCATTATATGTTGATTTATAGTCTTGGATAGTTCTATCAGAAAGAGTTGATATTTTCTGCATAGAACTAATTTGTTCATCGTTTAGATAAAATTTATTTTTAAATTCTTCCAATTCATCACTATTTGTTATGTCGACATCTTGAAAAGCTTTTAAACCTGTAAATTCATCATAGTTTTGTAAAATATTTTCAACCCGAAGATACTCGCCAAATAATTTAGCAAAGGCTTTTTTATCACTTTCTTTTTCTATTTCATTAGGGTTTGGGAATGTTGTTTGAAGTTCATTAACTAAATCAACATAACCACGATAAGCCTTCCCTGTTGAAATGTCAGTAAAGCCTTCCATGTATTCTTTATAACTTTTTTCCAATACAACATTTTTAGTATTAGCATTACCAAACAATTTAATAGCTTCAACCGTTGCTTGTTCCAAATTACGGAAAGTTACAATATTCCCAAAAGATTTTGTAGTGTCATAAATTCTGTTAGTTCTTGAGTATGATTGTATCAATCCATGATATCTTAAGTTTTTATCAACAAATAAAGTGTTTAATGTTTGTGCATCAAAACCCGTTAAAAACATACCCACGACAATCAATAAATCAATTTCTTGATTTTTTACACGCTTAGAAAGATCTCTGTAGTAGTTTTGAAAGGATTTGCTGTCAACTCCATAATTTGTCTTGAAAAGTTTGTTATAATCATCAATAGCAGCAGCTAAAAACTCTTTAGCACTGCTGTTCATTGCCGTAGGCTCAAAAGATTCATCTGGAATTTCACCAATAGCATCTTGTTCTTCGTTTACAGCAAACGAGAATATTGTAGCAACTTTAAGTGGTCTATCTTTATTTTTTTGTATGCTTTTAAAAGCTTCATAATAAAGTTTAGCGGCATCTACGCTACTTACTGCAAACATTGCATTGAAGCCTTTGGCACCTGCTTGTTTTCTGTGCGTTTTATTGTCAAAGTTATCTAAAATATATTTAGAGATTTCGTTGATGCGTTGAGGATGTAAAAACGCTATTTTATTTTCTGCTGCGGTTAATTTTTGTTCATCTTGTTCGGATTCAATTTCTTTAAACTTTGGTCGAACATCATTATAATCTACCTTAAATTTTAATACTTTTTCATCACGAATAGCATCAGTAATAACATAAGAGTGTAACTCTCGACCAAAAACACTAGCTGTTGTTTCGCTGCCAGAAGCATTTTCAGGGAATATTGGCGTGCCAGTAAATCCAAACTGATAAAACTTTTTAAAATTTTTCTTTAAGTTTTTTTGAGCTTCGCCAAACTGAGAGCGATGTGCTTCATCAAAAATAAACACAACTTGTTTATTGTAAATATCTAAATCATTTTCATTTTTTATTAAGTTATTTAATTTTTGAATAGTTGTAACTATGATTTTATTGTCATCATTTTCCAGATTTCGTTTTAAACCAGCTGTATTGTCTGAACCATTTACGCTATCCGGTGAAAATCGTTGATACTCCTTCATTGTTTGAAAATCTAAGTCTTTACGGTCAACCACAAATAAAACTTTATCAACAAAATCAAGTTCAGTCGCCAACCTTGCTGCCTTAAAACTTGTTAATGTTTTTCCAGAGCCTGTTGTATGCCAAATGTAGCCACCACTTTCTTTTTTTGTCCAAGCTTTTGATTCATAAGAACTTTTAATTTTCCATAAAATACGTTCCGTTGCAGCGATTTGATATGGTCTCATAACTAATAAAGTATTATTAACATCAAATACTGAATATTTTAAAATAACATTCAATAATGTATTTTTTTGAAAAAATGTTGCTGTAAAATCTTTTAAATCTTTTATTAAAGAATTATCCGATTTTGCCCAATTGATAGTAAAATCAAAACTATTTTTATTACGCTTCGTGGTGTTTGCAAAATAACGTGTATTTGTACCATTTGAAATTACGAATAGCTGCAAATATTTATATAATGAATTTTCAGAATTAAAGCTTTCTTTGCTGTAGCGATGAACTTGGTTAAAAGCTTCACAAATCGCAACTCCTCGTTTTTTCAACTCAATATGAATTAAAGGTAATCCATTAACAAGGATAGTAACATCATAACGGTTAGCTTGCGTTCCGGTTTGTTCAAATTGATTAATAACCTGCACTTTATTACGAATAATATTTTTTTTGTCAAATAAATATATATTTTCAATATGTCCATCATCAAAAACAAAGTCATAAATATAATCATCATGTACTTTGCGTGTTTTATCAACTATTGAATCACTTGATTTATCAAGGTATTCATCAATAAAGCGTTGCCACTCGTCAGCAGAAAAATTTGTTTTATTTAAAGTTTCAAGCTGTAATTTTAAATTCTCAAGCATTTTCTCTATTGAGTTGATGTCTTTTCTGTACTCATATCCTTGATTTTGCAAATCAACTATGAGCTCTTTTTCTAACTCTTGTTCGCTTTGATATACTTCAGAAGTTTCAATATGATTTGTATATTTATCTAAAACAATGAAATTGTTTGATTCTAAAATTGGCGTTGTTTCATGAATCATTATTTTCTACCTGCTGTTTGTGTTGAAGTATCATATATTTTAATATTATAAATTTCATTAATTTTTTTTATTAAATGCGTTAATATACGTTTATCATTTTCATTTATAGAGTAAACTTCTTCTCCTGAATGTTGAGAGTGGCTTGAAATATTTATGATACGAGTTTCATAAGGATTAGCTTTACCATCTTCCAATTTGGGCAATAAATCTGCCCACTGATCTTTTCCTAAAAAAGTAGATGTTTTTTCTAAAATATTTCTTAAAAAATTAAAATGATATTTGCGTATTTCCCCACTTTCAATTGCTTTTTCAAGTTCTTTTTTTAAATATAAATGATACGAAAATGGAGAGTCATTATTTTGTTCTTTTAATTCAAAAGTTTCATCTTCTAATTTGTTTAAAACATATTTTTTAAAATCCTCATTTCTAAACTCATTCCATAAAACATTATAAAAAAGTGGATTATGTGTAGTAATTACAAATTTTAATTCAGACTTGCTAGATTTTATTAGCTTAGCTGTATTTACAGCCAATTCAATTAGGTGATTTTCGTCTAATGAACTTACTGGGTCATCAATAAAAATATATTCTAAATCATCAAATTGATTAGTTTCACGCTCATCTTTTTCTGCAACATTTAACACTTCAATTATTTGTTCAAATAAACTATAAAATATGCACCATATAAAAAGGCTTTCTTCTCCTTTTGAAATTTTTATATTTTCAGAAATAGATTCATCACCCGTTAACAAAGAAAAAGTAACTTCGGAGAAATCCTTATTAAACTTGGGTGTTAATTTATCATTCGTATAATTTTGAAAATGATTAATTATATCAACCTCTTTGCCCTGAACTTTTAAAATCCAATTTGTAAATTCATTCTTTTGTATATTTAATTTTGGTTCTTCATCATTTTCTAAATCATTATCCCAGTAGAACAAATCCTCAGTAAAGGCATTGTAGTACATAAATTTTCTTTGAGTATCATCCGATTCTTCTTCGGAATTTCCATTTATTAACTTTCTAAATTCCCTTGAAAGTCTGGTTTTACCAGTCCCATTAAAAGCATAAATTAACTGACATTTTATATTAACATTTTCTGCTTTTTTAGCTTTTTTAATTTTAACAGCATTCTTTAATGTTTCTGCAATTTGAGTTAAAGTTTGGGTCATTTCATACCCTCGCTAGTTTCTTTAGGGAAGCTAAATAATAAATTTCTATAATATTCATATTGTTTTTGTCGCAGCTCAATTTCTCGAGGTAATCCTTCACTGATAGAGTTAGTCAAAATGTCAAATTTATCAAGGATAGAGATAATGCGGGATTGTTCTGCTAACGATTTTTCTGGATCGTTTGAATAAGGGATAGGAATTTCAATTTTTGCCATGTCACTTGCAGATACATCAATAACTTTTGTCCCTTTTGCATATATTCTTTTTAATTTTTCAAATGTAGCTGTTTGTGTAAAATAGGCGAAATACTTACCTAAAATCTTTTTGCTTGGCTTAAAGATTGTTGCGTGACCACCTGTCACAGCTTGTTGTTCTCCTAGGTAGACCAAAGCTTTTCCCACATCCTCAACGTTTTCACTTGTGTTTGTTATAACAACATCGCCAGTATTTACTTTTCTTAGTTTTTCCGCAGTTTCAGGAGAAACAAACGAAATCGTGGATGTGGTTGATAATCCATAATAGGTATAAATCTGGCCATAATGGATTGCAGGCACTCCATGCTCTGTAAAGTCTGTCTTTGGTAATCCATTACCTCGAACTAAATCACCAATTTCCCCCAATGGTTTCCATTCCATTTCACTTTCATCAAAAGTAAGGAGCTGATCACGATAGTAGTTATATTGTTTTTTACGAGCTGTAAGCTCTGCTGTAAGCTCTGCTGTAAGCTCTGCTGTAAGCTCTGTGAAATTGTCCAAAATTCGGACAATTTCACTTTGTATCTTAAGAGATTTCTCTGAATCATTAGGACAAGGTATCGGGAAACCTATATTCTTTATCATTGGTTTAGTAAGTTGTGGAATCCCATTTTGAGGAACATTATAATTATTTTCTATAGTTTTCATATAGTAATAGGCATATTTAAGATTTAATTCAATTTTTGGTGTTAAAACTAATAATCTAACTATTGGGAAAAATGGGGTTTCTCTATAACTAGTCCATCCGATGGTGCCTCTAGCTGAAATCGTTAAGCTAGGTATATTAATTTTAGCTATACCTGTCCAACCATATAATGATTTATCTTCTATACCATTTGATAATATAGGAATATTGCACTCTTCAGTTTTTACAGATGAAAGTGAATGTTTAGGAACATCCCCACCTGCTTGAATATCGAAAACATCCTCCAAAGGATTCCATTCAACCATTGCCCCATCAAGGAGTTTTGTCATATAATCCAGATCAGGCATTTTCTATCTCCGCAACAATGGAATCAATACCACTACGAAGCTGATTAATTTTTGCAACAGTTGTTTCAATTTCTGAATTCAATATTTTTATATTAATAACTTCTGTTGTATTTTTCGGTTCAACATAAGCACTAACAGATAAGTTATAATCTTTTTTGGCGATAAATTCATTGTCAAAAGATTTGCAAATATGCTCCACATCTTCTTTATTTGCAAAATAATCAACAATTGACTTAATATGTTTTTCGTCAAGCACGTTATTGTTGGTTTCTTTTTTATAAAAATCATCTGTGCTTGCATCTATAAACTGTATTTTATTATCTGTTTTGTGTTTAGACAATACCAAAATATTTACCGCTATTGATGTTCCAAAAAACAGGTTTGGAGCCAATGTAATTACGGTTTCAACATAGTTATTGTCAACTAAATATTTTCTAATTTTTTGCTCTGCACCACTACGATAAAAAATTCCAGGAAAACACACAATTGCCGCACGACCTTTGCTAGACAAATAGTTTAGAGAATGTAGCACAAAAGCAAAATCAGCCTTCGATTTTGGGGCTAAAACACCAGCCGGGGCAAAACGATCATCGTTAATTAGCGTTGGGTCGTCATTGCCAATCCAATTTATTGAATAAGGAGGGTTTGAAACGATTGCATCAAAAGGCTTTTCATCTTTAAATTGTGGATTTATTAAAGTGTTACCTAGTGCAATGTTAAATTTGTCATAATTTATGTTATGCAAAAACATATTCATACGAGCCAAATTATGAGTTGTGTGGTTGATTTCTTGACCCCAAAACCCCTCTTCAATAATATGTTCATCAAACTGCTTTTTAGCTTGTAATAATAAAGACCCCGATCCTGCTGCTGGGTCATAAATTTTATTAACTTTTTTTTGTCCATATATTGCAAGTTTTGCAATGAGTTTTGAAACTGATTGCGGAGTAAAGAACTCTCCTCCCGACTTGCCTGCATTAGCTGCATAGTTTGAAATTAAATATTCATAAGCATCGCCAAATAAATCTATTTTACTATCTTCAAAGTTCCCAAAATCAAGCTCGTTTACACCATTGAGAACTGCCACCAGCCTCGCATTTCTTTCTTTTACCGTATTGCCGAGTCTTCTGCTTGTTGTATCAAAATCAGCAAATAAACCTTTTATATCTTCTTCCGATGGGAAACCAGCTGCAGAATTTTCAATAGATAAAAAAATTGCAGCTAAATCGGTGTTTAGATTTTCATTTTTGCTTGCTTTTGCAACAATATTTTCAAAAATTTGGCTTGGATAAATAAAGTAACCTTTGGTTTTTACGGCATCATCTTTAATATCCTTAGATATTATATCGTCAGAACACTTTGCATAATTAATAGATTTATCTCCGGCTTCCATATAAGCCTTAAAATTTTCGCTAATAAATCTATAAAATAAAGTTCCTAACACATATTGTTTAAAGTCCCAGCCATCAACTGCACCTCTAACCTTGTTAGCAATCTGCCATATTTGAGCTTGTAACTTTTTTCTTTGTTCTTCGCTTGTCATTATTTTTATTGTCCTTCTATTTGACAAATGGAATAAAAATTAATACTCATTGAATAGAATCTGTATAAAATAGATGATACTTATCGTATCATAAACATATAGTGAATTGGCTTAAGCATGAAAAACCAAAGAATTCGATAAGGAATTGCTTGCAGAAAAGATGAGAGGACTTGTTCAATACCAAAAAGCCGAAAATTGCTTATTGGGCTTTAAGAATAATTAAATTCTCTTTCAAACTTGTAATCCTTTTATTCACATCAGTTCTTTTAACGGCCATGCCAAGCCCTTTGTAATTACCGATAGCAATTACAAGTTTTTTGCCTCTTGTTACAGCCGTATAGAGTAGATTTCGCTGTAACATCATATAATGCTGAGAATGAACAGGAACAATTACAGCAGGATATTCACTTCCTTGACTTTTGTGAACGGTCATTGAATAAGCTAAAACAAGTTCGTCAAGCTCATTAAAATCGTAAATAACTTCTTTATTATCAACTTTAACTTTAACTTCTCTGTTTTCTTCGTCAATTTGAAGAATTTTTCCAATATCCCCGTTGTAAACATCTTTGTCGTAGTTATTTTCTATCTGCATTACTTTATCTTTGACTCTAAAAATCCAGCCGTATTTCTCGACTTGAATGCCTGTAGGATTTAGTGATGCCTGTAAAACATTATTAATATTCCTTGCACCTAATTTTCCTCTTTGCATAGGGGTTATGATTTGAATATCATCTTTTGAAAAACCAAACTTTTTGGGTATGTGTTCACTTACAAGTTTTGTAATAGTTTCAACAGCTTTATCAGGATCATCAGATTCTATAAAATAAAAGTCCGATTCTTTTGGATTATCGACCTTGTTTTTTGGAAATAACGGATATTCACCTTTATTTATCCTGTGAGCATTTGTTACTATATTACTCGCACTTGCTTGCCTGAAAACTTCTGTTAATCTGCAAACAGGAATCATTTCAGAATCAATAATATATTTTAAAACACTACCTGCACCAACACTTGGAAGTTGATCAACATCTCCTACAAGTATAAGACTGGCATGGTTAGGAATTGCTTGTATTATCTGATAAGCCAGAGTTAAATCAAGCATACTCGATTCATCTATTACAAAAATATCTCCCTCAAGAACAAAGTCCTTGTTATGCTTGAAGCTATAAGTTGAAGGGTCAAATTCAAGAAGCCTGTGAATTGTTTTTGCTTCCATTGATGTTGTTTCAGAAAGTCTTTTAGCTGCTCTTCCTGTTGGAGCACACAGAACTGTATCAAGTTTCTTCGCTTTTAGTATTTGCAGAATAGAATTTACAAGAGTTGTTTTTCCGACTCCGGGACCTCCTGTTATTACAACAACCTTAGAATTAATTGCCGTTTCAATTGCTTGTTTTTGAGCTTCGGCTAGTTTTAAGCCAACTTTATCCTCAACCCATTCGATAGCTTTATCTGTTTCGATTTTAGGACAAGGATGCTTGCCTTGAGAAAGTTTTAGCAGACATTGTGCAAGTTCAATTTCTGTTTTATACATATGGGAAAGATAAATAAGGTCTTTGCCTTTTAACTCAGAATCTTTTACAAGTCTGCTTGACTCAACAAGATAATCAACGGCACTTAATATTATATTTTCAGGTATTTCAAGCATTTTAACTGATTTCTTTACGAGCTCATCAACTGGATAAGCACAATGCCCTTCGTTTGTAAATTCAAAAAGAACGTGTTCAACTCCTGCTCTTGCCCTTATATCAGAATGTGCTCCGATTCCTAAGCATTCAGCAATTTTATCGGCGGTTTTAAAGCCTATTCCCCATATATCTTTTGCAAGATTATATGGATTTTCTTTAACTTTAGAAATCGCATCTTCACCGTACTTTTTATAAATTCGAAAAGCTCTGCTGGTGGTTACACCATGAGAGTGCAGGAAAATCATTATTTCTCTTACTGCTCGTTGTTCTTTCCAACCTTTTGTTATTAATTCCTGACGATGTTTACCTATACCATCAACTGAAAGAAGCTTTTCAGATTCATTTTCAATTACTGCAAGAACTTCAAGTCCAAAAGCTCCAACAAGCTTGCTGGCAAAATGTTTACCTACTCCTTTTATTAAGCCTGAACCGAGGTATTTTTCTATACCTTCAATTGTATCTGGCTGACAAGCTTTTATTGTTTCAGATTTGAACTGCTGACCATAATTGGAATTAATAATCCAAGCTCCTGTACAGTTTATAAATTCACCTGCAACTATATTTGGAATGTTTCCAATGACCGTTACAAAATCTTTGTGACCTTTTACTTTTACCTTAAGAACACAAAATCCAGACTCCTCACTATGGAAAGTCACACGCTCAATTAATCCTGATAATTTGTCTGCATTTTCACTCATAAATATATTTTACAACGAATTAAAATATATTTTTTGCCTCAAAGTATAAGCCTAAAATCGCATTAAATAAATATATTGAAAATGTAAAATATAAATATTTAATAACGGACGTGAGGGCTAATTTATGTCAAAGCAAATTATAGAAATTAAAATTGAACTTGAAGGACTAAAGCCTAAAGTTTGGAGAAGCTTTCAGGTAGAAGCAGATATTACTTTCAATAGACTTCATGAAATAATCCAAAAGGTAATGGGGTGGGAAAATTATCATATGTATGATTTTAAAGTAGGCACTACCAGCATAGTTGACCATAGAAGCGAAGAAGGTGAATATGGTTTTGGAACAGGAAAAACTTATAAAGCAAATAAAGTCAAACTTGCTGATTTTATAGAAAAGAAAAGTCAAAAATTCAATTATTTCTATGATATGGTTGACTTTTGGGAACATAAACTCACCGTTAAAAAAATCTTTGACGTAGATGATGACGATAAGGCTTATCCTATTGTTTTAGCAGGTGAGAGAGCTTGTCCTCCTGAAGATTGTGGTGGTGTTTGGGGATATATGGAACTTCTTGAGATTTTAAGCGATCCTGAGCATCCTGAATATGAAGAAAGAATTGAAGATTGGCTTGGAGAAGATTTTGATCCCGAGTATTTTAATGTGGAAGAAGTAAATAAAAAATTCAGAAAAACAAGAATTGCAAAAACAAAAAACAAGAAGCCTGTAAAGCCAAGAGGAATGTGGGTTTATGTAGGAGATAAGAAAAAAAGTAGAGGCTTTAGGTGTTTTTTAACCTGAAGCCTCTACTTTTTTCAATCTTACATAATACTTCTTATAAGGCCTAACTAGTATAATATACCTAAAAGCATTGCCAGCCACCACCAAGAGCTTTATATAAATTAATCGCCTGAAGGTTTATTTGTGTTTTGCTTGATATAAGCTGTGCTTGATTATTAATGTATTCTTTCTCGGCGTCAAGAACCTCTGTTTGATTTTTTAAGCCGATTTGATAAGATTTATTAATCATGTTATATGCCTGATTGCTTGATATAGTTGCACTCATAAGGTCTTCTTCTGTTTTTTTAGAAGCCTGTAAATAATTAATGTTTGTTTCAACTTCTTTAATCGCCTCTAAAACGGTTTGTCTTAATTCTGTATCAGCTGATCTTGCTTTTGCTTTATTTGCATCAAAATTTGCTTTTAAAATTCTTCTGTCAAATATTTTCCAATTTACACTAGGAATTATTGACCAAAGCCCACCTGTAATATTAGTTAAATCAGTAATTTTAATATCCTGCAGTCCTATACTTCCGTTTATTTTTATTGACGGATATAAATCTGCTTTTGTTGCTCCAGCTGAAGCCAAAGCAGATGCAAGTTTTCTTTGAGACTGTCTTATATCAGGTCTTCTTAAAATCAGGTCTGCCGGCAATCCTACTGAGATAGAATCAGGAGCTGTAGGCAAAGGTTTCTCAGGCAAAAGCTCCGTTAATAAAACATCAGGATTCCGTCCTGTCAGTATAGAAATATTATAAATAGCAGCTTTTATTGATGCTTCAAGAGTTGGAACTTGTGAATTTAATGATTTTAATAAAGATGTGGTTCTAATAACATTAACTTCAGGTGATAATCCTATTTTAAATCTTGATTGTTCTAATTTCAGAGTAGCTGTTTGAAGTTCAATATTTTTTCTTAAATTTACAAGTTGAGCCTGATTCCCTCTTAATTCCATATAATTACTTGCCAATTCTGATATTAGAGAAATTAATACTGCACGTTTAAGTTCTTTTGATTCTTCAATTTTTTCTGTTGCAGCTATTACTTCCCAGCGGTTTTTGCCGAATAAATCTATTTCCCATGAGGTATCAAAACTTGCATTTACGAGATCCAGAGATTTTCCTGTCGCATCTTTCGTTGCGGCAAAAAATTGGTATCTTGAATATTTTGAATTTGCATCTATTTGCGGGTATAAGTTCGATTTAGCTCCAGCTCTTAATGCCTTTGTTTCTTGAATTTTTGCAACAGCAGTTTGTAAATCATAGTTAAAATTAGCTAAATCATTAATGTATTGGCTTAATTGCCTGTCATTAAACTTATCCCACCAATTTATTACAGGATCATCTTTTTTAATAAAAAGATTGTTTTCGCTCCATTGCTCAGGCATCTGAATAGGAGACGGTTTTATATCAGGTTTAACTTTTGGAAAAGCTATAGAAGATTGTGTTTGGATTAATAAAATTAATATTGCCAATAAAGTTGTTATTTTTCTTTGCATTATTCGAGCCTCCTTCTGAAAAAAGCCGCTGCACCGGTGAGAGTAACAATTGAAATTAAAAACATGGGAATTAAATTCGCCATAACTACATCAAAAGGCAGATCTTTGAGGAATATTCCTTTTGATATAGTAATAAAGTATCTTAATGGATTTAATAAAGTTAAATGCTGAAGCCAAACAGGCATATTTTCAATAGGAGTGGCGAATCCTGACAGCACTATAGATGGAGAAGTAAACATAAATGATCCTAAAATTGCCTGTTGTTGGGTTTTAGCAATAGACGATATAAAAAGCCCTATCCCTATAACTGATAAAAGAAATACAAAAACACTTAAGATAAGTAACCAGAATGAGCCTGTAAAAGGAATTTTAAATATAAGTACAGCAAGAGGAATCATTATAATAGCTTCTGCCATCCCTGCTATTAATCCGGGAACAGTCTTTCCTATAAGAATTTCAAATGGTTGAATCGGAGAAACAAGAAGTTGGTCAAAAGTCCCAAGTTCTCTTTCTCTTGCAATGGAAAGTCCTGTTATAACAAGAGCGAGTGTTAGAATAAGGATTCCGAGCAGTCCTGGAACTGTAAACCAAATATATTCATTATTCGGATTAAACCAAGTTCTTGTAATAACTGAATTTTCAATTTTAGACATATTAAATTTATCAGCTGTTTCTGAATTAAATCCGTCAAGAATTCTGTTGATATAACCATATACTATCTGAGAAGTGTTTGATTTTCTGCCGTCAAGAATAACTTGCACTTCGGCAGGTTCTCCTTTAAGAACTTTTCTGGAAAAATTTTGCTGAAAGCTCATCACTGCGATTACTTTTTGTGTATTTATATAATCTGCCGCTTCATTATAATTTTTTAGATAATAAATTTTTTGAAACGTATTTGATCCTCTGAATTTTTCAATCAGGTCTTGAGAAATACTTCCTCTGTCATTATTAATAACAGCTATATTTACATTTTTAACTTCTAATGTTGCAGCTAAAGAAAAAACAAAAAGCTGAACTAAAGGCATTATAATAAGTATTCCACGGCTCTTTTTGTCACGCCAAAGTGATTGAAGCTCTTTTATAATCAACGTAATAATTTTACTAAACATCAGTCAAGCCTCTTTACAGTTTTTTTAGCAGTTATCAGAAACAAAAACAAACCGATTAAAAACATTTTGAATATATTCGGAAATAAAAGTGCGGGTACATCTCCTGTCAAAAAAAGAGTTTGCATATTTGATACAAAATGTCTTGCAGGAATCAGCATTGTAATTATCTGCATAGGTTTTGGCATACTTGCTATTTCAAAAAGAAATCCTGAAAGTAAAAAAGCAGGTAATAATCCTACAAAAAGAGAAATTTGAGCTGCTACAAACTGATTTTTAGCAATTGATGAGATGAATAAACCTAATCCGAGTGCAGAAAATAGAAACACACAGCATGTTAAACTCAACATAAGGAAAGAAGCTTTAAAAGGCAGATCAAAAAGTAAAATTGAAACAAAAACAAGTACATAGGCTGAAATCATTCCTAAAATAAAATATGGAACGATTTTCCCTGCTAATATTTCAAAAATACTTACAGGAGTGGACATAAGAGCTTCCATTGTTCCTCGTTCCCATTCCCTTGCAATTACAAGGGATGTTAAAAGTGTTCCGCTGATCGATAGAATAATGCCTAGAGAACCGGGAACCAAAAATCTTCTGCTTTCAAGCTCAGGGTTAAACCAAAATCTCGGACGAGAAGAAATTAATTGTTGTGTTTTCTGCTTATCAGTGACAGCTTTTTGACTCTGCCAATTACTCCACGCTCCTGTTGCGTAGTTTTGAACAAAATTTGCGGTATTTGGATCACTGCCGTCTGTTATAATCTGAATTTTTGGAGTATCGTTTTCCTTTTTTAAAGATTTTGAAAAATCCTGCGGTATTACTATTATTCCGTTAATTTCTCCCGATGTGAGCTGTTTTTTAAAAACATGCCTATCGGTTGATGTTTTTACATCAAAATATTTTGAATTTGTGTAGGATTTAACAAGAGATTGAACTTCTACTCCGGTGTCTTCCATTACTATACCGATTTTAAGTTTTTGAATATCGAGAGATAATCCGAATCCGTATAAAAACAGCAGCATTGTAGGTAGCAAAAAGGCTATCATAAGACTACTAGGGTCTCTGAATATCTGAAAAGTCTCTTTTATGATAAGCCCTTTAAGTCTTTTTATTACAACAGCTTTCATTCTACCTCCTTATTTTCTGTATCGGCAGATTTAATCAATTCAATAAAAGTGTCTTCAAGAGTGGGGACAGGTAAGGTTTTTGATTTTACACTTTCTTTTAAGCTGTCAGGTGAACCTGATGCAATTATATTGCTTCTGTAAACAAGAGCTATTCTATCGCAATATTCTGCTTCATCCATAAAGTGAGTTGTAATTACTACTGTTACACCTTTTTCAACCATGCCGTTTATGTGAGTCCAAAACTCTCTTCTTGTTAACGGATCAACTCCTGAAGTGGGCTCGTCAAGAAATAAAACAGGAGGATTGTGCATAACAGAGCAAGACAGGGCAAGTCTTTGTTTAAAACCAAGGGGCAGTTCTTCTGCGGAGGTATTAAGATAAGGCTTTAATCCAAAAATTTCTATCATTTTACCTATCCTGTCTTTCTTTATAATTCCTGAAAGACCATAAACCCCGGTAAAGAAGTTAAGATTTTGTTTTACACTCAAATTGTTATACAAGGAAAATTTTTGAGCCATATAACCAAGTTTTGATCTAGCGATTGCAGGAGCTGTTCTCAAATCATAACCTGCAACAGAAGCAGTACCTAAAGTCGGCTTTAATAAGCCGCACATCATTTTAAAAGTTGTAGATTTACCTGCTCCGTTTGGTCCTAAAAGTCCAAATATTTCACCTTTTTTTATTGAAAAATTAATATTGTTTGCAGCGGTAAAATCACCAAATTTTTTAGTCAGATTAGTCGCTTTGACAACTTCTTCTTCATTACTTTCAATAGGCGATATAATTTCAGAGAGTTCGGATGCACCTCCAGGACCACCTCCGAGAATATCTATAAAACCGTCTTCAAATCTCGGTGCAACGGCAGTTAAAATTAAATTAGGCGAAATATCTTTTATTTTAATAATTTTATCAGAATTAGCAGTTACAATTCTTACATTGCTGCCTTGAATTATTCCATCTATTACGGTTTCATCTTTTAAAACTTTTGAAAGCACTTTTCTTGGTGAGGTTTCAATATTTTGAATCTGAAAGACCCTTCCTTTTACACGAGAATTCAAATTTTCGGGAGAACCGTTAAAAAGGATTTTACCTTCGTTTATAAGTATTACATTGTCAGACTTTTCAGCTTCATCAAGATAAGCCGTACTCCAAATAACAGCCATAGAATCATCCACAAGCTCTTTCACCATAAGCCAAAGTTCTCTTCGTGAAACAGGATCAACTCCGACACTTGGTTCATCAAGAAGCAAAAGAGAAGGCTTTTTTATCAAACAACAAGCAAGTCCAAGCTTTTGCTTCATCCCTCCCGAAAGGTTTCCGGCTAGTCTTGTCTTAAATCGTTTCAAATCTGTAAATTGTAGCAATTTTTCAAAAGCAATTTGTTTTTCTTCTCCAGCAACATTTTTAAGATCAGCGTATAAATTCAAATTTTCAATAACTGTTAAATCTTCATACAAACCAAACTTTTGAGGCATATAACTGATAATTTGCTGAACTTGATTTGCATTCTTAACTGTATCAAAATCATCAACTAAAATGTGACCCGAATTAGGTTTAAGCAGACCTGCTATGCTTCTTATCAATGTTGTTTTTCCCGCTCCATCAGGTCCAACAAGTCCTGTTATTTCACCTGTTGAAACTGATGCACTCATGCAATCTATCGCAGGCTTATCAGATTTTGGGAATGCTTTTGTCAAAGCATTAATTTTTACCAGAATCTTTTTCATTTTCTTTTCCATTATTCAAATACAAGTTGACTGTAACCGGCATTCCCTGCCTTAGCTCATTTTCAGGGTCTTTTACTATTACTCTTAATCTGTAAACCAGATCGGTTCTTAATTCTTTTGTTTCAACTGATTTTGGAGTAAACTCTGCGACAGGAGAAATAAAACCGATTTGTCCCTTATAGATCTTATCCGAATATGTATCCGTTTTAATTTCAGCAATCATCCCCGGATAAATTTTTCCTAAATCTACTTCATCAATGTATGCTTGTATCCATTTCGGGTCATTTAACGAAAGGGAATAAACTGTTTGAGTTGCAGGAACAACAGCACCCGGCTCTTGAACCCTTGTAAGTATTACGCCATTTGAAGGCGATATAAGTTTTGTATAATAAATATTTTTCATTGATCCTGACAAATTGGCTTTTGCTGCTTCAAGATTAGCTCTGGCTGCTTGAATATCTTCTTTACGAGGACCGTTTATTGCTTCTTTCAATGCATGCTCGGCTGAACTTAATTTTGCTTTAGCTTCTTTTACTTGAGTTTGTGTATTTTGAAATTCTTGTAAAGATACAACATTAGCTTCATAACCGAGTTTGTTTTTTTCAAGAAGTTTCTCTGAGTTTGCAAGAGTTGCTTTTTTCTCTCTGGTATTTGCTTCTGCTTGAGCGATTTGTTCTGATCTTGTTCCTGCTAAAAGTTCATTAAGCTGAGCCTGTTTAACCATAGTTTCAGCTTTGGCTTGATTTACATTGTCCTCAAATTCATTTTGATCTAAGTACGCAAGCACTTGACCTGCCTTGACTCGATCTCCTTCTTCAAAAGGCATTTTAATAATCCTGCCACCAATTCTAAAGCTTAGATTAACTTCTCTTATATCTACATTTCCATACAGGGTAAGTATATTAGAATCTTTTTTCTCCTTGGTAAAATAAAACCAAGCAAATACAGCCAAACTAATTAAAATAACTCCAGCTATAAGAAATTTTTTCATAAAGAACCTCCGACAGAACTTATAATCGCATTTGTTTGATTTAAAATTATTTCTTTTATTAACTTTATATTTTCTTCTGTTAAATCATTTTGACCAAGAGCTCTGAGTATCGCCTGTTTGTTCATCCTAAAAGATATTATCTGCCCTATAATACTGCTAACCCTAAATATTACTTCAGGATCAGATTCTTTTTTATCAATAAGAATACCGATAAGTTTGCGAAAAGTTATATGAATATGCTTTATTGCTGTTTCGTACAGAATTTCAAATGCTGCCGTCGGCTCTGTCTGCTCTCTAATTATCAATACAGGAAAGCTGTTAGGAATTTCTTTACTTAAAATAAATTCTGAAAAAACTTCAATAACTTCATTAAATAAAATTTTAGCTTCTTCTTTTGTTATATTTTCTTTAATTTCAATTTTTTTTATAATTGGCTCTATTTGCATAAAAACCTTTTTTGCAATAGTTTCAATTACAGATTTGTATAATCCTTCTTTATTATTAAAGTAGTATGGGATTGAGGATATATTAACTCCTGCTTTTTCACATATTTGCCTTGTACTTGTTCCATCAAATCCATTAATTGCAAAAAGCTCTAACCCTGCCATTAACAGTTTATCTTTTGATTCAATATTATTATTAGTTTTTAGCATTTTACACCTATACTTTTTTAAAGTTATCTAAGCTTTTTTATGTTAAATCAATCGTTTGATTATGTCAATCGATTGATTTAACATATTTTAAAAAACAAGATAAAAAAACTTCTTAGGCCTGATTTAAAAATTTATAACAATAATATCCAGATCCTTTTCTGATTTTTACAATTGCTTATTTATATCCATTGACAAACATATCGTCATATTCTAATATAGCGATATGTAATTCTAAGAGGAGTAATTTTATGAGTAAAGTTATCGAAATTTCGGATGTTAATTTTGAGCAGGAAGTAAAAAGATCAACAATTCCTGTTCTTGTTGATTTTTGGGCTCCGTGGTGTGGACCTTGTAGAAAACAAATACCTGTTGTAGAAGAATTATCCGTTGAGATGGACGGACAAGTAAGAGTTGCAAAGTTAAATGTTGATGAGAATACAAAAGTAGCAAGTGAATATGGCATCAGCGGAATACCAGCTTTATTAATATTTAAAAACGGAGAACTGGTTGAAAGGCTTACCGGCTTTCATCAAAAATCACAACTTGAATCCATCTTAAAGAGGCACATATAATGCAAAATTTAAAAAATACAGCTTTGATGTTTAAAGCTCTTGCCCATGAAACAAGGCTGGCAATTGTCATTGGTTTAATGAAAGGTGATGGCTGTAATGTTTCTAAGATAATTAATAATCTTGAACTTCCTCAGTCAACAATTTCTCAGCATTTAACAGTGTTAAGATCGGCAGGAATTGTTGAAGGCTATAAAAAAGGCTCAGAAGTCTGTTATAAAGTGATTAATGAAAAGATTGTAAAAATTTTAAAAGATATGAGTGTTGATTAAAAAGAAAGATTAATTATGTGGAATTTTTTATCAAAAATAAATAAAAACCTTATAATTGTTATTCCTGTTGTAATGTTGCTGGGTTTTATTTATGGGATTGGCTTTAATTCAAATTTTTTAAAAAGTTTGATTCTTCCGTTAACATTTTTAATGGTTTATCCAATGATGGTAACGCTTAATCTTAAAAAGCTTTTTGAAAGTAAGGATAATAAAACGCAAATTTTAACTCAACTTATTAATTTTGGGATTATTCCGTTTATTGCATTTTTTACAGGGAAAATATTCTTTGCTGAAAAACCTTTTATAGCCCTAGGACTTCTACTTGCATCACTTTTACCGACCAGCGGAATGACAATTTCTTGGACAGGCTTTGCTAAAGGAAATCTTGAAGCAGCGGTTAAAATGACTGTTATAGGCTTGACTCTTGGCTCAATAGCCACACCTTTTTACATAAAATGGCTTATGGGAACTTCGATTGAAGTAAATATTGCCGATATAATAAAGCAAATTGTTATTATTGTTTTCATACCTATGATCTTAGGATTTATTACACAGCAAATTATTATTAAAAAAATAGGACAAAAAGAATTTAAAGAAAAAATTGCACAAAGATTTTCTTCTGCATCAACATTAGGAGTACTTGGAATTGTTTTTGTGGCAATAGCTTTAAAAGCTAAATCCCTTTTTACCTATCCTGAAGAACTGTTTTTAATTTTAACTCCGCTATTAGGTTTGTATTTGTTTAATTATATTCTTAGTACATTTATCGGCAAACTGTTCTTGTCAAGAGGAGATGCTATTGCACTTGTTTATGGAACAGTAATGAGAAATTTATCAATAGCACTTGCAATTGCAATGAATTCTTTTGGCTCTGCCGGACCAGACATAGCCCTTATAATAAGTGCAGCATATATCATTCAGGTTCAATCAGCAGCTTGGTATGTAAAATTTACAGACAGAATTTTTGGAGAATTCAGAAGAAAAGAATCGGATTTAATTACATGTGAAAGTAAATAAACGGAAGGAATAACAAACAAATGAATAATTTTGCTGACTTGGCGAAAGAATATTATGATGGAGGTTTATCCTGCTCAGAGGCTGTTATAAATGCGGCTCACGATTCAGGGATATGTAAATTTGAAAATATAAACGAAGTTCATAAAGTTGCATCAATGTTTTCAAGCGGGATGTCAAGCGGATGTTTATGCGGTGCTTTAGCCGGATGTCAAATAGTATTGGGTTATATTTTTGGTAGAAATATTTCCGAGAAAACAAATTTAAACAGGGTTGTTGCTAAAGAATTTATTAAAACTTTTAAAGAACAGAGAAAATTTACATGCTGTAATGCTTTAAGTGCGCCATACAAAAATAATCCTGCTGAACACAGGCAAAATTGTATTAATATAGTGGAAGAATCCGCACAAATAGCAAAAAAACTCGTGGCTAAATATTCAAAAGAAGAAGTGAAAATATAAAATGCCTAAAATAGAACTTTTTGAAAAATATTTTCAAGAATATGAAGATTGGTTTTTAAAAAATAACTATATTTACCAATCTGAACTTAATGCAATAAAAGAATTTATTTCTCCGAACAAGAGTGGAATTGAAATAGGCGTTGGTACAGGTAAATTTGCGTTTCCTCTTGGAATTAGAACAGGAGTTGAACCATCCCCGAAAATGGCAGAAATTGCCCGAAACAGAGGAATGAAAGTAATTGAAGCAGTGGCTGAAAATTTACCTTTTGAAGATAAAAAGTTTGATTTTGTCTTAATGGTAACAGCAGTATGCTTTTTTGATGATGTACAACAGGCATTTAAGGAGGCATACAGGGTTTTAAAGCCTGACGGGTTTATCGTTGTCGGTTTAATTGATAAAAATAGTGAATTAGGCAAAACATACGAAAAAAATAAAACGAAAAGTAAATTTTACAAGGAAGCAGCTTTTCATTCCATTGATGATATCACTCAATATCTTAAAGATGTTGGTTTTAAAAAGTTTGATTACAAACAAACAATTTTTACCACTGAAAATATTACCCAGGAAGTAAAAAATGGTCATGGTGAAGGCAGTTTTATAGTTATATGTGCTAAAAAGTAAAAATAATGAAATTAAAAAATTGACAGATCAGTATATTAGCATTACAGTACTAATATACTAATACAATAAAGAAAGCATCAAATGTTTAAAATTTCTGAATCAACAGCAATAGCTTTGCATTCAATGATTTACATAGCAAACAGAGAAGATAAAGTAATTCCTCTTAAGGAAATTGCTGAAAAATTTAATATTTCAGAGCATCATCTCTCAAAAGTTCTGCAAAGGCTTTCTAAAGAAGGTTTTATTAAATCTGTTAAAGGTCCTAAAGGCGGGTTTTCCATTGTACATGAGCACAAAAATATAACTTTTTTAGAAATATATGAAATGATGGAAGGCAAAATTAAAAGGCAAAACTGTCTTTTTAACTCCAATCCTAATAGTTGTGATACTTGCATTATGAACAACTTGATAGACGAAATGAACGGAAAACTTATTGATTTTATGAAAAATAGAAAAATATCCGATGTAGTGGTGTAGGAAAATTGAGGTAAATATGAAAAGAAAGATAATAAAAATTGACGAAGAAAAATGTAATGGCTGTGGAGTATGTATTCCCGATTGTCCTGAAGGTGCATTGCAAGTTATAGACGGCAAAGCAAGACTTGTAAGTGATTTATTTTGTGACGGACTTGGAGCATGTATAAAAACCTGCCCTCAAGGTGCAATGACAACAGAAGAAAGAGAAGCAGAACCCTATGATGAGTATAAGGTTATGGAAAATGTTGTCAAAGGTGGACAAAACGTAATTAAAGCACACTTAAAACATTTAAAAGACCATGGTGAAGATAAGCTACACGAACAATCAATAGATTTTCTAACTAAAAATGGTTTTGAAATTCCTGTAATTGAAGAAGAAACATTGCCGTGCGGATGTCCTGGAACAATGCAGAAAGATTTAAGCAAGGAAAAGAAAGCATCAAATCAGCCTGTGCAGAATATAAATATGCAGTCAGAACTTAACAACTGGCCGATACAGCTTAAGCTTTTAAACCCTAGTGCGGGCTATCTTAAAAATGCGGATTTAGTTATAGCTGCAGATTGTACTGCTTTTTCACACCCTAATTTCCATCAAAAATTCCTCAAAGATAAAATCCTTATTATGCTTTGCCCAAAACTGGACAGTGATTTGGATTCTTATGTTGATAAATTAACAAGTATTTTTGAAAAGCAGGATATTAACTCAATAACTCTTGTAAGAATGGAAGTTCCATGTTGCGGAGGTGTTGAAGTGCTCATTAAGCAAGCAATGCAGCAATCAGGCAAAAATATAATCATTAAAGAATATGTAATATCAATAAATGGAGACATAGTATAAACTGGAGAAAACAAATGTTTTTAGAGAAATTATTTGGTAAAAAAGACAAAAAAGAAGGAGAATCAAAAATGAGTATGTTTTGTTATCAATGTCAGGAAGCAGCTAAAGGAGAAGGCTGTCAAATTCAGGGCGTTTGCGGAAAAAAAGAAGATACAGCTAAGCTTCAGGATTTACTTATTTATTCAACAAAAGGAATTGCAGAAGTTGTAACTAAAGGCAATCTTGATGTAAATGAATTAAAACAAGTTAATCATCAGGTTCTAACCAGCCTTTTTATTACAATTACAAACGCTAATTTTGATGATGATGCGATAGCAGAGCAAATCAGAAAAAATATTGCAGCAAGAAATGAATTAAAAGCAAAAGCTTCAGCAAGCAATCTTCATGATGCTGCGACTTTTGAAGTCAGCTCAAAGGAATCAATGATAGAAAAAGCTGCATCTATAGGTGTTTTATCAACAGAGAATGAAGATGTTCGCTCTTTAAGAGAAATGATTATATATGGCTTAAAAGGTATGGCTGCTTACACAGAGCACGCTGTTAACTTAGGTAAGGAAAATAATGATATTTATTCATTCATTTATGAAGCCCTTGCAGCTACATTAAATGATTCGCTTTCAGCTGATGATTTAGTTGCTTTGACATTAAAAACAGGTGAATACGGTGTAAAAGCAATGGCTCTTCTTGATGAAGCCAATACTTCAAAATACGGTAACCCTGAAATTACAGAAGTAAATATCGGCGTTAGAAACAATCCGGCTATATTAATTTCAGGTCACGACTTGAAGGATTTGGAGCAACTTCTTGAACAAACTCAAGGAACCGGTGTTGATGTTTATACACACAGCGAAATGCTTCCTTCTCACTATTATCCTGCTTTCAAAAAGTACGATAATTTGGTTGGAAACTATGGAAATGCTTGGCATAAACAGCTTGAAGAATTTGAAACATTCAACGGACCTATTCTTTTTACAACAAACTGCATAGTTCCTCCAAGAAAAGAAGAAATAAGAGAAAGAATCTTCACAACAGGTTCTTCAGGTTACCCTGGCTGCAAGCACATTGTTCCTGATGCAAACGGTAAAAAAGATTTTTCTGAAGTTATCGAAATGGCGAAAAAACTTCCTGCCCCTACAGAAATTGAAACAGGCAAGCTGGTTGGCGGATTTGCACACAATCAGGTGTTAGCTCTTGCTGATAAAGTTGTTGAAGCTGTAAAAGCCGGTGCTATCAAAAAATTCTTCGTAATGGCAGGCTGTGACGGCAGAATGAAATCAAGAGAATACTTTACAGAATTTGCTCAGAAACTGCCTAAAGATACAGTAATCCTTACAGCAGGCTGTGCGAAATATCGTTACAACAAGCTTAATCTCGGTGATATCGGCGGAATCCCAAGAGTTCTTGATGCAGGTCAGTGTAATGATTGTTACTCACTTGCAGTTATCGCTCTTAAGTTGAAAGAAGTATTCGGACTTGATGATATCAATAAACTTCCCATAGCTTTTAATATCGCTTGGTACGAGCAAAAAGCGGTTATAGTTCTTCTTGCCCTGTTGCACCTTGGTGTTAAAAATATTCACCTTGGGCCAACATTACCGGCATTCTTATCTCCGAATGTTGCAAAAGTTCTTGTTGAAACATTCGGTATCGCAGGAATCGGGACAGTAGACGAAGACATTCAGCTGTTTATGGCTCAATAAATTCTCTAAATCCCCTTCTGAATTAACGGAAGGGGATTTTTCTCAAAAGGACATAAAAATGCATAACTTAAAACAGGTTATCAACCTAAAAAAATCAATAGAATACAAAGAAGGTTGTATCGAAAGAAAAGAGGTTTTTTCTAATGAACAAAGCTCGGTTACTCTGTTTGCATTAAACAAAGGGCAATCAAGAGATTTACATATTGACCCTTATGATGAAGCGGTATTAGCCCTCGAAGGAACAGCTGAAATAACAATAGCCGATAAAGTTTTTATACTGAACTCGGGTGATTTTATAATAATGCCAAAAGGTGAACAGCATGGATTAAAAGCAATAACAAACTTTAAAATGGCACTTTTAAGACCTCAACATAAACATTAAGAACCGCAGGTGAAAATGATATCAGAATTAATAAATAAAATGATTGAATATGAAGCAGGGTGTCCAAAAAGAATAAATCATTTTTTAAAAGTATGGGCATTTGCAAGGCAGATTGCTAAAAATGAAAATATTGATTCAAAAACAAAATTTATTATTGAATCTGTCGCAGTTATTCATGATATAGGAATAAAGCCAAGCTTGGAAAAATATAACTCCAGTGCAGGACATTATCAGCAAATTGAAGGACCTCCTGCCGCTGAGAAATTTTTAAGCGAATTTGGATTTGATAAAGAATTTATTGATAGAATATGTTTATTGATAGCAAATCATCATACTTATGGCAAAATTGACGGAATTGATTATCAAATTCTTATTGAAGCCGATTTTTTAGTTAATATATTTGAGGATGCACTTGATAAGGAAAAAACTGCTCTAATAAAAGAAAAATATTTTAAAACAAAATCCGGCAAGGATTTATTAGATAAGTTATATTTAAAATAAAGAAAGGACAAGCATTATCAATAATAATTTTGCTAAAAAAATTATAAACCTGAAAGAAGCAATTGAATATCAAGAAAATTCAATCGTAAGCAAAATAATAACAACTAATCAAAATAGCTCTTTAACTCTTTTTGCCTTTGATAAAGGGCAATCAATCGCCTCTCATTCTGCTCCGGTTGATGCGGTAGTGCAAGTAGTTGAAGGCGAAGTTGAAATAACAATTTCAAATGAAAAATTCAACCTAAAAGAAGGCGATATTATCTTGATGCCTAAAGGAGAACCACACGGGTTGGTGTCATTAACAAAATTCAAAATGGCATTATTTAAAGTTTAATATTTTTATAAATGAATAGGTTTTTTATAAACTTATTCATTTTTGCATTTTGACTCAAACTGATTGCTACTCTGACTCAAACTAGTTGATCATTTACATTAGTCTATTATATTTTTTCTGGACATTTTGAGGTCGGAAAAATCGCCAAGATATAGATAAACTCTATAAACAGGGCGATTTTTAGTTTTGTCAAAAAATGTCCAGAATGTCCGATTTCTGTCACTTTTTAAGGCAGTTTTGTCACTTTTTTGACAAAACTTTTTAAAAATTTATGCCTGTATTATAGACGTGTTAGGGATATAAGCCGATGTCCAAAAAGTGGACATTTTCGGAGTGAACCGGACATTTTATTGCGAAGTCGGAAAAAACTTCCGACTTCGCTTCCGACTACTTGTCCAGTTTCTGGGGTACAGATCAGGGGTACAGATCATATTTTGGAACAAAAAATTTTTGGCGGTCTTCTAAATTCCACATGAATTCTCTTGGTCGCATTTTATATCCAAAAGATGATATTATTCAGCTAAACAAATATACATAACGACTAATAAAGTAAAAGGTAAATATAAACACATGCAGTGGGTGAAACTTATTGAACAGCCAGAAAGTGATTACCTTGATTTTAAAAAACAATGGCACGATGATACTGCCGAGTTGATTTTAGATATTCTATGTCTGGCTAATTCTGATACAAAATCCGATAGGTATTTAGTTATTGGTTTTGATGAAAAGACCAAGGAATTTGGTGATATTTCAATTAATCGTAAAAATAAAGATGATTTTCATAATATATTATCTACTGCTGGATTTAATAGAGTTCCCAATATTCAATTAGAAACAGCAAATTTATCAGGAAATGAAATTGATATTATTATAATTAACCGGTCCAATTATCGTCCATATTTTCTATTGAAAGATAAATCCAAAAAAAACAAAAAGGAAGAAAATGGGCAAAAATCTCCTAAAAAAGAAAAAATAGTTAGAGCTGGAGTAATATATACCAGAAATGGTTCTGTAAATACCCCAATAAATGAATCTGCATCTGAAAATCAAATTGCAGATATGTGGAGAGAACGATTTGGGCTAACTCTTTCGCAAAAAGAACGGTTGAATCTCTATGTTAAAGATTATCAAAACTGGAAATATACAAGCAACTCAAATGATAATTATATAAATATATGGCATTATGAGCCATTTCCTGAATTTACTATTGAATATTATAGTCCTGAAAACATGAGAGATTATTCTGACCCGCCAGAACGCACAAATTATCGATTTGCACACTCAATAGGGAATTCTTATGAAACAAAAATAAGATATAAATATCACACAACAATATTAAATGAAGATGATTTATTCTTTTGTGATAAATGTAAATGATCAACTAGTTTGAGTCAGAGTAGCAATCAGTTTGAGTCAAAATGCAAAAATGAATAAGTTTATAAAAAACCTATTCATTTATAAAAATA
>Ga0209202_1000444_pt1 | contig 34629 bp, 40 predicted proteins | sample AD_UKC032_MetaG_FD_184416 | JGI IMG/M metagenome (GOLD analysis project Ga0209202, IMG submission 184416) | Active sludge microbial communities of municipal wastewater-treating anaerobic digesters from USA - AD_UKC032_MetaG (SPAdes) (version 2) | ecosystem: Engineered > Bioreactor > Anaerobic >... | reverse complement strand
CGACGGCGATCGCCAACATGCAGGCGGTGACCGACCGCTTCGGCTCGTCGGCCCTGGCCTTTCTTGTTGTGCCGATGGTCGGCGCCTTCTTCATCGACATCGCCAACGCCATCGTGATCAAGCTCTTCCTCGCCCTGCCCTTTTTCTCTGTCTGACCGGCCAAGGCGTTTCACGTGGAACGCACGCCGGCCGGCCGGCTAGGTGCGGCGGCTGGTCAGGAGCAGGAATGGCAGCGTCAGGAAGGGCCACAGCATGGCTACCAGTCGGGTGAGGCCATTGAAATTCAGGAAGTGTCCCTGCTGCCAGGTGGCCAGCGCGGCCGTTGAATACGGATTGGGTGGCGCCAGATTGACCAGCACCGTGCCGGCCATCAGTGCCAGCGCGGCGATCATCAGGCGGGGTGTCGCCGGTAGCAGCAGCGTGATGGCGAGCAAGAGGCTGCCGATCAGCAGCCCGCTTTGCGCGCCCGGAGTGAGCCACGCCAGCGCGTCGCCCGGACCAATCAGGATAGCGGCCGCCAGGGTGCGGATCAGCAGGCCAAGCAGAAGAAAGACCGGCACCGCAACATAGGCCATGAGCGTGCGGACGCAGAGCATGCGAACGATCAGCCCGGCCGCCAGCGCATTGAAGGCGGTGATGCATGCTTCGATCAGGACGAAGCTCTCGGCGGCGAAAGGCACGGCGCCAGTCAGGCCGAGCAACTGTCGGAGGTCGCCGGCCCCGAAAAGCAGCGTCTCCGGCGACAGCGGGATCAGCAACCATAGCCCGAGCAGGGTCAGGCCAAGTTCGGCATGGGCGATCGGCGCGATGTGACTGTGCTGCCAGGCCCCGATGCGCGTGAAGATGCGCGGCCCGACTGTCTGCGCCCAGAGTGCGCCGAGCATCCCGCCCAGCGCATTGCAGGCGAGGTCGACATTCGACGGTACGCGCGATGGCAGCCAGGTTTGCACCACTTCCATGCCAAAGCTTAGGCCGGCAGCAAGGACTGCCGCGACGACCGGTGCCGTGAAGCGTCCCGGCAAGCGATAAAGGGCAAGCGTTAAAAAGAAGCCGAGCGGCAGGTAGACCGCGACATTGGCGGCCAGGTCGAAAACAGTCCAGTAACGTGGCCAGCCGCCTTCGAGGAAGACAAAGGGGGAGACGCCGCTATCCTGCCAGCCGGAAAACGGGTGCAGGCTGCCGTAGACGATCAGTCCGGACCAGGCCAGCGCCAGGTAACGGGCAAGGATGATCGGGCCGCGGGTATCCATGGCCCTGATTGTATGTCAGTGCCGGTGCGGATGATCTGGCGCGTGGTGGGTCTCGGCCGCGGCACGGTGGTGCAGGACGTGGTGCAGGTCTTCATGCAGCGTCGCCTTTCCGACCCATTGCGGTAGCAGGGATCCGGCAATCATGCCGAGCAGGCTGACGGCAAGCCCGATCAATTGCGGCGGTACCAGGCTGGCGTCGCCAATCAGGAGCTCAACCAGCAGCCAGGCGCCAACGCCGCCGAAAATCGCCATCAGCGCGCCCTGCGTGCTTGCCCGCTTCCAGTATGCGCCGAAGAACAGCGGCACGAATGCGCCGGCAAGCGTGATCTTGTAAGCATTCTCGACCATCTTGAAAATCGACGACTGGCTGGTCAGTGCGAAGGTCAGCACGATGGCGCCAAAGCAGACCATGGTGATGCGCATCATGCGCAGCAGCGTTCGGTCATTCACTTCCGGGTAGATATTGCGCAGGATGTTCTCGGAAAACGATACCGAGGGCGCGAGCAGAGTTGCCGAGGAGCATGACATGATGGCCGCCAGCACCGCGCCGAAAAAGATGGCCTGGGCAAAGATCGGCGTGTGCTGCATGACCAGGGTGGGCAGCACGCGCTGTGAATCCGTTTCAATCAGTCCGTTGAACAGGGCCGGGTCGATCAGCGTGGCCGAATAGGCAATGAACATCGGCACGAAGGTGAAGCAGAAATAGATCGTGCCGCCGAGGATTGAAGCGTAGATCGCCACGCGGGCACTTTTCGCCGAGGTGACGCGCTGGAAGACGTCCTGCTGTGGAATCGAGCCCAGCATCATGGTCATCCAGGCGGCAAGGAAGGCCAGCCACTCGACCCAGGTGCCGGTCGGCCAGAAATCGAGTTTGCCGGCGGCGGATGCATGGTTGATGACGGTTTCGACACCGCCGGTCATGCCGGAAACGAGGTAGCCGATGAACAGCATGCCACCCATCGCGACGCCCATCTGGACGAAGTCGAGGATGGCGACCGAGAACATGCCGCCGAAGGTGGTGTAGGTCAGCACGATGGCGGTGCCGAGCACCATGCCGGCTTCCTGGCTGATCGCCCCGTCGGTCACGATGTTGAACACCAGCCCGAGTGCCTTGATCTGCGCCGAAACCCAGCCTAGGTAGGAGACGACGATGCACAGGGTGGTAAGGATTTCGACCGTGCGGTTGTAGCGCATGCGGAAGAAATCACCGAGCGTCATCACGTTGAGCTTGTACAACTTGGTGCCGTAAAAAATGCCGGCAATCACCAGGCACAGACTGGCGCCGAAAGGGTCGGCGACGACTCCCCCGAGGCCGTCCTTGACGAAAGTGGCGGACACCCCGAACACGGCTTCGGCGCCGAACCAGGTGGCGAAGACGGTGGCAGTCACCACCGGCAGCGGCAGGCTGCGGCCGGCGACGGCAAAATCCTTGGCGTTATGGACCCGGGTGGCAGCGTAGAGACCGATACCGATCGAGGCCAGAAGGTATATGACGACGAACCAGATGAGCATGCCGCGCTACCCGAAGGCAAGGGGTTGAAAACGCGGCGATTATACGGCGATCAGACGAGCCGGCGAATGCTCAAAAAGGCGCCGGGCAATGAAGGTGCAGGTCAGTTGCGGTCAACGGGTGCGGTAACCACAAATCCGTCGCATGCAACAGCAGTCGTGGCGCGAGCAATTCAGCCATGCCGCCGTACAATTCATCGCCGAGAATCGGGTGGCCGAGTGCCGCCAGATGCACCCGCAATTGATGCGAGCGACCGGTGACCGGCTCCAGTTCTACGCGGCTCATGTTGGATTCAGGCGCGTAATGAAGCGCCTGGTAACGGGTTAGTGAAGCCTTGCCGAGCGAAAAATCGACCTTCTGCCGGGGGCGGTTCGGCCAGTCACAGATGAGCGGCAGATCGATCTCCCCCGCCGGGGGAGCCAACTGTCCGGCCACCACCGCGAGGTAGCGCTTGGCCACGCGCCGTTCGCGGAAGAATCTTGACAGCAGGCTGTGTACCGCTTCGCCCCGGGCAAATATCAGCAACCCCGAAGTGCCCATGTCCAGCCGATGCACGGCCAGCGCATCGGGAAACTCGCGCTGCACCCGCGCCGTGAGGCAATCCTGCTTGCCTTCACCGCGCCCGGGCACCGACAGCAGCCCCGACGGCTTGTTGACCGCAAGCAGCGCCGCGTCTGCATAGACAACGTCGAGCCGGGCATACGGGGGTGGAGAGTAGGTACTCAAGAGTACATTGACGTTGATTGGCGAGGGGCTGGCGGGCGGTTGCCGGGGGAACTGCGGCTTGCCAAGTAGGGATTTTCAATATACTGTGTTTATACACAGTATTTGTAGGTGCCCCGAAAACGTTGGGGCATCAAATGGCAGTTCGCAGAATAAGCAACAAGATGGATCCTGTCGAGGGTTTGCGTCGCGCGTTTCAGCTTGACCCGGATTTCGATCCGGCAGGTCTGCAATTTTTGTTCCATCCCCGGCCCCTGTGCCATAATCCCGTCAAATTCCCGAGGTATTGCAATGGACGACAACAAGGCGAAAGCGCTGGCAGTGGCGCTGCAACAAATTGAAAAGCAGTTCGGCAAGGGCTCCATCATGAAGATGGGTAATGCCGAGATCGATGAGGGTATCCAGGTCGTGTCCACCGGTTCGCTCGGGCTCGATATCGCGCTCGGGGTCGGCGGCCTGCCGCGTGGCCGCGTGGTCGAAATCTACGGTCCGGAGTCATCCGGCAAGACCACACTGTGTCTGCAGGTGATTGCCGAAATGCAGAAGCTGGGGGGCGTTGCCGCCTTCATCGACGCCGAACACGCACTTGACCCGCAATATGCCCAGAAGCTCGGCGTCAATGTCGGCGACCTGCTGATTTCCCAGCCCGATACCGGCGAGCAGGCACTGGAAATTTCCGACATGCTGGTCCGTTCCGGCTCGGTGGACATCATCGTCATCGACTCGGTCGCCGCGCTCACCCCGCGTGCCGAAATCGAAGGCGAAATGGGTGACCAGATGGTTGGCCTGCACGCCCGTCTGATGAGCCAAGCGCTGCGCAAGCTCACCGCCAACATCAAAAAGACCAATACGCTGGTCGTTTTCATCAATCAGATCCGCATGAAGATCGGCGTCATGTTCGGCTCGCCGGAAACGACGACCGGCGGCAACGCGCTCAAGTTCTATGCGTCGGTGCGCCTCGATATCCGGCGTATCGGCTCGATCAAGAAGGGCGATGAAGTGATCGGCAGCGAAACCCGGGTCAAGGTCGTCAAGAACAAGGTTTCGCCGCCTTTCCGCGAAGCAATTTTCGACATTCTTTACGGCGAGGGCATCTCCCGTCTCGGCGAAATTGTAGAACTGGGCGTCGCCCACAAGCTGATCGATAAATCCGGCGCCTGGTATGCCTACAAGGGCGAGAAAATCGGACAGGGCAAGGAAAATGCCCGCGAATTCCTGCGCTCGCATCCCGAGGTGGCTCAGGAAATCGAAGCCCGTATCCGCGAAGCCGCGAGCACCAGCGTGATCAAGCCGGTCAAGGCGGGAGCGGATGCCTGATTCGTCCATCGCCCTGCGTGTGGCCGCCCTTCGGCTGCTGACCCGGCGCGATCACAGCCGGGCGGAGTTGAAGGCCAAACTCGCGATGCAGGCCGAATCGGAAGACCAGCTCGATGCCGTACTCGACACCCTGCAGGCCGAACGCCTGCTCTCCGATCATCGCTACGCGAGCCAACGCGTGGTGGCGCGTGCCGGGCGTTATGGCAACGCGCGGCTCAGGCAGGAACTGCGGCAGCGCGGGATCGGCGACGACGACATTGCGGTCGCGCTGCCCGAGGCAGGCGACGAGACCGAACGTTGCCGGGCAATTTGGGCCAAAAAATTCGGTCGACCGCCGCAATCTGCCGAGGAGCGGGCAAAGCAGAGGCGGTTTCTGCAATACCGCGGCTTTTCCGGCGAGGCGATACGCCGGGTAATGCGTGGAGTCGATGAATGACTACTCCCGCCGTTTCGCTGCTTGCGGCCCACAACCTGCGCAAGAAATACAAGGCGCGCACCGTGGTCGAGGACATTTCCTTCGAGGTGAAAAGCGGTGAGGTGGTCGGTCTGCTTGGCCCCAACGGTGCCGGCAAGACAACCTGCTTCTACATGATCGTCGGCCTCGTGCCGGCGGATGGCGGCGAGGTTTATATCGATGAAGCCAGACTTACCCACCTGGCGATGCACAGCCGGGCGCGCCTGGGCTTGTCCTACCTGCCGCAGGAGGCCTCGATTTTCCGTAAGCTCAACGTCGAGGAAAATATCCGCGCCGTCCTCGAGCTGCTGAAACTCCCCGAAGCGGAACTGAACGATCGCCTCGAAGGCCTGCTCGGAGAACTGCATATTGACCATGTGCGCCACGTCAATGCCGCTGCGCTGTCGGGCGGCGAACGCCGGCGGGTGGAGATCGCCCGGGCGCTGGCCACCAATCCGCGCTTCATTCTGCTCGACGAGCCGTTTGCCGGGGTCGACCCGATTGCCGTGCTGGAAATCCAGAAAATCATCCGTTTCCTCAAGGAGCGCGGGATCGGCGTGCTGATTACCGATCACAACGTGCGCGAGACGCTGGGCATCTGCGACCACGCCTACATCATCAATGCCGGACGGGTGCTTGCTGCCGGGCGGCCCGACGATATCGTGGCGGACGAGAGCGTGCGCAAGGTCTACCTGGGCGAGCACTTCAGGCTCTGAGCCTGAGCTGCGCTTGATCATCGATCCATGAAACCGGCACTCCAGCTAAAACTCTCGCAACATCTGGCACTGACGCCCCAGTTGCAGCAGTCAATCAAGCTGTTGCAATTGTCGACCGTGGAAATGCAACAGGAAATCGAGCGCTACCTGCTTGAAAACCCGATGCTGGAACGCGATGATGACGGGGGAACGGATTCCTATGCCTCGGCACAGCAATTCGATGCCCCGCGCAGCGATGCGGCCGAGCGCACTGAACATGATGAGCGTGAGGAACGCGACGCCCGCGAGGAGCGCGAACTGGCCATGCCGTCCACGCCTTCCGACGTCGACGACGACCGTTTTACTTCCGATGCCGGAACCTTTACCGGTGCCGGACGCGATGAAGACGACGACAGCGACGCCCAAGATATCCATGCCGGCACGATCAGCCTGCGCGATCACCTGATCTGGCAGCTGGGCATGACCCAGCTCTCTGAGCGCGACCGCGGCCTCGTGAGATTCCTGATCGAAGCGCTGGATGACGACGGATATCTGTCTTCACCGCTGGAGGAGCTTCGGGAAACCCTGCCCCCGGAATACGAAGTCGAACCCGAAGAGCTGGAAATCGCCCTGCGTCACATCCAGAGTTTTGATCCGACCGGCATTGGTGCCCGCAGTCCGCAGGAATGCCTGGCCCTGCAGCTCAGAGCCTTGCCGGAAGTCGACGAGAGCGAACTCGCCTTGTTGATTACCGAAAAGCATCTCGAACTGCTGGCTGCCCGGGATTTTGCGAAGATCCGGCGTCTGACCGGATGCGACGACGAAGCCCTGAAGGCGGCGCACGCCCTGATCGTCAGTCTCGATCCCCGGCCCGGTGCGCGTTTTGCCAACCTTGAGGCGCGCTACATCACGCCCGACGTCATCGTCAAAAAACTCAAGGGCAAATGGACGGCCTACATCAATCCGGATGCCTACCCGCGCTTGCGCATCAATCGCCTGTATGCCGAAGTCCTCGCCCGCCAGCGGCGCGGCAACGGCAACCTGACCGGGCAGCTGCAGGAAGCCCGCTGGCTGATCAAGAACGTCCAGCAGCGATTTGAAACGATCCATCGAGTGACCCAGGCAATCGTTGACCGCCAGCGCCAGTTCTTCGAGCATGGCGAGGTCGCCATGCGCCCGCTGGTTCTGCGGGAAATAGCCGATATTCTGGGCTTGCACGAGTCGACCGTATCGCGTGTGACCAGCCAGAAATACATGGCGACGCCGCGCGGCATCTTCGAACTTAAGTATTTTTTCGGCAGCCACGTCTCCACCGATAGTGGTGGCGCGTGTTCTGCGACGGCCATTCGCGCCCTGATCAAGCAATTGATTACGGCGGAAGATGGCAAGAAGCCCTTGTCGGATAGCCAATTATCCGAAATACTAGGCCAGCAGGGAATTGTTGTAGCCCGACGCACGGTGGCAAAATACCGCGAGTCGCTCAACATCCCGCCGGTCAATTTACGCAAGACCCTGTAGCGAGAGGAGAAAAAAATGAATCTGCAGATCACAGGTCACCACATAGAAGTCACCCCGGCGCTTCGCGAGTATGTCGAAAACAAGCTGGACCCGGTGGTTCGCCACTTCGACCGCGTCACTGGTGTCAACGTGGTTCTGTCTGTTGAAAAACTCAAGCAGAAGGCCGAAGTCACTGTTCATGTCCCCGGCAAGGACATGCACGTCGAAGAATCCGGTGACGATCTCTATGCCGCCATCGACGCACTGTTCGACAAGCTGGACCGCCAGGTCCAGAAATACAAGCAGAAGGTGCAGGACCACCACCGCGGTGAAAAGGCAACCCACCAGATCGCCAGCTGACGACAGCCCAACGGCCGCAGCAGTCTCTGCTGCGGCCTTCGCCATCAAGTTTCCCCTATGAACCCCATGCACAACCTCCTGTCGGCCTCGCAGGTTCTCCTTGATCTCGACGCCAGCAGCAAGAAGCGGGTTTTCGAACAGGCTGGCATGCTATTCGAGAGCCATCTCGGGTTGGCGCGTTCGGTGGTTTTCGATAGCCTCTTTGCCCGCGAAAAACTGGGATCCACCGGCCTTGGCCAAGGGATTGCCATTCCCCATGGCCGCATCAAGGGTCTCAAGCAGGCAGCTGGCGCATTTCTGCGTCTGGCGACGCCGGTGCCATTTGATTCGCCAGACGGGCGGCCGGTAAATTTGCTGTTCGTTCTTCTGGTTCCGGAACAGGCGACGGAGGAACATCTGCAGATACTTTCCGAACTCGCGCAGCGTTTTGCCGAGCGCCCCTTCCGCGAGGCGTTGCTGGCCGCGCCTGATCCGGAATCGGTGGTGGCCCTGTTCCAGGCATGATCCCAGCGTGGCCCGCCACATCAGCCTGATCCAGCTTTACGAGGACAATCGCGAAAAGCTGTTGCTGAACTGGATTGTCGGCCAACGTGCGGAGCGCCGGATCGAGATCAAGCTGACCAGCAATTACGGCGCCGATGTCGTCGGCCATATCAATATCATTCACCCCGAGCGGCTTCAGGTAATGGGGCCCAGCGAATACAACTGGGCAGTGCGTGTTGGCGAGCGCCGTTTTGGTCAGCAAATCCAGGATTTGCTGCAGGCGGAGCCGCCGGCCATCATCGTCGCCGATGGGCTGACGCCGCCCGAGTCGCTGGTTGCTGCCTGTAACGCCAGCGATACGCCGATCATGCTGTCTCCCAAGCCCTGCTCGGCGGTGATCGACCTGTTGCGTATCTATCTCTCGGCGCGCCTCGCCGATACCGTCAATCTGCACGGCGTATTCATGGATGTGTTTGGCATGGGCGTGCTGATCACCGGCGATTCCGGTGTCGGCAAGTCCGAGCTGGCGCTCGAATTGATTTCCCGAGGTCACGGGCTGGTTGCCGATGACGTGGTCGAGATGGGGCGAATCGCCCCGGGCACTGTTGAAGGCCGCTGCCCCGGCATGTTGCGCGACTTTCTCGAGGTGCGCGGCCTGGGGCTGCTCAATATTCGCACCATCTTTGGCGAGACGGCGTCGCGCCGCAAGATGAAGCTCAAGTTAATCGTTCATCTGCAAAAACCGGTCAGCGGGGTCGACGCCCCCCGTCTGCCGCTCGACGCGCAAACCCAGGAGGTGCTCGGCGTCCCGGTCCGCAAAGTGGTGATTCCGGTGGCGGCTGGCCGCAACCTGGCCGTGCTGCTCGAAGCGGCCGTGCGCAACACCATTCTGCAGTTGCGTGGCATCGATAGCATGCAGGATTTCATGGACCGGCAGCAGCGCATGATGCTTGACGACGAGACCTGAATGCCAGATAGTTCTTCGGCCTTTAACCATTTCAAGAACGGGAGACGAACCATGAAGACCATGATTGCCATGTTGCTCGCGGTATTTGCCAGCACTGCCGTCTATGCAGCCGATGACTGTGCGGCCATGGCGGCCGAGAAGAAGCTGGCGGGGGCTGCCAGAACCAGCTTTCTGAAGAAATGCCAGGCTGATTCAGGCGCCCCGGCGGGCTGCGAGAAGACGGCCGATGACAAGAAGCTGGCGGGGGCTGCGCGCAACAGTTTCGTCAAGAAGTGCGAGGCTGATGCCAAGGGCAATCAGGCGAGCGCCGCCTGCGAAGCGACGGCCAAGGAAAAGAAACTGGCGGGTGCGGCTAAAACCAGTTTTGTGAAAAAGTGCGTTGCCGATGCTGCATCGGCCAATTGAGAATTTTTGACGTCCTTTTGGACGTCGACCGAAACGGCCGCTGCAAGCGGCCGTTTCTTATTGCGCGGAGGCCTTACAGGTGTTCGAAATCGGCGCAATCCGCTTTGGGGTCGCTTCCCGAGGCGCCGAAGCAGAGCCGGCCACTGCCCTTAAGTTCGATTTCCCGGCGCCGTACGACCAGCTCGCCGCTGCCGCCATTGGTGATGTAGGTACCGTTGGTGCTGCTGTCGAGGTAGAAATAGGTCCCGTTGCGGCGCTCGATCCTTCCATGCGAGCGCGATGCCTTGCGATCGACGATCTGCAGGCCGCTGGCCGGGTCGCGCCCGAGGGTCAATAATGGCGACTTGTCGTCAAGGAGATAGGCATTGCCGCGATAGCGCAGGCAGAGGCGGTCTGTCAGCATCTCGCTTGGGGTCGGATCGATTGCCACGCTGTACTTGCGCTGCAGGCCGACATGGCTGTGCCAGTCCAGTTCCGCGAGGGCAAAGCTTGTCTTGCCTTCCTCGATATTGCCGAGATCAGGCAACAAGCGGTGGAGAATGGGGGTTTGCCTGGGTAATTCGGCAATCAGCGAGGAACTGGCGAGAATCTGGTCGATGCGTGCCCGAGCGGCTATGCGTGTCACTGTGGCGATGGTCTCGTCGGTGGCTGTCTCCTGCCCGGCATTCAGCTTGCCGACATGCAGCCCGATGCGGATGGTCAGCTTGAGTCCGGAAACCGGGGGCAGCGTCGAGATGCGCAGCTGCATGTCGACCGCGGCGTGGCAGGCTTCCTCGGCGGAGGGAAAGCCGGCCAGCAACTCGCCGCCCGACACCTTCAGGGTGTGGCCGCGGTAGCCCGCGACGGCGCGTTCCATGCGCCTGAGGCAACGCTCGACGGCATATGACGCCTCGGTATCCCCCAGGCGCTGGAACAGCCGGGCGCTATCGGACACATCGGCAAACAAAACGGTCATCGTGCGCTGCTTATCCATCATCTAAGACCCGGGTTTCTTCCTGACCGGCGATTATCGCATTCTCCGCGTTGCCGGAACAACGCTTGCCGCCCTGCCGGAGCATCAATTTTTATTGCCAATTTGCGCCGGGGCTGCCTGCGCGACATGCCATGAATATAGGACCGACACATTTTTTGGCGTGTAGCATTGTTCACATGCCCATGATTTCAGACAAAATTCACGTTTTGACCGAACACTCGCGATCAGGTCGAAAGGGCAATCGGAATGGCACCGCCGAGCGTGATTTCCGGCTGGTCAAAGGCGATGTCACCCTCATCAACCTGTGTTGCAAGCGTCAGGCCACGGAAGTCGAACTGCGTGTTGTCGGCCAGGTGGGATGGAACGATGTTCTGCATTGCGGTAAGCACCGATTCGGTTCGCCCCGGGTAGCGGCGATCCCAGTCGGCCATCATTTCGCGGATTTTCTGGCGTTGCAGGTTGTCCTGCGAGCCACACAGGTTGCACGGGATGATCGGGAATTCCATGCCGCGTGCGAAGCGGGCGATGTCGCTCTCGGCGCAATAGGCGAGCGGACGAATGACGACATGTGCTTTGTCGTCGGTCACCAGCTTCGGCGGCATGGCCTTGAGCTTGCCGCCGAAGAGCATATTGAGAAACAGGGTATGCACCATGTCATCGCGATGGTGCCCGAGGGCTATCTTGTTGGCGCCCAGTTCCTTCGCCGTCCGGTAAATGATGCCCCGGCGCAGGCGCGAGCAGAGCGAGCAGGTTGTCTTGCCCTCGGGAATCTTGTCCTTGACGATCGCGTAGGTGTCGGCCTCGACAATCCGGTAATCCACGCCCAGCGAGTCGAAATAACGCGGCAGTACGTCCGCCGGAAATCCCGGCTGCTTCTGGTCGAGGTTCATGGCGATCAGGCGAAAACTCACCGGCGCGCGCTGCTGCAAGGCCATCAGGATGTTCAGCAAGGTATAGGAATCCTTGCCGCCGGAGACGCAGACCAGGACTGTATCGCCCTCCTCGATCATCTTGTAGTCGCCAATCGCCTTGCCGACGCGGCCTTCGAGGTATTTTCTGAGTTTTTGCAGGGTGTTCGAGGTGTTCATTTGCGGCTCTCGCGGGGTCTTCGACGGGCGACCGCCGAAAAGGCAGAAGTTTACCCTGATAGCCCATAATTGGCCCGCCAAAGTCCTTGTTGACGGCTAAAATCACGCCTTTCTGGAATGTCGATGAACCTCCCGCCCCCTTCTTCGGACGCTTCTGTCCACAGCCAGCGACTGATTTCCGAGATCAGTCGTGAAATCGGCACCCGGACGGGATGGATATCATTCGCCCGGTTCATGGAAATGGCCTTGTACCAACCCGGCCTCGGCTATTACTCTGCCGGGGCGAGGAAATTCGGCAGCGCGGGCGATTTCGTCACGGCACCCGAAATGAGCGCCTTGTTCGGCCGGGCGCTGGCGCGTCAGGTGGCCCAGGTCATGGCCGCATCGGCCCCCGCCGTGCTTGAGGTCGGCGCCGGTTCCGGGCGCCTGGCGGCCGATCTGCTGGTCGAACTGGAGCGCCTCGACCAGTTGCCGGAACGGTACGACATCCTTGATCTCTCGGCCGACCTGCGCGAGCGCCAGCAGTCCACCCTGACTGCTGCGGCGCCACATCTGCTGTCGCGTGTCCGCTGGTTGGACCAATTGCCGGACGAATTTTCGGGCGCCGTCGTGGCCAACGAATTGCTCGACGCGATGCCTGCCCACGTCGTCGCCTGGCGGGAAGATGCCATCTACGAGCGCGGCGTCGCCGTGGACGGCGCCGGCGGTTTCACGTGGAACGAACGTCCGGCAACGGGCGCCCTCCTTGCCGCAGCCGAGGAGATCGGTCGCCAATGCAGCCTGCCGCCGGGTTTTGAAAGCGAGATCAGCCTGGCAGCCCGCGCCTGGGCTGCCGAGTGGGGGCACCGCCTGACCCGCGGCGCGCTCCTGCTTATCGACTACGGCTTCCCGCGCCGCGAGTTCTACCATCAGCAACGCGGGCGCGGCACGCTGATGTGCCACTATCGCCATCATGCACATCCGGATCCGTTTTATTTGCCGGGGTTACAGGATGTCACGGTCCACGTCGATTTCACGGCAATAATTGCCGCAGCGCATGCTGCCGGCCTGGATTTACTGGGCTACACCAGCCAGGGCCAGTTTCTGCTGAATTGCGGCATCCTCGACCTGCTGAGTGCCCAGCCGAGCGCTACGGCGGACTATATCCGTGCGGCGGGGGCGGTCAATAAATTGCTGATGCCGCACGAAATGGGCGAATTGTTCAAGGTCATGGCCATCGGGCGCGGCATTGACCAGTCCCTGTGCGGTTTCGCCAGCGGCGACCAGAGCCGGCGTCTATAACCACCGCCCCCCACGCCTGCGATGCGCCGCTATCCGCTTTCGTTCATCATTCTCACAGCGCTGGGCATCGTGTGCGCCATCCCCGGCGTGCTCAGCCTGTTCGGTCTGGGCGCCGGCATCCATCCGGTGCTGGAAGACCCGATGGCGGGGCTCGCCTTCATCGTTTCGGCAATCGCGCTGATCGGCTCCGGCGCTTTTCCCCTGGTGATCGAGAAACTGAAGGAAAACGAGGAGGACTAGACCTCGCGCATCATCCGCCAGAACTGGTACCTAAGTGTCGCTGCGGCGCCGGCGCAGATGGCCAGGAAGGTGACGATCGAGCCCAGCGCCAGGGTCGAAAATCCGGTGATGCCCTGCCCCACCGTGCAGCCCATGGCGGTGACGCCGCCAAAGCCCATCAGCGCTGCGCCGAGCAGGTGGTTGGCAGTATCCTCGACGCCGGCGAAACCTTCCCAGCGGAAACTGCCGCTGGCCAGCGCCCACGCTCCGGCACCGGCAATCACGCCCAGCACCGTCGCAATGGCGAAAGTAACCTTGCGGCTGGTGTCCGACCAGAGCATCAGGAGTTCCAGCGAATAAGCCTGCGGCGCGACAAAAGTCAGCGATTCCATGCGCCCGCTGTTGGTGGCAATGAAGGCTTCTTGCAGGGTCTCCGGGTCTTCGGCCAGGTAGCCGATGTGACCGCTGACGTACCAGGCGGCAACCACCGCGAGACCGATGCCGAAGCCGCCAAGCAGGTTGTCGAGGGTCCAGAAATCGCGCCTGAGCAGGCAGAATGCGGTCAACCCGCCGCCGATGGCGAAAACCGCCAGGGCGAAGGCGGTTTTCGGCGCCATCCCCGCCGCGGCCAGCAGCGCCGGCACGTCCTGCCCGCCGGGGAAGGTGATGGCGGCCTTTTCCAGCACATTGACCCGGAAGACCCCGAGAAAGCCGCGCATGGTCATGTAGGCGACGAGGCCGAGTACGGCGAAAACGACCAGCGACTTGAGATTGCCGCCCCCGATCCGGATCAGTGTCTTCGAGCCGCAGCCCGAGGCGAGCACCATGCCGATGCCGAAAGAAAAGCCGCCAATCAGGTAGGAAAGCCAGGTAAAGGTCGGCGTCCGGTAGATGGACTTGTCGAGGTCGATCAGTCCGGCGGCGTGCAGCGCGGCCGAGCCGAGGATGGCCACACCGATGGCCAGCAGCCACATGCGCATGCGGCTCCAGTCGCCCATGTTGACGATGTCCGAGACCGCTCCCATGGTGCAGAAGTGGGTCTTCTGGCCGATGGCGCCGAACAGGAAAGCGACGGCAAAGGCCAGCCAGAGAACAGTATTGGCGGAAACGGCAGGTTCCATGTCAGTGACGGTAAATGGTGGGATCGGGCAGGCCGGCGGCGGCGAAGCCTTCGGCGCGCAGGCGGCATGAATCACAGACGCCGCAGGCGCGGCCCTGTGCGTCGGCCTGATAGCAGGAGACGGTCTGGCCGTAGTCGACGCCGAGGGCGGCGCCGCTGCGGATGATGTCGGCCTTGGAAAGATGGATCAGCGGCGCATGAATGCGTAGTTGGGCACCCTCGACGCCCGCCCGCGTCGCCAGATTGGCCATGGTCTCGAAAGCGGCAATGTAGTCCGGCCGGCAGTCGGGATAGCCCGAGTAATCGACGGCATTGACCCCGACGAAAATGTCGCGGCTGCCCAGTACTTCGGCCCAGGCCAGCGCCAGCGAGAGCATGATGGTATTGCGCGCCGGAACGTAGGTGACCGGTATGCCGGGCTGCACCCCGGCGACCGGCACGGCGATCGAACTATCGGTGAGCGCCGAGCCGCCGAACTGCGCCAGCCCGAGATCGAGTACCCGGTGTTCGCTGGCGCCCAGCGCCCCGGCCACCCGGTTGGCGGCGTCCAGCTCGGCGCGGTGGCGCTGGCCGTAGTCAAACGACAGGCAGTAACAAGCATAGCCTTGGCTGCGGGCCAGGGCGAGACAGGTTGCGGAGTCCAGTCCGCCGGAGAGGAGCACGACAGCTTTCTTGGTCATCGGGCGCGAATATAACCGAATTCGGGCGTGGACTCAGCCGGTATCTGCTTGTTCCTGCGCTACAATTTCACGCTTTGCGACCCCGCCGGAGATTTCGATGCCGCTTCGCCTGTCTGCCCTTGCTGCCGCCTTGATGCTGGCGGGTTCCGCCTACGCCACCGACAAGATCAAGGTAGGGTTTGTCTCGACCCTGTCCGGCCCCGGTGCCGGCCTCGGCGTCGATATCCGCGATGGCTTCAATCTGGCCATCAAGCAGCTGGACGGCAAACTGGGTGGCGTTCCGGCCGAAGTCATCATTGCCGACGACCAGCAGAGCCCGGATGTCGCCAAGCAGGCTGCCGACAAGTTCCTGAAGAAGGACAAGGTCGATTTCATGACCGGGATTGTGTTCTCCAATATCATGCTGGCGGTCGGCCCGACGGTATTCGACAGCAAGACCTTCTACATCTCGGCCAATGCCGGTCCCTCGCAGTATGCCGGCGAACAGTGCAACCCCTTCTTCTTCAACGTCGCCTGGCAGAATGACAACCTCCACGAGGCCGTCGGCAAATACATGCAGGACAAGGGTTTCAAGAACGTCGTGATCGTTACCCCGAACTACCCCGGCGGCAAGGATGCGGTGTCCGGCTTCAAGCGTTTCTACCGGGGCAAGGTCGGCGACGAGATCTATACCAAGCTCGGCCAGCTCGATTACGCCGCCGAGCTGGCGCAGATCCGCAGTGTCAAGCCGGATGCGGTATTTTTCTTCCTGCCCGGCGGCATGGGGATCAATTTCGTCAAGCAGTTCGTCGCCGCCGGCCTGTCGCGCGACACGCAACTGTTCGCGCCCGGTTTTTCGGCCGACGAGGACGTGATCAAGGCGGTCGGCGCACCGATGATGGGCATGTTCAACTCATCGCACTGGGCGCACGACATGGACAACGGCGAAAACCAGCGCTTCGTCGCCGCGTTCGAGAAGGAATACAAGCGCCTGCCCTCGCTCTACGCTTCTCAGGGCTACGACGCGGCACTGATGATCGACGGCGCCGTGCGCGACGTGAAGGGCAAGGTCGAAGACAAGGCAGCGCTGCAGAAAGCGCTGGAAGCCAAGCGCTTCAAATCCGTGCGCGGCGACTTCGCGTTCAACACCAACCACTACCCGGTGCAGAACTACTACCTGCGCGTGATCGGCAAGGATGCGCAGGGCCGCGTGACGAACAAGACCATGGGTACCATTTTCACCCATCATGCTGACGCCTACGCGGCGCAGTGCAAGATGAAGTGAGCCAGCTGGTTCTCGAGCAGGCCCTCAACGGCCTGCAGTTCGGCCTCATGTTGTTCCTGCTTGCCGCCGGGCTGACGCTCGTCTTCGGCATCATGGACTGCATCAATCTGGCGCATGGTTCCTTGTACATGGTGGGTGCTTACCTCGTCGCTGCGGCAGCGCAGGCGGCGGATTCTTTCTGGATCGGCCTCGGGGTGGGCGTCGCCGGCGCGGCACTGCTCGGGCTGTTGCTCGAACTCTCGCTGTTCCGGCGACTGTACAAGCTTGACCACCTGTCGCAGGTACTCGCCACCTTTGCACTGATCCTGATCGCAAACGAATCCGTGCGCATGATCTGGGGCGCCCAGCCGGTGCTGCTCAATCCGCCCGAAGCATTGTCCGGCCCGGTCGAGATCGCCGGCTTTTTCTATCCGGCCTACCGGCTGGTGATCATTGCCTTCGGCCTCGCCGTGGCCCTCGTGCTCTACCTGCTCGTAGCAAGAACCCGGGTCGGCATGTGGGTGCGCGCCGGCGCCTCCAACCGCGAAATGACCGAGGCGCTGGGCATCAACGTGCCGGGGTTGTTCACTGCCGTTTTCGTCTTCGGGGTGGGTCTCTGTGCGCTGGCCGGCGGCCTGCTCGGACCGTTGCTTGCGGTGCAGGTCGGGATGGGCGAAAGCGTGCTGATTCTCGCGTTCGTGGTCATCATCATCGGCGGCATTGGCTCGATTCGCGGGGCGCTGGTCGGCAGCCTGATCGTCGGCATGGTTGATACACTGGGCCGGGCGCTGTTGCCGACGCTGCTGCGCGCCGCGCTCCCGGTTGAAGCGGCGTCAACGCTCGGCCCGGCACTGGCGTCGATCCTGATCTACCTGCTGATGGCGGCAATCCTCTTCTTCAAGCCGCAAGGGCTTTTTCCGGCGCGCGCCTGATGGCCTTCTACCGCGCCGCCCCCTGGCAGAAACCGGTGACCATCACGCTACTGCTGGCCCTGCTCGCCCTGCCGCCGGGACTGACCGCGCTTGGCCAGGCGTTCTACATCGGGTTCGCCACCCGCGTGCTGATTTTCGCGCTGGCTGCCTCCAGCCTGAATCTTGTACTTGGCTTCGGCGGCATGTTTTCACTGGGGCATGCCGCCTTCTTCGGTGCCGGTGCCTATGCGGTGGCGCTCTGCCTGAGTGGTGGAATCAGCGACGGTCTGGTCGCCCTGCCCCTGGCCATGCTGGCGGCAGGGTTGTTCGCGCTTGTCGTCGGGGCGATCAGCCTGCGCACGCGCGGCGTCTATTTCATCATGATCACGCTGGCCTTCGCCCAGATGGCTTACTACCTCTTTGTTTCGGCGCGGGCCTGGGGCGGTGACGACGGCCTGCCGCTGACCGGCCGGATGACCTTGGGCGGACTCAGCCTGGCCAGTGATGGCGCACTTTTCTATGCCGCCCTCGGCTGCCTGGTTCTGACCATGATCTTTCTCGGGCGGCTGGCCGATTCCCGCTTCGGCCGTGTGGTCCAGGCGATCCGCGAAAACGAGACGCGCATGGAAGCGCTCGGCTACCCGGTATTCCGCTATCGCCTGCTCTGCTTCGTACTCGGTGGGGCGCTGGCCGGTCTGGCCGGCGCGCTGCTCGCCAACCAGACCGGGCTGGCCAGCCCCAATCTGCTGCAATGGATGCAATCCGGCACGCTGCTGGTCATGGTCATCATCGGCGGGGTCGGCTATCTGTACGGCGGGGTCGTCGGCGCCGTGGTGCTTCTGGTGCTCGAAGAAGTCTTGTCCGGCTTCACCTTGCACTGGCATATCGGGCTTGGCCTGCTCCTGCTCGGTATCGTGCTCTTTGCACCCAGAGGCGTGGCCGCCCTGTTCGGGAAAAGCCGTGGCTGAGGCGCTGCTCGAGGTTCGCGACCTGTCGCGGCGCTTTGCCGCGGTCGACGCGCTAAATGCGGTCAATTTCACCGTCGAGGCCGGCGAAGTCCATGCCCTGATCGGCCCCAACGGCGCCGGCAAGACCACTTTCATTCACCACGTTTCGGGGGCGTTGCAACCCGATTCAGGCAGCATCCACTTCGCCGGCCGCGACGTAACCCGGCTTTCGATGCACCAGCGCGTTGCTGCCGGCATGGCGCGCTCTTACCAGATCACCAACGTTTTCCTCGGCCTCTCGGCGCTCGACAATGTGGCGCTGGCGGTGCAGGGGCGGCAGGATGCCGGCAGCAGTTTCCGTTTCTGGAACCCGGTGCGCGCCGAGTCGGGCCTGTTCGACGAAGCGCGCGGCTATCTCGAACAGCTCGGCCTGGGGGCGCGCGCCGAGACCATTGCCGGCAATCTGGCGCATGGCGAACAGCGGGCGCTGGAACTGGCGATGGCGCTCGCTACCCGGCCACGGATGCTGCTGCTCGACGAGCCAATGGCCGGTACCGGGCCCGAGGAATCGGCGTGCATGGTCGAGCTGATCGAACACCTCGCCCGCCATGTCACGATCTTGCTGGTCGAACACGACATGGCCGCCGTCTTCCGGCTGGCCGACCGCGTGTCGGTCCTGGTCAATGGCCGGCTGATCCGCACCGGTACGCCGGACGAAGTACGGTCCGACCCGCAAGTGCGCCGCGCCTATCTGGGAGACCACCTGTGAGTGCCCTGCTCGAGATCAGCGCGCTCGAAGTCGCCTACGGACCGAGCCAGGTGCTGTTCGGCCTCGACCTGGTGATGGCCGAGGGCGAGGTGGCGACCCTGCTCGGGCGCAACGGCATGGGCAAGACCACGACGCTGCGCGCCATTTGCGGACTGCAGGCGGTCAAGGGCGGAACGATCCGTTTTGCCGGCGAGCGCATCGATGGCTGGCGGCCAGACCGCATCGGGCGCAGCGGCATCGCGCTGGTGCCGGAAGGCCGGCAATGCTTCCCGAATTTGACCGTCGACGAGCACCTGCTGGCCTTTTTTGCCAACCGGCGCAGCGTGCCGGAGGCGTGGACTCCGGCACGCGTCTATGAGCTGTTCCCGCGTCTGCGTGAGCGCCGCAGGAATCTCGGCAACCAGTTGTCCGGCGGCGAGCAGCAGATGCTCGCCATTGGCCGGGCGCTGGTCACCAATCCGCGCCTGCTCATTCTCGATGAGGCGACCGAAGGCCTGGCGCCGCTGATCCGTGAAGAAATCTGGGCCTGCCTATCCCGTCTGCGCGCCGCCGGGCAAAGCATTCTGGTCATCGACAAATACGTGGAAAGGCTGATCGCGCTCGCCGACCGGCACACCCTGATCGAGCGCGGGCAGGTGGTCTGGCGCGGTTCGTCGGCCGAACTGGATGCCGATCACGGTATCTGGCACCGTTATCTGGGCGTCTGACCCGCTACTTCCCCTTGGCGTTGCCCCACAGCAACTTGTGCAACTGCATCTGGAAACGCACGTCGAGGCCGTCCTGCAGAATCCACTCGGCCAGGGCGGTCGGCTCGACCAGCCCCTGCGCGGGTGAAAGGAGTACGTCACAGCGTCCGGCCAGCGCGTGCTCGCCTAGCATGGCCCGGGCCCATTCGTAGTCGGCGCGCGTGGCGATGACGATCTTGATTTCATCGCGTGGCGTCAGAAGTGCCAGATTTTCCCAGCGATTCCTGGCGCACTCGCTGGAAGCCGGTGCCTTGAGATCCATGATCCGCGCCACCCGCGGGTCGACCGCAGCGATATCGAGCGCCCCCGAGGTTTCCAGCGAGACGTCATAACCGGCGTCGCACAGCGCGCTGAGCAGCGGCAGGCATTCCTTCTGGGCCAGCGGCTCGCCGCCGGTGACACAAACCTGGCGCGCCGGATACTTCGCCACTTCGGCCAGCACCGAGTCGATTGTCGCCGCTTCGCCGCCGGTAAAACTGTAAGTCGTGTCGCACCAGGTGCAACGCAGCGGGCAGCCGGTCAGGCGGACGAAAACCGTCGGCCGGCCGGCGCGCGATGCTTCTCCCTGCAACGAGAAGAAAATCTCGGTGATGCGCAGCGCCAATTACTTTTTCTTCAGGTTCTGCTGGGCCGTGGCAGCGGCGGTCGAAGTCGGATACTTGGCGACCACGGTCTCCAGCGAGCGCTTCGCTGCGGACGGGTTGCCCATGTCCTGCTGGCACGCGGAAATCGCCAGCCAGGAGTCAGGTGCTTTCGGGCTGCCCGCGTATTTCGTGGTCACTACTGAATGCGCCTCAATGGCCTTGGCGCAGTTGCGCTGGGCATACCATGCATTGCCCAGCCAGAACTGGGCGTTGGGTGCCAGCGTGCTCTCCGGGTACTTCTGGACGAAGGCGCCGAAGCCGGCGGCTGCTTCCTTGTACTTCTGCGCCTTGAACTGGTTCAGGGCCGCCTCGTACTCCCGGGTTTCCCTGGCCGGATCGTTGGCCGGCGAGGAGGAATTCGCTCCGTTTTCCGGGTTGACCGCAGCACTGCCGCCACCTTGTGGTTCAAGCTTGCGCAGACGCGTGTCGAGGTCGAGATAGAAATCCTGCTGCCGCTTCTTTGCCGTTTCCAGCTCGTAGGTCAGCGTTTCGACCTGACCGCGCAGGCGGGCGATTTCGTCCATCTGGCGTTGCAGCTGATTGACCAGATCAAGCTGGGACTTGCCCAGCTGATCGATGCGCGCCTCGGTCTTGGCCTTGAGGTCGGCGAGCTGGCGGCGCGCCTCGTCGTCGTCGAACATGCCGGCCTGGGCCGAGGTGGCCCCGAGCGCGGCAATCAGCAGGGCGATGCGCAACGGCTGCATGCTCAGAACTCGCCGCGGCCGTCCGGCGCCTTGTACAGGATGTCGGCGCGCCGGTTGTCAGCCCATGCCGCTTCATCGTGGCCCGGATTTTTCGGCTTTTCTTCGCCGAGGCTGACCGATTCGACCTGGTCTTCCTTGGCTCCGAGCAGGATCAGCGAACGCTTCACCGAGTCCGAACGCTTCTGGCCGAGCGACAGGTTGTATTCGCGGCTGCCGCGCTCGTCGGTATTGCCCTGGATCAGCACCTTGAAGCCCTTGTTGGCGACCAGATACTTGGCATGGGCGGCGACCAGATCCTTGTATTCGTCCTTGACTTCGTACTTGTCGAGGTCGAAATAGATGCTGCGCTGCGACAGCACGCTCTTCGGATCGGTCAGTTCCCGGGGCAGGCCGCGCGAATCGAGGCCGCCGGCGGTGACCGGTGTGACACCCGAACCGCTGCGCGATTCGACCGGCGCACCGCCGGTTTCGTCGATCGGGGTCGAGCTGCAGCCGACCATCAGGGCCGCAAGAAGGGCAGGAATAAGCAGTTTTTTCATGGTGTTCTCCGTTGAAGATTATTGAATGAAGGGGCCCCACGCCGGTTCGCGGACATCACCGGCGGCAATCGACAGGCGTTGTTTTATGCGGCCGTCGCTGGACACGGCCGAGAGGACGCCGCGTCCGCCCGTCTCGGTGGCGATCAGGATCATGCGGCTGTTGGGGGCGAAACTCGGGGATTCGTCCTTGGTTGAATCGGTCAGCACCTGCACCTGCTTGCTGGCGAGATCCATCACCGCCAGCTGGAAGCGGCCGTCACGGCGGCTGATGAAGGCGAGGCTCTTGCCATCCGCCGACGGGCGCGGCGACACGTTGTAGTTGCCTTCGAAGGTGACGCGCTGGGCATCGCCGCCGCTGGCGCCCATCCGGTAAATTTGCGGGCTGCCGCCGCGGTCGGAGGTGAAATAGATGCTGCCGTCTGGGGCGAAGCGCGGCTCGGTATCGATGCCGCCCGATTGGGTCAGGCGCTGCACGCCCGTGCCGTCGGCATTGACCAGGTAGATCTGTGAATTGCCGTCCTTGGAGAGCACGACGGCCAGCTTGCGGCCATCCGGCGACCAGGCAGGTGCGGAATTCGAACCCTTGAAGTTGGCAACTACCTGGCGCTGGCCACTGGCCAGCGTGTGTACATAGACGACCGGTTTCTTCTTCTCGAACGAGACATAGGCCAGCTTGCTGCCATCCGGCGACCAGACCGGGGAAATGATCGGTTCGCTCGAACTGAGTGCGGTGACCGCACCCTGCCCGTCGGCATCGGCGATCTGCAGGCGGAACTGGCCGCCGGATTTGACGACGTAGGCGATGCGGGTCGAGAAGACGCCTTTTTCGCCGGTCAGTTTTTCGTAGATGTAGTCCGCAATGCGGTGCCCGGCTGCACGCAGCTGGTCATTGCCGGTCACATAGACGGCGCCGCCCAGCGCCACCTGCTTCTGCGTGTCATAGACCCGGAAACGGGCTTCCATGCGTCCGTCGGGGCTGCGTGCGAGGCTGCCGGCGGCCAGCGCGTCGGCACCCCGGCTCTTCCAGTCGCCGTGGTTGATCGGCGAGTTTTCGTCCAGCCCCGCACCCGAAGCGTCGATCAGCTTGAACAGGCCGCTGCGCTCGAGGTCGGAGCGTACCGTTGCGGCAATGATGCGCGCGGCGGCGGGGTCGCCGGCAAAATCGGCAATCGCCACCGGAATCCGGTTGGCGCCGGCGCCGGTAATTTCGATGGAAAGCTGTGCCTGGACTGCGGTAGCGGCCAGGAGCGACAGAACAAGGAGGATTTTGCGGAAAAAATGGGGCATGGGACTCGATTTCTACGGAATTCGCGTGATTCTACTCTTCAAATGGCTTGTATTTGATTTCCAGGGTGCGCTGGAACAGGGCAGGATCGTCAGGTTTCGGGAGGGGCGATGACTTGCGGATGGCGCGTTCGATGGCGGCGTCGAGCACGGAATTGCCGCTCGAACGCTTGAGCCTGACCTCGAGGACCTCGCCTGAGGGTAACTGGTTCACTTCAAAGATGGCCTCCGGGTTGCCCTGGATGTTGGGCGGCAGAACGATGTTGCCGCGCACCTTGCCGCGTATCTTGGCCGCGTAGTCCTGCATGCCGCGCTTTCCCGCGGCGGCGCGCTGCTCGGCTTCGGCGGCAGCGGCGCTGGCCAGCTGCGTGCCGGCGTTCGGGCGCGATTTCAGTTGTGCTGTCTCCTTGGCCAGTTCCTTGCTGAAATCCGGCATCGGGGGTTGTACCTTGGCTTCGGGTTTTGGCTCCGGTTTGGGTTCAGGCTTCTTCGGTTCGGGCTTGGGCGGGTCCGGTTTTTTCGGTTCGGGCTTTGGTTCAGGTTTTTTGGGCTCGGGTTTGGGCGGCTTCTTTTCTTCCTTGAGCGCGATGTCCGGCTTGACCGGCAGTGGCTCGGGCTTCGGTTCGACCTTGGGCACCGGCTTCGGCTCGGGCTTTGGTTCGGGCTTCGGCTCGACCGGCGGTGGTGGTGGCGGGGGTGGTGCTGCCTGAACCGCTGGGGTCGGGCGGTTCGACCACAGCTCCACCTCCATGACATCGGGCTGGCTGCGCTTCCACTGCACGCCGAGAAAGAGCGCGGCGATCAGCCCGACGTGCACCAGGACGGTGAACGCCAGCGCTTTTTTCCTGCCGGGCTCTTCGATCTTGTCCGGGATCATTTACCCGTCGTCTGCACCAGAAGGCCGACGCGCTTGACCTGGGCGCGCTGCAAATCATCCATGACCGAGAGCACGGCCTCGTATTTGACGTTCTTGTCGCCGGCGATGAGTACCGGCTGGTCGGGGTTCTTCGCCTGCGCCGCGAGCACCAGTTTCTTGAGTTCGCTGCGGTCGACGCGGATTTCCCTGGCATTTCCTGCGCGGTCGATCAGCAGCAGGCTCTGGTCGGCCTTGATCGCTACCTCGAGCGGCGCGACCGGGGCGACCGGCGCCTTGCCGACCGAAGGCAGGTCGATATTGGCGGTGCTCATCATCGGCGCCGTCACCATGAAAATGACGAGCAGCACCAGCATGACGTCGATATAGGGGACGACGTTGATTTCGTTCTTGAGCCGGCGCTGGCGCATCGTCTTACCTCACCTGGCGCTGCAGGATGTTCGAGAACTCTTCCATGAAGGACTCGTAGCGCGTCGCCAGGCGGTCGATGTCGTGGGCGAAGCGGTTGTAGGCAAGGACGGCCGGGATCGCGGCGAAGAGGCCGATGGCCGTGGCGACCAGCGCTTCGGCAATGCCCGGGGCGACCGCAGAGAGCGTCGCCTGGCCGACGTTGGCCAGCCCGCGGAAGGAGTGCATGATGCCCCAGACCGTGCCGAACAGCCCGATATAGGGCGACACCGAGCCGACCGAGGCGAGGAAGGCGAGATGTGCTTCGAGCGCATCCATTTCGCGCTGGTAGGTGGCGCGCATGGCGCGCCGCGAACCGTCGACCACGTCCTTGGGGTCGAGGTTGGTCTGCCCCTTGAGCTTGGTGAATTCGCGGAAGCCGGCCTCGAAAATGCGTTCCATCGAACCGGCGTGGTGCCGGTCATTCACCGCGCTGTTGAACAGGCTGTTGAGGTCGCCGCCCGACCAGAAGTCGCGCTCGAAGGTTTCGGTCTTGGCGCGCGCCTGTTTGACCGTGAACCACTTCATGAAGATGTAGTACCAGGACATGAAGGAAACGCCGGCCAGCAAGATCATGACGGCTTGCACCACCGCACTGGCATTGAGGATCAGGTGAAGGATGGAGAGATCCTGGGTGACATTCATTTCAGTGCTTCCAGTTTGCGGTGCAGGAATTCGGGAATGGGGGCCGGTGTCATCCTGGTGGCATCGACGCAGGCGATTTCGACGCTGCCGGTGACCAGTTCTTCGTCGCCGCGACGCACATGCTGGCGGAAGATGACGCGGACGCGGGTCAGGCGCTCGACTTCCAGGCCGACCGTGAGCTGGTCGTCGAGCCGCGCCGGTTTCAGGTATTCGCAGCTCGCCTTGCGCGCGACGAAGGCGATGCCGGCATCAGCGGCCAGTTGCGACTGGTCGTGGCCCACCTGGCGCATCCATTCGGTACGGCAGCGCTCGAAGAATTTCAGGTAATTGGCGTAATAAACGACGCCGCCCGCGTCCGTATCCTCGTAGTAAATGCGCACGGGGATGGTGAAGGCGTTCGGCTTCTGCTCATGTTTCATCCGGCAATTTTACCTGACTTCGTAGAAATCGTTTGTAACGGTTTGTTTCCATGAGAATCTTTGTGCTGGAGCAGGGTCACGCCTGATCCGAAAGCAGGTCGCGCACGACGGCGCTGGCCGGCTCGGCCAGACCGAGGTGGCGGTAGATGGCCGGCGTTGCGATGCGCCCGCGCAGGGTGCGCTGCAGGTAGCCCTGCTGGATCAGGTAGGGTTCGAGGACGTCCTCGATCGTGTCGCGCGCTTCGCCGATGGCGGCGGCGAGATTATCGACGCCGACCGGGCCGCCGCCGAACTTGTCGATCACCGCCGAGAGCAGCTTGCGGTCCATGATGTCCAGCCCGGCCGCGTCGACATCGAGCATGACCAGCGCAGCGTCGGCCACCGGGCGGGTGATGCGGCCATCCGCCTTGACCTCCGCATAGTCGCGCACGCGGCGCAGCAGGCGGTTGGCGATGCGCGGCGTGCCGCGCGCGCGGCGGGCGATTTCCAGGGCGCCATCCGGGTCGATTGGCGCGTTGAGCAGGGTTGCCGAGCGGCTGACGATACTCTGCAGCTCCTGCGCGTTGTAGAACTCGAGCCGGGCGACGATCCCGAAGCGGTCACGCAGCGGGTTGGTCAGCATGCCGGCCCGGGTGGTGGCGCCGACCAGGGTGAACGGCGGCAGGTCGAGCTTGACCGAGCGTGCCGCCGGGCCTTCGCCGATCATGATGTCGATCTGGAAGTCTTCCAGTGCCGGGTAGAGGATTTCCTCGACCACTGGGCTCAGCCGATGGATTTCGTCGATGAACAGCACGTCGTGCGGTTCGAGGTTGGTCAGGATCGCGGCGAGGTCGCCGGCGCGTTCGAGCACCGGGCCCGAAGTCGAGCGGAGGTTGACACCCATTTCGTGGGCGAGAATATGGGCCAGGGTCGTCTTGCCCAGCCCCGGCGGGCCGAAGAGCAAGACGTGGTCGAGCGATTCGCTGCGCTTTCGGGCGGCCTGGATGAAGATTTCGAGCTGTTCGCGGATCTTGACCTGGCCGGTGTAGTCAGCCAGCCGCTTGGGGCGCAGGGCGCGTTCGAGCGCTTCCTCCTGCGCGGACCGGGTTTGCGGCGCGATGATGCGCTCGACCGCCGCGAGTTTGTCGGTTTCGATCATGCGGGTTGTTCCTCACGCGTCCAGCGGCCGAGCAGCATGTGGCCGAGGGCAAGCAACACCGGGCCGAGAAAGATGCCGATGAAGCCGAAGACGAGCACGCCACCGATCACCCCCAGCGCAATGAGCAGGATCGAAATGCCGGCGCCGCGCGCCATCAGTATGGGTTTCAGGAAATTGTCGATGCTGCTGATGACGAAGATGCCGTAAAGCACCAGGAAAATCGCCCAGCCGGTTTCGCCCTGGTTGTAGAGCCAGGCAGCGGCACCGCCCCAGATCAGCGGCGGGCCGACCGGAATCATCGACAGGAAAAAAGTGGCGAAGCCGAGCAGTACGGCACTGGGCACCCCGGCGATCAGCAAGCCGAGCATCGCCACCGTGCCTTGGGCGGCTGCGGTGCCGACGATGCCCAGCATGACGCCGATGACCGTACCGCGGGTCTTTTCCAGCACTTCCTCGCCGAGGTCGCCGCCCAGTTTGCGGGCGCCGACGTAGAGGGCCTGAGCGATTTTCTCGCCGTCGCGATAGAGAAAGAAGATGACGAACAGCACCAGCGCCAGTTGCAACAGTCCGTTGGCGGCGATCTTCCCGGTCGCCAGCGCCAGGCGGCGCGCCGGATCGATCAGTTGCTTGAGCACGGAATTGAGTTCGGCCCGGTTGTTGGCGATGCGATGATAGTTGGTCTCGATTTCGCTGCCGACCAGCGGCAGGTCTTTAAGATATTTGGGTGGATCGGCCGGCAAGCCTTGTTCGAAATGCGGGCGGACTTGCTCGATCAATGCTTCGACGCTGTTGACCATGCTGCCGACCAGAAAAATCATCGGCAGCAGCATGATCAGCACGAGCAGCAGGGTCATCAGCGAGGCACCCAGCGTATTGCGCCCGCCGAGGCGCGGCAGCAGTTTTTCCGAATACGTCTGCCAGGTGCAGGCCCACAGCACGAAGGCGAAAAGGATGGCGCCAACCATGGGCAGCAGCACCGCCACGCACCCGATGATCAGCAGCGTGACAAGGGCGATCTGGGCGAGGCGCTTGGGGTTGTCTTCGGAAAACATCACACTTTGGAGAGCAGTTTAAGCGCCTGGCGGATGCCGTCCGACGTACTGACATCCGCGGGCAAGGCTTTCGTCGCCGCGGCCGCTTCCTTCTCGTTGTAGCCCAGGGCGAGCAGCGCGTTGGAAATGTCCTGTTTTGTGTCGTCGACCGCGGCACGCAGGGAAACACCGGTGGTCTCGGCCAGCTTGCCCTTTAATTCGAGCAAAAGGCGCTCGGCGGTCTTCTTGCCGATGCCGGGCACCTTGATCAGCCGGCCGATTTCCTGCTGCGCGACGGCCGTCGCCAGATCGCCGACCGACAGCCCCGAAAGCACCGACAGCGCCGTGCGCGCCCCGATGCCGGAAATCTTCAACAACTGGCGGAAGGCGAAACGCTCGGCTTCGCTGAGGAAACCGTAGAGATAATGACCGTCTTCGCGCACCGCGAAATGGGTTAGCAGCGTAACTTTTTCGCCACCTGCCGGCAGGTTGTAAAAAGTACTCATCGGCACGTCGATCTCGTAGCCGACGCCATTGACGTCGAGCACGATTTGCGGGGGATTTTTTTCGGCGAGCAGGCCGGTCAGTCGTCCAATCATCCCGCTATGCTAACCGATCAAGCGCCCGCCGCGAACGCGAAAACCGGTGGTCGCCAGGGCGCCCAGTCCCTGCCCGCCGTGCGCGTGGCAAATGGCGCAGGCCAGCGCATCGGCGGCGTCGGCGGCCGGCGCGCCTGGCAGACTCAACAGCCGGACCACCATGTGCTGGACCTGTTCCTTGGCTGCCTTGCCCTGCCCAACTACCGCCTGCTTGACCTGCAGCGCCGTGTATTCGGCGACCGGCAGCCCGGCATGGACCAGCGCGCTGAGCGCCGCGCCGCGCGCCTGGCCGAGCAGCAGCGTCGATTGCGGGTTCACATTGACAAAGACCTTCTCGACGGCCGCCTGATCGGGGGCGTAGGTGGCGATGACCTCGCTGATGCCGGCGAACAGCGTCCGGATCCGTTCCGGCAGCGACTGTTTGTCGTTCGACTTGATGCAGCCGCTTGCCACATAGACGAGCTGGTTGCCATGTTTCTCGATGACGCCAAAGCCGGTCACCCGCAGGCCGGGGTCGATGCCGAGGATGCGTGGCGCGCTCATTTCGCCGGCCGCGCCACCAGATAGACTCCGCTGACGGCGAGGAGCATGCCGGCGGCTGCGGTCAACGTCAGTTTTTCATCGAAAATCAGCCAGGCGATCAGTGCCGTCGACAGTGGTGTCAGATAGAACAGGCTGGCCACGTTGACCGCGCTGCCGCTGCGGATCAGCAGGTTGAGCAAGGTGATGGCGCCGATCGACAGCACCAGCACCAGCCAGCCCAGGGCAAAGACGAACTGGCCTGTCCATTCGACATGGAAATCCGCGAACAGGCCAATGGCGATGGCGGTGATGATGGCGGTCGGCACGAACTGGATCACCGAGCCGGTGCGCAGATCGAAGCGGGCGCAGAAGCGCTTCTGGTAGAGCGTCCCGGCGGTAATGCCGAGCAGCGCGATCAGTGCCGGAATCAGCATTGGGCCGAGCGCCGCCTCGCCGAACTTGCCGGAAACCACCAGCCCGACACCGACAAATCCGAGCGCCAGTCCGCCCCACTGCCGGCCGCTGACTTTTTCGCCAAGCAGCCAGCCGGCACCCAGCGCGGTCAACAGCGGCTGCATGCCGACCACCAGCGCAGTCACGCCGGCCGACAGACCGTGCTTGATGGCGACGAACACCCCGCCGAGGTAGACCGCATGGACCAGCACCCCTGACACACCGATATGCAGCCACTGTGCCGGGTCTTTCGGCCAGGGCGCGCGGGTGGCCAGTGCGATCAGCAGCATCAGCGCAATCACGAAGCCGTAGCGCGTGAGCAGGAAGGAGAGCGGTTCGGCATACGGCAGGCCATATTTGGCGCCGATGAAACCGGTACTCCACAGGAAGACGAAAAGGAAGGGGTAGAGGCGCTGCATCAGCCGGCCAGCCGGGGCGGCGCCCCGGCGCTCAATTGCAGGTGGCCGTGCACGCGCCGGGATCGGCGGCGCAGGCCCTGGCATCGGTTATGACGCAGGTTTCGCGGGTCCGGTAGGTCAGGTTGATGCCCTGCGGATAGCTGCAGATCAGCTTGGTGACCTTGCCTTGGCTGGACAGGCTGATGCCGGTCGGCTTCGCTGCCTGCCATTGCGCTAGCGGCAGGTCGCACGAGACGTAGCCGTCGAAGCGGCCATCCTTTGATTCCCACAGGGCGAGATTTTTCAGTTTGCGGTAATCGGCGTAGCGCACACAGGGGTCGGTCTTGTTGCCATACGCCATCGCGTTGTCGCTGCAGTAGCCGGTGTAGGTGTATTGCAGCTCTTCCTCGGTCGGGCAGCCGTTAACCTGGACCAGCGTCCCAAGATCGGGGCAGGTCAGGTCGGCGGCCGATGCGGAAAGCGCAATGAAGAGGCCGATCGCGCCGGACAGGTAAACTCGCTTGCTCATTCAGGCTCCCTGCCGCACCAGCGGCATTACTCGTCCATCACTGCGGTGGTGTAGATTTCCTGCACATCGTCCAGGCTCTCCAGCGCGTCGAGCAGCTTCTGCATTTTGACGGCATCTTCGCCGGAGAACTCGTTTTCGCTTTCCGGCTTCATCGTCACTTCGCCAAATTCCGGCTTGAAGCCGGCGGCTTCAAGCGCATCCTTGACCGCCACGAAGTCATTGGGCGCGGTAATGACTTCGATCGAGCCGTCATCATTGGTCGCCACGTCCTCGGCGCCGGCTTCGATCGCTGCATCCATCAGGGCCGCCTCGTCGGTGCCGGGGGCGAAGATCAACTGGCCGCAGTGCTTGAACTGGAAGGCGACGCAGCCGTCGGAACCCATGTTGCCGCCGTATTTGGAAAAGGCGTGGCGGACTTCCGCGACGGTGCGCACCTTGTTGTCGGTCAGACAGTCGACCATGATCGCCGCGCCGCCGAGACCGTAGCCTTCGTAGCGGATCTCGACGTAATCGACGCCTTCGAGTTCGCCGGTACCCTTCTTGATCGCCGTGTCGATCTTGTCCTTGGGCATGTTGACGCCCTTGGCCTTGTCCACCGCAACGCGCAGGCGCGGGTTGAAGCCGACGTCGCCGCCGCCCATCTTGGCGGCGACGGTGATTTCCTTGGCGATCTTGGAGAAAGCGGCGCCGCGCTTCTCGTCCTGGCGACCTTTACGGTGCTGGATATTGGCCCATTTGGAATGACCAGCCATGCTGTTTCCCTGAATGCAAATAACGAAGAAGACGAGATTTTACCCGCCCCGAGGCTTCTCGTCAGGAGCCGTTTTTTGCTGCAAGGAGCGATTCAATCGATACGAATCGCTGCGCCCGGCATTAATCCCAACGCTGCTGATAGGAGAACGTCGGGAGCTTCCAGCTAAAACGCAGCGCCAGCATGCGAAAGCCAAAACCGATGACGAAACACACCACCATATTGAGGTCGGTATCGACGCCCAATGCGCGCAACGCGAGAAACAGGGCACAAACAAAGAGTGACACGCTGGCATAAAGCTCCCGGCAAAAGACGACCGGCACCTGGTTGCACAGCACGTCGCGCAGAATTCCCCCGGATATCCCGGTCAGCATGCCGGCCATGATGATTACAACGACCGGGTAATCAAGTTGCAGCGCGACATTGCAGCCAATCAGCGAGAAGGCGACCAACCCCATCGCATCCAGCATCAGAAAGACGCTTTTCATGTGATGCATGAACCTGGCTAGCAAGGTCGTGGCCAGACCCGCCAGGATGACGAGATACACGTATTCGGGATGTTGAGTCCAGCCAATCGGGAAATTGCCAAGAATCACATCCCTGATGGTTCCACCACCCAGGGCGGTCACAAACGCAATCACGGCCACCCCGAAGATGTCCATGTTGCGACGTCCTGCCGCCAGCGCACCGGACATGGCTTCGGTCGTGATGGCGACCAGGTAGATGATCAACAAGAGGTCGAATTGCTTGGTAGCGAGCGGCTGAAAAACTTGGATGAGACTTTCTAACATCAGGACAGACTCCGTCAAATATCAGAAGACTCGAATTGAGTCTTCCGTGACGCCTCTCCCCCTGTCCTTTTACCTGAGAGTTTCAGCCCAATAAGGGCCTGCCCCTTCGGTGAGTTGCCAAGCGCCAAAGCGCCTGGAACTTCTCTCCAGCCGGCGAATCATTTCTGCGGTTCAACATGCCTGAGCGATTATGGGAGTTTGCGCCTTCGGCGGAGTTCGCAAATCCGGAACTCTCTCTCCCGCAGAACTTCTCATTATCCTGGCCCGGAGGATTGCGTGTCAATCAGGGGCAACCGTTGTGGGTGAGCAGTGCGTCTGCACTGAAACGCAGTTGAAGAACCCAGCCAACTGCATGAAATTTCGACGGCCGGTTAACGAAGTGCTATCCCGGCGTTGCTAGAATGCCGGGATACTTTTCCAGCAGGAGCCAGCCGCCATGTCCGAACCCCTCTATCTCGCCAAGTCCGCCGACGGCTACCCCGCCCTGTTACCGCAGATGGCCAACCGCCACGGCCTGATCACCGGCGCCACCGGCACCGGCAAGACGGTGACCCTGCAGTCGATGGCCGAGCGCTTGTCGTTTGCCGGCGTGCCGGTGTTCATGGCCGACGTCAAGGGCGACCTGTCCGGCATGGGCGCCGCCGGCGTCGTCACGCCGAAGCTGGAAACCCGCCTGAAAGACCTCGGCCTCGAAGGCTTCGCGCCCTACGCCAACCCGGTCGCTTTCTGGGATGTCTTCGGCCAGGGCGGGATTCCGGTGCGCGCCACTATCTCCGACATGGGCCCGCTGCTGCTGGCGCGCTTGCTCAACCTCAACGATACCCAGGGTGGCGTCCTGCAACTGGTGTTCAAGATCGCCGATGATCAGGGCCTGCTCCTGCTCGACCTCAAGGACCTGCGCGCCATGGTCCAGCACGTCGGGGACAACGCCAAGAATTTCACCACCGAATACGGCAACGTGGCATCGGCCTCGATCGGCGCTATTCAGCGCGGCCTGCTGACGCTCGAGCAACAGGGGGGTGACCAGTTCTTCGGCGAGCCGATGCTTGATATCCATGACCTGATGAAAGTCGACGAAAACGGCCGCGGCGTCATCAATGTGCTGGCTGCCGAAAAGCTGATCCATGCGCCGGCGCTCTACTCCACTTTCCTGCTCTGGATGCTCGCCGAACTCTTCGAGCAGCTGCCGGAGGCCGGCGATCTCGACAGGCCCAAGCTAGTCTTCTTCTTCGACGAAGCCCACCTGCTGTTCAGCGACGCGCCGCAGGCGTTGACCGACAAGGTCGAGCAGGTCGTCCGCCTGATCCGCTCCAAGGGTGTCGGCGTCTATTTCGTCACCCAGAACCCGCTCGACGTTCCGGAAAAAATCCTCGGCCAGCTCGGCAACCGCGTCCAGCACGCCCTGCGCGCCTTCACCCCGCGTGACCAGAAGGCCGTCCAGGCGGCAGCGCAGACCATGCGCGCCAACCCCAAGTTCGATGCCGCCACCGCCATCACCGAACTCGGCGTCGGCGAGGCACTGGTCTCCTTCCTCGATGAAAAGGGCCGCCCGACGGTGGTCGAGCGCAGCATGATCTTCCCGCCCGCCTCGCGCCTCGGCCCGCTGACTGCCGACGAACGCAAAGCGATGATCCAGGCCTCGTCGCTGCTCGCGACCTACGGTGTTACGGTCGACCGCGAATCCGCCTACGAAATCCTGCGCGGCAAACCGGCCAGCGCCCAGCCCGCGCCCGGCGCCATTCCTGCCCCGCCCGCAGGCAGTGGGGGTCCCGATGCCAACGACTGGGGCAATCACGGCGGTCAGCAGGCGCAGCCCCGCCCTGCTCCCCAACCGCGGCAAAGCGCCCCGGCGCCGCAGCAATCCGGCGGCAGCATTCTCGAAGGCCTCGGCGACCTGCTGGGTGGCAGCACAGGTCCGCGCGGGGGGCACCGCGAAGGCGTCATCGAGGCCGCCGCCAAGAGCGCCGCGCGCGGCATGGCGAGCAGCGTCGGCCGCGGATTGGGTAATCAGATTCTGCGCGGGGTGCTGGGGTCGATCCTCGGCGGCCGGAAGTAGCCTAAACAGGCAATTTCCAAGCGACGTCTGCCTCAAGCGCCAGCGCCCTGCCCTTTTCGGCGAGATGGTCGAACAGGGCGGCGGCCGCCGGCGAGAGTGCTGCGCGCGAGCGCGTACATAGCTGCAGGTCGCGCGGTGCCCACGGGTCGCTGATTTCGACCGTTTTCAGGCCGTCGGGCGCGCCCCGCAGGAAGTCCCCATGGGGGGCAGCAACCGACGAGCGCGGCACCATGCCGATGCCGACGCCGGCCGCGACCATGCGGCAGACGGCGTTGAAACTGCGCACCTGGATGCGCACGTCGAGCCGGCCGCCGAGGCGGGCGGCGTGGTTCATCATGAAGGTGTGAATGGCGCTGCCGGCGTGCAGGCAGACGAAGGGCTCGCCGAGCACATCGGCGAAGGCTGCCGCCGCCTGCCCGGCCAGCGCGTGGCCGGCGGGCACGACGAGGACCAGCCGGTCCTGCCGGTAGGGGCGCGTTTCGAGACTGCCCGGGCCGCTCTCGGCGGCCACCACGCCGATATCGACCTGTCCTGCCGCCACCGCCTGGACGATTGCCGGGCTCGGCTGCTCTTCCAGGCTGACGCGGATGCGCGGATGTTCGCGCAGGAAGTCGCCGAGGTCTTCCGGCAGGAAGCAGTTGATCGCGTTGGTGTTGGCGAACACCGTCACCTGGCTGGCGACGCCGCTGGCGTAGGGGGCGAGGTCCGCGTGCATCTGTTCGAGCTGGGCGAAGACCTGGCGGGCGTGGCGCAACAGTGATTCGCCGGCCGCCGTCGCCGTCAGGCCGCGCGCGTGGCGGGCGAACAGCGGCACGCCGAGCGCCGCTTCGAGCTGGGTAAGGCGGTGGCTGGCCGACGACGGCGCGAGATGCACCTGCGCCGCGGCGCGGGTCAGGCTTCCGCTGTCGGCAATGGCGGCGACCAGCCGCAGGTCAGGAAGATCGTAGTACATGGTTTCGTCTGTATCGAATGCTTGCTTTGGATAATACCAATTGCCATGGGGTTGCTTCACGTATTCAATGGCATCAGGCAGGTATTTCATAGACGGCGGAATCGGGTGAATTGGCATGAATCGAACGGGCGAGTTGACGGTCAGCGGGGTGCAACCCCCGTTTTTCGGCCTGCGCCGGGCGGGCGCGGCGATGCTTGAGCGGCACGGCCACCGCC
>Ga0209202_1000441_pt1 | contig 34871 bp, 19 predicted proteins | sample AD_UKC032_MetaG_FD_184416 | JGI IMG/M metagenome (GOLD analysis project Ga0209202, IMG submission 184416) | Active sludge microbial communities of municipal wastewater-treating anaerobic digesters from USA - AD_UKC032_MetaG (SPAdes) (version 2) | ecosystem: Engineered > Bioreactor > Anaerobic >... | reverse complement strand
GTCAATGTCGGTCAGCAGCCTAGCGGTAAGCTGCCGTTGGAGGACATTTCCCGGCGACAGGCTGCTTTCTACTCCGGCGAATACGTGCTCCCGACCCTCAGCAGCCTGATGACGAATTCATGGGCAATGGCAGCTTTCTGATCTTCAAGCTGCCGGAAGGAGATATCTGATCCTTATCGCCACCGCGAGCCTCAAATTCAACCGCAACAAGCCTGATTGAAAGCATTCTCCGCGCGGGTTTTGATGCGTCACATTTCGTCGCAGCCATGCGGATAATAAACTCCATCACATTGAGGATTCATCATGGCCAAGCGTCTGACTCGCTATTCCAACAATCAGTTTCAAATCGAGCAACTGGTCCGCCTGTGGATGCTGCGCATCCTGGTCGTGCTCGGCGGCCATCGGGAATTTGTTCAAACTCGCGGGTTTCACAACGATGCTCTTGCCGAGATCCTTGGGCTGGGGCACTGGATCGACCCGTCTCCCAATGAATTCGACGTAAAGGCAGTCCTGGTTGAATTGAGGGCGCTCCATCAGGAGTCTGAAAAGCGTTGGCGCAACGCCAAACCACCGACGTGCCTCTCACTGAACGTCAGCCGCTTGTCCGTGCTGGTTGGCTTATCCGAAACCGACTGCCGAATCCTCGAATTCGCGGTGCTGATCAAGAACGAACGCCTGCTCGACGACACCGCCGACTGGATCGGACAACTATCATCTTCGAAAGTCTCCCATGCCCTTTCTGTCATCCTCGACCTGCCGGAGGGCAATGTTCGCGCTGCGCTCAGCACCAACGGGATACTGGCGCGCTCAGGCCTGGTATCGGTTGATCGCTCCGGCATACACAGATTGTGCGAGAAGCTTGATCTGTTATCCGAGACCTTCGCCGATCTGATGACCTCCTCGGAAGGTGACCCGATCACCCTGCTGCGCGGGACGGTTTCCGCTGTCGGAGCAGGCCACCTTGCCATCGGTGACTACGGCCACATCCAGCACTCGCTGGATATCGTGCGCCCATACCTCGTCCATTCCATGAACACAGGACGCACCGGAGTGAATTTCTACATTCATGGCGCCCCCGGTACTGGAAAGAGCCAGCTGGCGCGCACACTGGCGGCGGAATTGGGGTGCGAGCTGTTCGAAGTTTCCAGCGAGGATGGCGATGGTGACCCGGTCGATGGCGAACGCCGCTTGCGCGCCTTTCGTGCCGCTCAAAGCTTCTTTGCCAAACGCCGCGCCCTCATCGTGTTTGACGAAGTGGAAGATGTCTTCAACGACGGCGATGGCTTCCTGGCCCCCAAAAGTACGGCGCAGAAGCGGAAAGCCTGGATCAACCGCATGCTCGAAGAGAACGCCGTGCCCACCCTGTGGCTTTCCAATTCCATTCATGGCCTGGATCGGGCGTTCATTCGCCGTTTCGATATGGTGTTCGAACTGCCGGTGCCGCCCAAGGCCCGACGCCAGCAGATCATTCAGACGACCTGCCATGGCCTGCTCGACGAACGCGGCGCGGCGCGCATAGCTGAAGTCGAATCCCTGGCCCCGGCGGTAGTGGCCAAAGCCGCATCCGTGGTGCGGGCGATCAGCGATCAATTTGACCCCGATGCCAGGGCCAAGGCGCTCGAGCAATTGATTGGCAGCACCCTGGCCGCCCAGGGCCATGCTGGCCTGAAGCGCCACGATCCCAACCGCCTGCCCGAGTTTTACGATCCGGCATTCATTCACGCCGATGCTGATCTGGGAGAACTCGCCGAAGGATTGGTACGGTCACGCACTGGCCGGCTTTGCCTGTACGGCCCGCCAGGCACTGGCAAGACCGCTTACGGTCGCTGGCTGGCTGAGCGGCTGGCGATGCCGCTGCTGATCAAGCGTGCCTCTGACCTTCTATCGCCTTACCTTGGCGAATGCGAAATCAAGATCGCCCGAGCCTTCCGCGAGGCGGAGCAAGACAATGCCTTGCTCTTGATCGACGAGGTCGATAGTTTCTTGCAGGATCGGCAGGGCGCCACCCGGAGCTGGGAGGTGACCCAGGTCAATGAAATGCTGACGCAGATGGAATCGTTTGCCGGCGTTCTCATTGCTTCGACCAACCTGATGAACGGGCTCGACCAGGCCGCGCTGCGGCGCTTCGATCTCAAGGTGAAGTTCGATTTTCTGAAGCCGGGCCAGGCGCTTGCACTGTTGCACAAGTATTGCGCGCAGCTTGGTCTGGCCATGCCGGACGCCGCCGGCGAACTTGCGCTGCAACGTCTGCAAAAACTGACGCCGGGTGATTTTGCGGCGGCCATGCGTCAGCACCGGTTCCGCCCACTCAAGACGGCGCAGGAACTGATCGAGGCGCTGCAAGCCGAATGTGCCATCAAGGGCGGATCACAGCCGCAGATCGGATTCTTCCATGGGGCGTCGGTGTAAGATCAATCTTCCCACCAACCACAAAAAACGGCGATGCGCAGGCGCGCTTAGACTTCAGATATGGCCAAACGCCCCGACACGCTTGAAACCGTATTGCTCGCCATCGAATTGCTGCGTCGCATCCCCCGCAAGGGCAAGGTGACCGCGGGTGAGCTGCACGATCAACTCAGGGGCGCCGGCATAGAGCGCGAGTTACGTACCATCCAGCGCCAACTGGAAGTGCTGAGCGAGCACTTCGAGATCGAGCGCGATGAGCGCAGCAAGCCCTATGGCTACCGATGGCTTGAGCAGTCCTCGGGGCTGGCCGTAAATAGTCTCTCGCCACAAGAGTCCTTGCTGCTGGGGCTGGCCGAGAAGCATCTGAAAAACCTCCTGCCCGCCAGGTTGATGAAGTCCATGGAGGGCTTCTTCACACAGGCCCGGCGCAACCTCGCACCAGGCGGGGAGCCGGGCAACGCCAGGCTGGAGGGCGAATGGGCGCGCAAGGTGCGCGTGGTGGCAACCAGCCAGCCCTTATTGCCACCGAAACTAGCCCCCGGCGTTTTTGAAAACGTCAGCGAAGCGCTATTCAATAACCGATGGTTACGCCTGGATTATCGCAACGCCAGTGGCAAGCGGGCCAGGGTGGAAGTGATGCCGCTGGGCCTGGCCCAGCAAGGGCCGCGCCTTTATCTCGTGTGCCGCTATCGTGACTACGATAATGAGCGCAGCCTGGCCATGCATCGCATCCTCGCGGCCGAAATTTCGATGGCGTCATTCGCCTACCCGGCGGATTTTGATCTGGAGAAATACGATGATGACGGCCGGTTTGGCTACGGCGATGGCACGCGAATTCGCCTGAGTTTCCGCGTTGACCGTGACGCCGGCCTGCATCTGCTGGAGTCCCCGCTTTCCAACGACCAGAAGGTTGTGACACTGTCTGATGGACGGCTTGAAATCACGGCTACCGTGGTGGATAGCGAAATGCTGGACTGGTGGTTGCGGGGGTTTGGGGAGGCGGTTTCTGATGTTAAGAGGCAGCCTCAACATTGCGCTGCAAGATACTGAGCATATCTTCTTCCCCGCCTTTACCTCCCCACAAAACGAGCAGCATTTTGATCGACTCAAGGTGTGCTCTGCTTTCAACGATTGCTTTTTTATCAGTTCGACCTCTGTTGTACAGAGTGGAATTCAGTTCCTGCGAAATCAGTGCTAGATTATTGAATTGATCAATATTTATAGTTTCTTTGCCTGTGATGTCTGTTTGCGGATCTATATGCTCAACGGAACCAAGTCGGCGAAAACGGTATTTATCCAATAACTCCTTTGCGCCGCCATCATTCTTCACCACCTCAAAAAGATCTTTGCCACACCATTCTCCACCTTTTAACTTATAAATTTTCCATAGCTCGTAGTCGAGCCGATAAAACCAATAGTGTTGAACATTTGGATATTTCCAATCTTCTGGATCGTCAAAATTACGCGCGCGTTTAAGTTCATTGACATTAGCATTGTCGATAAGCTCCAGTTCTGCGATAAATTCATTAGCCGTGATATTCTTATTTTCGTTTCTGGTTTTATTTTCTAGCCAGTCAAAAGTCTTAATCAACCAATGATGAGCCTGCGAACTGCTGTAGTGCAGGAAGCTCTGAATTGTCATCAACTGGTCCAGTTGCACCGTTTTCTTTCCCTCTTCGAACTCGATCTGCGATACCTCCGAGTTTTTATTAACACTATCGCGCGGAATGCCCAAATTTGGCTGCTCCCCTTTTCTGATAAAAAGTAGATAAGTCTTCAGCAAATCCAAATGGACCTTTAATTTCTCGAAGAACGCACCGATATCCGCGCCTCGATCAAATGTTTCCAGTAATCTATCTTTGTTGAAAAACCCGGTGCCATCTGATTTTTTGTTTTCCGTTCGAGCAAGAGTAATTAATAGAAATTCTGGAATATCGACAATCGGGAAATACAACCGTTCGCCACTTGGGGCGCCACCTTTTTCTTCGTCTGTACTATTGAGAGCGTCCTCCAGAGTCCTCTCGTTCGCCCCGTCATCCGCATCCAATCCGCCGAGTGTCTGGACCATGTCGTTCCAGGTCCTCAGATAGGCTGGATCACTCTCGCTTCCCAGAAGCCTGACTTTGAGAATTTCGTGTTTCTCGAGTTGCTTTCCTCTGTGGTTCATCCGAACAAAATGAAGATTCTTTTCTTTTGCACCGTAGGATTCGGGTACTCTCGCAATGAAAAAAACGACATTATTGAAGATGAAGTCTTGAAGTCCTTCCAGTTCAGAGACGACACCAGAAAAATTAGTCTCCAATAGAGTATTGAATCCCTTACATTCCTTAGGCTTCACTCCTTTTTCTAGGCAATATTGGTCGGCTTCCCGCCCATAAAAACTCAATGGCGCCTTTGTGAAAGTTCCACCGGCTGTTTGATAGAGCCTCACCAAAGTGGTGATTCGCTGCTGACCATCGATCAGGTCCAGAATATTTTCTTTCTCTGTTTTGGCGACGCTAAGCAGGCCGACATAATATTTCTGGGAGCCTCTATTCTGAGCAGATTCTTTCAAGTCATCAATCAGTTGCTTTACCTGTGGAACTCCCCAGGAATATGGGCGCTGGTAAAGTGGTATTCGCAGCGTCAGTCCATTTTTTTGCAACTTGGACAGGCTGTAAGCGTCTTCTTTACTGTCGGGCATGATGGGGGGTCAAAATTCAATTAATTGAGGAGTAATGGCCTTTACTCGCGCATCCTTTATGGCTGTTGGATGGCATTTGTAAAAACCATAGACTTTGTTGTGATAACGCTGCTTTATTTCGGGAATTTTACCCCCCTCAGGTCTGCCTGTTAAGGTTTGCGCCTTGACCAGGAACTGCTCAAGAACGTGACGGGAGTATGCTGAATTGAGAATGGTTGGCACTAGATCATGGCTCTTAACATGGCTAAGCGTACCCAGCAAATAGACCCTCTCACTTTTATAGCGCCATTCAGAAATAATGCGTTCGACACAGACCGCAACGCTGGGTAGGCGATCCTCATCAAATTTATCAACATAAAGCAACATGACCGCCATAAAAGCCTCTTGCAGATAGAGGTTATCGAGGCTGTTGGCTAATCCATGCAAGAAGTCGAGACTTGGCGACCGAGGAATGGTTTTTTCATTGATAAATAATTTCTGATAAAGAGCATGATAACGGCGGGCGTATAAGAAGAAGGAATCGCCGCCTTCAATAGTCTGGGGCACTTCAACCGGCATGATGTCTTCTGCCGCGGGAACTGGATAGTCCATGTGCAGAACAAGACGATCATTCTCACTTCGCCAAGAACGAAATGCGACTGGCTGCATATATCGGTTGAAAAGGTGTTCCGGCGTCTCTCCTTGATGCGGCTCTACCACCGGCGAGAATTCATTGTAGTCTGGCCGAATACGGCGTGGATCACGGTCATTACCCTGAGCCCACATGCGCAGGCGACGCAAGGTTGCGCCAAATACTTTCTGTTGCGCTTCTTCACCATAGCCTTGCCATTCATCATTGCGCTTGCGGGCCAGCACACTTTGCTCAATAGGGATGTGCATCAGGTGGTGTGCCTTGAGCAGGTCAAAATCCGTCAATGGCTTGCCCTTACTATTGACACTATCAAAAAACGTATAGGCTCTGTCGAGTGCGTTTTCCCCTGACAGTTCGATAACATGAAACCGTAGATGCTCGAAAGCGCCACTTAGGCGTTTCCCGTCAGGGCGAGCCAGAAATCTTTCGATCGTTGATTTTACCTTGCCTATTCTTACCTGCGCGCCGGCGCTGAATTTCCCTGCAAGTAGGCTCTTAATCCCCGGTTTAGATGCCAAGGGGCTTTCCTTGCTCTTATTAAGTGCCCAGTCAAGGATCGTCAAAGTAATCAAGCGCTGTTGTCCGTCAACAACGTGGTATGTGGCTCTATCTTTTTTATGGAGTATCACGGTCCCTAACAAATAATCTCGATCATGATGTGCGGAAATATCCTCTAGAAGATCCATGGCTTGCTGCGGAGACCACGAGTATTCGCGCTGATATTCCGGAATTTCCAGTTTTCGTGAAAACAATTCTTCAACCTTGATCGAACTCAATGTGGCTTCGAAATCTTCTGGACAGGTCATTTTGTTATTTTCGATATCAGAAATAAATCGCAACTACCAAAGCTTCAGCACAAGCTGACCAGCGATGACCAGGATGGGCTGATCATTCGTGTCGTAGGTATTGGATGAATTTGCGCTGACCTTCGGCTTTATCTTGTCTCCGGCAACCACCCAGGTATTCGACGAACTTGCGCTGGTCTTCGGCTTGAGCTCCTTGCCATCCCACAGCCATGTGTTTGACGAATTGGCACTGGTCTTGGGTTTGATTTCCCTGCCATCGCAAATCCATGTATTGGATGAGCTGGCCCCGGTCTTTGGTTTGAGTTCCTTTCCGTCGCATACCCAGTTTTTTGGAAGTTCGATCATGACTGCCATCACCTTCTCCTTCAGAGTTTTAAAATTTTGCTGAATCACCAAGCCACCAATAGTAGTTGAAAGACTGCTGAAAGCCTCAGAGCGACAAGTCGGCGCGCCCCGCAAACACCTGCCACAACCTGACCATGGCATAGGTATCGAGCTTGCAGTAGGACAGAAGCTGCTCGCGGATCAATTCCTTGCGCTCCTCGGGCGTTTGCGGATGCAGTGCTTCGAGGAAAGCCTCCATGGCCATGCCGCCATCCTGTACGCCGTCCAGATCGCTGTAGCTGAGTTCAGGAACGGCGGCAGGCAGTACGGCCTTGATGCTCCAACTTCCGTGCTGGCTCGGGTGATAGTAGCGTTCCCGTGCAATGGGCAGCAGATCTACGATTCGCTCGTTGATGGCCAGTAATGCTTCGCGATGCTCTGGGAAGCGTCCGGCCAGTTCGCTTATGCGTGACCGCTCGAAGGCGGCGTTGTAGACAAAGACCGGCAGCGGCTGATCGCCGCAATGGCGGATCAGTTCGGTGGTAAAGCTGAGCGACGGGTCATTGCCTGAAAGGTCCAGGAATTCGTGGTGCTTCAGCTGCCCGTCTGCCGCCAGGCTATGCAGGCTGAACTGGAAAGGTATCTGCTGATACGGGCGCGTTCCCGCCCAGATCGGAATGGCGAACTGGATGGTTTCGAAATCCAGAAACAGCGCCGGCAACGGATACGGGGCCAGATCTGCGGCAGCGCCTTGGGCATCGAAGTACGGCGTATTGGTCAGGGTGTGCGTCTTGACCCGAAGTTGGCGCTCGTTGAGCAGCTCATCCGGAACGTCGCGCAGGTCGTCGATACCCTTTGCCGCGAGTTCTTGCGCTCTTGCCGAGGAGAGGCGTGGCAGCCAATACACGGGACGCTCCGGCTTCACCTCATCGCGGCTGCAATACGGATAGAAACCACATTCAAAGGGCGAGTCGCACTGAGCACCCATGCTGACGTCCGGCTCGACCGGGCGTCCAACCACTTCGCCTGCGCGGCTGATCCAAGACTTGACTTCGTCCGCGCGCGCCAGGGCTTCATCCGTCAGGTCATTAAGTTTGAGCAATCCGCGGTAGTCATCGTCACCGGGGTAGAACCAGGAGCTGTCGATGTGGGCCAGGGCGACGGAGCTGAGCGGAACACCGGCAACACCCGCAACGTAGGCTTGAACCGCGATGTCGTCACGGTGGTAGTCCTTCACCGAGGTCGAGGATTTGACCTCGATCATCTGCCAGGACAAGGCATCGGGCGCCTCATTGGGCAGCATGACGTCGGCAAAGGCAAGCGCCCCTCCTCCCGTGAAGCCCGCTTCGAAAACCGGCTGACGCTGCTTGAGCAGCTCGGCACTGCGTGCGAACGCGGCAGCGAAGCCTTCACTATCGATGTCGATCAACGCTCCTTTGCCGTCCGGGTCGAAGATGCGTTGGGCAATCTCACCCACCTGATGGCCGATCTGGAAACCGCGCTCCGCCTGATCCGAATCCTCGCGCAGCTCGGGGTGATGCACTTCCAGCCACAAGCGTTTTTCGCATTGGCGCAGCGCCATTAGTTTCGATTTGGAGAAATTTCGCATGGGGGAGCGTACCCGGGTTGAATTAGCGTTGGAAGATTGTCTGTACAGAAGAGTGGCGACTGCGGATTAGTTGTTAGTGCCTGTGCCTGTGCCGGAATCAAGTTGCTGGCCGCCTTAGCAAAATCATGGAAAAGTTGTCTGGCGCGCCTGCGGCAAGCACAGCCTTGCGCCAGACTTCAACCTGCGCACAAGGCGCGAGGCCTGGATCGGTTAGCGTCTGCATTTTGACATCGCCCAAGGTGTCATGCACGCCGTCGGTGCATAGCAGGATGGAATCACCCTCCAGGAACGCCGCTTTCTCGTGATGGATGCGGAATTCGGTTTCCTCGTCGTCGGCGGTAAGGCACGAATCCAGCATGTTATAGAACGAGGCGTACTCGGTTTCGGGATCCGCCTCGCCACGCTCGATCATGGCGTTGAGGATCGTATGGTCGCGCGTCAATTGCCGCCAGGTGCCATCGGCCGCGATACGATAAACGCGACTGTCGCCAACGGAGATGACGGTGCAGCAATCAGCTTGGTACGCTACCGCCGCAATCGTTGTTGAACTGCCGAAAGATTTACCCTTTGCCAGGACGTCACACAGGCGGCCATGTATCCGGCGAATCGTCCGTGTATCGAAAAATGCGCCGCCATCAATTTCTTCAGCCAAGGCTTCCAGCACGAACTTGCTGGCTTTCTGCGGCAGCGGGCTATTGGCTACACCGTCAGCAACTGCTACGACGAGACGACCATCATTGCTGGTTGCAAACGAAAGTAGATTGACTGGGACATCGCGCTGCTGAAGTATTTCCCGGCTGTTCCACAGCGCATCCTGTTGGTCAGGATTTCTGCCAAGGTTCTGGGTATATGCGATATCAACAACCATTCCGGGTTCCATTTCGTTCGGCAGAAGGAGTGATCAATCGTATCTGCCTGAGTTTGTCTGAGCGATCGGTTCAGGTATTGCCTCGGTCACATACGAGCGGGCAACTGCCAACTGCTGAAAGTATGCCCCCAGCGCAAGTATCGCTCGGAAATCTTATGGAAGCTTCACCGGTTACGCCAAATGCGTGCCTTTCCGCGCCAATTTTCACCGCTGACGGATACCTCGCGAACGCCCGCGATTGGACCCTTCGGTGGGCGGCTCGGCCGATGAACAAGTACGGCAATTGCAGTGCCGAGTGGCGGGTATCTGATGAGTTACCTGCCGTTCGGGGCATCGCCTTTTCCACGCCCCGAATGGCTGGAACTGGCCGATTGTGTGAGTTGGCGCCTACGCCAGTAAGCTGACGTTCGCCAAACTCCGAATTTTCCACTGGCCGGTATCAGGAAGCAGTAACCAATAAGTGCTGTCGGCCAACTGCCGACCTTCACCGTTCCGCCTGAGCAGTCACCCAAGGGGCCGGTTCGCTCTGAAACCTGCCGGATGGTCTATAAGTGCTTGTCGGCCAATCCGGCCGCTCAACTCGATCGCTGTCACCGTCAGCAATTCAGCGGTTAGCTGCCACCCAATCGAAATCTGATTGGAATGCCATTTTCCGCAATGAAGCCAGCTTTCAATTGATCTGTGGCTGACTAAAACCCGCTCTCACGAATCAGAACTGCAAACACGTTGCGTAGCCCTGCAACCAGTGGACTCCGACGCTCGCCATCGATAACTGTCACGCCGCGTGCTTCGCTTGGCGATTCTAGCGGCTCATCAAGTTCTACTCGGACACGAAACAACTGTTCAGCCGGGATCAATTCTTGCGTCTGCGTCGCCAGCGCGATTGGCCCGCCATAGCGCGTGGCAAGTATCGGGTGGTCGAGGTGGGATATTGGAGAGGTGTCGACATTCAGCACCTTGCCACGTAGCGCATCAATGCGGTGCTCAAGGTAAAAAATGGCATTGGCGCCAGGACGCAGGCGTTCAACATCACCTTGCTCGACGAAGGCGTCGACCTGCCAGCGTTGTGGGTCGATCAAAATGCCCAACGGCTGCTTGCCGTTGACCCATGCGCCAGGTTGCTTCTGGGGATCGAGGTCAAGCCATATCCCGTCGAAATCGGCCCGCAATGCGAGACGACTCAGTTCTTCGCCAGTCGCCTGCACTTCGGCCAGTTGCTCACCGAGACGCTCGGTTGTGGCGCTGGCCTGCTCTTGTCCGCGTTCTATTGCCTGCAGGCCGGTCAATTGCGCATCGAGGGCGTAGGCTTTGGCCTGGTTGCGACTACCTTGTGCCCGCAAATCCGGTGAGTCGAGTTGAACCAGAATATCGCCAGTGGCGACAGGCCCGCCCGGACGAATGGATGCGATCACTGCAGGATAAGGCGCGAACACGGCACTTTGCCTGGTCGCATGCGCCACCCCCGCCCCGCGCACCTCGGTTTTCCAGGGAATGGTCAATAGCAGCAACACCATTCCGGCCAGCATCATCATTGAACGGCGGCGTGCGCCAGATACTTCGCTACGCCGTACCCACCACACTTTGAGTTCACGCCAAATTGGCATCACCACAAACCAGGCCAACTCTACGATGAACAGAAAGATGCCGAGAATCTTGAAGAAAAACAGGTAAACCGCAACCGCAATGCCCAGAAATATCACCAGCCGATAAATCCATGTCACTAGCGCAAAGCCGATCAACAGACGGCGCTGGCGATCCGGAAAACTCTCGGGCCAAGACTCATCCAGACCGAGTAGCGCGCGACGCAGGGCAACCTTGGCCATCGCGGAAGAGCGCTCATGCAGATTAGGAAAATCAAGAAGGTCGGAGAGAATGAAGTAACCGTCGAAGCGCATGAATGGGCTGGCATTGAGGGCTAGCGAGAGCATCCAGCTGGTCGTCGCCAAATAGAGGCAAGCAGTCCGTAGCCAGCCCGGTTCACTGAGCGCCCAACCCAGTGTCGCCACTCCGGCCAGTGCCAGTTCGGTCAAAATACCGGCGGCCGAGACGGCGAGCCGCTGGTGACGCGAGCGCAACTTCCAGGATTCCCCCGTATCGGTATAAAGCATCGGCCACAAGACCACCAGCGCAATGCCCATGTGCGCGACGCGCACGCCAAAATGGGTGGCCACCAGCGCATGGCCGAGTTCATGCAGGGTCTTGGCGAGGATCAGGGCGCCGGCAAAACCGAGCAGACCCTGCGGCGACAGCGATTCGACGACCGCCTTGCTGAAAACATCCCATTCCCGATATACCAGCAGCAAGCCGAGTCCGCTCAACGCGAGAAGCACCCAAAGCGTGGCCGACTGGAACAGCACGGAGAGATGCGCTGCCGTGCGGGCAAGAAAAGCCTGGGGACGAACCAGTGGGATGCGAATGAACAGGTAATGATGTAGCCACCAGCGCCACTTCAGCCAAGGTGCCCCCCCTGATTGCGAGGCCAGCCGGTCAGTCGTTTCCGGCCCGGGGCGCAACAACTGGTGCCGATCGAGAAACCCGGCCAGCGCCAGCACTTGATCAGGCGCAGCCTGCAGCGGCGTCATGGCGGCGATATCGGCAGCAACCGCAGCGGCAGGGGCTCCCCAGCGTAACAAGCATTCAAACTCAAGCCAGCCGATCCGATAAAAACGATTGACCACCGGGTCCTGTATTACCCAGGCCGGCGAACCGTCTGCCTCGGGTGCGGCCTCGACAATACGCAGGTCTTCCCGGAGCGGCGGCAACGGTCGCTCGAACTCCGCCTCCATCAGAACCCGCTCCACGAGCGTAGCGTCGCCAGTGGCCGCCGGAGCAGGTAGTAGCCGAGGACAACCCAACCGCCATAGACCTTGGCGGTCCCTCGCAGCCCCAGCCGGGCATCCGGCGCAGGATCATCGATCGTTGCGCGCAGACGATATGCCGCGACACCATCCGGCGTCGTGATCGCTTGATAGCTTGTCTCGCTGATGCGGCCTTCAATCGACGACAGCGGGTGAGCACTGAGGTAAAGCTTCACCGGCGCCCCGAGATCGAGCGAAATGGCATCGGCGACCGGCAGATGAATGAGCATCGCGGGAGTCGCCGGATCGGCCAGCAACATGATGCGTTCGCCAGTGACAACCGGCTTGCCCAGCCAGTCGTTTGGATCCCCGAAAACAGCGATGCCATCGCGCGGCGCAGCCATCTCGACCCGCGCCAGTTGCGCCCGGATGGCCGCCAGTTCAGCCCGGCGCTCCTGGGCGCGGCCGGTGAGCAGCGCGATGTCATTGCGGCTCTGGGCGTTATCGAAGCTGCGCTGGCTCGCGGCGTTCAGTTCGGCATCGGCCACCGCAACGCCCTTGAGGGCGACTTCCAGTCGGTTCTGTAACGTCGTGTCGTCGAGCGACAGCAGGATTTCGCCTTTCTTGACCGCCTGATTGGGACGGACATGAAGACGCTTGACGACGCCGTCCAGCGGTGAAGCGACGACCGTCGCATCAAGGGCGACAATTTCAGCTGGTGCCAAGGCAGTTTGTCGTACCGGCAACAGGCAGAACACGGCAATGCCGATTGCCAGCACCTTTTTCTGGCGCGAGCTTGAGCGCCAGCGCCAGTTGGCCTGGCCCTTGGACAAGCTCGCCCAGCAATAACCCCATGTTCCGGTTAGACGAAGCACTTGCCCGGCAACGATCGGGTCAGGCGGCGTATCTAACAGATAGATCACCATGCCGCTCAGTTGCTTGTTGCGGTCAACGATACGCAGACACCAGATTCCATCCGGCCACCACTCCGCCCAGCCCGAAGCAATCTCTTCCGGCAACTCGGCGGTGGTAGCAGCCAGCCACAGGCCCTGTTCAGGCATCGGAACTGCCGCCAGCCATGCGGCAGCCCGTCTCAACCAGACGAGATAGGGCGAATCCTCGGTAGGACGCGCCAATCCGGAGACTGCCAGCAACTGCCAGGCAGGCTCAGCGCAATCGAAAACCAGCGCCTGGCGAAAGCTAAGCAAGGGATAAGGGTCATTGGCGATCGAGAAGGCCAGGCCGTTGAGCGAATCGGCCGCCCGCGCCCGTTCTTCGAGTGCAGCGACCGCCAGCAGCAGCTGCGGGTGTGGGAGAGTCTGTTCGCTCAAGGCGTGAAAGGGAAGCGGGCAAAACCGCTCATGCCGGCCAGCAAATCGGAGTGTTTGCCGTCGATGCGTGCCTCCAGCTCGACCGTTTGCGCCACCGCATCGACACGGGCGTTGATCGCCGACACCTTGGCCGGATAGGTCTTGCCGGTTTCATTGACGGCCACGTCGAACATGGTTCCCACTTTCAACTGCCGGAGATAAAGCGATGGCACATTCAGGCGCAGCTTGAGCGGCCCTTCACTGACCAGGTCGATCAGCGGCGCCCCAGCATTCACGCCCTGATATTGCTTGACGTAGACACGGGCAATCCGGCCATTGAACGGGGCATTGAGCGAACAGTAGGCAACTTGCGAGCGGCCAAGGGAAACTGCCCCTTTTGCCTTGTCGACCGCAGCCTGCGCCGTCGACACCTCGAGATCGCCAGCCGCATTTAGCTGCTTGAGGCCCGTCTTGCCGGTCAGCGTGTCGCGGGCAGCCGCCAGTTCGGCCTGGGCCATACGCAGGCGCGCCTGGGATTCGCCGCATTCGATGCCGACCAGCAACTTGCCCTTGACCACCGGTTGGCCGAGGCTGGCATTCAGCACTTCGATGCGCCCTGCGATCTGCGCGACGAGGGTGGTTTCGACCTCAGGCGCAAGCAGGACGCGGATGGCGTTGGCATCGGCGACCGGCGCCGCTGCCGGCTTGACGACCGGTATCGGTGCGGCAGGCGCGGTCGGCGGGGTTTGGGCCGGCGCCGCTGCCGAGAACAGCAGCGCCAGGATTGCGAGCTGGCGCATCACCCTAGCCCGGCGCCTTGGATTTGGCCGGCGCTTCGGGAGCGCGCTGCCCGACCGATTCCCATTCGCTGATTGTCCGCTTGATCTCGGTGGCGAGTGTCTTGACGTCGTGACTTTCGATGGCTTCAGGCATCACATCGAGGCCGACCGAGTTGTAGAAGCGGCCCCAGGCCGCCTGCGCATTCGAGTACGCGGCCTGGCGCTGGTAGCGGGCGAGCAGCCAGCGCGCTTCGGCGCGGATCACTTCCAACTCGGAGTCAACCGAGGTCGATGCGGCAGCCTTGGCGTATTCAAGAAGGCGGCCATCGACACGCATGATCTCCTCGGCGAACTTCAGTTCGGACAGTGACAGTTCATAGCGCTGCTTGCCGACATGCACCTGGGTCAGAACCGCCATCGACAGCCCCATGCGTCGTGTGTCGTCGGTTTGTTCCTGATCTGCCTGAGCCTGATCGAGCGCTGGCCACTGCAGCAGCTTGATCAGGTTGAGCGAGAGGCGCAGGCCGGCTTCGGCCCAGTTGTTGTTGTAAAGGTACTTGTTCGAGTCGTAAAGCGGACCGGCCTCAAGCGACAGGTTGGGCCACACCTGAGCCTTGGCGATCTTGATGTCGGTCGCGGTGACGCGCTTGCGGTACCACTCCTCCATGATCTCCGGGCGCCGTTCGAGCGCCATGCGCTCAAGGGTCTCCGTGTCGTTTGGCAGCGTCGACACGATCGGTTCCTCGGTATCGGCCAGCACCATCGGGGTGCCCGGCGGCAGCGACATTAGTGCTGCCAGTTCGGCACGCGCCAGCTCCAGGTCTTGGCGGCGCAGGTTCATCAGGCTGACAGCGTCGAGCAGCGCACGCTGATAGGAGAGCGCCTGCAGGCGCGGCAGCAGGCCCTGATCCTCGGCCTTCCTCGCGGCTTCCAGCGCCTTGTACGTGCGGTCGATGAGGCTGTTGACATCGCCGATCAGGCGCTGGGCGCCGACAGCGCGCCAGTAGGCGTTGCGCACGTCCTGCAGCACGTTCTGCACTACTTTGCGCCGGCGTTCCTCGGCCATCAGAATCTGATCTGCCTTTTGCTGAGCGCGGTAATAGGAGACCCCGAAGTCGAGCACGTTCCACGACAGGGTCAGTCCGGCCAGGCGGCGGTTGTCCTCGGTTGCGGTCGAAGGCACCAGGGTCACGACACCGTCGGGCCTGCCGGTCGTCAGATTGATCCCCTCGGAATAGCCGCCGGCGGTGTTGCTGCGGCCGGCATAGCCGGCGTTGGCGACCAGGCGCGGCAGCATGTCGAATTTTGACACGTCGTACAGGCTGCGCGACAGGGCGCTTTCCATCAGCTTCAGCCGGTAATCGAGGTTGTACTTGAGCGCCCGCGCTGCGGCCTCGTGGAAGGTGATAGGCCCGCTGACTGGTTCCTGCTCGGCGAACATCTTCTGGCGGTCGCTGACCACACGATCCTTGATTTCATCCTTGGTATAGGGTGTCGGGGTCAGCGAGCCACAGCCGGCGAGGAGCAGCATGCTACCGGCGAAAACCGCCAGACTGGTCTTGCGATGAATTGTCAGGGTTCGGCGGGTCATGGATTCAGGAGGCGAGGTTGGTATTGGTGCCGGCAGCAGAGTGTACCGCAACCGGGTGCAGGCGCTGCGCCGCGTGGCGCAGCTGCTCGGCGAAGGACGGGGCAGCGGTAAGGCCGGCCGAGGGGCGGATGATCATCGTGCTGGTCTCCGGCGGTCCGGAGAACATCTGCTGCGGATCGGGTGCCTGCCATGAGGGGTCGTCCAGCAGGCCGTCTGCAGTGAGGCTGGTCGTGCCGTGGTGGAAGCGGACGCGCATGTCGTCGATCCTGGCCTCGGTCGCCAGGTCGAGCACAGTGCGGCCAACGAACTGGCCGTCCACCCGCCCCAGTCCGCGTCCGAACGACTGCGCTTCGATCTCGGGCACCAGGCGCCGGCGGACGTCGGAGCCATCATCGACGAGGGACGCCGCCTCGGCCTGCCGCTGCAGGCCGAGGCGGACGAAGGTGCCGTCGTTGCGCAGGTTGGAAACGGTCAGCTGGCGCTGGATGGCATCGACAATGCGTTCGACGAAGACGGCAGGCTCGACATCGGGCAATGGCGTCAGCGCGCCACCATCCTGGCGGTTCTTGCTCCAGAATGGCGCCGACGACGGCTCCTGGTACGGCGCTGTCATGTCGAGGGTGACGACAAGCTGGGCCTGGTCGGTGGCGCCTGCGGTGTCGCGCATCGTGTAGGTGAACACGTCGCTGAGTATGCGTCCCGCGCCGGCCGCGTTGGCCACGTCCGGGTTGGTCGTATCGATCGTGTACGTCCAGGAACCGTCGGGGTTCAGCACCAGAGTACCGTAGCGGCCCAACAGTGCCGTGCCGACCGTGCCGACCGTGCCGGCGTTGCCGGTGCCGGACTCGGGCCCGGTGCGCACGCCGACCACCGTCCTGGTGTCGTCGCCATCGACGTCGCTGTCGTTGGGCAGCACGTTGCCGCTGGTGACCGGGGCCATGCCGGCATCGGTGGCGAGGCCGCTGTCGTCGCGGGCCACAGGGTTGTCGTTGGCGCCTCGGATGGTAATGGACAGGGTCGCGGTCGCCGTCGCGCCGAGTGCGTCGCTGATGGTGTAGACGAACTGTTCGGCCAGCGTTTCGGCCGGGGTGCGCAACGCCTCGACGACGGGGTTGCCGTTGTCGACGACGTAGGTGAAGCTGCCGTCGGCGTTCAGCGTCAGCGTGCCGTAGCGCCCGGTAGTCAGGCCTCCGACGGTGCCCCCGGCCACCGTAGCCACCGCCTTGGTCTCGCCGTAGAGATCGACGTCGGCGTCGTTGGCCAGCACGTCGCCGGTCGCATCGGTACCCGGGGTCGCGTTGGCGATGCCGCCGGCCTCGACGGCGGTGCCGGCATCGTCGGCAGCGACCGGGTTGTCGTTGGCGCCGGTGATGGTCACGTTGATCGTGGCCGTGTCGCTGGCGCCGTAGATATCGGACACGGTGTAGGTGAATTCGTCGACCAGCGTGTCGCCCGCGGTACGCAGCGCCTCGACCAGCTGGTTGGCGTTGTCGACCACGTAGGTAAAGGTACCATCGGCATTGATGGTGATCGTCCCGTAGGCGCCGGCCAGCCCGGTGCCCACGGTCCCCGGCACGCCGCTGCCCAGTTCAGATCCGGTGCGGATCGCGACGACACTGAGCGGGTCGCCATCGAAATCGACGTCGTTGGCGAGCGCATCGCCGACGGGGTCGAGGCCCGGCGTGCCATTGGCGACGCCGCCAGCCTCGATAGCCGTCACCAGGACCGGCAGTGCGATGGGCGGGTCGTTGCGGCCACGCACCGTAATCGTCAACTGCGCCGTGTCGGTCAGTCCCAGTGCATCACGGGTGGTGTACGTGAAGACATCGACGACCCGGTCGCCCGGGGCAAGGCCGGCGGTGAGGCCAAAATCGACGATGTACTGGTAGCTGCCGTCCGCATTCAGTATCAGCCTGCCATAGTCGCCGAGCAGAGGCGAACCGAGGGCGCCGGCGACCCCGCTGCCGCTTTCCGGGCCGGTACGCACGGCGCTGACGGACAATGCCTCGCCGAAGCGATCGACGTCCGTATCGGGCGGCTGGAAAGGGAGCGGAATGCCGAGGCCGGTGAGGACGTTGCCGACCGGGTTGATTCCGGGAATGGCCGGCGGCGGCGAGAGCGTGGGCGGGAAGGCGATGTTGCGGTCGTTGGTGGCCACCGGATTGTCGTTGGCACCCTGTATGGTGATCGTCAACTGCGCCGTGTCGGTGGCGCCGGCGGTGTCGCGCATCGTGTAGGTGAAGGTGTCGGCCAGCGTGTTCGCAGAGAGGCGCAGGGCCTGCACCGCCGCGTTGTCATTGTCGATGACGTAGGTGTAGGTGCCGTCGGCGTTCACCGTCAGCGTGCCGTAGGCGCCGGTCAGGCCGCTGCCGACAACCCCGGCGGTGCCGCTGCCGCCTTCGCTGCCGGTGCGGATCGCGGTCACGGTCCGGGTTTCGCCGTAAGCCACGTTGTCGACGTCGGTGTCGTTGAACAGCACGTCGCCGGTGGCGTCAGTACCTGGCGTGCCGTTGTTGACGCCGCCCGCCTCGACGGCGGTGCCCGCATCGTCGACCGCGACCGGGTTGTCGTTGGCGCCGCGGATGGTGATGATCAGCGTCGCGCCCGCTGTCGCGCCGGCCGTGTCGCGCATCGTGTAGGTGAAGGTATCCGCCAGCGTGTTCGCCGTCGTGCGCAGGCCCTGCACCACGGTGTTGGCGTTGTCGACGACGTAGGTAAAGCTGCCATCGGCGTTCAGGGTCAGCGTGCCGTAGGTGCCGACCAGTGTGCCGCCGACCATCCCCGCCGTGCCGCCGCTGTTGGCAAAGCCGGCGATGGCCGCGGTCTCGCCGTTGGCGATGCTGTCGACGTCGGTGTCGTTGGCCAGCACGTTGCCGGTGGCGTCGCTGCCCGGCGTGGTGTTGGCGACACCGCCCGCCTCGACGGCGGTACCGGCATCGTCGCGCGCGACCGGGTTGTCGTTGGCGCCCTGGATGGTGATGGTCAGTTGGGCCAGATCGGTAGCGCCGGCAGTGTCGCGGATCGTGTAGGTGAACGTATCTGCCAGCGTCTGTCCGCTGGTGCGCAATGCTTCGACCAAGGGATTGGCATTGTCGACGACGTACTGGTACGAGCCGTCGGCAATGAGCGTCAGCTTGCCGTAGGCACCGGCCAGGGCGACCCCAAGACTGCCGGCGGTGCCGCTACCGGCCTCGCTGCCGGTGCGGATCGCGGTCACGCTCCGTGTTTCGCCGTTGGCGACGCTGTCGACGTCGGTGTCGTTGGCCAGGACGTTGCCGGTCGGATCGGCGCCGGCGATGCCGTTGGCGATGCCACCGGCCTCGACGGCAGTCGCAGCCTCGTTCACGCCGACCGGATTGTCGTTCGCCCCCCGGATGGTGACCACGATTTCTGCAGTGTCGCTTTCGCCCTGGTTGTCCGAAACCGTGTAGGTGAAGGTGTCGGTCAGCGTCTGGCCGCTGATGCGCAGCGCCTCGACCAGCGGGTTGGCGTTGTCGACGGCGTAGCTGAAGGTGCCGTCGGAGTTCACGGTCAGCGTGCCATAGGCGCCGGCGAGTCCGCTGCCGACCATGCCGGCCGTGCCGCTTCCCGACGCGGGGCCGGTGCGGATCGCGGTGACGCTTAACGGGTCGCCGTCGGGATCGAAGTCGTTGGCGGTCACGTCGCCGGTCGGGTCGGTTCCCGGCGTCGCGTTGGCGATGCCGCCCGCCTCGACGGCGATCGGGAAGACATCGCTGGCGACCGGCGGATCGTTGACCCCGAGCACAGTAATGATGATCTGCGCCTGGTCGGTCAGGCCCGCCGTGTCGGTCAGCGTGTAGGTGAAGGTGTCGGTCAGCGCGGCGCCGGCGGGGAGTTGCCATACGGCCGCGTTGCGGCTGTCGACGTCGTAGCTGAAGGAGCCGTCTGCGTTGAGCGTCAGCGACCCGTAGGCGCCGGCGAGCGGGCTGCCGATGGCTCCTGCTGAACCGCTGCCGGATTCGACACCGGTGCGGACCGCGGTGACGCTGAGCTGCGTGTTCGGGTTGTCGGTGCGGTCGACGTCGGAATCGATGCCATTTCCGGGCGAAGGGACGCCAATCGGGCGGCTGGCGGTCGTGATCACGTTGCCGACCGGGTTGATCTCGAGCCCCTGCTCGGTGCCGCCGACGACCGTGCCGCCGACGACCGTGCCGCCGACGATGGACTGCGCCTGGCCGGTGGCGATATCGTCGCTGGCCACCGGGTTGTCGTTGGCGCCGTTGATCGTGATGACCAGTTCGGCAATGTCGGTGAGGCCTTCCGCGTCGCTGACCAGATAGCTGAAAGTCTCCAGCAGCGTATCGCCTGCGGCGAGCCGTTCGACGTCCGCGTTGGCATTGTCGACGACGTAGCGGTAGCTGCCGTCGGCGCCGATGGTCAGCGTACCGTAGAGGCCGGCGACGACAGTGCCGTTGCCCGAGTCGGTTCCCGGGGCAACGCCGTCCATGGTGCCACCGCCGATCACGGTTTCGGGGCCGGAACGGATGCCGGTCACCGCGCGGGTTTCGCCGAAAGCGTCGACGTCGGTGTCGTTGGGGAGCACGTTGCCGGTGGCGTCGCTGCCCGGCGTGCCGTTGCTCACGCCGCCCGCCTCGACGGCAATGCCAGTGTCGTCGGAGCCGACCGGCGCGTCGTTGGCGCCCTTGATGGTTACAGTGATCGTCGCGCCCGAGGCGGCGCCGTCACGATCGGCGAGCGTGTAGGTGAAGGTTTCGCTGAGGGTGTTCGCCGTGGTGCGCAGCGCTTCCACCGCCGGGTCGGCATTGTCGATGTTGTAGCGAACGCGTCCATTCGGGAAGACGATCAGCCTGCCATAGTCACCATCAATAAATACGGGGCTGATGCTCGGCGCGGGATCCAGGTTGATCGTGGTACCCCCGAACGTGATGCTCGTCACCCGCAGACGGTCGTTGTTGGTGTTGATGTCGGGGTCGATGTCGTTGGCAAGGATGTCATCCTTGCCGGGGAGTCCGGGCACGTCGTTGAAGCGACCGCCCGCCTCGAAGGCATCCATGAAGTCGTCCACGCCCTGCGGCGGATCGTTGACCGGGATGATGACGATGTTGATGCTCTTCTGGTCGAGCAAGGCATCTCCCGGGTTTTCCCCGGGCATCAGGTTGCCGTTCGCGTCCCCGAGCTGGCCGCGGTCGTTGGCGACCACGGTCAGCGTGTCGTTGCCGTTGAAGTCGCGGTCCGGCATGTAGGTGAGTGTTGCCAGCGCCGCGTTGAGCTGGACGAGTGTGCCCTGGAGCGTGACGTTCTTGCTGTTCAGGGCGCCGCCGCTGACGCTGCCGCCGTTGAGATTCGTGAAATTAAGGATGCCATGGGCTGCGCTGACGGTTACCTGGATGATCCCGTTGCCGGCATCGATGTCGTCGATCGATATCCCGGTGACCGCGACCGGCGGGCCCGGCGGGGCGCCCGAGACCGGCTGGTTGTCCTCGTAAATGCTCAGCGTTCCTGGAACAGTCACCACCGGTGCGTCGTTCTCGCGCACGTAGCCGAAGTCGGCATTCCCGGTCGCAGCTTCGCCGAAGCCGGCGATCGTGACCTCGCCCAGCGGGGCGCCCGAAGTGTCTACGCGGACGGCGGCATCGTCGACGTCGCCAGCGAAGTCGTGGGCGAGCACCGGGTTCGGGGCGGTGATCCGGTACTGCTGCTGCCCTGCCGGCATGACACCGAAGCGGTAGCTGCCGTCGGCGGCGGTCACCGTGGTGAACAGCCGGTCGTCGCCGCTGTCGAGGACGCCGTCGGCACCCGCCCAGCGCAGCGTCACCGTGATGCCCGCCATCCCCGGGCCGTCCGGGGTCGCGCTCGAAGTCGGGCTGGCCGTATCGTCCCACAGGGTTCCGGTCACGATGCCGAGACCGGCGTCTTCGCGCACGATGTAATTGTTGGGCGGATTGGGTGCGCCGGGCGGGCCGTCGCTGCCCACACGCTCGCCAGTCGGGGTGCCGTCCGGCCCGACCAATGTGCCTGCAAAGCCGGGGAAAGTCTCGGGCAGGCTGGTCCATGACAGCGTGGCGTCGGTGCTGGTGTGGATAACGTCATTGGCGACGTTGACGGTGTAAACCACCCGGATTTTCGCGTTGACCGCAAGCGTAGCGAATTCGGCCGTGATGCCGCCCGCGCCGGCGGATACCGCGACCCCCACGGGCAGATTGCCGGGCAGGTATTCGGTGCCGTCGATCACCACCTTCTGCAGTGCATAGTTGCTGCCACCGGTCATGCCGTCGATGAGGCGGGCATCGTACGCCTTGGCGTCGCCGGTGTTGGAGAAGGACAGGGTCACCGTGGCCGTGCCGGTCGTCCCGGCCGGGTTCGGGTCGAAGTCGGTGACCTTCTTGTCGAGGTCGCGCAGGTTCGGTTCGACGATATTCTCGACGACGGGTTGCGTCTTGTCGATCTGCGTCGCGCCGTTGCCCGAGTAGAACCTGGCGGACGTGGAAAAGCTCTTAGTCGTGTCGACCGCCGTCGTGTTGTCGACGCGGGCGTTGAAGTCGATGTAGACGAATTCACTGTCGGGGTCGAAGTCGGTGTTGACCAAACCGCCGAGCGAGAAGTTGATCTGGCGCGGGTTGCCTGCATTGATCACGGCCAGCTCGATGACGGCGGTGGCCGTATTCGAGATGTCCGCAAGCAGATAGGTCTGTCTCAGGTCGGTGATCTGCCCTGCCTGGTTCGCATTGCCCGTGGTCAGCCCGGAATAGCCGATGCCCCTATCCGAGACAAAGGCAATGGTTGCGGTGCCGTCATTGACGAAGCCCAGGCCATCGGGCAGGAAGACGCGTACTGTCGCGCCGTTGGTAATACCCTCGGCCAGCGCGAATGCGGCGCGGTAGCGAATGATCTCGCCTACCGCGACGGTTTGCGGCGCGGTGGTGTCGGGCGCCGGCGCCGGGGTGTCGGGCAGCCCCCCGACATGGGTCATCGTTGCTCCGGAAACGACAAGCAGCTTGAGGCTTTTCTCGACTCGGTAGTCGTTCAGCACGCCGCTGTTGAGCAGGCCATCGGCCCCCGTACGTTCGTCGGGCTGCGCTGCGCTGCTGGGGCCGTCGAGGCTCGTCCAGCGCACCTCGGCGGTATTGGTGAAGTTGGCGACGTTGGCGGCGCTGGCGTTGACCACGCCGCTGACCAGGATCGTGATCGCGCCGCCTGTCGGGATGTCGATGTTGGCATTGGCATCGGTCGCCAGCGTACGCCCAGTCAGGGTGAACGTCGGCCCGCCGTTGGCGGTCGCGCCGCCGGCGTAAGTCACCGAGTCAATGGCCAGGCCGTCGAGTTCAGTGGGTAGGTTGTCGAGGAAGGCGAGGTCGAAGGCGTTGAAGTCGCTGGCGAGGCCACCGTTCTTGATGGTGATGGTATAGGTTACCGTGTCGCCGGCATCGACTTGGCCGGGTGGACGCGAGCCGTTGGTGGTGGCCTCCTGGGTGATGGTCAGGGTCGGTTCGACGATGCTTGCAGTGGGCGCATTGCCGGTCAATGCGAGCGCACGGTCGAGCGGGGTCGAGCCGTTGGGCGTGTCGCCGTCCGGGTCGGTGAACTTGGCCTCCGCGCTGTTGGTGAGGACGCGCCCGGCCTGGTTGACGAGGACGTTGCCGGCGACCAGACGGACGCGCACGACGAAGGCGTTGTTGGTGGTGTCGTTGTCGGCACTGGCGCTCGCGACGGCCAGCGCCAGCGTGAGATCGACGCCGTCGCCGCCCGGGGCGGTCAGCGTTCCCGCACTGACGCTGCCGGCAAAGTCGGCAGCGAGCGCACCGCTCTGTACGACGGTGGTGAGGAGTTGGTAGCCGGTGTTGCCGTTGAACGCGGTATCCACCCGGAAGCCCGCCGGAACGAGATCGGTGACGCGCAAGCTCTGCGTACTGCCCTCGGGCAGGGTGACGACGATGTCGAACAGCATCGCCTCGCCAACGACGAGGCTGCTGCCCCGGGTGTGCGGGGCGCTCGAATCGTCGTCGGTCAGCGTGCCGCCGGCGTAGCCCTTGGCGACGACCGGCGAGGCAACCTGCTGGTCGGCGGTGTCGGTTCGGTCTACCGGGGTGAAATCGGGGCCGCCGTTGGTGCTGGCGTAGTTGGTGAGCGCCGCACCGGTCTGCAGCGTGCGCGCTGCTGCGACGCCGGCGGCGGCGACGACGTCGTAGGTGATGACGACGATGTTGGCCCCGCTCAGGTCGTTGGGCGTGCCGGGGCGGCCCGGGAGCAGGCTTGGCTGGTTCGGGGTGCCCGGGTCGAGGAAAGTGATTTCGTTGCCTGATACCGAGTAATCTGTCCCGGCGACCAAAAGCGTCCCGTTGCCGCGGCGTACCTGCAGGTTGGCCAGCGCGAGGCTGCCGTTGACGAACGCGAAGTCCGCCGGCAGGGTGACCGTCGTCGTGACGTCGAAGGCGCCCAGCCCGCCGGTGTTTTCGAAGCCTGTCGCCATGCGTACGAGGTCGCCGCCATCGATGCCGGTTACCGCCCCATCAATGGCTGCCAGCTCGGTGATACTGCCGGAGAACGACGGGTCAGCAGTGCCGGCCGCCGCCCAGGACCCGGTGGTTCCCGTGACCGTGCCGATGCCGCCCGCAGCGACGGCGACGACGCCGTGCCGGATCGCCAGGGCGGGTTCGGCGATCGACTTGATGACGGCGGCGCCCTGCGAGACGAGTTGCTGCTGAACCGGGATCGTAGTCAACTGCGTGGATTGCCCGAGCAGGGTCAGCGAACGCTGGTCGGCGAAGGGAAGGTTGCCGACCGTCAGCGTGAACTGGACTTCGATGCGGCTGCCGACGAGCGCCGAGGTAGCGTAGTCGCCGAAGTCGAAAACGATTGCGTTGCCGGGGCCGGTGCTCACCAAATCGACGGCGGATGGATCGGTGTTGGTGTTGCCGGTGCTGTAGTTCCATTGCCCGGCCCCCCCGCCCTGGCTCCAGCTGATCCCAGTCAGGTCGAACAGTGGCAGCGGGAGGTAGGCGCGCAGGGCGAAGTCTTCGTAGTCGCCGGTGGTGAGGTCGTATGACAGACGGAAGGTGACCTCGTCGCCGGGACGCAGCTCCCCGTCCGCCGGTGGCGTGCCACCATTGACCGAGATGATGGCGACGGCGACCTGACTGGTGGGCACTGTCAGCGACGCCGACGAGGTATCTATTTCGCTCCCGCCTGTGAGTATGACCGGGTTGAGCAGAATGGTTCCGCTCGCTGTCGCGTTGTTGCCGATGGCGTCGCCCTCGTTGATCTCGCTCTGGGGGTGAACGGTCGTGTAGGCCTGCGCCACCGTCGTGCGATAGGTGACGACGGCACGGGTAGCACCCTCCTGCAGACCGTCGAAGGCGAGGTCGCCGATCAGCGCACCGCCGAAGATCGCATTCGTGTTGGCGATCGACTGGGCGAGGTCGAAGGACAGGGTGGTGCGCCCGTCGGGTGTCGGGGCCGTACTCACCACCAGTGGGAAGACGAAGGTCTGCCCGCGATAAAAAACCGTCATTTGAGGCGAGCCGCCGACCAGGGTCTGGCCGTCGCCGGCGACATCGACGATTGTCAGATTGCCGCCGCCGCGAAGGCCCTGCCCGTAGGCGAAGTAGTCGGAAATCGACAGTTCGAGGGTGTATTGCAGTTCGTCACCTGGAGAAAGCCCGGCACTGCCCTGGTTGACCGCGATGGCGGCCGTCTTGCGGAGCGCTAGCGAGCGGGCGATGAAGGCCGCATCGCTGCCGTTGGCGGTAATCGCTAAGGGCCGGACGTCGTCTGGCGGAGGCAGGCCGGTCTGTTTCTGGTCGCGCGGATCCAGTGGTAGCCAAAGCCCCAGGGCCGTAGGCTTGGCGACTGTGATCGTGACGGCATCGCCGGAGTCGGGGTCGAGTACCGGCGGCGTCGAATTCGTAGGGCCGTCAGCAAAGTCTGCGACGAAGAACGACACGGTGCTCGTCACCGGCGCGCTTAGGCTGTTGTAGCGGAGGAAATACTGCTTGAGATAAGGTGCCGTCGCCAGCACATCCAAGATCTGCGCCGGATCCGATATGTAACTGCCATCCGTTAGGACGATGGCCTCGATGGTGCCGCCGGCTCCCGGGGTGATGCCCGTTACCCGGACGCTGTCGGGCAGCTGCTGTTCAATCAGCGTCCCGGTAATCGTCTGTCCTGGCGCCGGCGTCGCCGTGACCGTGAGGGTGCGGCCATAGTTTGGCCCGGTGGCGGTCTCGCCCTCCGGTACATTGACCGTCTGCGTCAGGGTCAGCACCGTCGGCGTTACCACGAAGTCGCGGGGTGTCGCTTCGAACAGGGATGGATCGAGCGTGGGGTTGTCCGCGGAATCATTGCCAAACTGGAAACCTCCGCGTGCCTTGACGGTGAGCTGCGGGCTACCGTCGGTGTCAGCCAGGTCGCTCAGCTTGCAGGTAACGACGACCCCGATATCCGGCTGTCCCTGCAGGACGCTGGCGAAAGGCAGTTGCAGAACGACCAGCTGGTCGCCCGCTTGTGCGCCGTAGGTCGCGGCAGTGACCACAACCGGTGCGCCGCTGGTGTCCTTGGCCAGCGGGTGCGTGGCGTTGCCGGCAGCGTCGAAGGTGATGACGTAAGAGGTCACCGACTGCCCGAGAAAGGTGGCCGAAATGAAGGTGACGCCGTCGTCGCCGTCCTTGCCGGTGGCCGGGAGGATCAGGTCGATGAAGGGCGCGTAGCCGGCCTGGGTAGATACATTGGTGAAGGTGGCGGTGAAGCTGAAGGTGCTGCCGAGCAGGGCATCGGTGGCTGCGCCAGAGAGCGCGACCGTCGGGCTGGCATCGGCCAGCAGGCCGTCGTAGCTGACTGCAGCAAGCCCGGATTCGATGGCGCCGGTTGCGACTTCGAGCGTCCAGTCGCCGCCGGCGCTGGTCGAGCCGGTGTCGTTGGTGCTGGTGGCAACATCGGCGCCGGTGGCAGCGGCGAGCGAGGTGATCAGCGCGCGACCGGACTCGCCGGCGCCGACGCCGCAGCCGTAAAGGAGAATGTCGGCATTGGCCGTCAGTTGCGGCGCCCAGGCGCGCAGGGTGTCGCTGAGCGTGGCGACGTTGTCGGCCGAGACGGTCCGGCTGCCGAGCGTGAACTGGCCGGCCGCGCCGTGCGAGAGAATCTGGATGGCGTCGACACTTCCCGCTTGCTCGAGAGCCTGCGAAATGACTGCCAGCCCGTCTTCAGACTGCCCGACCAGGACGACGCGGGCGTTCTTGTCCTTGCCGATTTCCGCCGCAAGTTGCTCGGCATTGTTTACCCGGCTGTCGACGACAACCAGGGTGTGGGCAAAAGGTGCTGCGGGGGAGTTGGCGCCTGACGCATCATCGACCGGCGCTTGCTGCTGCTCCACCGCGACTGCCGCCGCACCATCGAACAAAACTCGCGGTTCAAGTGCCAGCAGACGCGAACGAGGACGAAAGGCGGCAATCTTTCTTGTCTGCTGATCCAAGGTGTCCTCTCGAGATGACAAACCGAAATATTGATGAGGCAACATTATCTCAGTTTAATAACTGTGCTCGAAACATCATGATTCACTCGACTGCCCCGCAACCAAGCTATGCAGGAATTTTCAAAAACTCTCCAACACGGTTATCAGCGGCAAATCCAGCGCAGCGAGAATAACCATTGGCAGGACGGCGGCACCAAGCAATTCATTCTTGAATGTCTTTAGATATTCGAAGCGCATGCTGGTCGAAAAAGTCGCCGCTGCCGGGACAGCATCCGTTTAGTGATTGACAGGCCGCCATTCGTAGACTCCACCATCAGCCATGAGCGACAGATACAGCCTGCCATCCTTGAGCAGATAGGAGCGCACGAAGGGCAGATCGCGCAGCACCTTCTGGCCGTCAGACCCTCGCGAGCATATCATCTTGGTCGTCGCCAAAGGTCCGAATTCGAGCGTGCCCGAGGACGATTGAGCCGATGGAACGGCCTTCCAGATGGCGTTGCCGCGATTGCAGTCGATCCGGAATTTTGCTCGCCCATCGGTAGAAAAGCTGAGCGTGAAGGTTGCCGGGTTGGCGATGTGGATCGTTCCCTGCGCATCGTCCATCGAATGAATGGCAACGAGCTCCCATGCACTGCCCGCCAAAGAAGCCGATTCCGAAGCCTGCTGCTTCTGACACTGCATCTCAGGCGCACCGAAGCCCCAGACGACCGTCGCTTCGCCCTGATGCTCCCAGAGCGATTCGTTGCGTCCCTGGTAGCGCGCGCCGCTGGCGGCGGGTTGCTGAAACATCAGCGAGACACTGTCGCCGCGCTCGGCAATCAGGCTGGGAGGATCTGTCTGAAAGAAGTTGACGATGACCTGATTGCGCGAATCACCCTCGCAAATGAACGTTGCGCTGGCGCTGACCGGCACGAGCCGGTAGCGCGCCTGCAGTTCGGCAATGCGCAAGCGATAGGCCTGGGCGACGCATTGTTGTTGGTTCGCTGCCTTCCAGCACGCGTTACGCCCCTTGATCCAGCCGCGCTGCTCGGCCTTGAGCGTGGGTGGGCGCTCGTTCCTGGCCTTGCGCAGCGCCGCTGCGTAGACGACGGACAGTGTCCGATCCAGCGCGCCCAGTTCGCTGTCGGCGCAGATTTGTTTTTCGATCTCGCCGCTGGCTCTTCTGCAATCGAAAGCTGGCGTCTGCGCGAGCGCAAACCCTGTGGCGAGGAACCCCGAAACAGCGAATAGCAAGTGCGATAGCCCATTTTTCTTCACGCGCAGGCTCCCCATTTATGCCTTACTCGGCAACGATGCGTCCGGAGGTTCCGGCGTCGGAACTGCGCCAGACATCCTCACCCGTCAAGCGACGGTCGCCCTGAATGGTGTAAGTGATTGCGCCTTGGTGAAACACCAGTGCGCCGTCACTGCGCTTGGCTTTGACAGGTTTGCCGTTGACCCAGACCCGCTCCTTGGCATCGATGCGGATGGTGGCGACCGTGCCGCCGGTAGGGCCGACGGCTACCCATTGACCGGCATAGGGCGTCTGGCTCGAGGTTTTGGCTTTTTCGGCGGGAGCGCCAGTATCGAAACCTGCCTTGGCGTTCTCTTCCTTCGTCTTGGTGATGTCACAGCCCTGCGCCTCGCTGACTTGCGTGCAACCGGAGCGCTCGAGTTGCTGCCGGTATTTGGCGTTGATCGCGTAGGCAGAGGCAGGTAGCGAAAGGATTACGGCAACCGCGATGGCGAGTGTTTTCTTCATGAGATTCGACCTTTTCTGTGCGTAAAAACTGATTGTTCAAACCTTGCCGACGAGACTGGCCCCCAGCAAAGTCATCACGAGAAGCAGCCAGTCGTTAACGATATGCGCCCCGGTGGATACCCAAATGTTTTTGGTCAGAATCCACGGTAGCGTCAGCATCATGCGCGCGGAGCCGATGACGACGACGCACTGAATCAAGTTCCAGTCGTAGGTGGGGAGGTGGATGAGGCCAAAGATAACGGACGTTATTACCCAGGCGCAGATGATTGCGCCCTTTCTTCCCATGCCGAAGCCTTTCGAAAACCACTGCAACAGCGCCAGAAACGGCAGGAGCGTGATGACTTCCTCGCCCAGCAGTTGCGGGATGGTCTTGGCAAAAAATGCGATTTTCCCTGCTGTGTCGAGGCCACCCAACTCGGCCGCCGTTCCGTTCGGGGTGGTACCGAACAGCGCCATGACGATGGCGCCAACGATCATGCTGACGACAATGTTCAGCAGTGCAAACCCGAACATCAGTTTGACCTCGCGGCCGCCTACCTTGCCGAAGATGGTCTTCCAGTAACCGGGAGCAACGTAAGCCAGTGCGATCAGTGGCAGGCCGGGCATCAATATCGCCGGCAGGAATTTCCAGAACGCGCCATCTGGCCAGTCAATCGGCGAAGCCAGTAACAGGAAGCCGGCAACGACCATGGCCATGACGAAAAACCATTGTCCCTTCGAGACGGAAACTGGCACCCCGTTATAGAACGGGAAATCGCTCCCGGGATCTTCCAGCCGGGCAAACCGTTCTTCGTTTCGGATGGGGCTACTGATGAAGCTTGTCATGAGGATGCTTTCTTCGATTGGATGAGCATTGCGTCATTTCAGGATTGCCAGGCACTCTTCGGCGCTGATGCGCACGAGGTACTTCCGGAAACGGGCGGAGTCTTCGTAGGCGCCATTGCCCAGATAAACGGTGTTGGTCATGCCAAGGCGCGCCATGTCAGCGAGAGAAAACCCCCAGCCGATCTGCCCCGCGTAACCCGGGCGTTTTTCCAGGATGTCACCGACTGCGCACACGGCAAAGGCGTCGTTGAGACCCAGTGTCGCGTAGAAGTCGGCCTCGTCCTTCAGGGTCACCTTCGTCGTCTCTTCAAAATCCCGAAAGAAGGCAGTCCGTTGTTCGGGCGATGCGTCCTTGGGGACATATTGAGCCAATAGGTCTGCCAAGCTGATGCCCTTGCGTGCGGCGAGCAAATGGAACTGCCGCTCGTTGCCGTGCCAGCCGACGAAGGCACCGGCGCGGATTACCCGCGCCCGTCCGGCCGGGAAGATGTAGTCAGCGCAGGACGAGAAACAGATGATGTCCACCTCGACTACCAGCCCCATGTCCCTGACCCAGCGCCCGACGTGGCGGCCGGCGACGGTGTCGCCGCCACCGGAACTGATGACCAGACGGGTCAGCTGACCACGCCTGATGCCAGCCACCGCGGCATCGAACGCGACGGTGCTCGCTGTCGAGAAATTACCGGTGTAGTAAATCGTGTCGCCCTGAATCTGGACGGTCGCGGGTTCCGCCTTGGCACGCAGGATCTCCGGCGGATGGTTCTCCGGGGTGGCCGCGCCTGCACAGCACGCCGCGCCCATCATGCAGGCGGCGACGATCGCGACGGCGTACTGGCGTGCCCGATCTGCGATGGTGCCTGTCACCAGATCACCACGCGTTGCTTCGGATCGCGCCACATCGGATCCCCCGGCCGGGTGCCAAAAGCCTTGTGGAAGGCATCCATATGCAGCAACGGGGCAATTGCCCGTACCGATGTGATGGCATGGACATCGACCGAGACGAGGTAGCGCAGCCGCTCCGAACGCCCCTTGTAGGCCCACATCTGCGCCCAGGTGACGAAGCAGCGCTGGTCAGCGTTCAGTCCATCCACGTCCGGTATCGGATTTTTGGCCAGAGAGCGCTTCAAGGCAGCATGGGCGAGCGTGATGCCGCCCAGATCGGCGGTGTTTTCCGTCACGGTCATGGCGCCGTTGTGCATCAGGCCGGGCAGGATTTCGTAGTGGCTGTACTGATCGACCAGCACGTCGGTGCGCCGCTTGAACTCGGCGTTCGCCGGCGGCGTCCACCAGTCGCGCAGGTTGCCCTGCGGGTCGTACTGACGCCCCAGGCTGTCGAAACCATGGGTGATCTCATGGCCGATCACACCGCCGATGGCGCAGTAGTTGGCGGCAGGATCGGCACCCGGCTTGTAAAACGGCGGCTGCAGGATGGCCGCCGTGATGTCGATGGTGTTGGTGGTGAAGTTGTAGGCGGAGTTCACCGCAATCGGCGTGGTTTTGGTCGCCACGGCAAAACGGTTATCAAGCACAGGCTTGTCGACCTGCGCCATTTCGCGCTGAAACGCGAAACGGCTGGCGCGCTGCACGTTGCCGAAATGGTCGTCCGGGCGAATCTCGAGCGCGCTGAAGTCTAGCCACGCCTTGGGATAGCCGACCTGGACGTCGATCTTGCCCAGTTTCTCCAGCGCGGCGCTACGGGTCGCCTCATCCAGCCAGGGATTGTTGCGCAGACGGGTGGCGAATTCGTCCTTGATATGCCCGACCATCTCGGTGATGTCGCGTCGGGTGGAATCGGGAAAGTAGGTCTGCACATACAACTGCGACAGCGGGTGATACAACAGCGCGCCGATCTGCTGGGTGACAACGCGCTTCTGCTCGGGCGGGTTCTTGAGGCCTCTGCGCGCCGTCGTGAACGCTTCTTCCTGCAAACGCCACGGTTGCCCCAACTCCGAGGCGCGGCTGGCCAGCAAGAACCAGCGCAGCAACAGCTTGACCTCATCGACCGGACGCTCGGTCAGCATTTTTTGCAGCGCCTTCATGGCATTGATATCCACCACCTGTACCCGCGCGGGCACCGCGACGCCTGATTCGGCCAAATAGACCCGCAGGTCGAACGCCGGCACCAGCGCCTGCGCCTGATCCAGCGTCATGATGTTGTAGGTACTGGCCGGATCGCGCTGCTGCAGCGGCGTCATCATCCCAGCCGCCGCTTGCTTTTCCATGGCCACAATCTTGGCCGCCTGGGTTTTGGCGGCGTCGATGGGCTCGCCGATGCCGTGCAGCATGGCCACGATGTACATGCGATACAGGTTGCGTAGCTTCTGGTGCTCGGGTTGGGCGTACTCGTCCTGTTCGAGCAGTTGCGCGCCCGGCGCCAGCACCATGACGCCAGTACTGCTGTCCTTGGCATCGGGCATGGCCCCGACCATGATCAGCGGCGAGCCGCCCACCGCAACCTGTAGCCGGCCAGCGAGACGGCCATAGTCGGCGGGCGTGCCACCTGCCGCAGCGATGCGCCGCATATCGGCCTCCAGCGGCTTGAGGCCGAGGGCATCACGGCGCGCGTTGTCCATGGCCGCCTTGTAGAAGTCACCCACTTGCTGACGGGCGGAGCCCTTGGGCGCATCGGTCGTCGCAGCGGCCTCTTTGATCAGGGTCAGCAGCTGCTTGTCCAGATTGTGTCCCAGCAGCACAAAACCGCCGACGTCGGGATCGCTGGGCGCAATCTCGGTTTTCTTGAGCCAGTTGCCGGCGGCGTAGCGATAGAAGTCCTGGCGCGGATCGACGCGGGTATCCATGTTGGCCGGCGAATAGCCCAATGCCGGCACATCTTCCGGATAGGTGCCGGCAAACACCAGAGGACACAAGGTAAAGCCTGCAACGAGGGCTGCGGCTAGAAGGCGACGGGTCATGGGAATAGACAATCGAAAAATGGTGGAGAAGAAATCAGCGGCTTACCGTTGGCATCAAAGCGATTTTCGCCGTACGTCTCGACTCGACGTTTCAGCGGTTTGCCTTATCAGCCACCCCGATAGCTGTAATTGCCATCGTGAATATTGCCGCCGCGATCAAAGTTGCAGGTATAAGTCAGATTGTGTGCGCCGCCCGCTTCGAAGGAAACGCGCCCGTCGCCGCTCAATATCCGGCCATTGAGATTGGCCTGATCCAGATCCAGATCATCCACTGCGCCGTGATCCCTCACCAGGTGCTGACGTACGACACGTCGGCACTCGCTGCGCAGGTAGCGCATGTCGTCAAACGGATTGGATTTGCCAGTGTTATAGGTCGTGCGGCTGTCATCATGGCCCGGGTCATCGCTCTTGCTATTGGCAATGATGGCAGCGAGCGCTGCAACGCCCACAATACCCGCGCCGATCGCCAGCATTTTGCCGGTATTGTCTTTCTTCTTGTCCGAGTCATGCGACACATTCCAACTCACGACTTCCTTGTGCTCAATACGACAATCAAAATTTCGTTTGTTGCCATGCTTGTCATTCACCTTACCGCTCACATTGAATGAATTTTGTCCCGTCTCTTCCGAACGGACATCCTGCGGGCTGGAATATTCCGACCCATAAGGAGTGACCTTGCTCAAACAATCCAGACGGGCATTGAAATCGCCGTAGGCGAAAGCAGTGGGCGCGGCCAGCAACGAGACAACAGCAAAACCGACGTAAGTTTTTTTAAACACAGGCTAACCCCTCACATTCTAAAAACAACGATCAAAACCCCTGGTGTAGGCGTGGCGGACGGCGGATGAACATCCTTGAAGACCATTCGTAGGCCACAGTGAACCCAAAAAAAACAGTTATTCATCATCGTTGGCTTTACCATTTTGATAAACAGGTCGCAAAATGAATCACCTTCAAAGTTTTATTGAAAATAATGCGTCTCATTGATCTCGAACTATTTGTTTTAACCGCTGAGTCAGGAAGTGTGTCGTCAGCCGGTCGCCGAATCGGCATTTCTCCAGCAACTGCAAGCGCGTCACTTAAACGGCTGGAGGAGAGCGTCGGCGCCAGGCTGTTTCTAAGATCAACCCGTAGCCAACGACTTACCGTTGAGGGTGAGATATTCCTGGAGCATTGCCAGCAGGCCTTGCGGACACTCAACGATGGGCGTGAAGCGCTGAACGCCGGGCGGGCGGTGATCCAAGGCGTCCTGCAAATTTCCCTGCCCTCTGATCTTGGGCGGAATGTACTTCTGCCCCTAATCGACGAATTCCAGGCGAAGCATTCCTTGCTACACATACGACTACATTGCTCTGATCGTGTGGCTGATGTCTTCCGGCAGCCGGTGGATATCGCACTCCGCTACGGTGAGCTGCCGGACTCAGGCTTGATTGCCTTGCCGATTGCACCGACCAATCGCCGTATTCTCTGCGCAGCCCCCAGTTACCTCCTGCGTTATGGCACGCCTGCTCAGCCATCAGAACTGGTCGAACACAATTGCCTGACTTACCAGCTCTCAGACAAAGCTCATGACCGCTGGACTTTCATTCGTGATGGCCTCAGCACCTCGGTGCAGGTTTGTGGAAACCGAACCTCGGATGATGGAGAAATTGTGCGGCGCTGGGCAGTAGCCGGTTGCGGCATCGCCTATAAATCAGCGCTGGATGTCATCAGCGATGTTCGCGAGGGTAGACTGATCCGCCTTTGTCAGGAATGGCAAACCGAGGCCGCACCGTTGTACTTAATCTGTATCGACCGTCGCCAATTGAATCCCGTCGTTCAATTACTGAGGGCATTTCTTGTGGAAAAAATGGCAGCCTACCTCTTGGGTTGATGAGGTGCTTGAAATTCGCCCTCGCTTAGTCGGGCTGCATATTGCGTGCCTTGCTGAAACGACGGTCCAACGGCTGGACTGGCCGACGACTTGTCATTGAGCATCTGAGCAAACCGTCCGCTCCGCTCAGTTACCGGTCCTTGGCGAATTCAAACTCCGAAGGACCGCTGAGGGTCGTCTGCACTCAGTGGCAAAGGGCAGCTTCTGGGAAGCGAAATCTCAACGGCAGCTTTACGGCGATGAGTTTGGAACTGTGTACTTCGCGTGCC
>Ga0209202_1000440_pt1 | contig 34886 bp, 51 predicted proteins | sample AD_UKC032_MetaG_FD_184416 | JGI IMG/M metagenome (GOLD analysis project Ga0209202, IMG submission 184416) | Active sludge microbial communities of municipal wastewater-treating anaerobic digesters from USA - AD_UKC032_MetaG (SPAdes) (version 2) | ecosystem: Engineered > Bioreactor > Anaerobic >... | reverse complement strand
CAACGACCCCACGGTCGGCCAGCGCATTGATCAGTTTCTGCAAAACCAAGGGCGCGAACTGGATTTGCGCTCGCAAGAACTGGAATTACAGAAAATCAATGTTCGTCAAGAGCATGACTACGCCCGCCGCCCTTCCCAGGGCCACGTCGACAGACCCCTAGCCTGGGGATCGGCGTCGGGGAGTGAACCCTCTGTGATGGTGGATTTAGCCGGGCCGGTACGGTCCCGACGACGGACCCGGCCCTTTTTCAGGAGATTGAAATGAACCTGTATCTCGACTGGCTCTGGCTTTGGCTCTACCTCACCGCGCTCGACAGCGCGGCGGCGGGCAGTCCCATTCTTTACAGCAGCCGGATTGACGGCGCGCTGATGCCGTGGGGGGCGGAATGAGCAAGCCACGAAAACACCCTGTCGCCGAGGCCCACAAAAAGCGCCGGGCGCGTTTTCTCTACGCCCCGGCACCCAAAGAAGTCCGGCTGCTGTGGAAGCAGAAAATCCTGCGCAACATCACCGACGTTCACGCGATCTAGGAACCCCCATGACGAAGACCCCTTCTACACCGACCCACCCCAATCCCACCATCGTCAAAGCGGTGGTCAACTCACGCCACCAGCAAGCGCAATCCCAGGGCCGTGCTGAACGCGACGCGGTGCGCCGTCAGCAGGTCGCCCTGCGCGAAATGGAACGCTGGGACGTGGCGCGAGAAACCCGCCCGCACACCCCGAACTTGGCCCGCGATGTCCTGCGCGCCGATGACGCCGCCGCCACGATCCGCGATGAACCCACGATGGCCGAAGCGGTCACGGCGATTCGCGTCCCGGCCCCCCGGGACTACGCCGCCGACGATGATAGCTTCGTGGATCGAGAAACGATCCAGGCCGCGCGCTATCTCGCCGTCGCCTTGACGCTCCTGGCAGCCTTTTTCTCAGGACTGGCCTTGGGGTTCGCGCTGGCATGACGGACGTGCAATGTTCAGGCTGTCCCGGCCACTGTTATAGCCGGGCCTATCAAGCGGCTCTCAGTCACGCGGCGCAACAGATCATGTCGCTGACGGAGGCCATGGCCGGCCTCTCAATCCGCACTTTGGAGTTGGAAGCGCGCATCAAGGCGCAAGGCCAGCTCCTGACCCAACGGAGGTCCGCATGAGTAGGAACCACGGTTTTACCGAGCAAATCTGGCAAGCCTTGCGCGATCACGGGCCGCTGACCACCGATGCCTTGGCTTGGGAGATTGGCGAACCCCACGCAACCGTCACCGCCGCCTTGGGGTGGCTGGTGCGGCGGGGCCGGATCGAAAAAGTACCGCTGCCCGCCAAGGCGACCCGGCGCGCCAGAGATTGGGCACCGTGGCAAGCGCGCCCCGGATGTGCTGACCTCGATGCCGGTAGCAAAACCCTCCGCTACCTGAAAAAGCAGACAGCGCCCCCCGTAGAGCCGATAAAGCCGGACCCTCCGATCAAGGGCGTGACCCCGGAAGATATCGCCTGGATGGAGCACTACCGGCACCAGGCCCAACGCCGGTCGGGGTGTGCAGCATGATGCCTGCCACGGTCTGGACGGTCTTTTCGGCCCGCTGGATTGAGATCACGAAGGCCCCCAGCGACGCGCCCCTCTGGCTAAAAGAGGGCTATCTGACTCTGACCGCGCAGGGAAAGTTGACGGGCTATGCCATCGCCCCGCGTGGGTATGCCCTAATTGTGGATCGGCTATGGCGCTCTTAACCCTCCCGGAAGCGGCGGAACGGTTGCGCGTCGGCGTGCGGACGCTCAACCGACTCCATCAACAACGGGTGCTGCCGTATGTGCGGATTGGTGGGCAAGTGCGCTTCCCCGCCGAGGCGCTAGACCATTGGATTGCGGCCCGGATTGTCTATCCTGAAATCGGGGAACCGTGCGCGGAGACGCAAGCATGTACCGAAAAAAGGGTAGCCCCCACTGGTGGATCGCCTATCGCGACGCCAGCGGGCGCAAGATTGAGCGCAGTACTGAAACTGCCGACCGCGCCCAAGCCGCGCTAGTTGAGGCGAAAGCGCGAGCGGACATTTGGAACCAGAAACACCACCCGATGCCCGCCGGGCCGGTGGTGGCCGATCCGCTTTTTGATGACCTGCTGGCGGATTATCTGGAATCGGCCCGGTTACGTCGCGACATTTCACGGGACATTGTCGCGGGTCGCCACCTGGCGAAAGCCTTTGCCGGACGAGCGATTCGGGCCATTCAACCGGTGGACATTCGGCGGTACTTGGATGATCGTCGCCGGGAGGGCATCAGCGACTCAACGCTGAAAAGGGAGTTGAACGTTTTTTGTGCGGCGTGCAACTGGGCGAAGGATGAAAACGGGCAAGACATCCCGAACCCGGCGGCGCGCCGTAAACCCAGTGAACCGCCCGGACGGGTGCGCTGGCTGACGCCAGAAGACGCCGCTCGATTGCTGGCCGTCGCGAACGCCAATTCACGCGCACCGTGGCTGGCGGATTTTATCGAGCTGGCGCTCATGACCGGGATGCGGAAAGGGGAGCTACTGGGCTTGGAATGGAGTCGCGTCGATTTGAGACAACGGCTGATCTATTTCACCGACCAGAGCCAGCAGAAAAACCGGCAACTGGGCAGTATCCCGCTGAACGAGCGGGCGCGGCAGGCGCTTCTGGGCCGAGCGCGCTTTCGGGCTAGCCATTGCCCGGCCTCGCCCTGGGTGTTCGCGGATCAGGCCGGAGCGCGCTTGCTGTCGGTATCGCGGAGTTTTAACAGCGCTTGTCGGGACGCGGGAATTGTGGATTTCCACATTCATGATCTGCGGCATACCTGCGCGGCCTGGCTGGTGCAAGCGGGCGTTCCGTTGCTGGAGGTGTCCAGTCTGTTGCGGCATTACAGCATCGAGATGACCCAGCGCTATGCACACTTGTCGCCGGATCAGGCGCGGAATGCAGTGAACCGGCTGGAGGGGCTTGGCGACAATCTGGCGACAATGCCCGAAAAGGAAAGGGAAACGATGAAGATAAGTGCTTGATTAGATGGTCGGGGTGACAGGATTTGAACCTGCGACTTCTGCCTCCCGAAGGCCAGACATCATTCTAACTGATTGATTTTTCAACAACGGCGCGGTTCCCCTTCTGCATTTTGCGCCAATCAACGCCAAATTAACCCGACGCGCCTCATTGATCGATCAGCCCTTGCCCAGCGCTGGCGACAATCTGGCGACACACCCTTGGAGACCCCACATGACCGCACCCCACTGGGATAGCACCGGCCAACCCACCAACCTGCCCGCTGCTGCCACCGATGCGCTAAATTGGCTGCAACTGTTCCGGTCCTGGAATCGGCGTCTTTTCGATGAAAACGAGGCGCGCCTGGATCGGGCCATCGAGGCGCTGACCGTCCAGTTGTCCGCAACCCGTGTGGATAACTCTGTGGATAAGTCTTGACGCGCTTTCGGCAACGGGTCTATGCTGATTCCACTTCCGCAAAAAACGGAAGTCGGGATTGGAACCCCGGATGAAAGGCGCACCCGCGCCACAGAGGCGCTTTTTTTATGCCCTCTATGGTGGACTGTGCGAGGCACTCGCAAGAGTGGCCGGTACCTTTCCCGGTAGTTCCAACCTCGTACAGTCCGCCACCATCGTCTTGGAACTTGGTGTTGGCGGTCTCCAATCCCTGAAAGGAGCCGTACCATGTCTACTCAAGTTGTCCGTATCACCAATGATGTTGAAATCCCCTACCTGACCTATGCCGGTCAACCCGTCCTAACGTTTGCCCTGATTGACCGGGTTCATAACCGGGTTGAAGGAACCGCAAGCCGGAACTTCCGCGCCAACCGGAAGCGGTTTATCGAAGGGGAAGATTTCTATGATCTTGATTCTAATAGTCTCGACGAATTTCGTCGGAACCAACCCAGCATTATTGGCGAGTCTGCGCAACACGCAGTCATCATCACCGAGTCCGGCTATCTGATGCTGGTCAAGTCGTTCACCGACGATCTCAGTTGGCAAATCCAGCGGCAACTGGTGAAGCTGTACTTCCGGGTGAAGGCGCTGGCGGAACAACCCGCCGTGCAACCCGGCCTGACGGCTGACCAGTGGAAAGTGCTGCGCGATTTGATGCACGGCATTGAAAACTGTTGCAAGTGGCAGGGCAGCGCCGGGTTTGCCGTCAACGAGCGGATTCGCTTCACCTACGGTCTGCGCAGCAGCAGCGAGTTGCGCCCGGAACACTTTGAAGAAGTCCGCACGGAACTGGAGGGCCTGAGAACGCTGTCCGATCAGCACCACGACCGCATGATGACCCTCGACCGGGAATTCATCGAAACCGTGTTGCGCCCGCCGGTGTCGATCCGCAAGATTCGGGCGATGGCCCGGAAGCAGGCACAACAGCCGCCTCTCAGCTATTAGGAAGCCCGCGCCACGGACGGCGCTAGACCTCTATCGTGGTCCCGCTCAGTTCCGGGGCGGGACCCTGAATCACCCCGTCCCGGACATAGACCCAATCCCCCAGGGTCGCCTCTCCGCGCACATGGATTTGCGCGCCGCTGACCAACTCCACGACAGCGCCGTCTTCCTCGACGCTCAGCACTTCGCCGACATCGGTGAGTGGACCGGCGATCAGTTGCGTCAGGCGCTTATAGGGATTAAAGCTCATGGGTTTCCACCTTGATCGTTTGCCATGCGGTCGGGAACTGATAGTTCACGCTCACGGCGCGGCTCAGTCCCACATGGGTTTGTCCCTGCTCAGTGTATTCCAGTAGCAGCCCCGGACGAATCAGGCCCGTGGCCGCCAACACCGGCAGTTTTAGGCTCAAATGCACTTGCCGCCCGGTGTCGGCGATGACGCGCAATCCGCGTTGCCGGGTCATCACCGTATCGCAGGCCAGCGGATCAACGACGGTCGGCGCAAGGACATCCCCCGCCGTCCCGGTGCGCTTCACCTGATCACGCCGTCCGTTCGCGCCGCCGACCACCCAGACAGCGTTGTACGCGGGCTTGTCCTGCCATTCGATCTCCTCAACCGTGCACACATCTTCCGGCAACGCCAGATCGGGCGTGGCTTCCGCCCAGTCCCACGGCGCAACCGGATAGTAGGGCCGGATATGCAGGGTTTGCAGGGCATGATCGGCCTGCACGTACCCGCCGCCACTTTCCGCAAGACGTTGCGCCGCGCCCAGATACGTGCCGGTATAACTCCACAAGCCCGCAGGGACGCTCCAGTCCTCCAGTTGCCAGTCCACCGTCCAGCCGATACTGACGCCATTGACCATCAGCGCCTCATTCAGCAGTTGCTGTGCGGTGCGGGTTTCCGTATTCATCACGGTGATGATCGGGCTGTGCGGTTCCGCGAGCCAGGCGGCGCGGGCGCGCCCGCTGATTTTCAACGCGGCTTGTCCAAACTGCCGGGACCGGCTCAGCCGTTCCACGACCAGCCGCAGCGCCGTGCCGTTCAGGGTTGCAATGAGTTCCACGAACTCACCCAATGCCGGCGAGCGCACGCGGCTCATTTGGCTGGCCGGTACGGTCGCTGACCAACTCCAACCCCAGCTATCGGCGTCCAGACTGGCGGAAAAGTCCAATGCGTCTACCGGCTGGCTGGTATCGGCGCGCACCAGGGAGAAACTGTTGATCACAACGTAGACCTCCTGAACGGGAACGACGATATAGGGCGGGTCGGGGTCCAGGCCGACACAATACGGCTGGGCAATCCACGTCCAACTGAGTGCGACGCGGCAATGCAACGGGCGTGGCGTGTAGGGCGATTGCAGAATGACCGGCACATTCAGGCCGGGCACGATGTAGAACGGCCACCAGCGGCCTGGCAGGGGCTTGTCAGCGTGTGTCCAGCGCACCTGAAGCCGACGGGCGCTGATCAGGCTTTGCTGTTGACCGACGATCAGCCGAATCCCGGCCTGCTCGCCGTGCTGTTCCCGAATCGTGCGGGACGTGCGGGTTCTGATCGTGTCGGCGGCGAACAACCGCGCGCCCGGGCGAAGAGATAGCCCGTGGGCGTAGCGTTCCGCCAGGGGTCGCTGGACGCGCAGACTCTCGGCTTGCGCGAGCGTGGACCCCTGCCCCAGGGGCAAGCCATGAGCATGGGGCGTCTGGACGCCGCGTTGCGTTCGCAGTCCGTGCGTGTGCAAAACATCCCAGCCGACGCGAATCGGGTCAGCGGTCGTTGCGAACAGTTCTGCCGCCGTGCGCGTCGCCTGCATGGCCTGCTGAGTGACCGTGCGCCCCGTCGCCGTCGGCTGCCCCTGGGCGATGAAGCCCCGCAAGCGTGGCCCGTCGGTATCCGGCAACATCAAGTCCTGCACGCCCGTGCCGATCAACGCCAGCGGATAAACCGGATCGGGCAACGACGCCACGAGGGCTAGCGCATGAACATAATCCGCCGTCGCCGTAAGCGTCAGGAGATAAGCCGGATCAGGCAGCGTCGCTGCGAGTGTGCCGGCGATCACAACGGCGGCTTCCGCGCCCAGCACCACCGGGACACTCAGCGCCGGTGCGCTATAGCTGGCCGTCAGAATGACCGGAACGCTGAGCGGACGGGCCGTGTAGCTCATTTAGGGCGGGGCGACGGTGTACGGGCCGTGACAGATCGGCTGGCAGCCTGGGGCAAAATAGCTGATGTCATAGTCGCCCGGCGGCACGCTGGTTGACCAGTCGCCGGTCGTAGCGTTCGGCGTGGCGAGTGCGACCAGAATCCGCGTGCTGGCATCGCGAATGACCACCTGTTGCGCGCCGCCATTGCCTGAAACGATGCAGTTTCCAGCAATCGTCGTGACTTGCCCGGAAACCGGCAGGCAGTGCTGTATCAGCAATCGACTGGGCGGGGTGAAATGGGCGGTGTAGCGCGCCACGCCTTTCGTCACCCGCAGGTCTTGTAAGTACCCAGGGAAAAAATAGCCATAATTGACCGTACTCAATCCGCCGATATAAATGTTATTGGCGTTGACGGCGTTGGCGACATTCGCCGAGGCGTTGGCGGTCGTGAGCGCCGTGCCATTGACATAGATCGCCACCGTCCCGGACGCCCGTACAAACGCGATGTGATACCATGTGTTCAGGCTAAAACTAAAATTGGCTTCAGGGGTGACCGTCGTAGACCCCACGATGTTGACCCGCAAGCTGTCCCAAGACGAGGCTGTCCCTTGCAACCGAAACTCGAAAGAACTGGGCTTGCCTAAAATTTCCCCGCGATAAAGCCCGCTTTGAACTATCGTGTACCCGGTCAGCCGTATCCACGCTTCGACCGTGAAATTATCCGTGCCGAATTCAAACTCGGACGTATGGGACAAGGTCAAATAATCACCATTGCCGTCAAACAATCCGCTGCCCTGGCCCCACTTCGACTGGGCAGTGGAAATCTTGGTATTGTCCGCGACGGTTATTATGTTAGGCGTGGGCGCATAATCCACAATCGCCCGTTGGTTATTCACCCCTTCCAGCGGCAGTAGCAGGCTCACATGATCAAAATACGGATCAGCCATGATCTATCCCTGCAAAATTACGCTGGTCAACCGGCAATACGCGCCGTTGTAGAGCAGCGTCGTTTGCAATTTGATCTCGCCGCTACCGGCTTCATCGCTGACGCTCACATCGGCGAACCAGTCCCCTTCCCCATCGATGATCCGCGCCCAGGTCACAGTAGACCCGTCTTCCGCATCCGCGCCGGTGATTTGCCCCTCAATCGGCACCGTCAAATGCACCTGAAACAGGTCGGTATCGACATGGCCCGCCGTGGCGGCGACATTGACGCTCACCACGAGATCGCCGGTCGGCGTAGCGCCCGGAGCGGGGCGCGGCGCGGAGTAGAACTCAATATGCGCCACGACCGGGTCGGCGACCTCCAGCAACGTTAGGCTGGCGTTCAGGGCGGGAATGCGCCCGGCGGCGAGGCGGGCGTTGTCATGTTTGGTGCTGATATCCATCCGGCCTCCTATGGGCGATCAATGTTGCCCAGGGCGTAAATCTCACAGCCGTCCGCGCCGTCATCATCCGGTTCATCGGACTGGAGAATGGCGCGGGCGACCCAGAAATCAGCAATCGCGCCCACCGTGTTGATCCGAACCACGTTCCCGGCGCTCCAGCCGCCGCCGTTGGCTTTTTGGGGGATCGTCACATACGGTGTGCCATTCAACCCGTTTTCATCCCGTGTCCGGGGATTGATCGGAGCGATATCGGCGGGCGTCCCCGACACATAAGCCGGGTAGCTGCCCGTCCACACCAGTCCGCGTTTTTCCGAGATCAGCTCCACCGCCGTGGTTGAGGTCCAGCGCAATAACCAGCGGTCAGTGTCGCAGCCCTCATTGGTGACGGTGATCGGGAAATCGATGGTGTTCAGCGTCGCCGTCGCCGCGCTGCCCACGATCGAGTCTTTCCAGGTGCCGTCCCAACTGGCCTGATCCCAGACCGCCGACACCCGTGCCCGGCGGTCGCCATGAATCAGGCAGGCGGCGACGAGAGAGTCATCGGCGGGGAATTCATGGCTGAGCGGACGGGCCAGCGTCAGCGTCCCGTTGATCTGGGCATCCGTCACCAGGCGCAAGTCGCCGACGGTGTGTTTGATCGTCACGGGCGTATCCAGCCCGGCAAGGCTCACCCAGCTCACCACGCCCGCCGCCCGATCCAGGGTATAGCCCTCGGTGACCGGATCGCCCGCGTCATCCGTGATCTTGACGTAGGCGATGCGCGTCCGCCCACAACTCAAGCGGTAGGTATTGGTTTCAACGGCATAGCTGGGCGTCCCGGTGGTTTCCGCTGCGTGCAAAATCATCACCACATCGCCACTGCGATAGATCGGCACCCGGCCATCACTGGGCAGGCGCACCGCGTCAATGCCGAGAATGTTGGCATCCAGCGGGATGTAGCTGTAGGCGACCGCGTTATAACGGATCGTTCCCGGATCGACAGCCCGTGAAACCCAGGTCGCCCCGTCCAGATAGCCGAATTCCAGCCAGGCCGTCCCGAATTCGTAATTGATCGCGCCGCGCATCCATGAACCGGCAATGACCCCATCCTCATCAGCCACGCCGGTGATTTGCACCCCGTCGGTCGTCACCGCGACTACGGACAGCGCCTCCGGCTTGACCGGGCTGGCCGCCGTGCGGAAACAGGCGTCAATCGCCGTCCAGTCGCCGTGCCGGGTGAGCAGGCTATCGAGGGTCAAATCGACCAGGGCGTTATCCGTCCAGAAGGTGAGCGTCGCTTGGCCGGTGTCATAATTGAGCGTGCCGGCCACAGTGCCGCTGCCGGTCGCCGGGCTGGGGTTCGCATACAGCGTACCGTTGCGGTCGACATAGACCAGGCCCCCCAGGCGGAACCGGACGGATTGAGCGACGAGAGGCTCCTGAATCGTCGCGGTGAGGTCCACGAGCAGGGGCGCTGCCGAACTGGTGAAACTCTGGGTGCGTACCGTGGGCGTTCCATAACCGGCGTCCAGAATTTGATAACCAAAGGGCGTATAAGCAGCCACCTGATAGTCCGGTGCGGTGACTACCCAGGTGGAAGTGCCGTATTCCCAATACCAGAACGAGGCGTCCCGTTGCCGGACAATGACGATAGCCCCGGTGGCGTAGTTCACCGTACCCCAATACCCATCATAGACGGTGGTGTGGGAGGCATATAGCAAGCCATCGGCACCATCGACCAGATCAACAAAAAAGAGGCTGCCGACCGGAGTGTCTTCATAGAGCCATTGAATGGGTACCGCACTGAGCTTGACCGATCCCGGCGTCACCGCGCGCCCCAGGGTAAAGCTGGTACTGGCCGGGTTCAAGGTCAAGGTTCCGGCGACCAGGAGGGGGTCCTCCGGACTTGTTTCTTCCAGCGATTGATACGCCACGCTCAGTCCGGTGGCCCGATCCGGCAAGCGGGCGAAGGTCAAAGAGAGTACGCCGCCCCCATAGTCCACCGTCCCGCCGGCGTTCGTCCCGCTCAAGACGCCAGCGCTGTCAGTGAGAGTCCGCGTCGTCCCGCCGGCGTGCCAGGTCACGGTCACACTGCCCGGATTGATCGGGGTTTCCGTGAGCGCCACAGAACAGCGCACGATAGCCGATGCGTCATCGGTGTGAATCGTGGTATGCACCGGACTGGCCCAGGTGTAGATGATCTGGCTGCCCGCATCCGGTAAGGCCCCGAGGGTAATCGCTGCATCGCCAGTGACAAAACTCACCGTGCCCGAGCCGAAGGTCACATCGGAACCGCTGATTGCGCCCGCGCCATTATCTCGCAAGACATACCAATTGCCTTGCGCCCGGTAGGCAATATCCAGGACGCCCGGTGCCGGAATCGGCAACAGCGTCTCAATCCAGTTCAGCCGACGATTTTCCGGCGTCACGACCACGGCGCGGGTGTGGGCTTGTTGCGCAGCCGCCGTGGCGGGAGTGTAGGTGACATTGGCGCTGCCGCTGGCCGAAGGCGCGCTGCTGTTGAATCGACATTCGCCGGTGGCATAGTCCCACAGGCCGATGAGGACTCCAGATTGCATCGCGTTACCCAGGCCGTTATCGGTGATGACGACGCTACCTACTGTCACGCTGATACTGCCCGGTACTGCGCCGGTGTTCAACACGAAACGGCCATTGGGGGCGATCACGGCACCCGCCACCGTATAGCTGAGACTGCTGGCCCGGCTGGCGAGCAGGGGCGCTTTCTCGGCAGCCAAAACCTGACTGATCAGCGGAGTTTCCGTTTGGGCGCTGGGGACTAACTGGGCAAACAGCGACGCGGCGTTGACCGTGAGGTCGCCGATAGACGCAGCGTCCGCGAGCCGCTGGCTGCCGTAGTAACGGGTCGCATCGGCGACGGTCGTGTCCCGAATGCGGGTTTTTCCCGTGTAGTTGTAACTGTCATAGCGGCCAGCGCTGTGCCCGAGAAAGTCATAACGCAGCGCATCAGACAAGTCCATCCGCACCACCCAGCGCACGAATTCGCCATCGGCATCTTCCAGCGTGGTGGGTACGGCCTCCACTTTGATGATCCGCACGTATTGCTCTTTTTGCCCAGGCAGGCCCTCGTCTTGCACCAGACACAGGGTTTTGCCAATCGGTGGCAGGGCCGTGTTCACCCGCTGAATGACGCTGATCGCCCGCATTCCGGTAATATGATTTTCGTGCAACGCACCATGCCACATCGGCCCTTTGTAGAGATAGGCCTCGACGCGGGCGGCCGCCTCGACACGAGTGTCGAACGGGGCGTTCGTAGTGAACAGGGTATAGCCGAGCGCCGGATCGGTGGGCAGGGCGGTGATGACCGTTTTCGCCCCGCCGTACAGGTCGGTATTCAGCGCCCGCACCGCCAGGAACAGTTTGCGCAGGTTGAACCGGCCATAGGCGCGGTCCAGATCGCTGATATCCTCAAAGACGTTGTTCATCACCCCGTCGGGGATCACGAGGCCCGTTGCCGCGCCGCCGCCTTCCGGGACATCATCCATCACCTGGCTTTCGACAAAGACGATATTTTGTTCTTGGATGGGCATGTCAGGTCACTCGTTGCGCGGCTTCCATTGCCGATAAAAACGCACTGGGATCAGTGTCGGTATAAGCGGTCAGGGATTGTGCCCCACCGGACAGTTTGAGTTCATAAGTCTTGGCGACGGCGCTAGCCGAGGTCGCAGCCGAGCGGGAGGAACCCGATGAAGAGGCCGCCGTGTCCGCTTCGGCCTGAATATTCTTGAGTTTCAGGTCGTTCAGGGTTTTCAGCTTGCGTTCTTGTTCATCGAGCAACGCCAGCAATTCCCGATTGCCCGCCAATTCCGCGTCCTGCCGTTGCTTCTCGACTTCCGCGAGCTGCTGCTGATAGTCGAGCTGCTGCGTGAGGATCGCAGCTTTTTGATCCTCGCCCTGGGCTTCGAGGATATCGGCGTTCAGTTCCGCCAGCCGGTCCTTCGCGGACTGGGTTTCTTCCTGCATCTGACGAAGTTTGTTATTCGCCCCATCAATAGCGGCTTGCAGTCGGGAGAGGTCTTGCTGGTCAAGCAGATCAAAGCTTTTGATCGTGACCGTAGAATCGTAGGTGATCTGTTGTAGCGCCGCGCCGACCGCCTGGAACCCGGTTTCTCCAGTCTTCGCGACTTTTTCATACTGATCCGCCAATTTTTCAGCGGCTAACTGTTGTTCATAGAAAGCTAATTGGGCGTCAGCCGTCGCCTTGTTGATATGCCCAAACAGGCGAGCCACCGAATTCGTCGCTAGCAAAATATCATCGCTGGCGGCTTTGGACGCCGCACTCATGTCGGCAATCTTCTGGTTAATTTCCGCGTAAGCCTCTGGCACTTGGCGAAGTGTGTAAAGATAGGACTCGACCGTTGTACTAAACGCCAGGGCTTCTTTTTGGTTTTGCGACCATAGCATTTGCTTAAAGAGATTCTCGGTCGCAGCAGATAGCTCACGGGTGACTTGGCCTGAATAGGCAATCGCGTCATTTAGTAATTTGGTTAGGCTAATATTGTCTTTTTTGGATTGATTGCTCTTTTCCGTGGCGTCCGTATTCTTTTGCACAGCCTCGGTGTGCTGATTAACAGCGTCTGGCGCGCCAGATTGAATCGCTCTCACTTCCCGCAGCTTTTGCGCCAGCGTCTCTTGCGCAGCGGCATTCACCCCAGCGGCTTGCACTTCGGCCAGTTCCCGTTGCGCCGTCAACACCGCCAGTTCAATCTGTTTCTGCGTCTCCGCATTCTTGTCTTTGATGGCATTCAGTTGCGCCAGCTTCTGGATCGCTAGCGCCGCTTCAGCTTGCTGTTCCGCCCATTTGGCTTGAGCGACGCGAGCTGAACCATCGGCCTCCAAAATCGCCAAGTCGGCGGACAACCGCTGAACTTCGGCAGTGTCTCCCTTAGCTGCGGCCAAGGCGATTTCCGCCCGCACCCCGTCGCTTTGGGCGCGGATCAGCCCGTCCAGTTCATCGGTGTATTGCTGGGCGAACGTGACGCTTTTTTCGAGGGATTGCACCGTGTCTTTCTGCGCTGCCGCACCGGCTTTCGCCGCGTCGGCCTGCGCCTGAGTCGCTTTAGCTAGAACGGCATTCGCCTCGGCGGCATCCAGCAGCTTCTCACCGTATTGCTGGGCGCTGATGCGTCCGGCTTCCATGTCCACGGCTGCCATGGCCGTCGCCGCATTCGCCCGATCCGCGATTTTTTGATAATCGCTCAGGGCATAGACCACTTCCTTGAGTTGCGCCGTGGGCAAGGCGGCCTTAAGTTTTTCCTGTGAGTCCGCCGCCGCATCGCTCTTTGTCGTGAGCCGGTCATACGCTGCGCCCAGTTCTGTTGCGTCTTGTTGGACACTGGCGATCAATCCCGCCGCCGTTTCCTGCATCTCCAACGCTTTCTGACGCAACTCGGCGGCGCGCTGGGCACTGCCCAGTCCAATCCGGCTGGCGGCGTCTTCGATATTAGACAGCGTCACGACGATACTGGCGACGATCTCCACCATCCCGGCACCGATGGTTTTAAAGCCCGCCGTGACCCCATTCCAGGCGATGATGACGACATCCGCCGCCGCCTTGCCGCCAGACGCCAGCGTCTCAAAATGCCCTTTCGCACTGCTGGCGAAATCCGCTAACCCGGCCAGCGCCCCGGCAAAGTCAAAGCTCTTGACGAAATCGCCAATGGCTTTCCCGGCCGCTTCGCCAAAATCTTTGATCGTCGCCTGAACTTGCTTGAATTTGTCGCTGCTGAGTCCCTCCTGAAACGCCTTCGCCAGGGCGGACACTTGCGCAGTAATCGGTTCCAATAACGGATCCAGCAGCGCCGTTTTCAGGTTCTCCCAGGCGCTGGTGAGTGCGGCAAGCGCGCCCTTAAGGTTGCCGCTCATGCCGTCAGCGGCCGCCTGTGCAGCTCCATCCACATCCATCATGGACGTTTTCATCTCGTCCATGACGCCCTTGCCTTGCAGCAGGAACGTGCGCAGGCCCGGCCCGGCCGTTTCGCCGAAGGCCAGAATCGCGCTGTTCGCGCCCTCGCCGCGCTGCTCCAATTCGCTCATCACCGTGCCAAAATCCCGGCTGGTGATCCCCAAGGCGGTCAATTCCTTGCTGGCGGCGCTGGCCGGGTTGAGCAGTTGCGTCAGAATGGCGGACAGCGCCGTCCCGGCGCGTTCCCCTTCAATGCCGCCTTTTGCTAACACGGTCAACGCCGCCGCCGTGTCTTCAAACGACAGTCCCGACGCCCGCGCAATACCCCCCGCCGTGGACAGGGCCACCGCCACGGCGCTGGCGCTGGTGGTGGATTCATTGGCCGCTTTGGTCAGGACGTTCGCCATGCGCCCAGCCTGATCGAAGCCCAGGCCCACCGCCGTCAGGGAATTAACCAGCTTGGAGCTGGCATCGTCCATGCTCAGCCCTTCCGCCTTGGCGAGCGCCAAGACTGGCGGCAACGCTTGCATCACCTCTTCGGTTTTCAAGCCCGCCGCCGCGAGCGACTCCATGCCTTGCGCAGCTTCCGTGCCGGTAATCCCAAAGGCGGCGGCCATGTCCAAGGCCGTCTTTTTGAGCGTCTGCATGGCATCGCTGGTATAGCCGCCCTTGGCCTGCACCCGATCCAGTTGCGCCTCAAATTCAATCGCCCCGGACAGTCCCCCGCCAAAGAGATTGGTGAACTTCTCCCGAATCAGGTTGGCGGTTGCGCTGGTGGTTTTATCCAGAAAGCTGAAAATCTTGCCGAACGCCGCCGAGGCTTCATCCTTGGCAGTGATGAGCAGGTGCAGTACAAGGTTACTGGGCGCGGCCATGCGAAATCCTTAAAGGCAACAGCAAAAACCCCGGTGAACCGGGGTCAGAGAGCATTACATCCCGGCCCATAAGACCAGTCCAGTACACAGAGCCAGCATGAAGAGCCAAGCCACCAATCGCACACTCATGGGGTGACAGGCGGAGTGTACGTCACTCGCACTCCTGCGAGGTTCTTAAAGTTATTCCGGGCTTGCGCGAGCGGACGTGCATTCGCACCGTCGCCCCGGACAGGTCAATCGGATCACCAGCGCTATCCGTCAGCCGAAGGACGCGCCGGAACGTAGCGCCTTGATAGATCGTCAGTGCCAACTTTCCGGGCGTCATGGCTTTTCCTGATTACTCAGTCGGTTCCACAACGACATCGGGTACGATGTCATCAATGGCCTGCACGTTACCGCGCAGCGCATTCAGTGCATCCACGGCATCCTCCGGCAAATCCACATCCGTCAGCGCGGTTTCCAGCGCCTCGATCTTGCCCAGGATTTCCACCTGCACTTTCACCAGTTGTTCAGACAGCGCAGTGACCGCCGTCGAGATTTCAGAGACTTTCATCATTAACTCCTTGGGTTGGGTGAAAAAAACATTGACGTGATGGATCATCATGATCAGAAGGACTCCATAGTTAAATCGTGATCAGCTTGAGGGACCGGATCAAATGCCAGCGGTCGCCGGTCGGGTTTGCTGGGAAAAAACTCCGGTAGACTGGCAATGGCTCCACGGTCAGCGGATCCGCCGCCGCTATGACGGTAAAGGTCCGGGCATCATGCAAGGTCAACGTCCATTGCGCGCCAGCAACATTCAACGCGGTCTGGAGGGTTTTCAGGTTCGTCAGGCTGATACCGCCGGTGTGGGCGGTGCCATCGGATTTCCCGACCAGGGTGATCGGTCGCCCGTCCAGCTTGGTACTGACCTGCACCAGCAACTTGCCGGTCAGGCCGTACTCGGTACTTAGCGCCACCGGCGACCAGGTGAATTCCTCCTCCCAGACGAGAGTCGCCGGGAGGGTGATCGCACCGAGCGTGATCGCCATGGCTTACGCCGCGAGGTCCAGATACTCGTACTGCCAGGGCGAGGTTTCCGTGCTGGGCGTGAGCAGGTCACCGGCAAAGGTGCCTTTGACATACCCGCCGGCGACCGGATCGAACGCCGAGGCTGCCGCAAGGCTGGCTTTGTGAACCACGATCCGGCAACGCTTCTGGCTGACCTTCTCGGTGGCCGTGCCGACCAGCTTGAGGTAAGCCGATTTCACCTTGCCGCCCTTGTAAATTTCGCCGGTACGCGCCGCCTTGTGATAGCTGACCTTGGTCACGGTCGCCCCGGTGCTATCCAGCGCCTTGAACAGGCCATTCACCGTATCCACGGCGTAATGATCACTGGTCACGGTCGCATCCGCCGCCGTCTTGGCGACGATTTCCGTACCGGTCCCGTGCGCCGCCAGGTACTTGTTGGCGAGCGGGACCCACAGCCCGACCGCCGCCGTGATCGGATCATCCGTCACCGCCGCCGTGGTTTGCGCCAGTTCCGTAATGTCCGCGCCCAGCAACAACGCCATGAGGGCGGGCGACATGTAATCCGCCTCCAGGCTGATCTTGGCCGCTTCGGTGGGTTTGTTCACCGAGGCCAGCGCCTCGCCGATACTGCCTTCCATGTTGGAGGGGAGGACATCCGCCTCCTGTACCGGGTTGGTGATTTCCGCCTTGGTGAAATTGGCGGGATCATAGAACTGGGTCGGCGCGGTATCGCCGCTCCAGAAGCCGTACTTGAAAGCGCAGTTGAGATAGGTTGCGCGAGACGCCACAGGAATAGCCATTAGAAACGCTCCAGGTAATCGATTTCAAAAGTGATTTGTAAAACAGCTATCCGGCTGGCACCGGTATCGCTGATGTCGGGGGCGAAAAACCGCGCGCTAGTTTCACGCAAAGCGATAGCATGGGGGAGCAGGGATGCTCCGAGAGCCGGTTTCAGGGCGGCGCGAATTGCAGACAGGGCGGCGTCCAGATCATCGTCATAGGCGGCGCTGGCCGTGGTTTTGTATTCGAGACTGAGTTGTCGGGTGTACAGAGGCGCGGCGTAGCCCTGATCTGGAGAAGGCTGATCACCGGTACTCCACAACACGATGACCGGCAGCGTGGCGCTGGTGGTTTCCAGGGCGGCGCGTCCGGTGCGCACGGGAGCGATGGGCGTTAACCGGACAACGAGTTCGGCCCGAGCCAGGGCGCTGTCGCTCATGACCCGCTCCGCACGGCGAATTTGCGTAAATAACCGTTATCGCTTAGTAGTTGCACAGCGGTCCAGATTACGTCGTCAGGATAAGGATCATCTTCCGTGACCACGCCGGGCACGGTGAACGTATCCCCGACCACCGCGCCGGACTGGGAAGGAATCTGCACCGTAGTGAGCGACTCGGCATAACCGCCAAACTCGCCCATGAGATCGGTTTCTTTCCGAAAGATGATCTGGACGGCGAAGTCATCACCCGCGTGGGTATGGACGGCAGCATCGCCCACTACTCGCAACAGGGCGGGTACGCCCTGTTGCGTCATAATCGCGTCCAAACGGCTCATGGTCAGCCGATGATGATCGCCAGGTGTTCTGGCTTGATGACGCTCACGCCCCAACAAACGGAAACGTGATAGACGTTCATACGGAAACCGGGATAGACGGCCAGCTCGAAACTCAAGCCGCTGTTCGGGTCGGTCAGCGTCATCCGGTCGCTGGCTAGGTCGCCGTCGGTGGGAATCGCGGGCAGGCGGGTAGCGAGCAGGAGCGCATTCCGGGAAAACGCACAGTTGCGGGTCGAGGCCGCAAACGTGGTAATCGCCCGTTCCGCCGCGCCTTGCGCCATGCGAATGCCAGGGGCGGCAATCGTAATCGTTTCGCCGGTCCCTGGATTAGCGCCCGCTTGCGTCGTCGAGACCACCACATATTTGTTGGCGTCGTTGGCCAGGGTGATGATGTCCCCGGCAATGACTGCGCCGGTTCCTGTGGTGGTTTTCAAGGTCAGGGTCGTTTGCCCGACCGTCAGCGCCCCGGACGCCGTGGAAGCGCCGGACAGTGTTCCAGCAGCCGGGGTGATGACCTGGGCGGACTCGCGAATATCGAAGCCGTACAGGTTGCCGAGCGTCCCGTTGCGCAACAGGCCGGACTCGCCGGACGTGTTGACCTGGTACAGGGCGGAGGTGTTGCGCAGCGCCGCGCCGGCGGTGGTGTTGATGACCGTGGTACGGTCGGAAAGGGGCGCACCGTTGTCGTCCAGAATCTTTTTTGCGCCGGACCAGTCGGCCAGCACCGGCGCGGTGCCCGCCGTGGTTCCGAAGGCGCGGCTGGCCCCGGCGGAGGCTGCCGTCGCCAGATCGGCTTCCATCTCGTTGACGGCGGCGCGCATGGCTTGAGCAATCTGGGACTGGCGCAACGTCAGATAGCCGGGACCCGTATCCATCGCTTTCTGCTCTTCGCCGCTCCAACTGAACGGAAAGAAGCGCTGCTTGCTGATGGTCAGCGTCTTGTTCGTAAACGTCTGATCCGCAGCGCTGGGCAGGGACATGGCCGGGGTGATGTTGCCGCCCGCCGCATTGCCGGGCGACGCCGGAATCCGCAGGGTCTGGTTGATCGCCACCCGGGCGGCGCTGGAATCGCGGGCGACGGCGGGGATAAAACCGACCAGTTCGCGGCTGACAACATCCAAAGCCGCATAGATGTCGGGGATCAGGTTCGTGAGGGTATTGGCCATAGGGTCGAGTCCTTAATTGTCGAATGCGGTTAATCGATCAGCCGGACGCCAGACGCCAAGGCGTCACGGCGCTGGGTCGGGGTCAGAGCGTCAAACTGGGCGCGGGTCAGGGCGCGGGCCGTGGACACGGGCGGCGTGGTCTGGATCGGCGCGGCTTCGTCGCGAGCGACCAGGGCATTCCAGGTGATCAGCTTAGCGTCGTCGGCACTGGAGCCGGCGGCAATCAACCCCTCGGCCAGGGCAGGTTGATGCGCCAAGGCACAGATTTGGCGGACGGCTTTGGCCTGGGCGATGCGCGCCTCCACGTCCGCTGGGGTCTGGGGCGTTTTGAGCAACAGCGGAATCAAGCCGGGTTCGTTGGCTTGGAGGCACAGTTCGGACACGGCCACGGGGGCGCAAGCGTCGGGAACGTGGGGCGTCTCCGCCGTCTCTTCCAAAACGCCCGGCGCGGCCACCGGGGGGGCTTCATCCAACAACACAGGGACAAATTCAGTCTTCATGGATTTTCCTTGACGGGGTGCTTTAGAGAATTTCGTCAGCAGGCGGGACAACAAGGCGTCCGGCGTTTCCACGCGGTCAGCCAGGTGTTCCGTCAGGGCTTGCGCGCCGATATACGTGCGGGCTTCGGTGGCGCGGGCGAGGTCTGTAGAGAGGGCCGGGCGATACTGCGCCACGGTACTCAGGAACAGCTCGTAGTAATGATTCACGTCGGCCTGAAGGTCAGCGGCCACGTCCGGCGGGAGCGGCTGGTAGGGATTGCCATCGAGCTTGTGCGCACCGGCGTAGATCGTGGTGACCGCCAATCCGGCTTTTTCCAGGGCGCGGCTGGTGTCGATATGGGCCAGGGCGACGCCGATACTGCCGACCTGGGCGGTGGGACTCAGGCTAATGGAGTGGGCGGCGCTGGCGATCAGGTAGGCGGCGCTGGCGGCGAGGTCCGCAGCGATGGCATAGATCGGCTTCTGGGCGCGGGCTTGATAAAGGTGTTCAGCGAATTGGAACGCGCCCGCCACTTCGCCGCCGGGCGAGTCGATATTCAAGATCAAGGCGGCGACGCCGGGATCGTTGAGCGCGGCGTCCAGGCGGGCGGCGAGGTCATCATAGCCTTGCAGGTAGGTGGAATCGGCCCGCATTTGGCTGCGATGCACCAGCGCGCCGTGGATATCGAGGAGGCCGATATTCTGGACGCGGCGATAGCCGCCGGGGAGGCGCTGGGCGTTGTCCGGGGCCAGGTAGGCGCTGGGGGCCAGTTCCACGCCGAAACGGGGTCCCAGGCCGGCGACGATGGCGCTGAGTTTGCCGGGATGCAGCAACAGCGGCGTGTTGAACAGCCGGGCAGCCAGGTGCGGATAGGGCAGCATCAGACGGGATACTCCAAAGGGGGATTGGTGGGCGCGGTCGCCGTCACGCCGTAGCGCAGGCCGAGGCGTTCCTCGCGGGCGTGGTCTTCGGCCTGTTGCCGGTCAATTTCTTCGATGTCCCAGTTGGCTTCCGCCACCACGGCGCGGCGCGAGGTCAGGCCGTTTTGAATCTTGAGGACGGCGGTCTGGGCCTCTTGGAGCGGATTGACATAGCTCCAGGCGTGGGCGCGCCATTCGCAGCGTTGCCAGGTGCGGCGCTGGTGTTCGTAGTCGGGCAGGATCAGGGCGCGGCTGAAATAGGCGGCGTCCAGCCAGGCGTTATAGATCGGTTGCAGGACTTGATGGATCAGCCGTTCCTGGGCGATTTCCAAATCCCGGTAAAAGGTATTGAGAATGACGCGCATGATCCGGTCATTCGTCCCGGAATAGTCACCGGTCATCAGTTCAAACGGGACGCCCATGCCAGCCGCCATGGCGCGCAGGTGGGTGCGCAAGAAGTCAATCGCGCCCGCGTTGCCGGTGTCGCCGCCGAACAGCTCAATCCGTTCGTTCATCCCCAGTTGCAGCAGATACCCGTCTTCGATGTCAACGAAGGTTTTGCGCTCCTGCTCGACGAGGATCTGTTCGCGCAAGCTGGCGGCGAGGGCGACCGTGGCCGGGTCGTTGGCCTGGTATTCGGCGCTGGCTTCGACCGAGGCCAACTGGGTTTGCAGGGCTTGGAGCGCCGGGTTGGCCGGGGTGTTGGAGAGCGGGTTGTCTTCCGGGTTGTCTTTCCAGATCGCGCCGGAAAAGCGGGCTTTGTTTTTCTTGCGGGTCAACTCGGCGGATTCGTAGTGATCCAGATTGCGGGCGCGGTAGAGGATGCTGATCGGGGTCGGCGCGCCGCGCAGTTGACCGGGGCGCAGGGGCTGATAGTGATGCAAGACGGCTTCAGCGGGCACGCGGGTCAGGGTGGCGCGGTCGGGATGCAGGAAGCGGTCGCCGGGGTGTTCGGGGTGAAACCAGTAGGCGACGCGCCGGCCTACGGGGTTGAGTTCGATGCCTTGGCGGATGGTATTCGCGCCGTTCGGGGCGTTGTGGTGCAGGGGCAATAGCGCGGCTTCCAGGGCTTGCACTTGGAGCGGGACACTCAGACCATCTTCCGGGCGACGCGGGCGCAAACGGACAAAGACCTCGCCGGATTCCAGCGCGGCGCGAGTCAGCAGGCTTTGCCAGCCGTTAAAGTGGTGCGCGCCATCCGCGTCGGCTTCGCCCGTCCAGTGGTCCCACAGGTCTTGCACGCGGGCGCGCTGGGCGGGGTCTTCGATCAGGGGATGCAGTTGGATGCCGCAGCCGATGGTATGGCTGACCAGCAGGCGCAGGGCGTGGGCAATCCACGGGTTGTTGCGCACGGCGTCTTGGGCGCGGGCGCGGGCCAGGTGCGCATCATCGAGGGCGGCGTTGGGGCCGTAGGCGATCTGTTCCCAGTCGGCGACGCGAGGCGTAGTGCTGGTGGCTTCGTAGGCGCGGGCGATGAAGGGGGGCCGGGCCGGGGCGGACGTGGGGTGCGGGGTCAGGGCGGCTTTGACGCGGGTGAAAAAGCTCATAGCCCTTTGCCTCCGCTCAGGTAGATGCCTTTGCGGCGGAAGGCCCCGGCAGCCAGCGCGGCAATCGCGGTTTGCAGGTCGCTGATGTAGCGGCGCAGGTCCGCGACTTGCGCGGCAGTGAAGGTGACGCGGGTGTCGCCGGTGCCAACGCTGACCGTTTGCGTCCCGGTGTTCAGGGCGTGATAGGCGGTCTGGGCTTCGCTGAGCCAGGTCGCCAGAGTTTCGAGAGGAATGCCGTCAAAGGTCGCCATGCCCCCTGTTTACCAAAGCATAAAGCTAGAAATTAGGCGAAATTTCTAAGAAATTTTCTTAGAGTTTTTCGCGGGTATTTAGGGAAATCAAGGGGTTATTCGTGGATATTGGGCAAAGTGCGGGGAATCAACAAAAAAATAATTTTGCGACGCGGTCGGGGCGAGGCGTCAGACATGGCGATGCTTCCGCAGTTGCAGGGCGCGGCGGGTGACTTTCTGTCGCTCCGAGGCGCGGATGTAGACCGTCTCGCCGCCGTAAGTTTGCCGGGCGCGGGCCAGGGTCTGCTCCACCACTTGCGGCGTCAACGGTTGGCCGGTCAGCGCGGTTTGAATCCAGGTCAGCAGATCAGGGGCGCTCATAGGGAAATCCTCCGGGTGACGGTTTGACGGCGAACAGGGGACGGTAAAGGGAGCGAATACGCGACCTTAGGCGAGGGGGCAGGAGGGACGGGAGGGCGTTCGGCGACGGGGGCGGCGTCCGGCGACGGAGCGGCGCTGAACAGGTCACCGGGGCCAATCCCCTGACTGTCCTCCCAGCGCTTCCATTGCCCTTCGCGCCAGGTGTGAATCCGCAGGGCGGGTTGATAGGCGGCGGCGGTGGCATAGGTATAAACATCAAGAGCTTCATTCCTCGGGCGAATCTTCACCCAGCGGCGCTTGGTGGAATCCCAGACCTCGGCGGTCAACATGCCGTAGAAGCTGTCATCAAGCCCAGACGGAAAATGCACCATCCGATCTTGCGGGAGCAGCTTGCGGTCGCCGGCCAGACGGGCAAAGAGTTGATGCTTGGCGGTGTCATGGCCGACGATCCACAGTTCCGCGCCGGACTTGATGACGCTGCCGCGCCAGGTGAAATCCACCTTGGAGGGCCGGCCAATGATCGGCTTGCCGCTGGTGGACGCGCCCTTGACCGCAATCACTTTGCCGCGCCGTTGCCGGACGTAGTTAAGGACATCGTCGGTCAGATAGCCGCAGTCAATCGCGGCGCTGGTAATGCGGTAGGAATGGCCTTGTGCGTCCGGGAAGGTCTGGCCCAGGGCGTCATCGAGCAGCGCCCAATCCGCCGGGCGAGTCGGGTCAGCGGGCAGCTCCACGTAATCAATCACCCAGGTGACGCCGCCCCGGCCATGGCCGACCACAATCAGGGCAAAGCGGTCTTTCTGCACGTCAATTCCGGCGGTCAATAACAAACACCCAGCGGGAATGGTGCGCGGGGCTTGGGGTTCGGCGCGTTGCTTGAGTTCATCCCAGTCGAGTTTTTCATCCGGGTCGGCGAAACATTCGCCCAGGCGGGTGTTGATGAAGGTTTTTTGTTGCGCCGGGTCGCGTTTCTTGTTCTCCCATTCCTTCGCCAGTTCCGCCCAGGTCAGGCCCAACCCAATCGGCGCGTACAGGCCGTTCAGGTGAAAGCCCGGCGTGGGGGATTCCGGGCGCTCGGCCACCCAGCGCCCGGACGCCAGCAGCGCGGTTTTGTGGTGTTCCGGGATGGTGGTCCCACAGGCCGGGCAAGCATAAGCGGCTTTTTCGGGTTCCCCTTCCGGCCAGGTCAGGTGGTCCCATTGCAGCGGGTTGAACGCCGCGCAGTGCGGGCAGGGGACGTGGTAGCGGCGTTGATCGGAGGCCAGCCATTCGCGGTGAATTCGGCTCAGGCTTTCGATGGTGGGCGTACTGCACAGAAAGACTTTGCGCCGGGGGAAGGTGGTGGTGCGGGCTTCCGCCAGGCTAATGGGGTCGCCTTCGCCGTCCAGATCGTGCGGGTAAGCGTCCACTTCATCGAGGGCCAGATAGCGAATCGGCAGGGAGCGCAACGACGCGGCGCTGTTCGCGCCGGACATGATGAGGATGCCGCCGGGGTATTCTTTGAGCAGCGTGGTATTGCCGCTGTCACGGGACCGGGCCGGGGGGATGAGTTCACGCAGTTGTGGACAGTCATCAATCATGCTGGCGATGCGTTGTTTCGAGAACCGTTCCGCCACGTCAATGGTCGGCTGAACAATCATCATCGGGGCGCGCTGGGTGCAGATGAACCAGCCAGACCAGTTCAGGATGCACTCCGTACCCGCCACCTGGGCGCTTTTCATCAACACCACGCGCCGGGCCGGATGCTGGGCGCTCAGGCAGTCCATGATTTCACCGACGTAGGGCACGCGGGAGGTTCGCCACGGGCCGGGTTCGCCACTGCCCTTGGTGGGAAGGCGGCGGTATTGATCGGCCCACTCGGTCACGGTCAGACGCGGCGGCGGGGCCAGGCCGAGCGTGAAGGCGGCAGCGAGGGCGGATGCGCCGTTCATGCGACCTCTTCAAACTCCATTCTGCCCTGCCGTTGCGCGTTTTCGATCCGGGCGCAGGCAATGGCGAAGTAGTCGGGGTCGATTTCAATGCCGATGAATTTGCGCCCGCTGGTGACGCAAGCGACGCCGGTACTGCCGCTGCCCATGAAGGGATCGGCGATAGTTTCCGGGTTTCCTACTTTGTCAATACACCACTTCATTACGCCTATCGGCTTTTGCGTCGGGTGCACGTTCGGCCAATCGCATCCCCTTGGGGCAAATCCGCTTTCATTGCCACGGGCGTAACTAATAACCCGCGAGGCTTTGCGCTGATTCGTCCATGCCATTTCGCAATCCGCCAAACTAAATCCGCGCTGCACTTTATCCCAAATCAACCAGCCCATCGAAGGCGGTAGCCAGTCGGTAAAGTAATTACCACCCCAAATCACAACGATTTTTGCTGCCTTCACGCAGAGGTCGATGCTTTCTTTTGGCGGCCTGGTTCGATCCCATTCGACTTTCTCCCGGTTATCGCTCCATCCGTGCGATGCTGAAAACCCGCCAGCCCTGCCGTAATCAATTCCATACGGCGGATCAGTAATCACCGCGTCAATCCCGGTCAACGTCGGTAATATCTCCAGGCAATCGCCACAGTAGAGCGTGGCGTTACCGATGATGATGGGACTACTCATAACGGGCAGCCTCTTGAAGCTTCGCCGGGAGCTGCTCGGCGGTTTGCGCCATGTCCATCATCGCTTGATCGAGTTCCGTCAGCAGCAGGGTGTGGACGGTGTGTTCGTCGGTTTCCGCAGCCAGCCGGGGCGCAAGTTTGTCGGGGATGCGTTCAAGCGCCGACCGCAGTTGCGCCGCAAGCGTGGTGTAGGCGAGGTGTACCTGCTGCAATTCCACCAGCTCACCCGCCCGCTGGCGTTCCTTCATTTCAGCGAGGTTGGCTTCGTGATGTTCTCGTTTTGCGCGGCTGAGTTGCAGATCGTAGACCGTCTGGGCGATGGCGCAGTCCGTCACCAAGGGCGGGGCGGTCAATAAAACTCCGTCAGTCGGCGCGGGCTTGGGGTTGCGCGTGTTTTTCAGCCATTGGATGTCAGCGACCTCTGGGTCGATCTTCCTGTTAATCAGGGAGATGCGCCCGGTCTTCACGGCGTCGGTGACGGCGGCGCGGCTGCATTTCCGGTGTCGGGCGTAGTCGGCTTGGCTGATCAGGGGCATGGTTAACAAGTTAACGGCTTTGTTATGGGAGATGTTAAGTGTCTGAAAAGGCTATGCCTAGAGGAATTCCGCGCGCGCGATTACCCGTGCGGCCTCTAAGCGCCAGGGGCCCCAGCGTTTCACCTTGCCGTTTCCATCGCACGGCGAATCGCTTTCGCCGCTTCATCCGGCAGCAAGCGCCGCGCCTCCGCTTCCGCCGTCTCCTCCCAGTTCAACATCGCCCGATACTGCGCAATAGACGTGAACAGGTATAGCGGCATAAGCGCCCGGCCCTTGGAACGAGTGCGCACTCGATACACACCAGGCGCGAGATGACTGCGAGTGCCCGGTCGAATCACGAACGTGCGCCGCGAACTCCCCAGTACCCCGCTGATCCCGGCGCTGAGTTCCGCGATGATCTTGTTGACCTCGGCTTTCTTTGGGTTGCCGTAACTATCACGAGGCATTTCATTCGCAGGGATCGCTCGCCAACCGGACGGCAACCACCCTTTACCCGCCAAGAAGCGCTCTAACGCCTGATGGCCGCGTACCCCGCCGACTTCATGCGTTCGCAGGATTGCCGCTCGTTTTGGATCAATCAACACAGTGGCCGTAAGCGTTTGCTTGGTTGCTTTAATCACACGGGTTGCGCCCTTGATCAACGGGGTCGGGCGATCAAATGCGGTCTCCAAGCGCGCTTTACTCGCCTTCTGCACCGCAAACGCCGTGTTATTCAACGTCAGTACCAAGGCATACGGTATTTGTGTTTCCGCCAGATTCCGCAACTGGTGTTGCACTCCGTCCAGGCCGCGCAGATCAACGCTGATCATCCGCCCATCCCCTTCAATGCCAGCGGGATAAGCGCCAGGGCCGACGCGCCGATGACCCCCCACAGCGCCCAAATCAGTCGTTCCGCCCCACGGACGCGCGCGATCAGCCCCTCGGAGTGTTGCAGATGCTGGTTCAGCGCGACGCCGATTTGCGCCAGGGTTTCATGGGCTTGGTTGACCAGGGTCCACTGGTATTCTTCCATTTCCGCATGCACCGCCAGCTTGTTGCCAATGGTGCTAAGCGTGTGTGCGGTAGCTTCGATATGCTGCGCCATGTCCTTATGCGTCTCTTCCAGCCGCCGCAAGTCTTTATTAAGGCTGTCAAAAATCGTTTCGATACGCATCATTCGACTACTGATATTACGAATCCGCTCTTGATTGGAATCGTAGGATTCCAGAATCTTTCGATCCAGTTGCCGACGCGGCAAGTCCGCCGAGATAGGCTCCTTGAAGGCCGATTCGTTCACATGAGGTTTGGTATCATCAACCGACATTAGTAAGTCCTTTGGCACGAAAGGCCGATGGAATTATCCCCCCCAACCGTGGCGATCAGGGGCGGGTTGAGTGCGATGTCCGGGCGGCACGTCCAGCCGCCCCGCGCACTTTCTCGTAACTGCGCAGGCCAGCCAGGCCCAGCATACCGAACAGCAGTTCCATGAGAACATCGCTCGTCACTGGATGAGGCGCGATCACATGGGGCCAGAACACCGTCAACCACAACAACAGCGGATAGACGACGTACTGATAGCCCAGGGCCACGGCGCACAGCCAGCCAATCGCTGGCCTCCAGCCGCTGACAAACACGCTGGCATTCCCGGCCTCAACGGCGTTGACCGCCGCTTGTCCCTTCGCCGTTTCCAGTTCCGCATTCAGTTGCGCCAAGGCGACGGTCAGCTTGGCTTTTTCCGCCTCGCTGGCGTCCGGCCAAATCCGGTTGATCACGTTCCCGGCCAAATCCGCGACCGCGCCTAATCCCGTCAAGTCCATCACAGCCCTCCCGCCTTGCGCACTTTCTCGACATACCCCTGATTGGCCCACGCCCCGTTTTTATCGCGCCGGGCTGATCCGGCGTTATACGCAGCGACGGCGCTTTCCAGATCGCCGCTATAGCGCTTGACCTGTTTCGTCAGATACCGGCACCCCCATTCTAACCCGGTTGCCGGATCGCATAATTCCACTAGATAGACGCCCTTGAATCCCAGTTCGCGGGCCGTCTGTCCCATGATCTGCATCAGGCCGAACGAAAAGGCCCGTAACCGTTCCTCTGTAGCCCGTGAACAGGGCAAGAAAACCGCATGGCCTTGCTCTGCAACAAATCCGTCAAAAAAGGCCGGTTCGTAGCGTATCGCCCACGGGTGGCCCGCTGATTCCACCTGGACTATGGCCTGAATTAAGGCCACAGGTAGGTCATAGCGCGCCGCAGCGTTTTCGATCAGACGGATCAGTTCACTTTCCATCGTCCACCTCTGTATCCCGTAAAGCAGCTTCATGGATGAAATGTCCCCGCCATTGCTCGGCGCTGCGCATCCAATAATCCACATCCCGCTCCAATCCCGCCAACGCCTCGCTGGCTTCGATCAGTAAGGGACGGGTCAAGCTATCCGCCATGACCGGCACATGCAGCGCCATGGCCATCTCCGAACGCAACCGGGCGACGACTTCATCCGTCCCGCCGTACCCGGTGAGGTGGGCGGCATGAAGTACCGCCGTGGCTAAATGCACCGCATCATCAGGCGTGAACTGCATCAGCGGGTAGCCCATGAGTTCCACCAGGTCACCCAGCGGGCGAATGCAGCAATCGGTTTGCGCGTTGTGGCCCGACGCGCACGGGATATAGACGGGATGGTCTTCACTCATTCGGTAATCTCCACTATTGACTCTTGCCGATAACTCCGCGCCAGCAACTGCCACGCCCGATAGGCCGCTCCGCAATGGGTACAGACCAGCTTATGGCCCGGCTGGGCGTCATCGGGAATACGCACCCACGCTTTGCAAGCCGTGCAGGGTGCGATCCGGGGATTGACGGGCGTCATTCGCGGGACTCCAAGGCAATGAGGTGTTCGAGGTAATGCTGCGCCTTGCGCAGATCCGGCAACCCGCCCTTGCCGTCCGTGCGGGCGTTGAATCGCGCTAGGTATTTGATGACGTTGCCCAGCAGAAAGCCGGTGAACTGTTCCGGCGACAGCCAGGCGCGCAGCGCATCCCAAGGCTGAATCCCCAGGTTGAGATAGTGATCGCCACCGACTTGGCGGTCGCGAGCTTCTTGCGTGTTCAGGGACATGGAGAATCTCCAGAGATGGGACGAGATAGGACGGCAGATAGGACGCCTTTTTTTCCAGTGTTTTCATACTCCTGTCCTATCGTCCCAGACGTCCTATAGGAAATCATCAGGGGCGAGCGCGCGCGAGCGCGGGCAGGCGCGCCCCTGCGCACATATACGCGCGAGGGCGCAGAGATAGGACGGGATAGGACGCGCTTGATTTCTAAAAAGAAATCGGCGTCCCATCTAGCAAAAAGATAGGACGGGATAGGACGGGATAGGACGGAGTGGATCATGCGGGCGCGCGCTCATAGCCGTATTCACGCTTGCCATCACCCAGGCGCTTTCTACGCCAACCCAAGCGCGTTAAAACCCGGCCTAGTCGCACTTGATCACCGCGACTAATCGGCGGAATATGCCGGGCGTTATTACCATAAATCGCTTTTTCATAGACCTCGTTAATGCCAAAATGGACGGGCGCGCCTGGCAAAGCGAACCGCTCTTTATTCTCCACCCAGTCACTCACTAATTCCTCCCAAGCATCATAATCATACCGGGCGTTCTGTTCCCGTTCCGCGTCCGGGATATCCCACCACGATTCGCCCGCTTGAAACCGCTGCAACGCCTCGGCCCATAACGCCTCGCGATGATCCCGCACGTAGTCCAGATTGATTTCCGTGCAGGTAATCGGTAAAAACCGGCGCATCCCGGTTTCATCGAAGCCCCATTCCCGGCGATTCGTACTCCCGACAAACACCACTTGGCGGGGATAGGTCATGGCGTGACTGCCATAGGACGCGCGATAGGTGTCCTGTACTTGGGTTAAAACCTGCTTGATCTTGTTGGTGTCGGCCCGGTCAAATTGGCTGAGTTCCCCAAATTCAGCACACCAACACCCGCGCAACGACTGGAAAAAATCCAGCGAGCCAGGCGCGTAACTGATTTCGATATGCCACTGGGCGCTAAACAAGGCGAGGATCAACTGGGATTTCCCGACGCCCTGTTTGCCCTCCAAGGTCAGCATCGTATCCACCTTGCAGCCCGGCTGCATGACGCGGGCCACGGCGCTGATAAAGAACGCCCGCCCGACCGCTTCCGTGTACGGATTGAGCGCCGCGCCACAGGCGTCGACAAAAAAGTGCGCCAAGCGCTCTATACCATCCCAAGGCGGCAAGGACGCCAGCCAACTGCGCACCTGGTGGAAAGGGGCCAGTTGCGCGGTCGCCGCCACGACCTGGGCGACCGTGTGCGGGCGAGGACAAATCTCGTAGTGCTTTTCCAGCCAGATACTGGTCCAGATATCGTCAGCGTCCGTCCATTCGCCCGCCTTGCCCCCGGCATACGGCGGCGGGCGGCGTTTGACCGTGCGGTAACTCATTTCATCCCAAGCCAGCAGCCCGGCCCAGTCAGCATGGTGCTGCAAAATCAGTTCGATGTTGCCGGGCGTACTGTCTGGACGCCCCTTGCCATTGCGCCGCAGGGTGGACTCCCAGTCGTCCGAACCCTCCCCGCCAAACCCCCCGGGGGGGGTGTCGGGTGGGGGGGGCGGGGAGGGCGGGGGCGGGGAGGGCGGGGCGTAACCGGCGGCTTTCGCGCTGGCAAACAGCGTCCCCAGGGTGACGCCCGATCCGGTGCGGGTGAAGCTGGCCCAGCGCCTTTGATGGTCGTCCGGGTCGAATTTTCCGCTCTTCCCGGCCCACTGCGTCCACAGATCAAACCCTTGATCATCATCGCCTGCCGCATGAAGCGCCATGCCCACCAGAATCCAGACATCGTAGGGTTCCGGGTCGAGATAGCGCAGCGCGGCGCGAATGCGCTGAATCTCCCTTGGGGACAGCTTGCCTCCCCCCGGCGTCACGGGGGCGAGGGCGGGGCGGGGGTGATCGATGATGCGCGCCAACAGCCACTCAGGCAGGGGTGCGAGGGCGATGTCTTTGGGGTGACAGGACAATTCCCATTCATACGTTCGCCCGCTGACGTGGGTCGAAGGCGCAACGATGATGTAGCCCCCGTCGCCGCGCACGTCCAGACCGGGGCCGAGGTTTTCTACGCTGTTGCGGATTTTGACGCCGGGGCCGGGATGCGCGAACAGGAAATGCTGCCCGCCGCCGCCGGTCAACGCCGCCACCGTATCCGGCAACGGCCCGAATTGCCGGGTCAGGTCAAATAAGCTGTCTTCCCCACCTTTCAGGGTGTCCACATCCAGCACCGCCAGGCCGCTAATCAGGCCGGTCGGGACGCCGATATTGGCGGTTGGGGCCTCCGTCCACCAGCGAGTAATCGTGTCAGGATCAAGGCTGGCGTCTTTAAGGCCCTGGGGAACCAGGCGGCCCATGGGATGCTTGCCGGGGCGTTTACAGTTGGCTTTGCCGCAGGTGCATTGCCCGGCGTCGTCGATGCTGTGAACCGGGAACACCGGCCAATGAAAGCGCTGGATGTAGGCCAGCGCCGAGAGTGCTAAAATAGTCTGACTCATGATTTACTCCGTATCAGTAACATCGTGATAGCCCCTCAACCCGATGTGCCGTCAGGTTGAGAAGAGCGAAGAGACCCGCCCTCAAGCGGGTTTTCTTTTTCCATCTCATTCAAAACACGCAACAACTCCCAGGCGCAATTACGGCGCGTGGCGGCATGGTCCGCACGTTCGCCCCGGATTTCCGGCGGAACGCGCCCGATATCCCGTGCATCATCAGTGGCCTGCGCTTGCCAAGCCATCGCCAGTTGCCGAATCCGGCTCATGCACGGCGCTCCTCGAAAAAGAACACGAACCCGCACAGCGACACACACACCCAGCGGGGCGGCGCGCGGTCAACCCGGAACGGGCGCAACAAGAACGTCCGCCAACAATGCGGGGCCAGTTTCCAGCCATTCATCACGATCATTCCGGCGCTCCCCCGTTGTTCGCTTTGAACAGGCTCAGCGACACCTCGGGGCGCTGATCGGGATTGGGCAGGCCCGCCGGATTGAACCAGCGCGCCAGCGACAACCACACGCCGCCGTCATCGCCTTTCCATACCGCACCGACGTTTTGCCAGACGCCTTTTTGCTCGCCGGTGCGAGAGTCGGTGTAGGTGCGCACCTTGGCGCCCACGTCATAAATTTTTGTCGCCATTCGTTTTCCCAAAGCGTACCCGCCAACGACGAAGTTGTTGGCGGGTTTGGTGGATGGCACGGCGCAATGCGCATTCATGGCGCAACGCCAGAAAGATATCGTCAGGAACGCGCGGAGGCTGGCGGGGTTTCATGCGGACGCCTGCTCAACAATTGCCGCATTGATTTCATTAATATTCGTCTAATCTTTGCTGGCGCTGGAAAACCAATGGCGTAATGCGTTACGCACTTCTAAAATACGTGCATTGCGATCCCGCAATATCAATTTCTGAACGTCCTTGTTCTCCTTTTTGTAAAGCGTGATTAGCCTTGTAAAATTATCCAACCGAACTTCGCCTCCGCCTCTTGAATGTAATGCGCCAGTAACGTACTGGCGCATAGCTGAATGTCCAATCGGCGGCAATTGATCGCTGTTGCCTAATACCAAATCGCGGTAAAGGCTTAGGGTGTAATCAATGTCGTACCCCATCATCATTACGACCATCGCTGCACACCGAGACGGGACAGTAGAGAATATTGTTGAAGTTGAAGATGTCTTGGTCATTAAAGCGACGTGAAAATCTTCGATCACTGCCGCGTACTGCTTAAGTTGCCCAGGAGTACAGCGAGAACTTGATAGGTTGTTCTGCATTTTGCTTGGGTTTATTGTCCCTTCAAACGCCATAATAACCATCATAAACTTGGCGCATTCAGCTACTTTCTTTTGAATTTGTGTCCGATCTGAATCTGTCCGACGCATCCCATTATCAATGGCGGAAAAAACCGCGTCATCCCACCCATAACTGACCATCAGTTTCACAGGAACCCCGGCTTTCACAATCGCAAATAACCGGTGTTGCCCATCCAATAACCGCCCGTCATCCGAAAAAGCAATGCCCTGGTGCGTCGTTTTCCATTCATTCTTCTGAATGCAATAAGTCAGATAATTCACCCATCCCGGTCGCACACGACGGTTATGCTCGTTGCAAAGCAGATATTGCTTTGCCATTTCTGGAGTTACCAAAATAATTTCACTTTTGATTTTGCTGGACATACTATTTTCCTTACGTAGTGAAGTTAAAAACCGGACCGCAGCGCTGTTGATCGCAGTGCTGCGGTTTTTTCATGCCAGCGCCTGTTTCACGGCAGCGCAGATCGCCTTCTGATCCAATCCCGTCCAGTCCTTGCGTAGCTTCATCGTTTGCTGATACCGCGCCACCCAGGCGCGATGATCGCTGTCCGCCCCATGCACCGAGTGCGTTCCTAATCCAGCGATAAACGCCAGTTCGTCAGTGGTCGTCCAGGCGAAACTGCTTTTCATGCGGGTTTCCTCAAGGCGAGAACCACCAGCCCCGCCAGCACCAAAGCGAGCGTGCCGGGTTCGGGGGTGGCGGTCGGTTGGGGGCAATCTTTTTCGGCAGTGCTGATGCAAGTGATCTTGAACAGCTTCTGAGTGCCATCCATCGTGTAGGGCGGAACCGGACCCGCAGAGCGGGTGAAGGCATACCGCGCCTTACCGGTGTGGACGGGTTCATACAGCGCCCAGGCGGCGACGGCGAAACCCAATCCCGCGCCGGTGAACAGGCCCAGCAGGAACAGGCTGATCTTCATGACGCGCTCCAATCGGGCGCGTAGTCCGCGACCTCATCCTGATCCACATCCGGGGCGGAATCGGAACCGACCGGTTCGGGCAACAGGGCTTGCAGCGCCAACGCCACCCGAAAGCATTGCGCTTCATGCGAGCAGTGGATCGGCGCACTGGTCAGCAGAGCGTGGATATCCGCGCGGAGTTGCCGGGCGTCGATCATCCGATTTCATCCGAAGAACGGCGCAATGTGGGGATGGCCTCGCGCAGTCGCCGGGCCGTATCTTGATCCTCAAGCAACTCCAGATAACGCCGCACGGCGTGTTCCACGAAGTTGCTGATCGAGCGGTCCTGCACGTCGGCCCATTTCACCAGGCGGGCGTAATCGTCGCCCCGGAAATAGGCGCGCACCTCGTGGTCGCGAGAGGAGCGCATGGTCAGGTGGCCTGGTCGTTTTCGATGGGGTAGATGTCCGGGCGCAGCTCATGGCGGCTGATGCCGGTCGCGGCTTCCACCGCCAGAACGCGCTCGGCGGGAATGCGGCCTTTGCGAATCCACTTACACACTGCCGCATTGGATATGCGGAGCTTTTTCGCCAAGGCGGTTTGATTGATCGAAGCAGTCTGATTCATGGCAATAGTTTACGTGGGTTAAAAACAATGTCAACCACCGGTTGTTTACTTCGTAACGGGATAGCGCGGAAACTTCATCAACTTATGGTTAATGAACTTCCAACAACAGCGCTGGCAGCGCGACTGCGACAGGCACTTGAAGCGAGCGACAAGCACCAAACGGAATTAGCGGCTCTCTTTGAAATTTCCGACGCGGCAGTAAGCAAATGGCTAAAATCCGGCAAGATTGGACGGGACCGGTTGCCTGCTATTGCTCGTTTTTTGGGAGTTAGCTTGCAATGGCTGGCTGAGGGAACCGGCTCCATGCGAGGGAATGACCTGACGCCCGATGAAAAGGAATTTCTGGCCGATTATCGGGCGCTCGAACCGGAAAAACGCCCGGTCGCTCGAATGACGCTCCGCGCCATGCAGTCCACGCCACGCGGGGCGATCCTCTCGCCCTCTCACCCCTGAACGGCACGATGCAACCGGGCTAGCGGTTTCGGCAGGGCTTGCGAACACTCGTTTTTGTAGGGTCTAATCAAAAACAACACTGACTGGCCCATTCATCTATCGGGAGAAACTTGATGACGAACTTGCTAGACGCCTTTCCCCGGCGCAGCGTCCGCCTGGATGCACGGGACTACTTAAGACTCACCCCTGAAGATCGCGCCCATATCGCCAAGGTCCGTATCCTTCCGCCGATTTTAGGAAGCCGCGATTTCGGCGGCTTTGAAGTGACCTACAAACGTCCGGTGTTTGTGACTTATGGGCACCCCTTCCAATAACGACGACGAATCCGCGCTCAACGACCCCACGGTCGGCCAGCGCATTGATCAGTTTCTGCAAAACCAAGGGCGCGAACTGGATTTGCGCTCGCAAGAACTGGAATTACAGAAAATCAATGTTCGTCAAGAGCATGACTACGCCCGCGAAGCCCTGGCCGCGCAAGAGCGGGTCATGCTAGAGCAACTCCGCGCCCAGCGCCGCCAAAACACGGATTTATATTGGCTGATTGGGATTTGTGCACTCATCGGCTCCGCCATCCTGGGCTTGGCGCTTTGGACGAACAAAGATCAAATCGCCTTGGAGATCATCAAAGACCTGGCGATGATCTTGGGCGGTGGTGCGGGCGGGTACGCCATCGGTAAAAAACACCCCAAGACCCCCACTCCCGACGATTCATAATTCGCGCACGTTCCTACCCCCACCCGCTCCGGCGGGTTTTTTGTGGCCTGTCATTTAACCGGCAGTTGACTTCAATAGTTAACCTATGGTTAAATTCATCTCAACCCGCCGCCCTTCCCAGGGCCACGTCGACAGACCCCTAGCCTGGGGATCGGCGTCGGGGAGTGAACCCTCTGTGATGGTGGATTTAGCCGGGCCGGTACGGTCCC
>Ga0209202_1000438_pt1 | contig 35082 bp, 29 predicted proteins | sample AD_UKC032_MetaG_FD_184416 | JGI IMG/M metagenome (GOLD analysis project Ga0209202, IMG submission 184416) | Active sludge microbial communities of municipal wastewater-treating anaerobic digesters from USA - AD_UKC032_MetaG (SPAdes) (version 2) | ecosystem: Engineered > Bioreactor > Anaerobic >... | reverse complement strand
TGTTCCCGGTATAGTTAACTTAGGAATTTAATTTATGGTTCTTATCAAAAGCCTTAGAGACACGCTTCTGGCCCCGTTGCAGTCTGTGTCGGGAATCGTCGAACGTCGTCATACATTGCCGATACTCTCCAATGTATTGCTGGAAAAGAAGGGCGATCGACTGACGCTGTTGGCCACCGATATCGAGATCCAGATCACGACGAGCACGGAAGGCGCGATGGGTGACGGCGACGGTGCGGTAACGGTTGGCGCCCGCAAGTTGCAGGAAATCCTGCGTTCGCTCTCCGATAACTCGGAAGTCAGTCTCGTAATGGAAGACAAGCGCCTCCAGGTGCGCTCGGGCAAGAGCCGTTTCAGCCTGCAGACCCTGCCGGCCAACGATTTTCCGCGCATGACGATCAGCGAGGGCGACACCAGGCAGTTCTCGATTTCGCAGAAGGCTTTCCGCCAATTGATCGCCAAGACGCAGTACGGCATGGCGGCGCAGGATGTTCGTTATTATCTGAATGGCCTGCTGTTGCTGGTGGAAGGCAAGGAACTGCGGGCAGTAGCGACCGATGGCCATCGCTTGGCCTACGCCAGTGTCGAGATCGAAGCCGATCTGCCGCGCCAGGAAATGATCCTGCCGCGCAAGACGGTGCTCGAACTGAACCGCCTGCTGGTGGATACCGACGATGCGCTGAACATCACGCTGGCCCCCAACCAGATTCGTTTCGCGTTTGGCTCGGTGGTGCTGGTGTCCAAGCTGATCGACGGCAAGTTCCCGGATTACGAGCGCGTCGTCCCGGCTACCTTGAAAAATCACATGACCGTGGCCCGCCAGACGCTGATGCAGGCAATGCAGCGCGCGGCGATCCTGACCAACGAGAAATTCCGCGGCGTGCGTGTCGTCCTGAGCGAAAACAGCCTCAAGTTGATCGCCGCCAATGCCGAGCAGGAAGAAGCGCAGGAAGAAATCGAAGTCAATTACACCGGTGATCCCATCGATGTCGGCTTCAACGTCGGCTACCTGCTGGACGTGCTGAACAACGTCCATGCCGAAGAAATCCAGTGGAGTTTCAACGATGCCAATTCAAGCGCGCTGATTACCCTGCCGGGCAACGCGCGGTTCAAATACGTCGTCATGCCGATGCGCATTTGACCCCCTGATTTCAAATACAAGTTTCACGTGGAACACAAGTAATGAGCGAAGATAGCAAGCCAATAGAAAACCCGCAGTCGGGCGCACCGGCCTACGGTGAATCCAGCATCCAGATACTCGAAGGGCTGGAAGCCGTGCGCAAGCGCCCGGGTATGTACATCGGCGATACTTCCGATGGAACCGGCCTGCATCACCTCGTTTTCGAAGTCGTGGACAACTCCATCGACGAAGCGTTAGCCGGGCATTGCGACGACATCGTCGTCACCATCCACACCGACAACTCCATCAGCGTGACCGACAACGGCCGAGGCATCCCGGTTGGCGTCAAGATGGACGACAAGCACGAACCCAAACGCTCGGCAGCCGAAATTGCGCTGACCGAACTGCACGCGGGCGGCAAATTCAACCAGAACTCCTACAAGGTTTCCGGCGGTCTGCACGGGGTCGGTGTCTCCTGCGTCAATGCGCTCTCGAAATGGCTGCGTTTGACAATTCGCCGCGACGGTAAAAAGCATTCCATGGAATTTTGCCGTGGTCATGCCGTCGACCGGGTAATCGAAATGCGCGATGGTGTCGAAGTTTCGCCGCTCAAAGTTATCGGTGACACCGAAAAACGCGGCACGGAAGTCCACTTCCTGGCCGACGAGGAAATTTTCGAGCACATCGAATTTCACTACGAAATTCTCGCCAAGCGTCTGCGTGAACTCTCCTTCCTCAACAACGGCGTCAGCATTCGCCTGATCGACCAGCGTACCGGCAAGGAAGAAGATTTCGCCTTCGCCGGCGGCGTCAAGAGCTTTGTCGAGTACATCAACCGCACCAAGAGCGTCCTCCACCCGAACATTTTCTACTCGGCCGGCGAAGCCAAGGTCGGCGATACCGGCGTCACCATCGGCGTCGAAGTTGCGATGCAGTGGAACGACTCCTATCAGGAGCAGGTGCTCTGCTTCACCAACAACATTCCGCAATCCGATGGCGGCACCCACCTGACCGGCCTGCGCGCCGCGATGACGCGGGTCATCAACAAATACATCGACGAACACGAAATCGCCAAGAAGGCCAAAGTCGAGATCGCCGGTGACGACATGCGCGAAGGCCTCGCCTGCGTGCTGTCGGTCAAAATGCCCGACCCCAAGTTCGCCTCGCAGACCAAGATGAAGCTGGTTTCAAGCGAAGCGCGCCCGGCGGTCGAGGAAGTCGTCGCCCAAAAACTGGCCGATTTCCTGCTGGAACGCCCGGTCGATGCCAAGATGATCACCGGCAAGATCGTCGAAGCCTCGCGGGCTCGCGAAGCCGCTCGCCGTGCCCGCGAATTGACGCGGCGTAAAGGCGTGCTGGATGGCGTCGGCCTGCCCGGCAAGCTGGCCGACTGCCAGGAAAAAGACCCCGCCCTGTGCGAAATGTACGTGGTCGAGGGCGACTCCGCCGGCGGCTCCGCCAAGCAGGGTCGCGACCGCAAATTCCAGGCCATTCTGCCGCTGCGCGGCAAGGTACTGAACGTCGAAAAAGCCCGCTTTGAAAAGCTGATCTCCAGCGAGCAGATCGTCACCTTCATCACCGCGCTCGGCACCGGCATCGGCAAGGACGAATTCAAGATCGAAAAGCTGCGCTACCACCGCATCATCATCATGACGGACGCGGACGTCGACGGCGCCCACATCCGCACCCTGCTGCTGACGCTGCTCTATCGCCAGATGCCCGAACTGATCGAGCGCGGCTACGTCTACATCGCCCAGCCGCCGCTCTACAAGGTCAAGCACGGCAAGACCGAGCGCTACCTCAAGGACGACCAGGAATACCACCAGTTCCTGCTGCGCATGGCAATGGATGAAGCCAGCTTGACGCCAAGTACTGGCGGCGAACCCATCGTCGGCCCGGCGCTGGAAGAACTTGCCCGTTCTTGGTTGTTGACCGAAGCCGTCATCGAGCGCGTCTCGCACCTCGTCGATCCGCTCGTCCTCAAGGCGCTCGTCCAGCACAACCTCAAACTCGACCTCGCCAGCGAAGCAGGCGCTCGCGCCAGTGCCGACCTGCTGGCCCAGCATTTGCCGGTCGGTATCCGTACCGTACCGAAGTTCGACGACATCCAGGAACGCTGGACCCTGCGCGTCGAAAAAATGCACCACGGCAACCTCAAGGTTGGCCTGATCGACGAAGACCTGCTGCTTTCCGGTGACTTCATCCAGCTACGCCGCACCGCCGAAACCCTGGCCGACCTGTTCGGGCCGGGCGCCTTCATGGCGCGCGGTGAAAAGAAGCAGCCGGTCACCAATTTCGCCGACGCCATGAAATGGCTGTTGGCCGATGTCGAACGTGGCATCAGCAAGCAACGCTACAAAGGCCTGGGCGAAATGAACCCAGAGCAGCTGTGGGAAACGACGATGGACCCCAAAGTCCGCCGCCTGTTGCGTGTGCAGATCGACGACGCGATTGCCGCCGACGAAATATTCACGACGTTGATGGGCGAGTTGGTGGAGCCGAGAAGGGCGTTCATAGAATCGAACGCCTTGAATGCGCGGATCGATATTTGACGATTCTTTAGAGTTTCGAGAATATCTATCTCAGTTTCGTTGGCGCGACGAAATGTGACAATTCGCTGCTCGAAGTCTACGGAATCTCTTAGCCAGCCAGCTGCTTGCCATAGATGCGCCCAAGTATGAGTTCCATCACTTTCGTTTGCCCACCAAGCGTGGTGCTTGAAAGCAGAACTGGGCAATTTGTCGCCAATGATTTCTTCAATTTCACTGAAGGTCAGAGAAGCGGAGTTGGCTGAGAGGGCAGAGAGGTGCTGGCTAAGTGCGCTGTATTTGGTCATAGACCAAAATCATAATTCATTGGCCATGCGAATGCCGACATGAATTGCCCCGATTTTCGGAGACAAGTCTTGGCGTCTGCTTGGCAACATAGATCTGCCATTTGCTGTACGGCGGCTAACTGACCGCTTTGGCCGAAGAGGGGTCTTCCTAAGTACCATTTTCTTTGTTAAAAATTGATGGGATTTTCGGTTGCAAGAATGGTGTAGGATTTTTCAAGGAATTTGAGAATTGGGTAGTAGCCCGTTCTCAAAATAGTTTCCTAACTAGTTGATCTGTGTACGGGTGTCTATCAACGTATTTTGAGAACCTACAGATTCGTTTTCAGAAATTGAAAAGCCCGGATTCCGGGCTTTTTTCAATATTGCATGAGGAAAATGTCAATGGGTGAAGTCGCGATTCCAACCTTCGATGAATTGATGATTCCCCTATTGGCCGCGTTGCGAGGTCTTGGTGGCTCTGGATCGATAGAGGAAATATATGCCAAGACGGTCGAGATAATCGGAGTCTCCGATGAGGTATTGGCGCAGCTTCATGATCCTGAAAAAAGCAGCTTGACGGAGGTGGGGTATCGCCTTGCATGGGCGAGAACCTATCTCAAGAAATACGGTTTGCTGGAAAACTCCAGCCGTGGAATCTGGTCGCTGACGGAAAAAGCAAAAACAAGCGATTCGATTAATCCCCATGAGGTAGTTCGATTTGTTCGCGCTCTGGACAAAACGGAAACTCCGAAAAAAAGGCCAGTGGATGAAACAGTCCGTGAACTAGCCGAGGAAGAGGGTTGGAAGGACAAACTTTCATCTGTTTTGACAAGTAGCCTTGACCCGTCCGGCTTTGAACGATTGGTTCAACGACTTCTTCGTGAGTCAGGTTTTATCCATGTTGAAGTTACTGGTCGAACTGGCGATGGCGGTATCGATGGGAAGGGAATCGCGCGTATTCATGGGTTTATGAGTTTTCATGTCCTATTCCAGTGCAAACGATACAAGGGCTCGGTAGGAGCGGGAGAAATCCGGGATTTCCGTGGAGCCATGGTTGGGCGCGCCGACAAAGGTCTGTTCATCACGACGGGATCGTTTACGCCAGCCGCCGTAAAAGAGGCAACCCGTGACGGCGCACCGCCGATCGACCTGGTTGATGGAGATGAACTGGCTGAAAAACTCAAGGAATTCTCTTTAGGTATCAGAACAGAGTTGGTGGAACGGGTCAGTGTCGATCAAAGCTGGTTCGACAGTTTCTAAGCAATGCGAACTATCATCCAGCGCGTAGCCGAGGCATCTGTTGCGGTCGACGGTGAAAAAGTGGCCAAAATCGATGCGGGCTTGCTGGTGCTGGCCGGGTTCGAGGACGGCGATGGCGATGCCGATCTTGACTGGATGGCGGGCAAGATCGTTCGCATGCGCATCTTTGCCGATGCGGACGGCGTGATGAACCGCAGCGTGCAGGAGGCGGGCGGGGAGATTCTGGCGGTTTCGCAGTTCACGCTCTATGCCTCGGTGAAGAAGGGCAACCGGCCGTCGTGGAGCCGGGCGGCGCGGGGCGAGGTTTCGCGGCCCTTGTTCGAGCGTTTCGTTGCCCGGTTGTCGGCGGAGTTGGGGCGGGAAGTTCAGACCGGGGTTTTTGGCGCCGATATGCGGGTCGCTCTGGTCAATGATGGTCCGGTTACCTTGAGCCTTGATTCGCGGGCGCCCGAATAGCGCTCGCAGCGCTCAACGATTTATTCGACGACGGTCATTTCCGGCGGTTGGCCAATGAAAGCCAGGCGCTTGCGCAGGGCGTCGGTGACGAATATCCGGTTGTCGCGGTCGACGCGCAAAACCAGGCCGATTTCCATTTTTCGCGCCATTTCGCGCCAGTGTTCCGGGCCGGCGATGAAGATCGGCTTGGAGGCGGCGTCGGAGAGGGTGCCGGACTTGGGGCCGGGCGGGATGAGGATGGTGACGGCTTGCGTGTGGTCGGCGGGGTAGCCGGTGCGCGGGTCGAGCAGGTGGGCGTAGCGCTGGCCATCGACTTCGAAAAAGCGCTGGTAGTCGCCGGAAGTGCCGATCGCTTCGCCGTCTTCGAGTTCCACAGTGGCCAGCGGGCCGGGCTGGCGCGGGTGCTGGATGCCGACGCGCCATTTGCGACCTTCCTTGCTGCCAAGCGCCATGACATTGCCGCCGATGTTGATCAGCGCGTTGTGGATGCCTTGTTCGCGAAGGATGGCGGCGGCGCGGTCGAGGGCGACGCCTTTGAGGTAGCCGCCGAAATCGAGCGCGACGTGGCGGTTGCTGCTGGTGACGGTGTTGCCGGTGATCGTCAGGTTGGCGATGGAGGGTTTCTTGGCGAGCCAGGCAGCGATGTCGGCGGCGGGCGGGACTTCGGCCTTGAATTCGTCGGCCTGAAAGCCCCAGAGCTTGATTAGCTGGCCGATCCCGGGGTCGAACAGGTAATCGCCCTGTTGGCTGAATTGCTTGGCTTCGCTGACGAAGGCGGCGAGTTCGGGGCTGACCTGTTGCGGTCGACCCTCGGAAATGGCCGAATTCAGCGTCATCAATTCCGAGGGCTGCCAGGCGTGGTAGGCACGGTGCAGGCGGTCGAATTCGCGCAGTACGGCGGCGATGGCCTTGCGTCCCTGTTCCGGCTCGGCGCTGACGACGATGACTTCGACACGGGTGCCGAAGACGTAGGCTTGCTGTTCCTGCAGCGGGGTGCGGCCGCAGGCGGCGAGGAGCAGGGCGAGGTGCGCCGCGAGGACGAGCTTCAGCAGGCGCCGCATGCGTCTTCGATGGCGGTGATGAACAGAGCCGCCGCATCGAATCCGGTCTGCTGGCGGATTTCGACCATGCAGGTCGGACTGGTGACGTTGATTTCGGTGAGGTGGTTGCCGATGACGTCGATACCGACCAGCAGCAGGCCACGGGCGAACAGGATGGGGGCGAGGGTTTCGGCGATTTCGCGGTCGCGCGGGGTGAGTTCCTGCGCCACGCCGGTGCCGCCGACGGCGAGATTGCCGCGCGTTTCGCCGGCTTTCGGGATGCGCGCCAGGCAATACGGCACGACCTGGCCGGCGATTAGCAGGATGCGTTTGTCGCCTTGCGTGATTTCCGGCAGGTAGCGCTGCGCCATGACCGTGCGCTCGCCTTCATGGGTCAGCGTTTCGACGATGACGTTGCGGTTGGGGTCGTTGCGATGGACGCGGAAGATCTGGCTGCCGCCCATGCCGTCGAGCGGCTTGAGGATGATGTCGCGCTGGGTGTCGATGAATTGTTGGAGCTGCGCCATGTCGCGGGCGACCAGGGTTTCGGGGGTGAATTGATTGAACTCGGTGATCGCCAGCTTTTCCGAGTGATCGCGCAGGGCGCGCGGCCGGTTGAAGACCCTTACGCCATCGGCCTCGGCGCGTTCGAGCAGCCAGGTGGCGGTCAGGTATTCGAAATCGAAGGGCGGGTCCTTGCGCATGATGACCGCGTCGAAGTCGGTCAGCGGGCGTACCTCGCAGCCGAGTTCGCGAAACCAGTCGTGATCGTCCGGGCGCAGCGCGAGTTGTACCGCTTCGCCGAAGACGCCGCCGGCGTCTTCAGCTTGCGGCCGGCGCCAGCCGAGGGTCGCGGCGTCGATGGCGAAAACCGCGTGGCCCTGATTTTCGGCGGCGCGCATCATTGCTACAGATGTGTCCTTCCACGCTTTCAGCGCATCGAGCGGGTCGAGGACGAAGGCCAGTTTCAGGGGCATGATGGTTTTCAGGTGTTTTCCGGGGTCGACCGCGCCAGCTCGACTGCGGCCGCCAGACAGGCCAGGCGCCCGACGACGCCGTAGGCGTAGAAGCGGTTGGGCGGCGAATCCGGGTTGCCGCAGCGGTAGTCGGGCAGGTTGCAGCCGGTGTCGAAGGCCAGCGGCTCGAAATGCATGCCCGGCGCGTTGAGGTTTTCGTCCTTGCCGCGCCCGGTGTGCACGCGGTAGAAGCCGCCGACGACATAGCGGTCGATCATGTAGATCACCGGTTCGGCGACCGCGTCGTTGAGCGTTTCGAAGGAATGGACGCCTTCCTGAATCAGCACCTCGGAGACTTCGAGGCCTTCCTTGACGACGCTCATCTTGTTGCGCTGCTTGCGGTTGAGCGCGATTACCTCGTCGGCGTCGCGCACCGTCATCACGCCCATGCCGTAAGTGCCGGCATCGGCCTTGACCACCACGTAGGGCGTCTCGTCGATCTCGTATTCCTTGTACTTCTCGCGGACGATGTCGAGCACGGCGGCGACGTTGGCGGCCAGGCATTCCTCGCCCTGGCGCTCATGGAAATTGACGCTGCGGCAGACGGAAAAGGCCGGATTGATGCGCCACGGGTCGATGCCGATTTCCTTGGCGAAATCGTTGGCGACCTGATCGTAGGCGGCGAAGTGGTTGGATTTGCGGCGCACGGCCCAGCCGGCGTGCAAAGGCGGCAGGACGAACTGCTCGTTGAGGTTCTGCAGGATTTCCGGGATGCCGGCCGAAAGGTCGTTGTTGAGCAGGATGGCGCACGGGTCGAAGTCGTCCAGCCCGAGGCGGTACTGGCTGCGCACCAGCGGTTCGAGCACGAGTTGCTGGCCATTGGGCAGGTCGATTGGCGTGGGCTGGGTGATTTCCGGGTTCAGCGAACCGAGGCGAACGTTGAGGCCAGTTTGTTTGAGGATGGCGGCGATCTGCACGACGTTCTGCAGGTAGAACTGGTTGCGCGTGTGGTTTTCCGGGATCAGCAGCAGGTTGCGTGCGTCGGGGCAGATTTTTTCGATGGCGCTCATCGCCGCATGCACGCAGAGCGGCAAGAAGGCCGGATTGAGGTTATTGAAGCCACCGGGGAAGAGGTTGGTGTCGACCGGCGCCAGCTTGAAGCCGGAGTTGCGCAGGTCGCAGGAGGAATAGAAGGGTGGCGAGTATTCCTGCCATTGGCCGCGCAGCCAGTGTTCGATTTGCGGACTGGAGGCCAGGAAGCGGCGTTCCAGTTCGAGCAGGGGGCCGCTCAGGGCGGTGGTCAGGTGCGGAACCATGGTTGCTGTCTCTCGTTTCAGAAGTTTTTATAGTGGCTGCAAATCTTACACCGCAGTGCACAAAAATGGGGCGGCCTGGCGCGGTCAACCCATTGAAAACAGGTAAAATCCGCCCCTTGGTTTTACCGCATTGTTCAATGCTCATTCGTAGATCGGAATCGCCGTGCTCGTCGCCGCCAACATCACCATGCAGTTCGGGGCCAAACCCCTGTTCGAGAACGTCAACGTCAAGTTCGGCGAGGGCTACCGCTACGGCCTGATCGGCGCCAACGGGGCCGGCAAATCGACTTTCATGAAGATCCTGTGCGGCGCGCTGGAGCCTTCCGCCGGCAATGTCTCGAAAGAGAAGCACGAGCGTATGGCCTATCTCAAGCAGGATCAGTTCGCTTACGAAGACATGCGCGTGCTCGACGTCGTGATGATGGGCCACGAAGAACTGTGGTCGGCGATTCAGGAGCGCGACGCGATCTACGCCAACCCGGAAGCCACCGAAGACGATTACATGAAGGCCGCCGAACTCGAAGGCAAGGTCGGCGAATATGACGGCTACACCGCCGAAGCGCGGGCCGGCGAACTGCTGCTCGGCGTCGGCATCCCGACCGAACAGCACAACGGCCCGATGAGCGAAGTCGCGCCGGGCTGGAAGCTGCGCGTGCTGCTCTGCCAGGCGCTATTCGCCAACCCGGACATCCTGCTGCTCGACGAACCGACCAACAACCTCGACATCAACACCATCCGCTGGCTGGAAGATGTGTTGAACGGTCGCGATTCGACGATGATCATCATCTCGCACGACCGCCACTTCCTGAACCAGGTCTGTACCCACATGGCCGATCTGGACTACGGCAAGATCACCACCTACGCCGGCAACTACGACGACTTCATGGAAGCCGCGCAGCAAGCCCGCGAACGGCAGTCGAACGCTAACGCCAAGGCCAAGGAACGCATCGCCGAACTGCAGACCTTCGTCCGCCGCTTCTCGGCCAATGCCTCCAAGGCCAAGCAGGCGACCAGCCGCATGAAGCTGATCGACAAACTGAAGCCGGAAGACGTCAAGCCGTCGTCACGCCAGTACCCGTGGATTCGTTTCGAATACGACGAGAAACAAAAGCTGCACCGCCAGGCCGTCGAGATCGAGAACCTCACGTTCGCCTACGAAGGCGGCGAGCGGAAGATTTTCGACAACCTGAGCATCACCATCAACGGCGGCGAGAAGATCGCCATCATCGGCGAGAACGGTGTCGGCAAGACGACCTTCCTCAAGCTGCTGATGGGCGAATTGCAGCCTCAATACGGCACGCTGAAATGGGCCGAGAAGGCCAAGCCCGGTTATTACGCCCAGGACCACAGCGCCGAGTTCGCTGTTACGCAAAGCCTGACCGACTGGATCGGCGGCTACGCGCGCGCCTCCATCGAAGACGGCGGCGACCTGGAAACCCTGGTGCGCGGTACGCTCGGCCGGCTGCTGTTCTCCGGCGAAGAGCAGAAAAAGTCGGTCAACGTCATCTCCGGCGGCGAGCAGGGCCGCATGCTGTTCGGCAAGCTGATGCTGCAACGGCCGAACGTTCTGGTGATGGACGAACCGACCAACCACCTCGACATGGAATCGATCGAGGCGCTCAACAGCGGGCTGGAGAAATTCCCCGGCACGCTGATTTTCGTGTCGCACGACCGCGAGTTCGTGTCGTCGCTGGCAACCCGGGTGTTCGAGGTGAAGGGCGACGGCAGGATCGTCGATTACCTGGGCGGCTACGAGGATTATCTTTCGAGCCTCGGCGTGGATTGATCGCCCGCCGGTTTTTGCCCATTTTCGGGCGTCGACCGCAACAGGCCGAAACGCGATGCGTCTTCGGCCTTTTTACTGGGGCAAGCCTTCGGCCGCCAGTGTGCGGATCAGTCGCACGCAATCGATGTCGGACTGGTGGTAGGCCGATTTCACGTATTCGATGTAGGCGCGATCTTCGGAATTGGGATTGCTGGCCAGCGTCGTCTGGTAGGCGAAGCGCAGGAACAGGAAGCCGGGCTCGGGCTCTTCGATGGTGATCGTCAGGCTGCCGCCGGCATGCGCCTCGGACGGAATGATCTCGAAACGCACCCAGTGGCGTTCGAGCAGCGTGACGCGATCCTGGATCGTGGCCGGGCCGAAATCCAGCTCGCGCAGCAGTTCGTTGGCTTGCCGTTCGAGGATGGTGCAGGACTCCAGCCCGGGCAGGAAGGGCACCGGGTTCTCAATGCGGTGGTTCAGCCCCTGCCATAACTGGTCGCGGGTCAGGGGGGCGACCAGCGGGTTTTCCGGGTCGTTGATCTGGATGAGGTGTTCAAAATTCATGGGCGAATGTTAGCATCGCCGCCATGCAACTAGAACGACTCCTCCAGAAGCAAGGCTTCGGCACCCGCAAGGCGTGCCGGTCGCTGATCCGGCAAGAACGGGTCGCTGTCAATGGGGCGGTTTGCGACGATCCTTTTGCCGAAGTCGATACCGCCGGCCTGATTTTCACCGTCGATGGCGTCGACTGGCCCTATGCCGAGTTTGCCAGCATCGTGCTGCACAAGCCGGCTGGTTATGAATGTTCGCGCAAGCCGCAGCATCATCTGGGCGTGCTGGAACTGATCCCGCCGCAATTGCGCGAGCGCGGCGTGCAGCCGATTGGCCGGCTCGATGAAGACACCACCGGCATGCTGCTGCTGACCGATGATGGCCAGTTGAACCATGTGCTGTCGTCAGGCAAGCGCAAGGTGCCCAAGGTGTATCTGGCCACCACCAGGCACACGCTGGATCAGGCGCAGATCGACCAACTGCTGGCCGGTGTGCTGCTTAACGATGAACCGGCGCCGATCATTGCGGCGGGGGCCGAAATCGTCGCGCCGAATCTGCTGCGCCTGACGCTGACCGAAGGCAAGTACCATCAGGTCAAGCGCATGGTGGCGGCGGTTGGTAATCGCGTCGAAGCGCTGCACCGGGCGCAGATTGGCGGCTTCAAGCTGCCGGAAGACCTGAAGCCGGGCGAGTGGCGCTGGCTGGTTGCGGTCGACCTCGAAAATCTGGTCAAAACCGAATGACGCTGACCGAAATGCGTTACATCGTGGCGCTGGCTCGCGAGCGTCACTTCGGCAAGGCGGCGGAGGCTTGCCACGTCAGTCAGCCGACCCTGTCGGTGGCCTTGAAAAAGGTCGAGGGCCAGCTCGGCGCTGCGCTGTTCGAGCGCACTGCGTCGGATGTGCGGATTACCGCCCTCGGCGAGCGCATCGTCGCCCAGGCGCGGCGTGTTCTGGAAGAAGCGGTGCGCCTCGAAGAGATCGCCGGTTCGGGCGGCGACCCAATGACCGGGCCGCTGCGCGTCGGCGTCATCTACACCATCGCGCCCTACCTGTTGCCGCAGCTGATTCCGGCGCTGCACCGCCATGCCCCGGCGATGCCGCTGTTCCTGAAAGAGGATTTCACCGGCAATCTGATTCCGGCGCTCAAGGCCGGAGAGCTCGACGTGATCGTGATCGCGCTGCCGTTTGCGGAAGCCGGGCTGGTCGCCCAGCCGGTCTATGAAGAGCCCTTCCGCGTGGTCGTACCAGCGGCCCACGCCTGGGTCGGGCGTGCGGGTGTGGCTGCCGACGAGCTCGACGGCGAGAACCTGCTGTTGCTCGGGCAGGGCAACTGCTTCCGCGACCAGGTGCTGGAATCCTGCCCGCGCCTGACGGCGCCGGATGCGCTGGCGCATTCACTCGAAGGCAGTTCGCTGGAAACCATTCGCTACATGGTGGCGAGCGGCGCAGGTGTGGCGGTGATGCCGAGCACGGCGGCCGATCCGCTGATCGACCGGGAGCCGATGGTCAGCGTGCTGCCCTTTGCCGGCAGTCAGCCGGCACGTACCGTCGGCCTGGTCTGGCGCGTCACCTTTCCGCGTCCGCAGGCGATCGACGCGGTGCGGGCGGCCATCCTTTCCTGCCAGTTGCCGGGGGCGACCGCGGTTCGCTGAAGTTTCACGTGAAACCCGACGGCGTGGGGTTCAGGCTTCCGTAGCAGCCGTTTTCTTCGCAGGAGCCTTGGGCTTCGCGACTTTCTTCTCGAATTCGAAGCCGACCTTGCCGTCCTTGGCGACCAGATAGGCCGAGAACTTGCGGCGCGTGCGGTTCGAGACGAATTCCTTGAGCAGGTCGGTCTTGCCGTCGGCCAGGAGTTTCTTCATCTGGGCCGCTTCGATCGGCTGTTGCAGGATGATCTTGCCGGAGCGGAAGTCGCAGGTGCGCGAGGGGCCAACCGATTTTTCGCAAACGTAGGAGGTGCCGTGCTCGTAGACGCCAGCGGCGCACTTCGGGCATTTGCCGAGGTTTTCCTGGCCGGAAAAGTCGATGGGTTCGGCTTCGGCCTCGTCCGCCTTGTCCTGGCCAAAGTCGAATTCGGGCATGAATTCGCCATTGAGCTTGATGGCAGCGGCAAAGGTACGCCCCATCTTGTTGCGGAAACCGGTCAGCGGGCCGATTTGGCCGTCGGTGATCAGAGCGTCGATTTCGGCGGGCTCGAACTGGCGGCCGGCGACGATCTTCCACAGTGCGTAGTCGCACTTGCCGCACTGGAATTTCTTGTAGGTTTCGCGAATCTGGCCGCCGCAACGCGGGCAGGGCGCGGTCAGCACGCCGAAGTCACCGGGAATGGTGTCGGTTTCGTAGCTCTTGGCGCGCTCGACGATGTGGCGGGTCATCTCGGCGATTTCGCGCATGAATTCCTCGCGCGTGAATTCGCCTTTCTCTATGCGGCCGAGTTTCCATTCCCAATCGCCGGTCAGTTCCGGCTGGGTCAGTTCGGTGACACCGAGGCCGTTGAGCAGCGTCATCAGCGAGAAAGCCTTGGCGGTCGGGATCAGTTCGCGGCCTTCACGATGCATGTATTGCTCGCCGATCAGGTTTTCGATGATCTGCGCGCGCGTCGCTGGCGTGCCGAGGCCGCGTCCGGCCATCGCCGCCTTGAGTTCCTCGTCGTCGACCATCTTGCCGGCGCCTTCCATGGCGCTGAGCAGGGTGGCTTCCGAGTAGCGTGGCGGCGGCTTGGTTTCGTTGGCCTTGACCGTGACTTCCTCGGTTTTGACCTTTTCTCCGGCGTCGACCGCAACCAGGTTGCCTTCGCTGCCTTCCTGGCCTTCCTTGCCATGCACGGCGAGCCAGCCGGGATTGACCAGCACCTTGCCTTCGGTCTTGAAGGGATGCCCTTCGACGCGGGTAATGCGGGTGGTGACCAGGTATTCGGCGGCCGGGAAGAAGACGGAAAGGAATCGGCGGACGACGAAGTCGTAGAGCTTCTGTTCCAGTTCGTTCAGGTGCTTGGGTGCCTGCGGCGTCGGAATGATGGCGAAGTGGTCGCTGATTTTGGCGTTGTTGAAAATGCGCTTGTTGGGGATCACCCAGTTGCGCGCCAGAATCTGGTGGGCGAAGGGCGAATAGCGGGCGAGCAGGACTTCGTCGTGGCCCTTGCCGGCGCCTTGGCCGGTGAGTACGGCCAGCGTTTCCTTGACCGTCGGCAGATAGTCTTCCGGCAGACAGCGCGAATCAGTACGCGGATAGGTCAGTACCTTGTGCTTTTCGTAAAGGGCTTGCGCCAGCGACAGCGTGGTCTTGGCCGAGAAGCCGAAGCGAGCGTTCGCTTCGCGCTGGAGGCTGGTCAGGTCGAAAAGGAGCGGCGAGAGCCGGGTTTCCGGTTTGGCTTCTTCGCTGACGATGCCGGGTTTGCCGAGTGTTGCGGCGCGGATGGCGTCGGCCTTGTTCTGTTCCCACAGACGGTCGGCGCGGGCGTGTTCGTCTTCTTCCTTGCCCTTGTAACCCTCGTCGAACCATTTGCCGGTGTAGCTGCCGGCCTTGGCGGCGAACTCGGCCTCGACTTCCCAGTAGGGGCGCGGCTTGAATTCGCGGATCTTTCTTTCGCGCTCGACGACGATGGCCAGCGTCGGCGTCTGCACGCGGCCGACCGTGGTCAGGTGGAAGCCGCCGGTCTTCGAGTTGAAGGCGGTCATCGCCCGCGTGCCGTTGATGCCGACCAGCCAGTCGGATTCGGAGCGGCAGACGGCGGCATCGCCGAGGCCTTGCATGTCGTTGCCGTGGCGCAGCCGGGAGAATCCGTCACGGATGGCGCCTTGGGTCATCGACTGCAGCCAGAGCCGTTGAATCGGCTTGGTGGTCTTGGTGTGCTGGGCGATGTAATTGAAGATCAATTCACCTTCGCGCCCCGCGTCACAGGCGTTGATCAGGCTGTCGACATCCTTCCGCTTGATCAGCTTGGTCAGCACTTTGAGGCGTGACTCGGTTTTTTCGATCGGCTTCAGGGCAAAGTGTGGCGGTATGACCGGCAGATGAGCAAATGACCATTTGCCACGCTTGACCTCGAATTCTTCAGGGCAGGCGAGTTCGAGCAGGTGGCCGACGGCAGACGAAATCAGGTGTGTTTCGCTTTCGAAATATTCGTCGTGCTTGGTAAATCCCCCCAAAGCCTTGGCAATGTCGGCGGCAACGGAGGGTTTTTCGGCAATGATCAGCTTTTTTGTCATGGGTTCTGTCGGTTGGATGCCGGGGCATGATAAGTGCGCGGCGCGCGGCTTGGCAAGCCGTCTCTATATATGAGGGGTCTCAGGCGAGGCGCTGGTAGCGATTGCCGGGCAGGGTGGCAATCCGGCCAGCCAGTTCGAGGGTCAGCAGTTCGGTGAGCAACTGGTCGGCGGGGAGCCTGGTGCGTGCGACGAGGTCGTCGAGCGTGCATGGGTCGTGACCGAGGGCGTCGAGCAACAGGGTGGATTCCGTGACGTGAGGCGCATCCGGTATTGCTCTGACGGGTTCCGTATAGTCCCCGAACTCTTCGAGAATATCCTGCGCGGTCTCGACCAGCTTGGCGCCCTGTTTGATCAACTTGTGGCAACCCCGGGCGACCGGCGAATGGATCGAGCCGGGAATGGCGAAAACCTCGCGCCCTTGCTCAGCCGCCAGGCGGGCGGTGATCAGCGAGCCGCTTTCGGGGGCTGCTTCGACGACCAGTACGCCGCGAGCAAGGCCGGAAATGATGCGGTTGCGGCGCGGGAAATTTGCGGCGATGGCCGGCGTGCCGAGCGGAAACTCGGAGACGATGGCGCCATGTTCGACGATCGCCTGCGCCAGCTCGCGGTTGCGCGCCGGGTAGAGGCGGTCGGCGCCGGTCCCGATCACGGCGATGGTCTCGCCGCCGGCCGCCAGCGCGCCGCGGTGGGCGGCGGCATCGATGCCGAGCGCCAGGCCGCTGATGATGGCGAGCCCCTTTGCAGCCAGGGTTCGGGAAAAATTCTCGGCGGTCTGCAGCCCTTGCGGGGTCGCGTTGCGGCTGCCGACGACGCCCAGCCCGCGTTTTTGCAGCAAGTCGATCTGGCCGCGCACGTAGAGCGCACTGGGTGGATCGGCGATTTCCAGCAGCGCCTGGGGGTAGGCGGCATCGGCCAGGGTAATGATGTGCTGGCCGGGTTGTGCGGCCCAGGTCAGGCTGCGGTCGACGCTCTCGGAGGGGTCGAAATCGAACAGCAGGTCGGCACGGTCACCGACGACGGCACGCGCGGCCAGCCGTCCGGCTGCGAAAATGGCCTCGGGTAAACCGAAAGCGGCGAGAAGCTTTCTTTGCGTCTCGCCGCCTATGCCGGGAATCAGGGTCAGCCGCAACCAAGCGGCCAACCCGTCGTTATCGATCACGGATTTCTTGCGGAATCACCGACCGTGACCGGGATGGAGGAATCCAGAACCAGCGCGTAGGAGACGCGGTCGAAAACGCGGAAGACGAACACCAGCGCGTAGCGTTCTTCGGGGATCGGTGTATACACACGGCCGCTGCCGTCGTCTGCAATGCGTACTGCAACACGATTGCGGAAAAGTGCGAGAACGGCACCGACGTCGAGACCGTCGTTGCGGCCACGGTTCAAGGTGACCACGGAGCCGCGGGCGCCCTGATCGACACCACCGTAGATCGTCATGATCCGCGCTGCGATTTCGCGGTCAGGGCGATGCGGCACATAGGAGATGACATTGTTGGGCGGGGCCGGCAACAGGCGGTCGCCGGGGAGGATTTCTTCCTTGGCGATCGTGATCTTGAGTGCGGCGGGCTCGCCCGGCTGAAGCAACTGGGCATTGCCGAGGAAGAAGGCTTCGTAGCCGATGATCTCGTTGGTTTCCGGGTCGGTCAGCGGCTTGCTCGGTCGGAAGACATTCCAGCGAATGACGCTGGCGTCAAGGATTCCGGCAGCGAAGCCATTGTCCCCGGCGCCCATCATCGAGCGATATTCGGGACCAGCGACGATGCGCGGCGCGCCTTCGAGCTGATCTTTTTCGACCACCAGCGGCTGGGAAAGGAAGGGCTCGATGAGGTTGGGCGGGATGCTCGGAATGGCGGTCCGGTCAGGCGTGGAATAGATCTGTGGTTCGAGCTTGACGGTGCCGCCGCTGCCGCCCTTGACCGGCTTGCCAATGCGCAGGCGCGGCGAACTGCCAGAGCGGTCGAGGAAGACGACTTCGCCGGGGTAGATCAGGTGCGGATTCTTGATCTGGTCACGGTTCATGTTCCAGATTTCCGGCCAGCGCCAGGGTTCCTTGAGGAACTTGCCGGAGATTCCCCAGAGCGTGTCGCCCTTTACCACGACATGGCGGTCGGGCGGGTTATCGACGAGCTGCAGGGGCTCGGCGGCCGATGCGCAAACGGCCGTCACGGCCAGGATGAGCGCGGATATAATGCGTACCATAGTCGTAACCTCACGTGCCGATGGAACACGGCGCTGCCGTCATGGTCTTAAACATGGCGTGCAAGCCGCTTCCATATCTCTGGAATTGCTTGAGATTCTGCACGTAATAACTTAAGCGAGCAAGCTTTTTTGGTATTTCCCATGGCGCTTCTACCCATTTTGCGTTTCCCCGATCCGCGTCTCAAGAAGATTGCGGCGCCCGTCACCAACATTGACGACAGCGTTCGTCGCCTGATCACCGACATGGCCGAAACCATGTACGAAGCGCCCGGTATCGGGCTGGCAGCGACGCAGGTGGATGTCCACAAGCAGATCGTCGTGATCGATGTTTCGGAGGATCGCAATGACTTGCTGGCCTTGATCAATCCACGGGTCGAAGGCCTGACCGGTCAGCAGGAAGGCGAGGAAGGCTGCCTGTCGGTGCCTGGCATCTTCGAAAAGGTCGAGCGCGCCGAACGGGTCACGGTTCATTACCTGGATCCCGAAGGGCAGGCGCAGACGCTGGTGGCGGAGGGCTTGCTGGCCGTCTGCATCCAGCACGAGCTGGACCATCTGAACGGCACGGTGTTTGTCGATCATCTTTCGCAACTCAAGCAGACGCGCATCAGGAACAAGCTCGCCAAGCAGGCGCGGGTCACGGCGTGAGGATCGTCTTCGCGGGAACCCCGGAATTCGCGGCGCAGGCGCTGCGGGCAATCATCGTCGCCGGGCACGACGTGGCTCTGGTGCTGACGCAGCCGGATCGGCCAGCCGGCCGTGGCATGGCGCTGCAGCCGTCGCCGGTCAAGAAGCTGGCGCTGGAAGAGGGTCTCGAGGTGTTTCAGCCGGTCACCCTCAAGGATGGCGAAGCGCAGACCAGGATCGCCGCCGTCGGGGCGGAGGCGATGGTGGTTGCCGCCTACGGCTTGATTCTGCCGCGGGCGGTGCTCGACCTGCCGCGTTTCGGTTGTCTCAACATCCATGCCTCGCTGCTGCCGCGCTGGCGCGGCGCGGCGCCGATTCAACGGGCGCTGCTGGCCGGCGATGCGGAAACCGGCGTCTGCATCATGCAGATGGAAGCCGGGCTGGATACCGGGCCGGTGTTGCTGCGCGGCGCTTTTCCGATTGCCGGCGACGATACCTCGGCCACGCTGCACGACCGGCTCGCGGCGCTTGGGGCGCAACTGGTGGTCGCGGCGCTCGAGCGTTTGCCGTTGCCGGCCGAGCCGCAGCCGGCAGATGGCGTGACTTACGCGCAGAAAATCGGCAAGGCCGAGGCACAGATCGACTGGTCGCTGAGCGCCGCCGAACTGGATCGCCATATCCGAGCATTCAATCCGTTTCCCGGCGCGCAGGCGCAGTTTGGCGGGCAGACGGTCAAGCTGTGGCGGGCGGTGCCGGTCGACGGCAGCGGTGAAAAAGGGCAGATTTTGGCGGTCGACCGCAACAGCATCGTCGTCGCCTGCGGCAGCGAGGCACTGGCGGTCAGCGAGTTGCAGAAGGCGGGCGGCAAGCGCCTGCCGGTCCGCGATTTTCTCGCCGGTCATCCGCTCAAGGCGGGCGATCGTTTCGATCTGCCGGCTTGAAATTCGCCGCTGCGCTATCATCTGACGGATAGCGCAGACTGCTTCAAGGAGGTCACCTAATGTTCAACTGGGTCAAGACAGCGATGCTGATGGCCGCCATCATGGCGCTGTTCGGCATCGTCGGCGGCATGCTCGGCGGCCGGCAGGGCATGCTGATGGCGCTGGTATTCGGCGGCGCGATGAACGTCATTTCTTACTGGTTTTCCGACAAGATGGTGTTGAAGATGTACAACGCCCAGGAGGTCGATGAAACCAGCGCCCCGCAGTTCTACGGCATGGTGCGCGATCTGGCGCAGCGCGCCAACCTGCCTATGCCGCGCGTCTACATCATCGACGAACAGCAGCCGAATGCCTTCGCCACCGGGCGCAACCCGGAGCACGCGGCAGTAGCGGCGACCTCCGGCATTCTGCAACTGCTGTCGGCCAGCGAACTGCGCGGCGTCATGGCGCACGAACTGGCGCACGTGGCACATCGCGACATTCTTATTTCGACCATTTCGGCGACCATGGCCGGGGCGATCTCGGCGCTCGCCAACTTCGCGATGTTTTTTGGCGGACGTGACAGTAACGGCCGCTCCAACCCACTCGCCACCATCGCTGTCGCCCTGCTGGCTCCGCTGGCCGCCAGCCTGATCCAGATGGCCATCTCGCGGGCCCGCGAATATGAGGCTGATCGCGGTGGCGCCGAAATCAGCGGTGACCCCAATGCGCTGGCGGATGCGCTGGGCAAGATCCAGATGTACGCCGAAGGCCGCATTCCGTTGGGGCCGGCCGAGGCACACCCGGAGACGGCGCAGATGATGATCCTCAACCCGCTTTCTGGCGGCGGTATCAAGGGTCTGTTCTCGACCCATCCGCCGACGGCGGAGCGCATTGCCCGTCTACGGACGCTGGCGCGCTAGGCGCCGGAAACCGGAGCGAGGTGGCCGCGAGCCACCTCTTTTTTTTCCAGCCGTCCCGGCGCGAAGGTGGCGATCATTTCGGCGAACAGTGCCTGCGCCCGGGCGCTGTTGTCGTCGCTGAAATTGCAGACGTAGACATCGAGCGTCACGCCGCTGACTTCCGGCCAGGTATGGACGGCTAGATGCGATTCGGCAAGCACGACGGTGCCGGTGACGCCGGCCGGCTGGCCGGCCGCATTGCAAAAGCCATGGAACAAGCAGCCGACGACGGTCAGGCCGTGGCGGGTACAGGCGTCAACACAGTGCGCTTCCAGCCACGCAACGTCGAGCAGGATGCCCGGCGCACAGCGGCAGTCGTGGAGGTCGGCGATCAGGTGCAGGCCGTTCATGCGGCAATTCTATTGCGTTTCACGTGAAACGCGCGCGGTGATCGCGGTTTCGAGCAGCCAGCCCAGCCGATAGCCGGCAGCGACAATGCGCCGGTTGGCGATGTCGTGTGCTTGCCGGTTGAACTCGTCGGTAATGATCGGTAGCAGGCTACCGTCCGTCTCGGGATAGGCGACGGCGAGCAGGGCATGGCTTTCATCGCGCCAGTGCGCGACGTTGCCGGGCACCGGCGGCGGGTAGGTGTCGATCAGGTGCCGCATCCGTTTCTCCAGCGCCTTGCCGCGCAACCACGGCGGGCCAGGCAGGTCGTCCCAGTAAAGATGGAGGCTGGAAAAGGGCAGGCGCTTGTTGAACGGATTCTCGATTTCCACCGCGTTGCCACCTTCGTCGCCGTGGCGCCCGACATGCAGCGGCTGATGGATGTCGGCGACCAGATGCAGCAGCCAGGGCAGCAAAAATGAAATCTGGTCATTTTTGGCGGTCGACCGCAACAGGCGGTCGAGACGTTCGATCTGCCGGTCCACCTCGCCGTCGCCGACTTTGCCTTGATGGTCGAGGTCGACGTAATGCCAGCGCTTGTGCCTGGCCATGTCGGGAAAACCGGGCAGCGGTGCCGTGGCCGTCTCGCGTTCCTCGTCATGGAAGCGAGGATCGTTGCGGATATCGTCCGGCCAGGTGGCCGCTTCGGCGAAGATGTCCGCTGCCGATGCCGAGCGTGCCTTCTCAGCCCAGCGCGCGTGATCCGGGTGGCGGGCCAGCGCGGCGCCGACGAATTCCTGGCTGGCCGGCGACAGCTGTTCCCAGGCGATGCTGGCTGCCAGGCGATGGCCGGCCGCGTTCCAAGCCTGGGCGAACGGCGAAACTACGAACAACAGGGCGATGAGCAAGGAACGCATTGCGTGATTATGCCGCGTGCGATAATCGAACCCCATGTTTCGACTGCCCAAGACCTCCCTGGCCTTTGCCCTGCTGCAAGCCGCCCGCATCGACGCTGCCGTGTTCGCCGGACAGAGCCTGGCCGACGGTCTGTTGGACCGCGTCGACCCGGCTGTCCGTCCGGCGGTTCAGGATCTCGTCTATGGCAGTCTGCGTGCCTACGGATATGGCGATTTCCAGCTGGCCCGGTTGCTCGCCCGACCGCTCGACGTGCCGGAAGTGCACGCCCTGTTGCTGGTTGCACTCTACCGCCTCGAAACGCGGCCGGATGGCGCTCATACCGTGGTCGATCAGGCGGTGGCCGCAGCCGGCGAGCTGGCCGGCGGGCGCTTGCGCGGCCTGGTCAATGGCGTCTTGCGCAACTATCTGCGCCAGCAGTCGCAGCTACAGGCGGCCGCGGAGGCCGATGCCGTAGCCGCTGCCCGCCACCCCGACTGGTGGCTGCGCCGATTGCAGGCTGCCTATCCGGCCGACTGGCCGGGCATCGTCGCCGCCGGTAACCGCCCGCCGCCGATGGCCTTGCGCGTCAATTGCCGGCGCGGCACGCGTGACGAGTATCTGGCTCGCCTGCAGGCCGAGGACATGGCGGCCGCGCCCATCGGCGAGACCGGCCTCGCGCTCGCCAGGCCGGTACCGGTGGATCGTCTTCCGGGCTTTGCCGCCGGCCTGGTTTCCGTGCAGGATCCGGGGGCGCAAATGGCCGCCGTGTTACTCGATACCGTAGCGGGCAGTCGGGTGCTCGACGCCTGCGCGGCGCCCGGCGGCAAGACGGCGCACCTGCTGGAGCGCAGCGACCTCGATCTGCTGGCGCTCGATCTCAAGCCCTCGCGTTGCCGCCGCATTGCCGACAATCTTTCCCGTCTCGGCCTGCAGGCCGAGATCGCCACCGCTGATTGCGCCCGGCTCGACGCCTGGTGGGATGGCCGGCCGTTCGATGCGGTGCTGGCCGACGTGCCATGTACCGCCAGCGGTGTCGTGCGCCGCAATCCGGATGCCAAGTGGCTGCGCCGCGAGGCCGACATCGCCAGCTTCGCGGCGACGCAGGCGCGGATACTCGCTGCCCTGTGGCAGGTCGTGCGGCCCGGGGGTAAACTGCTGTACGCTACCTGTTCGGTATTTCCGGAGGAAAATGGCGGACAGATCGCAACGTTCCTGGCGGCCCATCCGGAAGCCCGTCGCGACCACGAACAACAGATCCTGCCGAGCGCCGACCATGATGGCTTCTACTATTGCCGACTCGAAAAGCATGCTTGACCGCCTCCGGCACTGGCTCCTGGTTGTTCTGGTATGCGTGCCCGGGCTGGCGCTGGCCGCTGAAATTGAAATCAATAATCCGCAGATTCATGCCGGCGAAGACGGCTATGTGCTGTCCGCCGATTTTTCCTTCGATCTCAACCAGCGCCTCGAAGAAGCGGTCGGCAAGGGTGTCGTCCTGTATTTCCTGGCCGAATTCGATCTGACACGACCACGCTGGTACTGGCTGGACGAAAAACTGGTCAGTCGAAACCAGACCTATCGCCTTTCCTACCACGCGCTGACGCGGCAATACCGGCTATCGACCGGGAGCGGGCTCCACCAGTCCTTCGAATCGCTTTCGGATGCCCTGCGTGTCCTGTCGCGGTTGCGCAACTGGGTGGTTATCGACAAGGCGAGCGACGGCAGCAGCATCGTCCGTCCTGGCGAAACCTACACGGCCGCCTTGCGCATGCGTCTCGATATTACCCAGTTGCCGCGTCCGTTCCAGATTTCCGCGCTTGGCAACCGCGACTGGAACCTGGCTTCCGACTGGAAGACCTGGCAGGCCACCATACCGGTGGAGTCCAAGTGAAGCGTTTTGTTGCTGTCGGGGGCGCCGTTGCGGCAACGCTGGGAGCCATCGTCTGGTTCCTGTTGTTGCTGTCGACGGCGGCCGATACCGCCATTTTTTCCCGCCACTATCCGCTGCTGATCGGCCTCAATATCGTTTTGGCCGTGGCCATGGTCGGTCTGGTCAGCTGGCAGCTGCGCTCGCTGTGGCGTGACTACCGGGCGCAGATTTTCGGTGCCCGCCTCAAGCTGCGCTTGATGCTGATGTTCGGCATCATCGCCGTGTTGCCCGGTGCGCTGGTCTATGGCGTGTCGGTGCAGTTCGTCACCCGCTCGATCGAGAGCTGGTTCGACGTGCGCGTCGAGAAGGCGCTCGAATCCGGCCTCCATCTGGGTCGCTCCGCCCTCGATTCGCTGCTTTCCGATCTGACCGAGAAAGCCAACCAGATGGCGAACGAGTTGTCCGACCTTCGCGAATCGGGCCGTCGTTCAGCGCTGTCGCGTCTGCGCGAGCAGCATGGCGTGCAATCGGCGGCGCTGTTCTCGCTCAGCGGCAAGTTGCTGACCAGCGCCAGCAGCGAAATCGCCGATTCGCTTCCTGACCTGCCGACGCAGGTGCAGCTCAAGGAGGCACGCAGTACGCGGGTGTATTCCTCGATCGACGGCGAAGGCGGGCGCCTTTTCCTGCGCGTCCTGGTACCGGTGCCGGCACGCACCGTGTTCGAGGAACTGCGTCTTCTGCAACTGGTTCAGCCGGTGCCTCCCGCTCTGGCCTACGATACCGATGCCGTGCAGGCGGTTTATCGCGATTACCAGGAGTTGCAGCTATCGCGCCAGGGCCTGACCCGGATTTATGCCCTGACGCTTACTTTGACCGTGCTCGTCGCCTTGTTTGGTGCATTTGCGCTGGCTTTCGTGATGACACGCCGCCTGTCGGCGCCGCTGTCCATGCTGGCCGAGGGTACGCAGGCGGTGGCACAGGGCGACTTTTCGCCGCGCCAGGCGGTATACAGCCGGGACGAGCTTGGTGTGCTGACCCAGTCTTTCAGCCGCATGACCCGCCAGTTGGACGATGCCCGCCGGGAAACTGAACGCCATCGGGCGGAGCTGGAGTCGGCGCGCGGCTATCTCGAATCCATCCTGGCCAACCTGTCGGCCGGCGTGCTGGTCTTCGATCGCCATTTCGTGTTGCGCACGGTAAACGAGGGTGCCTTGACGATTCTCGCCGATGATTTCGTCGGCCTGATCGGCGAGCAGGTCGACCACTGGCCAAGGCAGAACGCGCTAGGCGAGTTCATCCGCAACAGTTTCGCCAAGTTGAAGGATGATGAATGGCAGGACCAGATCGAACTTGAACGCGCCAACGGCATGCCGCAGGTGTTGTTGCTGCGCGGTTCACGGCTGCCGGAGGCAAGCGGCGGCGGCGATGTCGTGGTTTTCGACGACGTGACGCGTTTGATCGCCGCACAGCGCAGTGCCGCCTGGGGTGAAGTGGCGCGGCGTCTGGCGCATGAAATCAAGAATCCGCTGACCCCGATCCAGCTTTCCGCCGAACGTCTGCAGTTCAAGCTATCCGGCAAACTGGTCGGCAGCGATTCCGAAATGCTGGCGCGCGGCACGCAGATGATCATCAATCAGGTGCAGGCGATGAAGCGCATGGTCGACGATTTCCGCGACTACGCGCGCTTGCCGGTGCCGGAAGTGGAGCCGCTTGATCTCAATGCGCTGATCGGCGAAGTGCTCGGACTTTACGAAAGTTCGTCGGCGGTGATCGAAATCCGGCTGGCCAAAGACTTGCCGAAGATACTGGGCGATGCCACTCAATTGCGTCAGGTGATCCATAATCTTCTGCGAAACTCCGAAGATGCCCTCGAGGGGCGCGACGACATGCGTATCACGGTGGTCACCGAGCTGGCCGGAACGACGGCCCGTCTGTTGATTGCCGACAACGGACCGGGTTTTCCGGTCGAGCTGCTGCCGCGCATCTTTGAGCCCTACGTCACCACCAAGGCCCGCGGCACGGGCCTTGGCTTGCCCATCGTCAAGAAGATTGTCGAGGAACACCAGGGTAGTATCGAAATCAGCAATGCACCGGCGGGCGGCGCGCGGATCGACATCCGCCTGCCCCTGGTGAAGGAGGAAGCAAAGCATGGCAATCATTCTGGTCGTTGACGACGAAGTCGGCATTCGCGAGCTGCTGTCGGAAATCCTGATCGACGAGGGCTACGACGTGCGGCTGGCCGAAAACGCCACGGCGGCGCGCCGCATCCGCGGCGAACTGCGTCCCGATCTGGTATTGCTCGACATCTGGATGCCCGATACCGATGGCATTTCGTTGCTCAAGGAATGGCACGCAGCCGGGCATCTCAACATGCCGGTGGTGATGATGTCGGGGCACGGCACCATCGACACGGCGGTCGAGGCGACGCGCTTTGGCGCTTTCGATTTTCTCGAAAAGCCGATTGCCCTGCAGAAGCTGCTGTCGACGGTGCAGAAGGCGCTCAAGCACGATACGCCGCCCCCGCGCCCACCCCTCACTTTGGAAGCCTTTGGCCGCTCGACCATCGTCAAGGAATTCAAGCGTCGCCTCGAACAGGCGGCCGCCAAAACGCCGGTACTGCTACTCAAGGGGGCCGTCGGCGGCATGGCCGAGATCTGCGCCCGCACGCTGAAGGCGCCCCGTGCACCATGGCTGGATCTGTCCAGCGTGAACAGTGCCCTGACTCAGGAAACCCTGGAAAAACTCGGCGGCGGCGTGCTTTTCGTTCCCGATCTGGCGGCGCTCGGCAAGATGCAGCAGATGAACCTGGCGTTTGCGGTCGACCGTCTGGAAAGGCTCAATTTGCAGCTCTTCGCGGCCACGGTCACGCCTTTGAACGTGCTCGGAGAAAATGGTTGGGACAGCAAGCTGCTGGCGCGCCTCGGCGAGGTCTGGTTGGCTCTTCCTTCATTGGCCGGCCATGCCGATGAACTACCGGAGATTGCCGGTCTGTTATTGACCAATTTCGTCGAGCGGGGCGAGGTTCAGCCCCGACGTTTCTCGACCGGTGCGCTTAATGCCCTGCGTACACAGCCCTGGCAAAACCGTCCGGAGGCCAGCTGGGGCGACCTCTATGGCCTGGTTCGCAACCTGGCGCTGACCTCGCTGGACGAGGAAATTTCGGCCGACGACGTGCAGCGCGTGATGCCGCGGGAGGAGGAAGCGGATCATGAGCTCGGCTCCTTGCTGCCGCTGCTCGACCAACCCTTGCGTGAAGCGCGCGATGCATTCGAGAAGCTTTATTTCGAGCACCATTTGCGTCTCGAAGGTGGCAATATGACAAAACTCGCGGAACGCTCCGGCCTGGAGCGCACGCACCTGTACCGCAAGCTGAAACAGCTTGACGTCAAGCTGGGCAAGCGCGGCGAAGAATAAACCGGCTGAAGCCGGGGTGGGGGCAAGATGAAAGTCATCATTCTGGGGGCTGGCCAGGTGGGGGCCAGTGTGGCCGAAGGCCTGGTGTCGGAGGAGAACGACATCACGGTGGTCGATAGCGACGCGGCGCGTCTAGCGCAATTACAGGATCGCCTCGACCTGCGCACCGTCTGCGGCAATGCGGCTTATCCGTCGGCATTGCGTGAAGCCGGTGCGGACGATGCCGATCTGGTGATCGCCGTGACACCGAGCGATCAGACCAACCTCGTCTCCTGCAAGCTGGCCCATTCGGTGTTCAACGTGCCGTTGCGCATTGCCCGCCTGCGAGCGCAGGATTTTCTGGACGACAAGACCCTGCTGGCGCCGGAGAACTTTGCGGTCGACCGTGCCATTTGCCCGGAAAAGGAAATTTCGGAATATATCGGGCGCCTGATCGAGTTTCCCGAAGCCCTGCAGGTTATGCAATTCGCCGACGGGCGCGTCTGTCTGGTTGCCGTCCGCGCCTACGAGGGGGGCTTGCTGGTCGGCAAAGCGATTCGCGAAATGCGCGAGCATCTCCCGTCTGGCATGGATGCCCGGATTGCAGCGATTTTCCGCGACGAACAGGCTATTGCGCCGGAGGGCGAAACGCTGATCCGGGCGGGCGACGAAGTATTCGTTCTCGCCGCTACCGAAGACATCCGGCAGATATTGCGTGAGTTGCGGCGCATGATGAATCCGGTGCGGCGCGTCATGATCGGCGGTGCCGGCAACATCGGGCTGCGGGTCGCCGTAGCCCTGGAAAAGCACTACGAAGTGAAAATCATCGAGTTCCGCAGGGAGCGCGCCGAATTCGCGTCGAGCAAGCTGAACAAGGCGCTTGTACTGTGCGGCGACAGTACCGACGAGGAGCTGCTCGACCAGGAAAATATCCACGAAATGGACCTGTTCCTGGCGCTGACCAACGACGACGAAAACAACATCATGTCGGCCTCGCTGGCCAAGCGGATGGGCTGCAAGCGGGTGGTGGCCCTGGTCAATCGGCGGGCCTATGCCGAAATGATCGAGGGCGGACCAATCGACATTGGGATTTCGCCGGCCCAGGTTTCTATTGGCAGCCTGCTGGCGCATGTCCGCCGGGGTGACGTCGTGGCCGTTCACTCCTTGCGGCGGGGGGCGGCAGAGGCGCTGGAAATCGTTGCCCATGGCGACCGCAAGAGTTCTCATGTGGTTGGCCGGCGCATTGACGAAATCAACTGGCCGCCAGGCGTCACCGTGGCTGCCCTGGTCCGCGACTTCGACCAGGTGGAGGTGCTGTTCGTGCGCGACGACGGCACCGCCGAGCGTCGGGCCGGGCACGTCGTGATCGCCCATGGCGAGACCGTGATCGAGGATGGTGATCACGTGATCGTCTTCTGCCTGTCGAAGAAACTGGTGCGCAAGGTCGAGGCGCTCTTCCAGGTCGGCGTCGGCTTTTTCTGAGCGGGGGCGCAGATGTATTCCTTGCTGCCCGTTCTGAACGTGATGGGGATGCTGCTGATTTTCTTCGGCGCCACCTACCTGATGCCGATCGCCAGTTCGCTCATCTACGCCGATGGCACGACTTGGGAATTCATCGACGCCATGGCCGTCTGCCTCGGGGTTGGCCTGGCGATCGTGGTGTTGACGCGCCGTTTCAAGCGCGAATTGCGTCCCCGCGACGGTTTCCTTCTGGTCACGCTGGCCTGGGTGCTGATGGCGGCAATCGCGACCGTGCCGCTGATGCTGATCATCGACGGCCTGTCGTTCACCGACGCCTTCTTCGAAACGATATCCGGTTTGACTACCACAGGCGCCACCGTGCTGAGCGGGCTGGAAAAACTCCCGCCGTCGGTCAACCTGTGGCGGCATGAACTCAACTGGCTGGGCGGCATGGGCATTATCGTGCTGGCGGTCGCCATCCTCCCGCTACTTGGGGTCGGCGGTATGCAGCTATACAAGGCAGAGACACCGGGGCCGATGAAGGACTCCAAGCTGACCCCGCGCATCGCCGGGACGGCCAAGGCGCTCTGGCTGGTCTATTTCGGGTTTACCGCGGCCTGTATCGGCGCCCTCAAGCTGGCCGGCATGAACTGGCTGGACGCGATCTGCCATGCCTTCGCCGCCTTGTCGCTGGGCGGATTCTCGACTTACGACGCCAGCGTCGGGCAGTTCAACTCGCCATTGATCGAAGGCATTCTCATACTTTTCATGATGATCGCCGGCATCAATTTTGCCACCCATTTCATCGTCTGGCGCGGACGCTCATTGCGCGCCTACTGGCTGGATGTCGAAGCGAAGGCGTTTGTCGGCTTGATCGCTTCCAGCATTGTCATCTGTTCGCTTTATCTATGGAAAACAGATACGTACGATGATTTTGGCGAAGCATTGCGCCATGTCGCCTTCAATCTGGTGTCGATCGCTACCGATTGCGGCTTCGCCAGCGTCGATTACGACAAATGGCCGATTTTCGTGCCGTTGTGGATGCTGTTTCTGTCCTGTGCTTCCGTTTCCTCAGGGTCGACCGGCGGCGGCATCAAGATGATCCGCACGCTCATCCTGATCAAGCAGAGTTTTCGCGAACTGGAGAAACTGATCCATCCCAGCGTCGTCAATCCGATTCGCCTCGGCGGCAACGTCGTGCCGCCGAACATTACCGGCGCCGTCCTCGGCTTCATTTTTCTGTACGCGCTGGTCGTTGGTGAACTGACCTTCTTTCTGGTCGCCAGCGGCCTCGATTTTGTCTCTGCCTTCACGGCAATCATCGCCTGCATCAACAATGCCGGACCTGGGTTGAATGTGGTCGGGCCGGCGCAAAACTATCAGGCGCTGACCGATTTCCAGACCTGGATCTGTTCGCTGGCCATGCTGGCCGGACGCCTGGAGATATTTTCGCTGGTCGTTCTGTTCACGCCCTACTTCTGGCGTAAGTGACCCGGCGGCCGGAATGGCGGATAATCCCGCCTTTCCGATTTTCTGGCGGAGTCCCCCCGTGAGCCGACCCAAGAACGACACCTTCCTGCGTGCCCTGCTGAAAGAGCCGACCGAATACACGCCGCTCTGGCTGATGCGTCAGGCCGGTCGCTACCTGCCGGAATACTGCGAGACGCGCAAACGCGCCGGCAATTTCCTCAATCTGTGCAAGTCGCCCGCGATGGCCTGCGAAGTGACGCTGCAGCCGCTGGCGCGCTATGACCTCGACGCCGCCATCCTGTTTTCCGACATCCTTACCGTGCCCGACGCGATGGGGCTCGGTCTCTATTTCGCCGAAGGCGAGGGGCCGCGCTTCGAGCGCCCGTTGCGCGAGGAGTGGGCGATCAACGACCTCGCCGCACCCGATCCCTACGATCACCTGCGCTATGTGATGGACGCCGTCGCCGAAATTCGCCGCGCACTGGACAACTCGGTGCCGCTGATCGGCTTCTCCGGCAGTCCCTACACCCTGGCCTGTTACATGGTCGAAGGGCAGGGGTCGAGCGATTTTCGCCATATCAAGGGCATGCTCTACAACCGCCCGGACCTGCTGCATCGCATCCTGTCGGTGACCGCCGACTCGGTGACGAGTTACCTCAATGCCCAGATCGACTGCGGCGCCCAGGCGGTGATGATTTTCGATACCTGGGGCGGTTCGCTGTCGAACGCCGCTTACGAAGAGTTTTCGCTGCAGTACATGCAACGCATCGTGGCCGGCCTGAAGAAGGAAAAGGACGGCCAGCGCATTCCGAGTATCGTGTTCACCAAGAACGGTGGCCTGTGGCTGGAAAAGATCGCTGCCATCGGTTGCGATGCGGTCGGCCTCGACTGGACCATCGACATCGGCGAAGCGCGCCGCCGGGTCGGCGACAAGGTGGCCTTGCAGGGCAATCTCGACCCGAACGTGCTGTTCGCGCAGCCGGAAATCGTCGCCGCCGAAGCCAAGAAGGTGCTCGACAGCTTCGGCCCCGGCAATACCGGCCACGTTTTCAACCTCGGTCACGGCATTTCGCAATTCACGCCGCCGGAAAGCGTGAATGCGCTGGTCGAGGCGGTGCATACCCATAGCCGTCTGCTACGCAAATAAGGCGGGAATGAGCGGGCGGGAATTTACTTATGCACAGAATCGTGCATCCCGCTCGGGAAAATTTACCAACAAGCCCTTGACAGTAAGAGTTTTTGTTAACGTATTGATTTAATTGAATTTGTGATTTTGCCTAATATTTCGGCAAAATCACAAATTCCTTACCGAATCGCTACTTAGCGACGCTTCCCAAAAGCAATCCACAAAGTTATCCACAGTTTTTGTGGACAAGCCGAAAAACCTTGAATGTTTAGGGGTATTTCAGCATCACGAGAAACCGGCCATGCCCGTCCTACGTGTCGCCCTCGACCTGCCGTTGCATCGTCTGTTCGATTACGTCGCGCCGGAAGCGTCGAGTGCCGATGTCGGCTATCGCGTGCGGGTGCCGTTTGCCCGGGGTGAACGTATCGGTGTCATTGTCGAGGTTTCTGGGACGAGCGACTGGTCGCTGGAGCAACTGAAGGCGGCCGGAGAAGTCCTCCGCGACCTCCCTCCGTTACCTGCCGATTTTTTCAGTCTCTGCAAATTTGCGAGCACTTACTATCAGGCACCGCTTGGTGAGGTGGTTCTACAGGCCTTGCCAACTGGCCTGAAACGCGTGACAGCGACGAGCCGCCGCAAAGGTCGTCCTGAACCTCAACAACCTGCTTCGCCGATACCCGACCTAACGGCGGAACAGCTTGCGGTGCTCGCCGCGATCGACATCCGTTCCGGTTTCGCCGCCCACCTGCTGCATGGTGTGACCGGCAGCGGCAAGACCGAGGTCTATCTGCGGTTGATCGAGCGGGTGCTGGCTGCGGGCCGGCAAGTGTTGCTGCTGGTGCCGGAAATCAACCTGACGCCGCAACTTGAAAGCCGGGTGCGTGCGCGCTTTCCCGACGCCGGTGTGGTCTCGCTACACAGCGAGTTGGCCGAAGCGGCGCGCGAACGCAACTGGCGCGCTGCCTTTGCCGGCGAAGCCAGCATCGTGCTCGGCACCCGGTTGGCGATTTTCACGCCCATGCCGCATCTCGGCCTGATTGTTGTCGATGAGGAACACGACCCGTCGTTCAAGCAGCAGGACGGCATGCGCTACTCGGCGCGCGATGTCGCGGTTTTCCGGGCGCGTCAGCTTGGCATTCCCATTCTGCTCGGTTCGGCTACGCCCTCGCTGGAGTCCTGGGCCAATGCGCAGGGCCGGCGCTACCAGTTGCTGAACTTGCGCGAGCGCGCCAATCCGGCGGCCATGTTGCCTGCGGTCGACCTCCTCGATACCCGCAAAATGGTACTCAAGGAGGGCGTCAGCGAACCGTTGATCGCCGCCATCCGGGAACGTCTGGCCCGCGGCGAGCAGAGTCTGGTTTTCCTCAACCGCCGTGGCTATGCGCCGGTCTTGACCTGCACGGCGTGCGGCTGGGTGTCGCGGTGCACGCGCTGCGCGGCCAACCTGGTGCTACATCTGGCGGAACGCCGCCTGCGCTGCCACCACTGCGGTTTCGAGAACCGTGTGCCGAAAGCCTGCCCGACCTGCGGCAACCAGGATATTCATCCTTTCGGCCGCGGCACGCAGCGGGTCGAGGTGTGGTTGCAGGAGCAATTCCCGGAAGCCCGCATCCTGCGCGTCGACCGCGATTCGGTGAAAAGCCGCAAGCAGTGGGAGGCGGTGCTCGAACGCATCCACGGCGGCGAGGCCGACATCCTGGTCGGCACGCAGATGCTGGCCAAGGGCCACGATTTTCCGAAGCTGACGCTGGTCGGCGTGCTGGGTGCCGACGCCGCGCTGTTCGCCGCCGACTGGCGCGCTCCAGAACGCATGTTCGCCCAGTTGATGCAGGTGGCCGGACGGGCGGGGCGAGCCGAACTGAAAGGTGAGGTGCTGATCCAGACCGAGTACCCGGATCACCCCTTGTACTCGGCGCTGGTTGCCCACGATTACCCGGGCTTTGCCGCCGCGCTGCTCAAGGAGCGCGAGCAGGCCGGCTTTCCGCCCTACGCCTTCCAGGCCATGCTGCGCGCCGAAGCGCCGGCAATGGCCGATGCCATCGCTTTCCTGACCACCGCCTGTGCACTGCCGGTGGTGCAGGAACATCCCAACGTCGCGCTTTACGATCCGGTACCGATGAAGCTGTCACGGCTGGCCAGCCTGGAACGCGGGCAATTGCTTGCCGAATCGTCGTCACGCCCGGCGCTGCAAGCCTTCCTGCCACGCTGGCGAGAGGCGATTGAAGGCATCAAGGCGCCGTCAAAGCTGCGCTGGCATCTCGAGGTCGATCCGCTGGAATTCTGATTTTTGCCCTTTTATGAGCGTCGACCGCAACCGACCAGCCAGCTGAAGGCCGCGATCTGGCCGCCGAGCAGGGTCAGGAAACCGGTGCGGAAGGCGCTTTCGGCAGTCCAGCCGGCGGCCTGAAGCAGGTCGACCAAGGCACCGAACCCCCATTGCAGGCCAAAGGCGCCGGCGAAAACAAGCAGGTTGAGCGCGGTGTTGGCGCGCCCCGAGAGGGCCGGCGGGAAAGTCTGGGCGACCAGCGAATAGGCGATGTTGGACAGCGAAAAGCAGGCGCCAAGTACCGGCCACAGCCAGTCGCTGCCGCGTCCGGGGAACAGGGTGATGGCGCCCAGGCTGACGATGGCCGCCAGCATGGCACCGAGATAGACGCGCTCCAGTTTGACGCCGCGCCGTACCAGCAGGGTGGCGAAAAAGCCCATGAACAGGAAGCCGGCGAGCATGGCGCCGCTCATCCAGGTCAGGCGGGCGGCGATGGCGGTGCGGTCGAGCTGTTCGATGACGCTCATCCAGCGCGTCGCCCACAGGCCTTGCACGGCCATGAAGCCGCCGGTCATCCAGAAGCCCATCGGTGCGTAGCGCCAGAAGTGGCGGCTGGCGAAAACCTGGCGGACGCCGGCCAGTTGTTCGGCCAGGCCGGCGCCCTTGGGGCCTTCCTTGTCCGGCACGAACCACCACAGGGCGGTGGCGACCAGCAGCGTGATGACCGCCAGCGTGAGCATGATCTCGCGCCAGCCGGCGAAGCCGAGCGCCAGTTCAAGCGGTTTCGAGGCGGCAAGCGCGCCGAGACCGCCGGAAGCCATGATCCAGCCGGTCAGTGACGCTTGCCGCTCGGGCGGGAACCATTGCGAAAAAGCCTTGAACGAGGCCATCAGACAGGCCGAGACGCCAAGGCCGATCAGCGCCCGGCCGATGGCAAGGCCGCTCAGGGTGTCCGACCAGGCGAAGGCGGCGGCACCGGCGGCAGCGATCAGCAGCAGCGCGGATTCGACGCGGCGCGGCCCGAAACGGTCGAGCAACATGCCGAGCGGCAACTGGGCGGCGCCGAAGGCGAGGAAGTAGGTGCTGGTCAGCAGCCCCAGCGCGTTGTCGCCAAGGCCGAGGTCGCGCGCCAGCACCGGGCCGATGACGGCGTTCGCCGTGCGGTAAAGGTAGGACAGGAAGTAGCCGGCGGCGAAGGGCAGGAAGAGGCGCTGCCACAATTGGCGCTTGTCGAGCGTCACTGGTCGCTCTCCGGTTTCACGTGGAACGCCGCCGTCGGTGGAGCGGTGGCGCCCGGCTGCTTTTCCAGCCAGCTTATCCGGTCGAGAATCTTGCGTTGCCAGCCGCTGGCGATGCCCGGCGCGGTGGCCAGTTGCCTGAGCGTTTCGAGCGCCGGCCGGTGTTCCTGCCAAAGAGACATCGCGGCGCCGAGGGTCAGGGCGGCGGGAGCCGCTTCGATCAGTTCGAGCGATGCGTCGGGCGCCACCGTTCCCGGCTGCACGACGCGGAAATACCAGCCGGTCAGCCGCTGTTCGGCAATGAAGGCGGCCATGCCGTCGACGCCGAAACGGTCGTCGATCTTCCAGCATGGGCTGCGCGGCTGGCAGAGTTGCAGGCGGGCATCGCCGAGTTGGAAGATGTTGCCGACGCGAATCTGAGTTTCGTCGAGGGTGGGGCTGGAAATGTTTTCGCCCAGGCCGCCGGGGAGCAGTTCCCCGGCGGCTTCCGGAAACTTTTCGGCGAGGCGAGCGTAGTGGGCGGCAGGGTAGAGATGGACGGCCTTTTCCGGCCCGCCGTGCACACGGCGATCGGCTTGCTGGTCGCCGGCGAAACCTTCGGCGCCAAGAAACAGGGGCGCGCGCACCGGGTGCTTGAACATGCCGGTTGGCCGGCCACTTTCAGGGAGCGGGGCGATGCCGCCGATGAAGAGGGAGATGTTTGCCATGATCGCCTGATTTTGCCATCAATCCCACAACCATGCCGCGCCGCGCACCCCCGAGGAATCCCCATGGACAGGCGGAACGATTCTGGTATGGAATTCGCCCGAAAAAACCTGTCGACCGCAACAGGCCGGCAGGTT
>Ga0209202_1000437_pt1 | contig 35141 bp, 58 predicted proteins | sample AD_UKC032_MetaG_FD_184416 | JGI IMG/M metagenome (GOLD analysis project Ga0209202, IMG submission 184416) | Active sludge microbial communities of municipal wastewater-treating anaerobic digesters from USA - AD_UKC032_MetaG (SPAdes) (version 2) | ecosystem: Engineered > Bioreactor > Anaerobic >... | reverse complement strand
ACCATTGCAAAGCCGAATATTGGCCAGAAACACGCATTGACCAGCAAGGCGATCACGGCTGGAATCCCGACCATTGCAAAGCCGAATATTGGCCAGAAACACGCATTGACCAGCAAGGCGATCACGGTTGGCACTCCGCTAGTGGAAAAGCCGGCCATTGGACAGATTCACGCTCTCACGTCACAGGGCATTGTATCTGGTGCGCCAGTCATCGAAAAACCGCAGCCGGGAGCGGAGGCGGTAACCGTCAACCTCACGGCGAAAGATATTATCTGCGGCGTGCCGGTGATTGGCAAGGCGACAATCGGCGCCGGTGCGGAGCCGGAAGAAGGACACGCGACAGTCTACCAGGAGTTATTTGAACCGCGAATAAGGGAAGAGGACGAGGAACTCATTTTGTTAGCCATTATGGAGTTGTTATGACCGCTCGTGAACATTTGGAAGACGTGATCGACCACGTCAAGAGCGAATTGACAGACCGCCGGCGATTTGAAGCTGAAATGGAAAAACGTCTCGGCAAAATCTGGGATGCGCAGCGGCGTGAGGTAATGCGCCTGCTCGGTGATCCGCCGAACATCAACAACGTTCCAGAGAGTTACTGGAACAACGGCGGTAAAGCGATTCGAAAGGCAATCTCTTCCGTGCTGGAAGATGTCTATCTTGCGCAGTCACTCGCGCTTGCGGAGCAGGTCAATCTGCAAGTCGATTGGATGCTTGTCAACCAGCACGCCATTGATTGGGCGGCGCGCTGGGGGATGCAGAAAGCGACGGAGCTGACAGGACGTACGCGCAACATGGTAATTGACCTGGTGACGAAGTATTACCAGCAGGATTGGGATATTGACGAATTGACGCGCCGGATCGCTGTATTCTATGCTCCGGAGCGGGCGCGTTCAGTCGCTATTACTGAGACCACGAACGCGGCGGTGCAATCTCAAATACAGCTTGCCGACGACATCAGAAAACTTTACGGCGTTGACTTCGAAGAGACGTACCGCGTAAGCGAATATGATCGGGTTTGCGCAATCTGTGCGCCGCTTGACGGTAGACCTACGCAAGAGGTGGGGTATCCGCCGAGACATGTCAATTGCGCATGCTATGTGGAGTACACGATGCTATGAGCGGCTACACGGTTGAACTAAAAGGAGTTGATGAACTGGCGCGCAAGCTTCAGGAAGCCGGAAGCGGCGGGTATATCCGCGGTGCGCTTGAAGCAGCCGGCGTTGACCTGGTGAGCAAGGCGCGGCAATATCCGCCTGTTCCAGAAGGATCCGCTTACCAACGTACAAATAAACTACGCAATTCGTGGGACGCGCGGGTGTCGAATGACGGCGAGGTGCTGTCTATTGGCACACACCTTGGTAGCGTGCCTTATGCCGGTTACGTGATGGGACGCGAGGATCAGACACGTGTACACGCCTGGCACGGATGGAAGACTATCGAGGGAATTGTACAATTGAATCTTGAGCGGATAACCGCTGCAATAAAAAGACAGCTTGAGAAGGCATTGAGGTAACCATGAAACTGAAAATACAAACCAAACTACCCGAAGGACTGAAGGCAGACAAGCGCGAACCGGCGCAACCCGTGAAGCGCTACGATGAACTCGACCCGAAAGAGTACCTGGTGCTTGGCGTTCCTTTTGGCGGGCCGTACGCTGGCAAGGATTCAGACGGGCAAACTTTCACCGAGCGTACCGACTTATGGCTGAAAGACGGGCAAGAGATACCGGTAACTTATTATCACGGGTTCGGGCCGGATAGCCCTGAAACGTGGCAGGAAACGCCGGCGGTGATTGGCGTAGCGAAATGGGATCACACCGACGCGAAGGGGCATTGGTTCAGCGTCAGGATGGACTCGACAGAGGAACTGGCGCAACGAATCACCACGACCAAGACCGAGAAGGTACGCGCTTCATCCGGCGCAATTGGTCATCTTGTCAGAACTGACGGGGAGGAAATTGTCACGTGGCCATTGGGCGAGTTGGCATTATTTGACGTAAACGAATGGAGAAAACCGGCGAACGATTACGCCGTTTTCAACGCAAAGGGCGGAGACACAGAGGTCACGGCAGAGGCAGAAATGCAGTCCGAGACAGTTGAGGACGCTCCTGAGCATATCAAATCAGATGTATTGATTCAGGAGAATAACATCATGGAAGAAGAAACTAAGAAAGTGGACGCTCCGGCGTTCGATATTGACGCGCTTGTAGAAAAGTTTGACAAGCGAATGGAAGCACGGCTCGAGAAACTGGTCAACGCGCCGGCGATCAATGCACCTGCCGTTATCAAGGCAGAGAACTTTGGCGACCCTGACCCGAATCGCGCATTCATGCACTACCTGCGCACCGGCGAGCGCGTCAAGGGCTTGAAAGCCGCAATGGGCGAGGATACTGCCGGAGTCGGCGGGTATCTTGTGCCGGATGATTTCTTTGCTGGAATCATCGAAAAGCGCAATGAGCTGTCCATCCCGCGCCGGGCTGGCGCTACCATCCTGCAAACCTCACGTGACGTGTTGAACATCCCGATTGAAGCGACCTCGCAGACCTACTTTGCACAGTCCGCTCATGACATGGCCGCCGTCAACGAGGACGAGCCGACCATCGGACAGGCAACCGCTACCGTGTTCGACTTCACCAAGTTGGTCAAGGTATCAGAAGACCTGCTGGAAGATTCAGCAGCGAACCTCAACCAGTTCCTGGCGAACTCCTTTGGTCGCTGGATGGCCATGACCGAGAACCGCAACGCGCTCATCGGTGCTGGCACTACCGCGCCTCAAGGCGTGACCGTTGGTGGAACCGCTGCCTTGACCTTTGACGACACCAACAGCATTGCCGCAGCCGAAATCCCGGAACTGTACCACAAGTTAGCCGGTCAGTACCGTGACAACGCCGTATGGACGCTGAATGATGACACCCTCGGAATGTTACGCGGGCTTGCTTCAAGTTCCGTGTTCACCTTCGGGGCGCACGAGATCAACGAAGAGAGCATCATGGGGAAGCGTGCGTTCACATCAACCTACATGCCGAAATACACCACCACCAAATACAAAGCAATCGTATTCGGTGACTGGAGCATGTACGCGCTTGTGGAACGCAAGGGCTTGACCATCCGGCGCTTGAATGAGTTGTACGCTGGTAACCGCCAGGTTGGCTTGCTGGCCGTGTTCCGGCACGGCGGCGTGGTCATGCAGTCGGAAGCGTTTGCAATCGGCTCAATGGCGTAACCTTTAGGCAGATAAGGGGAGGGGTAACTCCCTCCCCGAAAGGAATAATGACATGGAAGAATTATTTGCCTACGTAAAACCAGCAATGGCGGTAGTACCGGTGAGCAAGTCAGGCGCCGCGATTGCCGCAACTGCTGTTGACGGTACGGGGTACGGACGCGCCGCGTTCCTGTTCCTTGTTGGAACAATCGCAACGGGCGGGGGCGTGTCCTGCTCCGTGACCGAGAGCGCGACATCCGGCGGTGTTTATACCCAAAAAGCGACCACTGCCGCGTTGACAGACTTCGGAACAACCGGAGCGTCGAAGGTGTATATCCTCGATGTACCGATCAACTCCGCAAAACCACACATGAAATTGTACGGAACTTGTGGCACGGCGGCTGTTTTGCATGGCGCGGTTGCGCTGCTGTACGGGAGGAACGGCGTGCTGGCTGACCCGAACCTGGCGACATTTGCCGCGCAGTACGTGCGGACTTAGTGTAAAGACGTCCTGGAGGGTAATACCTCCAGGACAAAGGATAAACATGAAGATACGAATTTTGCAGAACTTCAACGGGCTGGTAGACGGAAGATCGATCAGGTTCAAGGAAGGTCAAGAAGTTGACCTGTTAGACCCCGTTGCGTGTGACAACTTTCTACGGGGCGGGTACGCGGAGTTGGTAAAGCCAGCCGTCAAGGTGGTGGAAAAACCCGCTCATGCTAAGGGTATCAAGGTGAAATAATGACCATATCAAACGGCTACACAACGCTCGTAACAGTCAAGACCGCGCTCGGCATACCGCTTGACGAAAGAGATGACGACTTCTATCTGGAATCGACCATTGAGAGCGTCAGCCGGTTGATCGACAACCACACCGGGCGCAGGTTCTACGCGGAGACTGATACAAGATACTACGCGCCGATTTCCATTGACGAGGTTTACACAGATGACATTATCAGCGTGACAAGCCTCAAGACCGACGATGACAACGACGGTACGTTTGAGACCACATGGGCGACAACGGATTATAACCTCATGCCGTTCAACGCTGGCGAGAATGGGCGCCCTTACACGTGGATTGAGACAAGCGGGTACGGCAATTACTCGTTCCCCCTTGGCACTAAGAAGGCGGTGCAGATAGTCGGGAGTTTTGGGTACGCCACAACCGCGCCGAAACCGGTAGCAGAGGCGTGCAAGATTCAGGCAATCCGGTTATTCAAGAGGAAAGACGCGCCATTTGGAGTAATCGCTGGTGGTGACATGCAGCAGAGCATGACCATCCCCGACCTTGACCCTGACGTGAAGATGCTACTTTCACCGTATGTGAGGCGGGTGTAATGGCAATCCAAGACGCAATCGCACGAATGCAGACAGACATTGAAGCCATATCCGGCATCAAGGGCGCGGATCAATATCTACCAGAAGCCCTTCCGACTGTGGAAAACTGGGTCGTGATGTACCCCGGCGAGACTGAATTTATCCCCGGATTGCCTTCCGGTTACATGACGGCTATGTACTCGGTAATCGTTGAAATCCACACGCCCCGTAACACCCTACCGCAGGCGCACAAGCGAATCGTGGCGTTATACGATGACATTCCGTTGAAACTCTTTGACGACCTCTACGACACGAAACTGAATAACACGGTATCGACTTTTGGAAGCATCACGAGTACCGGCTTGATCGCTATGAACTACGCCGGAATTGACACGGTGGGATTCAGGTACACCGTGCGAGACATAAAGATTCAGTCCGCGATATAGGAGACAAATTGGTCGAGAAGAAAAGTGTTTTGGAGCAGTACCCGATTATGAGTTGGGCGTTCCCGCGCATCCTCGTCGCGTTCCTCCTGGAGCGAACAATCAGTTACGCCGACCTCGTATTCCCGGCGTGTATGCAGATCGCGGCGCAGGGTCCGGTGGTTTTGAACATGCCCTACCAGCGCACGGATTTAGCACGCAACCGGGCAAGCATGGAGTTGCTGAAATCAGACTTCACGCATCTCCTCATGCTCGACATTGACCACGTTCACCCGCACGATATTATTCAGCGTTTGGCAAAATGGGTTTTGAAAGACCCGAAGAAGTATCAAGTCGTGGGCGGATTGAATTTCAGGCGGTCAGAACCTTATGACCCGTGCGCGTACAAGATCAGCGCGGACGGCTCGATGTACACAATCGCATGGGAAAAAGACGATGAAATCGTAGAGGTTGACCGGTTAGGTACAGGGTCGATACTCATAGCACGCGAAGTGTTTGAGACAATCCCGCCGCCCTGGTTCTGGAATGATTACTCGCAATCATGGCGCGACGCTTGGCCTGGTGAAGACATTGGATTCAACAAACTGTGTGTACAGCACGGTATCAAGATGTGGGTAGATGTTACCGTGACAAGTCCTCATATCACCCCGGCGATTATTGACGGCGCGACGTGGCAAAAGTGGACGGCGAACAATCAAGACCTCATGGAGGCGCGGGATGATTAGTGTGATTATCGTTGGCATTGACGACTGGGAACGCTACACGCGCCCGTTGATAGCGGATATTTGGACTCACGAGCCGGATGCAAACATCGTTGTTGTGGATAACGCAAGTGCTACTCCCTACCCGAAAGGTGAGCATATCCACAGGACTGACAAGAGACTTGGTTATGCAGAAGCGTTGAATTGGGGTATTGACCGGGCAGGGAATTCAGATTGGTACGTTGTAATGAACAACGACGTGAGGGTGCATAAAGCCTTTACAAAAATGGTTGAATCGCTTGCCACGTCCACGCTCTATGGATTCAAAAAATGGACAGGCCACGAACTGCTGAAATCGAAACCTGATTATCTTTCCAGTTGGTGCATGTTAATCAGCCGTGAGGTGTGGCATAAAATAGGCAAGTTTGACGAAGCGTTTACCCCGATGTATTTCGAGGACATTGATTACTGCATAAGAGCCGCTAAAGAGGGAATACCCCTGATAGAGTTTGATCGTGACGAGTGGGGAATTGAGCATCTTTACATGGACAAAGAGCAGGCGCGGGCTGACTTCAAAGAGAAAAAAGCGGAACTGCTTAATAGTTTGATGAACTACCTCAAGGAGAAACATGGCATCGAATAGAGTCGGAATCATCCCGGCGGCTGGCGCGGCAAAGCGATTCGGTGGCGTGTTCAAGGAATTGTTACCCGTTGGCGAGTCGATGACGCTGCTCTCACGCGCGGTTGACACACTCGAAATGATACCGGTTGATACGACAATCATTGTCACGAACCCGCAGAAGATCGCGGCGCACTCCGTAGCCTTGCAGGGCAGGAACGTCGAGTTTGTAACGCAGATGGACAAGCCCGACATTTGGGGCGCGATAGCATCGACATTGAGCATCGACGCGGATTGGTATTACTTCATCATGCCTGACACAATGCAGGAGCAAGGTAGATTCCCGGAATTACCAGACCACCAGTTTATGCTCGGATTATTCGAGACATTTGACCCGCAGAATTACGGCGTGTTATTGAACGGCGAAATCGTTGACAAGAGCGCATCACTAGCACCTCCACAAACCGCATGGGGAACGCTGGTATGGTCAAGGGAATGCGTCGAGTTATGGAAGAAATACTTGCCTGAAATTAGGGATTACACGCAAGCGTTCAATATGGCAATGGAGCAACTCGGCTGGGGGACGTACTCACTCGCCTGGTACTTCGATTGCGGTTCATTCCAGAGATACAAGAGGGCATTAGCGCATGTCTGATATTACAGCGAACACACAAGCACCCGGCTCATGGCGATATTACAGGGACATTCACGAAGGCGAAACCTGTTTGATTATCGGCAACGGACCATCCTTGCGGGATGTACCGCTTGACTTCCTGAAAAAATACCCGTCGTTTGGCACGAACCGGATATACCTCATGGACGGGTTTACACCAACCTACTACTGCTCGGTGAACCCGTTGGTGATTCAGCAGTTCAGCGAGGACATTGCCAGGATAGACGCGCCGAAGTTTTTACCAGCATCTTACTGTTTCGATGATACCTGCCTGCCGTTGAACTCATCCGGCGTTGTTGTGTTTTCGCAGGACGCGAGCCAATGGATTCACGAGGGGCATACCGTTACTTTCGTATGTATGCAGATCGCGTATTACATGGGGTTCAAGAACGTGTTACTCGTTGGCGTCGATCATTCATTCCAGTATCACGGAGCGCCGAATCAAGAGATGGTGCTGGACGGCAACGACCCGAACCACTTCCACCCGGATTACTTCAAGGGTAAGCATTGGAATAATCCGGATTTAGTACGGAGCGAACACGCCTACAAACTGGCAAGGGCGATGTATGAAGTTCACGGGCGCAGGATTATCAACCTCACGCCTGGAACGAAAGAACAGGTACTCGAAAAGGGAAACATCAATGACTGGTAGAGTGACGGCAATCATCAGCGCGTATTTCGCAGAGGATTACATTCAGGGTAGGATAGAAAACCTTGTCAATCAGACCGAGAAGGTTGACATTATCGCGGTAGCGCAAAAGGGAAGCGTTGAAGCCGGTATTTGTGCGCGTTTCCCACAGGTTGAGATTATCCAGACTAACGACATTCCGGGCGTGTATGAGGCATGGAACATCGGCATCAAGGCAAGTAACACCCCGTATGTCACGAACGCGAATTGTGATGACCGCCTCGCACCGCACGCGCTAAAGAAAATGGCTGACATTTTGGACAAGGAAACGACTTACGGCGTGGTTTACCCGGACGTTTCCATCGTTGAGGAAATCGGCGGTAATCCTATTGGTGAGTACAGGTGGAAAGAGGGCGGGCTGGACAAACTTATCAAAGCCTGTTTTTTAGGTCCGATGCCGATGTGGAGGGTGAGGTTGCATAAGCAGTTCGGTTACTTCGATGAAACCTACAAGAGCGCTGGCGATTATGAATTTTGGATGCGACTGGCAAGCAAGGGTGTGAAGTTTTACCACGTCAGAGAGGCGCTCGGTTCGTACCTGAAACGACAAAACAGCGTGGAGCATCGTGAACCGTTGCGCTCATTGTGGGAGTCGAATCACGCAAGGATGAAATACAGGGAGGTGGCAAATGTATAAGTATATCGGTGACGGTTGGATTCACGGCGTGCCGGCGCGTGACCTGACCGATGAAGAAGCGAAGTTTTACGGCATCAAGCAACTCCTGGAATCAGGGTTGTACATCAAAGAAAAAGACAAAAAGATCGACATTCAAAGCGAGGTGAATGATGGGAATTAAGGCGTTAAGAAAAGTGTTGTTAGGGCTGGAAACGACTGCCGGAACGGCGGTGGCTGCCGATACCATCTGGCATGGTACAGGCAGTATTGAGGATCAGCGGGAAGTCATCTTCCCGGACGAGGACATCGGCTACATTTCAGGCAAGGACAGGAACTACATCCCGAAAGTTGAGGCGGGCGTCGTGTTCGATGCCACACCTGCTACATTCGAGGGATTACCGATCATCCTGTGCGCTGGCGTGAAGAACGTCGTGACCGGCGTGACTGACACGGGCGGAAGCGGTAAGGTGTACACCTACACGTTCCCGACGACAAGCGCGAACTCGATCAAAACATGGACGATCGAAGCGGGTGACGACCAGCAGGCTGAAGAAGTCGAATACGCATTTGTAGAGTCGTTTGAGCTTTCCGGCAACGGCGGTGAAGCGCTGCAAATGTCGGCCAACTGGAAGGGGCGGCAGGTAAGTAAATGCACCTTCACCACCCCCGTGACAACCCCGGCGACCGTTGAAGAAATCCTGTTCGGAAAAGGCAAACTCTACATCGACGAGGTTGGCGGGACGATCGGCAGCACCGAGAAATCGAACACCCTTCTCGGTATGTCGTTGTCAGTTAACACCGGATGGATCGCAAAATACGCGGCTGATGGACAATTGTACTTTTCATGGGCGCAGTCAACAAAGCCGGAAGTTCTTTTGAATGTCACGTTTGAACACAACGCCACAGCCGTAGCGGAGAAGGACGCATGGAAAGCCAAGACCGCTCGCCTGTTACGGCTGAAGTTCGAGGGCAACGCGCTTACCACCGCAGGGACTTTCACCTACAAGACGCTGATCGTTGACCTGGCGGGCAAGTGGGAAAGTTTTGACTCCATCGGGGACATGAACGGGAATGACATTGTGACCGGTACATTCCGCGCCGGGTATGACGCTACCGCCGCCAAGTTCGCGGAGATCAAGGTGGTCAATGAAATTACCAGCTATTGATTTTGACAGTATCACGCAGGGTCAATTGGAGAAGTTTTACAAGTCTTTTCGCCGGTTAGGTGGGAATGATGAGAGCATCGGGATCGTGGAATCAGCAGGTGCTATTGTCAGGGCTGCCGTTGAGGTGGGATGGTTGGAGTTTGACGTGGACAATGCCAAGCCTCACGACATCCTCGAAATCAACCGGTCTATCCAAGAGTACATCAAAGAGGTTTTTCAATTTGACCCAAAAAACTGATTTTGGCGGTGGCGGACTATGCCGATGGCAAGGGGTCGCCGCCGGATGAATTACGCCTCGCTTTTCGCTGCCAGCAATGGGGAACGCTGCCACATTCCGGCGGGTTACTCGACCAGCCCGCCGGACTTGTGGAGCGCATGACAATCGCCGTGAACGTGTACAACGCGTGGAAGGCGTACATCACGAGAGACCCGAAACAAGACGCGTCGTTTTTCAAGAGCGACGCCTGGCAGGTAGCAAAACAGGTACTCGAATTGAGGAAACATGGCTGATGCCCAACTACAAGTAGTAATCAAGGCGCGCAACGACGCGAAAAAAGCCTTCAATGAACTTGGCGGGCAGGTCAAGGGATTGCAAGGCTCTACCGGTTTTGGCGGGCTGAATGACAAGATCGGCGCGTTTGGTGACAAGTTCAAATCGCTGACCGGTGTTTCGTTGGGGTTTGCAACGGCAGCGGGAGCGGCAAGCGGCGCTGTTATGGCATTAGGAAAGTTCCTCGCGGATTCTGTCAACGAAACCGTAGCGTATGCCACAGAGATTGACAACATGAGCCGGTTGCTTGGGATCAGCACAGAGGACACCTCGCGTCTTGTGCAGGCTTCCGACGACCTGTTCATATCGCAGGAAAAGTTACAAGCGGCGTTACAGGCGGCGACACGGCAAGGAATAGACGTAAGCATCGACGGTCTGAAAAGATTGTCTGAGCAGTACCTCGCGCTTCCACCTGGCGTTGAGCGCTCCGAGTTTGTACTTAAGACATTCGGGCGTTCCGGTGCGGAGATGGGTAAACTCATGGAGCAGGGCGCGGCTGGCATTGAAGCGGCGACGGCGGCGATTGCGGATAATATGATCGTCACGGGGCGCTCCATGCAGGATGTCATGAACTATAAGCGGAGCGTGGATAACCTCAGCGATTCATGGCAGGGATTCAAATACACAATAGCACAGGGCGTTATACCCGTGCTTGATAACCTGATGAGAAAACTGACACCTGGAACGGATGCGGTAGAGGAACATCAGGATAAAATAGCTGAACTCACAGAGCGTTACAAGCAACTGGTCAAATACGGGGCGCAAGGCGGATTGACACAAGAGGAGCTCACCGCACAGACCGCCGCATTACTAGCTGAAATCGAACAACTTAACGATGACTTTTATGAAACACAAGACGCGGCAGACACTGCACAGCAGGCAATCGAAGACATGACAAACGCCGGGGCGACTTATTACTCCCAGTTCAAAACGGTAGCACAAGAAGAACAAAGTTACAACGACAATCTCGGCGAGATACGCGCAAATATCCGTGAACTTATGGTAGAGAAGCAAGCGCTGATTGACCAGGGATTTGATACTGGAAGCGCGGAAGTTCAAGCCGTGACCGACAAGATACACGAGCAGGGGCTTGCAGCACAGGGGCTCGCAGACGAACACGAAATTGCAACACAACGCATTATTCTAGGATTCATAGAACAAGAACTCGCTATGGGCGGTCTTACCAGAGAAGAATCTGGCTACTTAATTGAACTTGGTACAAAGTGGGGAATATACGGTGAGGATATGAAAGGCGCTTACGAAAGCGCTATGGATTCTGTTGATAACTTTGTCAGAATGCAAAACAAGGTAATTCCAAAACAGACCATCGAACTAAACGTCATTGTAACCGGTGAGGGAGCCGGTATATTGATGGGTGGTTCTAATAAGGCCGGATCGAAAATGATAGAGATGGGGAAGGCCAAAGGCGGTCCCGTAATGAATGGGGTTCCATACATTGTTGGCGAGGTCGGACCGGAACTATTTGTACCGAACACAAGCGGGACAATCATCCCGAATAACAAACTGTCATCCGGCGGGGGTTCATCCGGTAACACGGTGATCAACTTCACCTACGCTCCGGCGCTCTCATTGTCAGACCGCGCAGAGTTCGAGGGGCGCGTGATCCCCATGATGAAACGGCTAATGGCTAAGGCGGGCTAAATGGCACTTACCTGGAAAGTGTATTTCGACTGGACAACGGCGGGGACGTTTGACACATCCCGCAACGACGCGGCGCGCATGGTGGACTACCGGTTGAGCAGGGGGCGCAGGGACTTCATCAACGCGAGCGGGAACGGACTCGAAGCCGTCGAGCCTGGCATGTTGCAGATCAAACTCGACAACTGGGACGGTGTGTATGACCCGTATAACACGAGTTCGGTGCTGTACCCGAAAGTAGAGCCGGGAAGGTTTGTGCGGGTTTACGTTGGAGACGACACGCTTGCGGACAATAGCCATATCAAAGTGATGTTGCATGGCAACGGTATCAACGGTGGAAGTGTTATAGATGAAAGCGGCAAGGTATGGACGGGTACAGTCGCAACAGATTATTACAAATTCGGTGGGGCAAGTATCAACGAGAAAGCCACGACAGCAGACCACGCTGATTTTGTTCTTGGTAGTAATAGTTGGTCATGGGATTTTCAGATAATGCTTCCTGATTCCGAATTACCGGAAGGATTAGGATATCAACACGTTTTCATCACACAATATAAAGATTCTAATAATTATTTTTGGATAGGGTACATTAAATCTATAGGTGGTTTCGGTGGTGAGTTATATTGTAAACAGGTAGAGGGTGGTGTAACTATCTGGGACTTCTATACCGACATGATTTTTTTGGATAAACTCGGGCCTGGTTATTGGGTACACGTTGTCGTAGGAAGGAACGGGAATATACCTGTAATATTTATAAATGGTACTTCGTATAGTGTGACGGAAAGAACCACAATAAGCGGTAAAACAGCCGGAAATATAGCCGCAGGTGTAACCGTAATGGCGTGGGAATCAAGTTATGGCGTTACAACACCGCGCATTGATGAAGTTAGATTCGTCAATGGCGAGTGCGCCTATACATCAACCTTTGAACCTCCACAACAGCAGTATTTCGGATTTGAAAGATACCGCTTTACTGGTCGCGTTGACTCCATCGAAAAGATCGGCGACGCGACAAACCCGCAAGTCCTCATTACGGCTTACGACGGGCTGAAAGAGTTACAGAATAACACCATCACGACGGCGATATTATCAGGAAGCGCGGCAGCGAAGACGGGTACGCAGATCGCATACATGACAACCAGCGCGGAGTGGCCGGCAATTTACGGCACTTCGAGCATTGACGCAGGAAACGGTATCATCCCGTATTGTTGGGCGAATGAGAAAACAGCCTTCCAGACCATCAAGGACATAGCCGACGCTGAAGCGGGGCTATTCTGCGCAAAGGCTGACGGGAAGTTCTATTTTAGACCACGTGAAGCCACAACGTCGGTGATCTCGCTTGACCAGAGTGTAATGCTGAAAGACATACTGCTCACCTCACCGTACAAACTCAACAGGAACGCGGCGAAGGTGTATGTGTACGACAAGAGTACACCAGAATCAACAGCCGTAAAATTGTGGAAGATGAACGATGTACCGCTTGTCTCAACGGCGGCGGGGCTGACCGTATGGGGGCGGTACAAATACAGCGGTGATGATTGTGCCGGTTATGACATGGTTGCACCTGCTGACACAACCGATTTCAAGATGAACACGAAAGCCGATGGAACAGGTACAGATAGGACAGCAAAGTGGGACGTTACCACTACTTATTTTGGGGAAGTAAGTAAAAACGTTATCTCAAACGTTAATGCGGTGAATAATCACTACTGCACCCTGCTAAAGAACAGGGGCAAGCCGATTGTATCTGACGAATCTACCTACAAGGTTTATGACAAGGCAGGAACGGCTGCTGCCAGAACCCTGACCATTGACACACCGTTCATTCAGACCTCATGGCAGGCCGACTTCTACGACTCATTCATGACACAACTTGTAGCAACAACTTTGAGATTCCCTATATTCCAGATGGAATCACAACCGGCGAGCCAATTCTCATTTGACCTGTTCGACAAGATCACCGTGACAATCCCGAAGTACAGCATATCCGGTGATTACCTTGTGGGCGGTATTGAGGAAGAATGGCTGACGGACAACGGGCAAGCGGTACTAACGACAGTCTACACCGAGCCGGACATTATCGTGACACCTCCTGCAACGCTGGCGGGCGAATGATAATCGACATTTCCTACCACCAGCGCCCGGAGTCGATAGACTATGACAAGATTGCCTCACAGATAGACGGGGCTATCCTACGGGTTGCGTATGGCACGGGGGCGCCGGGTAAATTCGAGGGGGCTGACCCCGCGTTTAGCAGACACTACCACGAACTCCACAGCAGGGGCGTACCGATAGGCGCGTACCACTACATCACGGAGTACCAACCGATAGACGACCAGGCGCGGTTATTCCTGGACGCGGTGCGTGGTAAGGACATGGAATTAGGCTATTGGTGCGACGTGGAGTTAGAGTCTGGTGCGGATAGGCTGACCGCGAAAAGCGTAATCCGATGGATGGAATTAGTCGAGGCTGAATTAGGGCGTTGCGGGATTTACACGGGAAGATGGACTTGGAAGCCTATCATGGGTGACGAGTACGCGAGGTACGCAGACCGTCCATTATGGATGAGCGCGTACACCGCTTCACCAGACCCTTACATCCCGCACGGCTGGGATAGATACGACTTATGGCAGTACACGAGTTCGGGCAGACTGGACGGTTACACGGGCAACCTTGACATGAGCAAGAGAGGGACAATGGGCGATATTCTGCTGAATATTACACCGCTATCACAGAAAGACCCGCGCTGGGGAAGCGTGAAACTTGGCACGTCCTCATCCACGATTGGCGGGTACGGGTGTTTGATTACCAGCGCGTCAATGATGCTCCGACACTTCGGATTTGACACAGACCCCGGACGGCTGAATGATTTACTGAAAGCCAACGGAGGTTACCAAAATGGTAACCTGTTCGTGTGGGGCGCGCTGGAAAAGATATTCAAGGGAGTTAGTTTTGGGTATCGCTATAACGGCGCATACCTGGATAAAGTGGATGAACAGTTACGGGCGGGCAAGCCAGTCATTATCAACGTAGACCTGAACCCCGCTACACCGGCGCTTGACGAACATTGGGTCTTGATAGTCGGCAAGGTAAACGGTTCGTATATCATCAACGATCCCTGGTATGGCACGCAGTTCAAGTTTGAGGATAAATACGGCAACCCTGCAACCGGCATAAGAATTGTTTGCACCTACAACTTCACAGGGAACGTACCGCAACCCGAACCTGAACAGGTTTTATACCGCGTCCGTGTGACAATACCGGATTTACTGATCAGGAGCGGGGCGGGTAGGAATTATCCCGTCGTGTACAGATACGCAACGGGAGAGTACGATGTGTACGAGGAAGTCAACGGCTACGGGCGCATCGGGGCGGGGCGGTGGATCGCGCTTGAGTACACGCAGAAGTTAGGGGCGCTGACGCTGGAGCAACGGGTGACGGCGCTGGAAGACAGAATAGAAAAACTGGAGGCTTTACATGGCTAATACTTATTTGATAGACGCAAGCAAAGACGCGGCGCTGAATTACCTTGATACCAACGTGACGCAGTTGCTGATTTGTAACGCGCTCCCGGCAACCTATGCGGAAGCCAACGGGGCTATGAAGTTGGGGGTCAAGGCGACTCCGACCATCTCCACCGCAACCGATGACGGCACAACGGGACGCAAGGTGACAATCTCCGCTATCACAGACGGGACGGTGAGCGCAAGTGGCACCGCTTCACACGTGGCGCTGTGTTCGGCTGATACCCTGCTCGCGGCGTACCCCTTGAACGCGGGGGTATCTGTGACAACGGGGTACACGTTCACACTTACAGAGCATGATGTAAACCTGCCAGACCCGGCGTAAACGATGACAGATATTGATATTGCAGTAACCTCTGGCGGAAGTGGTGATACCTGGATTGGTGATAGTTACGGCAATCTCAATTTTGGTACATGGTTCCAACTCTTTTGCAAGGGTCAGTTTTACAAGCCATTATTCAGGTTTGACCTTTCAGGATTACCAGCAGGGGCGACTTGTACGGCGGCAACGCTAAAACTTTTCGCGCTGAATAGCGAGGGTTCTAATACCTATAATCTTTATAAGGTTTCTGACGCTAACGGTGATTGGGTAGAAGGAACTAAGGCGGCGGCTGCTGCTGGAACGGGTGAGCCGTGCTGGAACCAGAAGGGATATAACACGGCTAATTGGGCTGGCGGGGCTGGTATGCCAACCGCTGGGACGGATTATGTAAACACGGTATTGGCAACCGTGACGGCTTCATCCGCCGGGGCTGGAAGCGAAATATTTTTAACATTCAACGCGGCGGGATTGGCGGTGCTTGAAAGTTGGTTCGGAGCGGCGACAAATAACGGGTTCGTATTGATTACGTCAAAAAATGACGTTGTATATGAAATCGCATCAGGCGAAAACACTACAGCGGGGTATAGACCCGTTTTGTCGCTATCCTACGAATTACCATCTGACGCGCTGGTTGCCGCTGATTTTACTCTTTCACCGGTCACGTTTGACGCGCCTGTTTTGACCTGCGTATCATCTACGGCCGACCTTATTGCCGCAGATTTTACCCTCTCACCAGTGACATTTGACGCTCCGACATTATCCACAATCATCATCACGCCGGCGGAAAGAATTTACACCATCGACGCTGAAAATAGGGAGTACGTGATACCGGCTGATAACAGGGAGTGTGTTATTGATCCGGATATGCGCGGGGCGTTATTTGGAATTGAAAGCATGACAAAATACCGGAATGAGATTACTTATCAGGGATTGACCGGTAAAGATTTTACACTCGCGCGGGCGACGTTTGACGCGCCGTCACTCATGGAACAGGGCGTACCATTTCCAGATCCATTGTTAGCGTTTGCACCTTTCGGGATTTACGACGACGGCGACGGGACTTTTTCTATCTCTCCGTCCTTTGACCTGCAAACTCACGCGGGTATCACGGTTGCAAAGACCTACTACGTGGCGACAACTGGGAGCGACAGCGATACCGGATTGAGCGCGGATCACGCATTCGCAACGCTGACGAAGGCGTTGACAATGACCGACTATGACAGGATTTACATTGCGGCGGGGCGGTATCAACGGTCAAGCGGTAGCAACTTTAACCCGATAAGGAATTGTGAGATTATCGGGGTCGGGGATGTTTACCTGACGATGGATATAAACGACCTCATTGGCGCGTTCTCGGCTGTAGATTCTCATTATGAAGTAACAACGGCGTGGTCATATATTATGAGCGTTTGTGACCTCTCTACTACCGATACCTACGGGCGCACCGGGTTAGTGTACACGAAGAAGGCAAGCATTGCTGAAGTCGATGCTACCGCCGGATCGTGGTACTACGGGGGCGGAAAACTCTACGTCCACACGTTTGACGGTAGAGCGCCGGATGCAAATGTCAGATATATGTACGACGGGTTCGTATTCAACGCGAACACAACCGGAAAAACAATTTATCTGGAAAATCTAAACGTCGTAGGTAAAAGCAAGTTTGACAATCTCAATTTGTACGTAAAGGATTGTACCTTTGACGGGTATTACAACACCGGCCTGGCAAACTCAATTCAGGTAAGCGGGATTACCGGAATACTGCAAAGTTGTGAGATTGTGCGCTCCGGTCAGGATGGTATTCGGGGAACAGGCAGTCATGTCATTGAGTTGGATTGTACGATGAACTGCTGTGGATTCGCGGGTGGGGACAATTACGCCAACGGGTCAAGTTATCACGGCGGGTATACCATCAGGATAAACGGTGATTATGGATATACCTACGGTGCGCCGATTGCGGACGCGGGCAATCCTGGCAGGTCTTGGATTCTCGGAGCGCAGGTACACGACAACCTGGGGAGTGGCACAAACCTCACCGCATCCAATATCTACTCGGACGCGGCGCACGACCTTCATATCTATTGCGACCAATGCGTGAGTACCAATCCCAAAACTTACGATTACGCGGATTCTGGATTGCACAAGCACGACTGTACCGGTGAAGCGACTGATTACGGCTCACCTGTTACCTACGATTATTAGGAGGATTCATGAACAAATTTATCAAAGACCCGGAAGCCGTTTTGGATTACGTTTTCGACTGGTCAGACTGGCTTGACACCGGTGAGACGATTTCAAGTTACACCGTCACCGTACCAACCGGACTGACGAAGGATTCAGACTCACAGGCGGCGGGGAAGGTGACCATCTGGCTATCAAGCGGCACGGATGGCACGGAGTACGCGGTGGAGTGCAAGATCGTCACAAGCGCCGGGCGGACTGACGAGCGCACAATCTGGATTCATTGCATGCAAGTTTAGGAGCGAACATGGCGGCATTACCTGACAACCTTGCTGACTTGCACCCGCAAACATCGCGGGAGTGGTTTCAATTCCTGAACACGAAAATCGACACAATCCTGGAATCGCAAGCGGAGGACAGGGAGACGCTAATCGCCTACATAGAAAAAACAAATGACTGGATCAAGTGCCACGATAAGGAAGTTTTGGCGAGAGAAAAACTTGCTGAAAAACACACCGAAAAAATAGACCAGCTTGAAAAGAAAGTGAACGGCTGGAACGTGATTAACTCGCTCGGTGTGATAATCGCCGGAATACTGGCTGCTCTTGGATTAAAAGGGAGTTGATTTGAACCAATACCGACGCTGGACGGCGAAGGAACTAAACCAGATCGTTGACATGAGAAAAGACCGCAGGGGCTGGGGGGAGATCGCCAGGGTCATGCATGACAGCCGGGAGAATGTCAGAGCCGTGTACAGGCGGTTCGTCGGGGCAAAACACGGGGCATACCTGGATAAGGAATCGTTGAAGCCGAGAAGTAAACCCGTCGTAGCCGTGATGGATATTGAAACCCTGCCGATGATCACCTACACGTGGGGCATGTTTGACCAAAACATATCCGGTGAGCAGGTGGTAGCGGACTCGTGCATGCTCTCATGGGCGGGGCGCTACCTGGATAATCCACAGATGCACAGCGACGTATTAACGCCGGATGAAGCGAAGGCGAGGGACACAAAACGGATCGCATTATCCTGCTGGGAGTTCCTGAAACGTTGCGACGTGGTAATCGGGCATAACTTTCAAGGGTTCGATGCGAAGTACATCAACACAGAATTTTTGAAATGGGGACTTCCCCCGCTTAAATTTGTAATCGTTGACACCTTGCAGGTCGCCAGGCAGAACTTTAGATTTAGCAGTAACAAGATGAAGTTTATCAATGAACATCTGGGGATCCGCAACAAGATAGAAAACGACGGCTTCCCGTTATGGCGGGCGTGTTCGGAGGGTGACAGCCAGGCGCTGAAAACGATGCTCGAATATAACGAGGGCGACATTGGAGCCACAGAGGAACTGTATTTCAAGGTCAGGCCATATATCAGGAATTTCAACGTTTCCTTATATAACGAGAGCCTCACGTCACAATGCCCGACATGTGGAAGCGAGGACTTGACAAGCGAAGGCTGGTACTACACTCCGGCGGGTAAGTGGCAGTCAATGAGGTGTAACCGGTGTGGTAGTTTGAGCCGGACGAAATACAACGAATTGACGAAGGAAAAGAAACGCGCCCTGCTGGTGAACTCATGAGACACTTCTACATCAAGTTCATCCTCCACCCGTTATTCATGCTCCAGGTGCGCTTTGTACCGATGTTCATTGACTTTGCATATCTGTACATCCAGAATTTACAGCACGTGGTACACGGTAAGTTGTTGACGCCGGATTACATCGAGCAGGCGCGGGAGGCGTTGAGCAAATGATTACTGGTAATTATTGAATTAATGTGCTATTATTGAGTGGGTTCTAACGCTTAGTTCCTTAACATTCATGCGCGGCGTGGTGGGAACACCTAATCAGCCGTGAGAGAACTTGTCCGGTACTTGTAGAAAGTGCATACCGAGCGGGCGAGCCGTAGCTGTCGGGTTTGTGTTCGGCTACCAGCAAGTAAAACGAGGCGTCTCTACACGCCTATCTCACGGGTAAATCAGGTTCAAATCCTGACGCATGAATTAGCAGGTTACCGTTCTGTCGCCGCTCCGCTTCGATGGTGCATATGCAACGCCGTGAAGCATCGGCAAATCCGCTCCGAGCGTAAAAGGCGCACGGGTAAACGCCAACTGAAAAACGGGTGAAAATCCCTACCGGAGCAAATATTGCAGGCTGTTTTACATCACCCTCGTGACGAATGAGGGAACCAGCCTGCATGTTGTAATTACAGGGTCGCTCCCTGTTGCACGCCGGCTAACATGCCGACCATTGAGACACCGTAACCCGTTGGGGCGGTGTCTCGCATTTAACAGCCGAAGGTAGGAATTATTGTGACATTTAACTTATCGTTGTTGATAAGTTATTACCATGAGTTTAGGTGATATTACTTATCCGTTAGGTGATTCGATTATGGTCGATTGTATAGATCAATGAACGATATTTGTCGATTATAGTTTACAAAACTATAAATTACTTCTGATTATTTTTAGTCAAGGGTCGCCCCTTATTCAAACATGAGCGCATTAGCGCTATTTAACATCATATTTGGTATAACCAACCATAATTAACAAGTATGGCATGTCATAGCCATGATTTATAGCCATAAAAACATACTGCATAGCATATTACACAACCTGTTTTCACGGTTTACTATATGCTATTTTAGACTTTGCATATTTGTAAATATTGCCTATTGACTTTTTGAAACCACTTGTTATACTGATATTAGAAATAAAAACATAACAGAGAGGAGACGCAATGATAAACACTGGACTTGCAATTTTCATCGTACTGGTTTTTTCAGCCGGATATCTACTCGGCACAAGGGGGGCACGATGGCAGAGATAAGCAAGTTCCCTGAAATCCACGAAGAAGAAGGTGGGTATCGGATTTACTCGCGGGACGGCAAGAAACGCAGCGTGATCCTGTACAAGTCATTGGCTGACGCGCTGACTGCTGAAGTCTACGAGGGCGTGAAGTTTGAGCCGGTAAAGCAGGTGGAATCATGACAGAGATCATGACTTATCCGCCTGCGTTTTGTTTACGGCCTACCAGCCGCCGCACCTGGCGCGTTCACGAATTGACACGGGAATACAACGAGATCGCGCGTCGGGCTGACGAAATCTGGAATGAGTACAAGGCAGCGATCTACTCAAACGACGAGACCGCGCTAGATGAACTTGAGAAACTTGCCATCCAGACCGAATCCAGGCAGTTGGATTTGTACCGCTTGATCGAAGAGGAATACAGACTGATTAGAGAGGAGATGAAATGAAGTCAGAACAGTTAGACAAGTTAGCAGCAGCATTAGCACAGGCACAGGCTGAAATGCCCGCAGTACCGATGAACGCGGTCAATCCCTTCCTGAAAAACAAGTACGCTGACCTGGCGGAGATGATCCGGGTAGCGTCACCGGTGCTCGCCAAACACGGCCTGAGCATCAGCCAACAGCCGGTGAGCGTAGACGGTCAGATCGGAGTTACCACCACGTTGTTACACACGAGCGGGCAATGGATCGAGGACACGATCTCACTCCCGCTCGGCGACGAAAAGGGAAAATCTTTGGCACAGGTTGCAGGGTCAATTATAACCTATCTCCGTCGCTATTCCTTCGGAGCGATCGTGGGACTGGCAACGGACGAGGACACAGACGGCAACGCGCCGGCGAAGAACCACGAACGGCCGGAAAAACCTTATCAGGCGAAACCGGAACCGCAGAAGGCCAATGGAAAAATGACGCTTGAGTTTGCGCTTGCCGAGACGAACCGGGACGGCGTGAAATACGGCGACATTGATACCGAGACACTCTCGAACATGGCAAACGCGCTGGCGAAAATGCCGAAGCGCACGGATGAGCAGGAGCGCAAACTGACTGCAGCACAAACAATTCTATCCGCTCGCAACGGCGGGTAACACGACTCCTCCAAGCGCCCGGTGAACGCGCCTCAACAACGCGGGGGAAACACGACCGGGACGGGAGGGGAAGGGAGAGCAGAGATGGACGTAATCGTGATGGAACGAACTCGTGAAGGATGGCCAATAGGACCACGCGCAATCCGAATATCTGACAAATGTCCGGTGTGTGGTGGTCCTCGTGGCGAACCTGTTGACAAGCGGTTTTGCGAAGATGGCGAGTGGTATTCGGTGAATACCTGGACCAACCCGTGTGGCCACGTTGACAAATACGCTGACGTTTTGCAGGAGGCCGGACAATGAACTGGCTTGATTACAACCCACGAAATGACAGATACCTTGACCCGCCGGACGAACCGACACACTGGGAGTGTGACAAGTGCGGTGACGTGTTTGACGGCGGCGACTTGAACCACAACGAGGGCGGGTACGAGTGGATATGTGACGAGTGCCTGGAGGAAGTCAAAGAGAACGGTGATTATGCACTTTGGCTTGAGGAAAATATCGGCGCGGATATGGAGGACGAATGAAAATTGAAATCGACCAGCACATTCTCACCACCGTGAATACTGTCATGCTCCGCCACGTTGGTTCAGCCAACCGGATCAGTTACGACGAGCTGACGACCATGATGTACGGCAAGCCGACCGACAATAACCGGCGCAAACTCCGTGCGGTGATAAGCGCAATCAACGGGGATCCCTCCAACGGCGTGGTGATCTGCTCGGACCGCGAGGACGGCGGGCTGTTCATGAACGGGAGCGACCAGGAGGACATTGAGAAACACGTCCATTTCGCGGCGCAGGAAGAATCGCAGGCCATGAGTACGCTGCAGAAGGTACACGCGTACAAGTCGAAGATCAACAAACTCTACGGCTCGGACGTGCTGAACCCGTTACCGGGACAGGGGAGGTTGTTGTAGATGGCCGGCTATTGGCTGAAACTCTACACAGAGATTTTAGACGATCCGAAATACTACCGGCTCAGCGATAACGCGAAACTCGGAATGTATGAGTTGATGATGGTAGCGAAGAAGGTCGGGCAGGACGGACATTTACCGAGCGTGGACGATATTGAGTTTTACACCCGCCGGACTGTGTCATGGTGGCAGCCGGTTATTGACGAACTCAAGGCTATCAACTTCATCACCGATAACACAACCGGTCTCGTGATCCGTAAATTTGAAGAGCGCCAAGCGGCAATACCGAGTGACGAAAAGCAACGCAAATACAGGGAGGCGCAACATAAAAAAGATTATTCCGGTTACGAACCTGTTACGGACGCGTTACGAAAGGTAACGGAGAGTAAGAGTAAGAGTAAGAGTAAGAGTACAGAGGAAGAGAAAGAGAAAAACGGTGCTACCTCTCTCACCCAGCAGATGATCGAATCTGTTATAGGAATACCACCGGCTAATTCATCCGACCTCAAAGCGCTTGACGAAATAGAGGCGCTTAATCCAACCCTGCCTGATATTCAAGCGGCCTATTCCTGGATTTCAGGGCAAGGCAAGCGGGTGAAATATTACTCGTCACTCGTCGGGCCAATCCGCACGGCAATCGCAAAACGCGTACAAAAGCCCATGGCGACACCGCTTGACAGGTCGAAGGCTGCAATTCTAAAAGCCATGGCTGAAATGAAAAACGAGGAGGTATCAAGTGGCATCTTCTGAAACGGTTTCAATGATTATGGGCGTTATGGCGCACGCCTACCCGCGCTATGAATTATCGGCTGACTCGGTGAAACTCTACGCTAAGTTACTGGCTGATATTCCCGGTGAAATTCTGGAAGCGGCGGCGCATCAGATCATGGCTGAAAGTAAATTCTTCCCGTCCGTCGCGGAATGGCGCGAAATGGCGCACAAACTAATGACCGGGGCGCATAACATCCCTACGGCATACGAGGCGTGGGAAGACGCAATGAGGCAGGTCAACTTATGCGGGGAATACTACCGCTACCAGTTCAACGCGCGAGTCCCGGAATACTCGCATCCCCTTGTGGAGCGCGCCGTCAAGGTGATCGGCTACCGTCACCTTTTGGAGTCGGAAAACATAGCCGTTGACCGGGCGCACTTTTTCAAGATTTACGACTCACTCGTGAACCGGGCTGAGGAAGACACCCGGCTTTTACCTGACGTGAAACAGGTGAGCGCAAAGTACCTGGAAGCGGTAGGAAAGTTGACAAAACAACTGGAGGCGGGGAAATGACAGCATTATTTGAGGTAATCGCAGTCCGCGACCTTTTGATGCGCGAACTCAACGCGGGATTATGGGACGGCGAGAGTTGGGACGCGCTGTACATCATGGCACGGGATAACGGCTGCCCGGAGATCGCGCGGCAGGTGGCAAGGTACATCGAACACTACGGAGGCGGGGCGTGATGGAACTAACCGGAGACTTCACGTTATACGCGATTATCTGGATTGTGGGGTGTGTCGTTATGGCAGCCGGTATCGTGGCGCTGCTGGTCGGGCTGGTAATCGAGAGTGTAAAGAGGAGACTATGAACATCAAACTGACAGGAATTGTCGGCAAGCCGGAATCCAGGTACACGCCGGAAGGAAAAGCGGTACTCACCTTCTCGCTGGGGATGTACACGGGGGGTAACAAGGAAGCGGGCTACAAAGAGAGGGCATGGGTACGCTGTGAAGCGTGGGAGCAGTTAGCCGAAGCGAACTCCGCACTCGAAAAGGGCGCGACTGTCACGATCACGGGTCAGGCGAAAACGCCGAGGAAGTGGACGGACAAGGACGGCGCAGAACACGCGGCGGGCTTCGAGGTGGTGGCGCGTGAGATCGTGCAGGGTGACGGGTTCAAGGTGGACGCGCCGGATCAGGAATACCCGTTTTAGGAGGATGGGGATGAAAACTATATATGGTCTGAAACCGGATATTCACTTCAACGACTGGATTATTTTTCCTTACCTCAGAGTGTACGTCGAATACGAGGCTTGGGGATTTCTTTTCGGGTGGTTATTCATCGAGTTTAATGTTTCGTGGAATAGGAAAGACCCCTACTACGCCGCAGAAGAAAATTGTGATGACTGAAATAGACGAACTCGTGGTGCGCATCACGAAACTGGAAAAGCGCGTGGCGAAACTGGAGCGGGCAACCGCTCCGGCAAGCAAAAACCCGTCCGTTGGCGTGTACTACCGTGACGGGAAGCCGTTGAAACGGAAGCCGAAAAAGGAGACAGAGGGATGATAGCGAGACCGCTTGATTTGAGTTACGAGGAATTGGAAAAACTTGCTGACCATTGCAAGAGAACCTACAAGAGAAACTGGCTTGACAGATATATAAAAATTCTCGGAGTTAAGCCGATTGTAGCCGGAAACCTTGACGCAACAATTATTGAGATTGTGAGTAACCGAACATCCTACCGACAAAAAGCATGGCGATTGCAGAAACTTTTTGACAAGGAACGCGAATCATGACCGCCATCACGCGCCTATCCAACGACCAGGGCGACCAGCGACCCGTGTTGGCGCGGGTGTACGTGGTACGGGATGAAGCCGATGAGAGCAGGGCGATTGAGCATTACACGAGCCGGCATGACCGCGTGCCGGAGCGGGTATTCGTGTGGCGGGGGATGATGTACGTGGAGGAGAGATGAGCGAACTAAAAGCGTGTCCGTTTTGTGGAAATTATAAAGGTGATGAAAACAACGATGCCCCGCATATCTGTTTTAGTGTCCTCCGCGATGCTGAACTTGCTCATTGCGAGGTATGCGGAGCAGAAGTTCACGCGCACGGCAAAGACCCGCGAGTTACTTGGAACACCCGCCCCATCGAGGACAAGTTGCAAGCCGAACTCGCCCGTCTGACTGCAGAGCTGGCGGAGTTGCGGGAGCGTTTTGATGTTACGGATGATTTGCTCAATCAGGCAACCGTGACAATCGGAGCAGTAATCGCCTGTTGCACCTATAACAGCAACGAGGATGCGAAGATTGGTATTTACGGAATATCTCCAGACGCCTTCACGCGGATTGACCAATTCATCACAAATTACAACCGTGCTGTTGCTGATGGCAAAGTCAGCGTGGATGTAAAACCAGTTCAAAGACCAGCTGACCCATCTCTTGAGGAGGATGAATTTGATAGCATGCCAATTGAAAAAATAAATCAATATCTTAGAGAGCATGGATACAATCCCGAAAAAGTTGGTTTACGCGGAAAGATACTGGCTGAGGCGCTAACCAAAAATATTATTGCACGAGAGATAATCCAGCGATTTCTCAATAACGAAGGTGGTTGCAGGTTCTGTGATTATGACAAGTATCTTCCGTTGGATGCCCCGAAAAATGGACACGAGGAAGATTGTCTTTATCTCGCTGCCCGCGCTTATTTGGATAACGATACCAGCACAGTTGTAAAGCGTGATTTATCCGATGCTGAAATTGAGGAGCTTGGAGCGCATGAAGCGGAAAGTAGGAGTGATAAATGAAACCAGAAGACCGCAAGCGGCTGAAACAGCATATTGAAATGATTGTGGAACACAGGATGCCTATCGTTTTTTGCCCGAACTGTGAGAAATACGTAGAGTGCATTCATACTGCTGAATTTGAATTGTACGAGTGCAAAGAGTGCGGTGAGGACTTTGCGAGATATATTGTGTCACGCCAGCCGGCAAAATCTGATGTTTCAATGACACAGGATGTTTTAACAGATATTAAAACAGGGCAATCCGTTGAAAATACTAATCCTGATTATTATAAAGACGAACTGTATCTTGACGAAGATTTTCGCACGCTTGCCAAAACATACCCAGCGGATGTTAGCGCAATTGGGGTAACGACATTGATTGATTATGTGGAGGCGGTAGAAGCCGAACTCGCCCGCAGAATAAACGAGTTACATTACGCTAACACGGTATGTATGGAGCAAAAACATAAACTCGCCAGCCGTGACGAGGAGCTGGCGTTAACCGAGAAAAAACTATGCAACATTGACAGGTCAGCGAGGGAAGAGATAGCCCGCCGTGACGAGATTATCGCAAGGCTGAAAGAGGACGGGGAGAGGTTGGCGTCTAATTACGTTATTGAGGCATTTCCTCATGAGTGGGTATGTCGTGGTGGCTGTCATCACTGGGCGAGATTTGGTGAACAGATTGACCATGCCCCCGACTGTCCCATCACCCTACACCGTGCGCTGATGAAGGAGTTGGAATGACTGACTATTCTGGATGGACTGACGAACAGGTGAACGAGGCGATATTCAAGGCAAAGGGGTGGGTAGCCTTACCCCCGCCTGCTGTCCCAATGTGGCAGAGACCGACTAAATCCGATGTGGATAGTCGGTTTTGGTATTTCTCTTTCCCTCCCGACTACACCCACGATTGGCGGTTATGCGGTGAGTTGCTGGAGGAGATGAAAGAGGCTGACGTTAATTTGCAATATTATCCCACCCTGAACAAATGGGGTTGCGAGTGGATTCAAAACTCTTACGAAATTGTAGAAGTAGAATCAGACACTCCTCAACGCGCAATCTGTGAGGCGTGGCTGGCGTGGAAGGAGAAGGGATGATAACTATAACGGTTGATCCAGTCGTTATTATAGCGATTGTCGTTCTAATCGGGATTATGTGTTTTAGGTGGCGCGGCAATCAACAATGCTCTGGCAGACCGGAGCCGGAAGAATGAGCGAACTCGAAGATGTGCTGGCGCTTGAACTCCGCGCTCACGACGTACCCGAACCGAAACGGCAGTACCGTTTTCACAGTAGCCGCCGCTGGTTGGCTGACTTTTGCTGGCCGGAATCGCGCCTCATTGTGGAGGTGAATGGCATGACCCACGTTGCGTCACGCGGGCATACCAGTTACGCCGGAATACACCGCGACTACGAGAAGGCCAACGGAGCGCAGGCGATGGGGTACAGGTACTACCAGTTTGACCGTGAGATGGTCGAGGACGGCACGGCCATCAGGCTGATCTGTGATTATCTTGGGAGGTGTGATGAATGAAATACAAGGCGTATGGATGGTGGAATAGACAGCGTGACGCGGGGTGGGGCAACCTGCATGACAAGGGCGCGTCGTTTGAGAGTATTGCGCGTGACTGCCATTATTCAGCGGAGCAGGTAAGACAATCTGTGAAACTGCATAAAGAACGCCTGATAGAAGAATACAAGGCGGACGCGGATGATTTGATTAGCGGAGGTTATATCTGATGACTGAAATCGTTTGCAAGTGTGGCACGTCACGGCTTGAGGATGTTCAATGCGCGGAGTGCGGGGAGTATTTCAAGGCGGGATGGATTCCGGTGAGCGAGAGACTGCCGGAAGCTGGCGTAGAAGTGCTTTTATTTGATGACCACAGCGATTATCTAACAGACAGACTATTACGGGTAGAAAACGGAGAGCCCGTTTGGATGTGCGATGACGATTACGTCACTCATTGGATGCCATTACCTAATCCGCCGGAGGCTGAATGACGGAAGTTGAAAAGTGCGAACTCAAGTTTGACATGGACTTGGTATTTGCTGCCCTCCCTGAAACACACAGGAGGGCAGCGCTCCTGTTTATGCGGGGGTACACGCAGCAGGAGGTGGCTGACGCGTTGGGGGTTCATAGAAACACGATATGCAACTGGATGAAGCAATTTCGAAGATTTTACAGGGAATATTGTGATTAAACGTCTATTTCGTGCCTTATAGATATTGAGGACATCATGCACCATAAATGCGTATGCGGAAAAAACATCGTTGGAAAGAACGAGTTATGCGCTGAATGTCTATCAATATACGGCGCTGATAGGGCGGAGTGGCCGGCATGGCTAAAATTCTACGTCAATGACATGAGACGTGAACTCAGACAAGAGCGCCGTATTGATGAACACGAAATCACTTTCACAGATTTAGGAGTGTACTAATGGCAGGACTTTTGAGATCACGCAAGTTTTGGCTGGCGGTGTTCGGTGTTATTCAGGCGGTTGTGTTGTTTTACTTTGACGTGCCGGAAGAAATCTGGCAGACCATTGCCGCGCTGATTGGCGTCGTGATTGCCGGTATCGCCATCGAGGACGCCGGTGAGAAGGCGGGCGGGGGAGTTGGATAGTTGACGGAGTATAAAAACCGCATCATAGGGTCAGGCGTTGAACCGCTTGACCAAATACTTTTTAACCCGCGTAATTGGCGGGTGCATCCGCTTAACCAGCAGAACGCGCTCAAGGGCGTACTCGAAGAAGTCGGCTGGGTGCAGGAAGTCATTATCAACCAGCGAACCGGTCACCTCGTGGACGGGCATTTACGCTGTCAGTTAGCGGCAAGGGAAGGCACTAAGACCATCCCCGTGAAATACGTTGACTTGAGCGAGGAAGAGGAGGCGCTGGTGCTGTCAACGCTTGACCCGATAGCCGCTATGGCGGCAACAGACAGGGCGAAGCTGGATGATTTGATGCGGGGGATACAGTCTGATAATGAGCAGGTGCAGGCGCTTATTAGTGAGATAGCGACTAAAGAGGGAATCATACCGCCTGACTTTGAGCCAGTTGGAATTGACGAACAGGTCAGGTTAGACCAAAAGAAAAAGGTTATTTGCCCGGAGTGTGGACATGAGTTTACACCTTGATTGGTGTAGCCACGAGGCGGCTAAATATGCAGTTGAGCATTGGCATTATTCAAAGAGAATGCCGAGCGGAAGAAATAATTATATAGGCGTTTGGGAAAATGACAAATATATTGGTTCGTTTATTTATGGGTATTCAATTAGTCCGCACTTGGGTTCTTTGTTTGGATTAAAACAAACTGAAGTCACAGAACTAAAAAGAATTTCCTTAAGGGAACATGAAAATCCGGTTACTAAGATGATAGCAAGGTCAATAAAAATGATTGTCAACAAAAACCCAAGTTTACGTTTACTTGTTTCTTTTGCGGATACAGAGCAAGGACACTTGGGGGGTATTTATCAGGCGTCTAATTGGGTTTATGTTGGGGTTAGTATAGTTCAGCAAATGCTTATTAACGGTCGGTGGAGAAACGATGTTCACGCTAATCGAATGTCGGGATATCCGAAAAGAAAAGCGCCAGCAAAACATAAATATCTTTATCCGCTTGATAACGAAATGAAAAAACAAATTGAACCACTTAGACAACCATATCCAAAGCGCGGACGAGGCGAAATCGATAACGCACCCGACTCCAATCGGGAAACTGGCGGTGCAAGTCCGACCCGTCCGCTCCTTGAAAGTGAAGTGACATAAATGGCATACCGTACAGAGGACATCATCAAGGCGCTGGAAGAAACTCACGGCATGATTTACCTTGCCGCGAACGCGCTTGGATGTTCACCTCATACGATTTACCGCAGGGCTGAAAAGAACGCGCACGTACAGGATGTTATTGACTCGTATCGCGGCAAACTTATTGACAAGGCGGAACTGAAACTTGAGCAGGCGGTGATGAACGGCGAGCCGTGGGCGGTCACGCTCACGCTGAAATCGCTTGGCAAGAATCGCGGTTACGTCGAGCGGCAGGAGGTCACGGGGGCGGATGGAAAGCCGATGAATATTCGCTGGGTAGACGTTGAGGGTGATACTGATTGACGCTACTTTCGAGTTACATCACGCGCAGTACATTATCAACTCGTGCGATTCCCGTTTCCGGGTGGTATCTGCGGGGCGTAGGTTCGGTAAGACGCGGCTGGCAGTCCTCGAATGCTTAGCGGTTGCGAACGAGGGAAAGCGCGCCTGGTGGATCAGCCCGACTTACAAAATGAGCAACGTGGGCTGGCGACCCCTCCGGCAAATGGCGAGCCGGATTCCCGGCGCTGTGATACGAAAGGCGGAGAGGGAAGTCGTTATACCCGGCGGCGGGCTTGTGGCTGTTAGATCGGCTGACAACCCGGACGCGCTACGCGGTGAAGGGCTTGATTTCGTTGTGATGGATGAAGCGGCGTACATTATGCCGGAGGCGTGGATAGAGGCAATTAGACCGGCGTTGTCAGACAGGTTAGGGAGGGCGCTGTTCATCTCGACCCCGCGCGGGCGTAACTGGTTTTGGGATATTCACCGCAAGGGTGGAGTAGAGCCGGATTGGTCATCGTTCACCTACCCGACAAGCGCGAACCCGTTTATGCCTGCGGGTGAGATCGAAGCGGCGCGGGCTGAATTGCCGGAGATCATTTTCAGGCAGGAATACCTGGCGGAGTTTGTGGATAGTGAGGGCGCTGTCTTCCGGCGGGTACACGACGCGGCACGCCTTGAACCGCGAGAGCCACAGCCGGGGCAGTACGTGGGAGGGGTAGACGTGGCGGCAAGCGTGGATTACACGGTTATCACCGTACTCGACGCGCAGACAAAAGAGATGGTCGCCATTGACCGCTTCAACCGTGTGGATTACCCGGTGCTCGAGGACAGGATCGCGGCGTGTTATGCGAAGTGGGGACTAACCGGCATGGTGATCGAGGCGAACTCGATCGGGCAGGGAGTCATTGACCACCTGCAAAACAGGGGCATGAATATTCAGCCGTTCACCACGACCAACGCAACGAAGCACGGCATTATCCAGAGCCTGCAATCCGCGTTTGAACACGGCCAGATAAAGATTATTGACGATCCCGTATTAGTGGGGGAACTCTTGAGTTTTGAGAGCAAAAAGACAAACAGCGGGAATTTTACCTACAGCGCGCCGGAAGGGCAGCACGACGATTGTGTCATGTCACTTGCCCTCGCCTGGTACGCGGTAGATAGGGCGCAACCCGTGATTCTATTCGGAGCGTGATTATGAAATTATCAACCATGCAAAAAGCAACGAAGGCGCTGGTCACGCTTCCAGCCTGGCAACAGCAGGCATTGGCGGACGCGGGCAACTTTACCAATTCGATTAGTTCGGTAGCAGAGGCGTACTCGCAAGTCCCGCTTATTTACCGCGCGGTCAAGATGAGATGCGACGCTATTTCGAGCGTGCCTATCCACATCTACAAGGGGGAAACGGAAGTCGACTGGCCGTTCCCGTGTGAGATGCGGGATTTGATTTGGAAGACCGAAGCCGACCTGCTTGGGGCTGGAATCGCAACCATCCTGAAACTCCGCAACAAGGTGCGAATACTTGACCTGCAACGGCTCAACCCCTTCACAGTTGCCGTGCATTACGACGCGGCGTACGGGCTTACCTTCTCGCAGGCGGGAAAGGTATGGCCGGAGTCGGACATTATTTACATCAAGGAGTTTTCATACTCCGATGACATGACAAGCGGAAACTCGACGGTGCAGGCGTGCCTCAACGACGCGGCGCTGATGAACTTCCAGACGCGGTTTGCAAGCAGATTCTTCGAGAACGGCGCAATGCCGATCATCCTCATTTCAGCCGATGGCACACTGGTAGAGGATGAAACAAAACGGATTCAAAACTTCTTTAGCAAGTTAGCAAGCGGAGTCGGCAACGCCTGGCGCGTGCTGGCCACGAGGACAAAACTAACCCCTGAAGTTGTCAGTCAAGACCTCGACAAGATGACCATGCCGGAACTTTACCAGCAAGCGACCTCGAGTATCGCTAACGCCTTTGGTATTCCAGTGACAATGTTTATGGGTGACGACAACTACGCTTCAGCCGACTCGCACCGCATGGGCTTCTGGCAGGATGTTATCAGACCACGCGCAAGGTTGCTTGAGTCCGCGTTGAACCGGCAATTGCTCAATGCCATGGGGATGGAATTTGAATTTGCCTTTGACGAAATGGACATTTTCCAGGAGGATGAGGTAGAGCGGGCGAACGCATTCGCAACTTATGTCAATGCCGGTCTTAATCCACTCGTGGTCATTGAAATGCTGGGCATTGATGTACCTGAAGGGGTTGATCCACTGGCACCGAAGCCTGAACCTGAACCGATTATCAGCGTAGCACCAGAGGCACAGGAACCGGCGCCTAATCCGCTTGATGATGAATTGGGAAAGTGGCAAAAGAAAGCGCTGAAGAGGGTGAAGGACGGCAAAGCGGCGGACTGCTCATTCGAGAGCGAGATCATACCGGCGGGAATGCAGGCGGAGATTCATGAGGCGTTGAAACTGTGCCATGACGAGGAAGAGGTCAAGAGCGTATTCGATGGCACGTATGAACACAGCGGCATGGCGGATTTGCTTTTCGAACTGCGAAACGCTATTGAAGCGGTGAAAGCAGAACCTGAACCGGATCCGGAACAGAAACCGGCGGGGAGAGTATTCAAAATGGACATGCCACAGATTAACATTACCGTTCCAGAACAGCCGGCGCCAATTGTCAATGTCAACGTTCCAGAGCAACCCGTTCCGATTGTGAACGTGGCGGCGCCGGTGGTGAACATACCAGAGCAGCCTATCAACGTCACTGTTCCTGCTCCGGTGGTGAATGTATCCGTTCCACAGCAGGAACCGCCAACAGTGAACGTGAACGTTCCTGAAAAGGAAGGCAAATTGGTCGTGCATAGAAATTCCAGAGGCGAAATAACCTCAATAGACAGGAGCTAAATTATGGCAGCAACATTATCAGACGGAGTACTGGACGCGGCACTGAACGTCATCAAAAACAGTGGCAGCAAACTGCATATTTGCAGCTCACAGCCAACCACATACACGCAGGCATCATCGACCTACCAGCTGGGGTATAAGTCGTCTCCCGGTTATACTGGTCCAGCAGACCACACCAGCGGGCGCAAGCTGACTGTCGCAGCCATTACGGACGGCGTTGTATCGGCGTCAGGAACGGCGGCATATTTCGCCATCACTAACGGCAGTGACACGCTCTACGCTACGCAGGCGCTAAATGCCAGTCAATCGGTGACCAGCGGGAACACATTCACGCTGACCGAGTTTATCATTGCTATTCCTGATCCAACGGCGTAAGGAGGATCAATGTCATATCAAGCTGAAGTGAAAGAAAAGGTAATCGTAAACGGCAAACTGCTGGTCACGCTGCAATATTCGGATGGGGTTAAATCCCATACCGAGACAATGGAGACAAAATGCGCGCAAAGAGATGATTGGATTCTCGAAGAAGCCAAAAGACGCTGCGCTGAACTGGATGCGCTCGCCGCGTTTGCCGGAAATATCAAAGTCGGATTGGTTGACACGTCTCTAGCAGAAACGAAAAAACCCGTCGTTGACGAAGCACGCGCATTGTACGAAAGTCAGTTACGTAAATTCGGAGCTGCTCAACAGGCGATGAGAATGGGCATCCTGGCTGAAACCCACGAGGCGTTTACCTCGTTGAAAACGTGGTTAATCAATAATTTCAAAGCAGAGTATTTGGATTTGTTCATCGAATGATCTATCTGGTTAGCAGTTTCAACAGGTCGGGAAGCAGCATGATGATGCGCTGCTTAATCGCAGGTGGTATGCCGGCGGTCTATGATAACAGTCAGGAAAACATGAATGTTCTATATGGGCGCGGCGAATACCTTCCGAACCAGAACGGATTTTATGCGCTGGATTACGGCGAGTTTGCGCGACCTGACTTCGTAGAGGAATATGATGGGAAGCTCGTCAAATGCCCATACCAAAAATTATTGAAACTGCCAAAGCATCAATATAAATTGGTATTTATGCAGAGGAATCCAGCAGAGATCAGAAAGAGCATGGCTGCGTTCACGCCTGGCAGGTCGTGGGGAATTAACGAGACTATCACCTATTTATACACGCCGATTTTATCGGAGCTAAATAGGCGCTTACTGGCACGCGGAGACGTTGACGCGATTATCCTTCAGTATGAAGATGTGGTCAAACAGCCATTGGTGGAGTTTGAAAAACTTGTGAAAGCCGGCTGGAAAATTGACGCTGCGAAGGCTGCGGAGTGCGTAACCGAGGCGTTATATCGTTCTAGATTGGATGGCGGCAAATGGCGAGCGTAGGCCCATACGATCCAGGTACCGTTGTAGACGATAGCGCTGTCGGGACTGAGACTTGGTATACTCCTCAATATGCAAAATATAACGATGGCGATTACGCAGGTTCCTCGGCTTCTAGCTCCACTAAATATACACATTATCTAAAGGCAACGAATTTCGGATTTTCAATCCCTTCTGGTGCGACCATTGACGGGATTAAAGTAGAAATTTATAAAAAAAGAGCGGCACTAGACACCATTTACGATAACGAGGTCAAGCTCGTTGTCGGCGGCAGCGTAACAGGGTCAAATTACGCCGCCACAAGTACAAAATGGCCATCGTCATTCACGTATTCTTCTTATGGCGGATCATCCGATAAATGGGGATTGACGCCAACGGTATCGCAAATAAACGGTTCTGATTTTGGGGTCGTCCTGCAGGTCAAGCTTGTCCCTGCTGGTAAGGTGATGGCGCAGGCTTATGTCGATCATATACGCATAACCGTATACTACACGGAAGGTTCTAGTGCGGACGAACTGACGGCGCAGGCGATCACTTGCGGCACGCCAACGATTGGAAAGCCAACAATCGCTGAAAAGCACGCGCTAACAAGCAAGACGATTGAGGTTGGTGTACCAACACTTGAACAGCCAACCATCGGGCAGAAACACGCGCTGACCAGCAAGGCGATCACGGCTGGAATCCCGACCATTGCAAAGCCGAATATTGGCCAGAAACACGCATTGACCAGCAAGGCGATCACGGCTGGAATCCCGACCATTGCAAAGCCGAATATTGGCCA
>Ga0209202_1000433_pt1 | contig 35333 bp, 36 predicted proteins | sample AD_UKC032_MetaG_FD_184416 | JGI IMG/M metagenome (GOLD analysis project Ga0209202, IMG submission 184416) | Active sludge microbial communities of municipal wastewater-treating anaerobic digesters from USA - AD_UKC032_MetaG (SPAdes) (version 2) | ecosystem: Engineered > Bioreactor > Anaerobic >... | reverse complement strand
GCGTCAAGTACGCCGATTTCGCGGTCGGCCAATTCATCGAGATGGCCAGGAAGAAGCCCTGGTTCGACAACACCATCTTCGTCTTCGTCGCCGACCACTGCGCGAGCAGCGCCGGCAAGGCCAAGATTCCGGTCTATCGCTATCACATCCCGGCCATCGTCTATGCGCCGAAGCTGGTGGCACCGCAGCGCGTCGACACGCTGGCCAGCCAGATCGACCTCGCCCCCACCCTGCTCGCCCTGCTCGGCCTGGAAGGCGACGACCGCTTCGTCGGCCGCGACATCCTGCGCACGCCCCCCGCAGAAGGACGGGCACTGATTTCCACCTACCAGAACATCGGCTACCTCAAGGGCGACCTGCTCACCGTGCTGCAGCCGAAGCGCAAGATCGAGACCTTCCGCGTCAGCGCCGACGGGAAAGAAGCGCAAAAGGTCGACACTAACCAGCAGTTGGCGGACGAAGCCATCGCCTACTTCCAGGGTGCAGCAATGCTGATGGAGAAGCACGGCAAAAATGGCACTGACAGCTAATGAAATCAGCCGGCAGCTAACGCGCCGCTGGTTCCTCGGACACGGCCTGCTGCTGCTGATCAGCGCCGCCGCGTTGTTGCTGTGTTTCGAGAACACCGATCTCGACCGCCTGCTGGCCAGGCCGTTCTACGACCCGGCGCTCGGTGATTTTCCGTTACGTCAGCACTGGCTTTTCGCCCCGGTCGTCTACTACGGACTCAAATTCGCCGTGCTCGTCGGCGCCATGCTGGCGGCTGCGGCCTGCCTCCTGGGACTGAGCGGAAGACTGCCCTGGCTGCCGCGGCGCAACGCCGCGCTGGCACTGCTCGGCATGCTTCTGATCCCCGCGGCGGTCGCCATGCTGAAGCTCGGCACCAACCGCCACTGCCCGTGGGAAATCGTCGAATTCGGCGGCTTCGCCCCCTATCTTGGGTTGTTTGCCGCGATGCCGGCCGACATCGTGCGCGGCAGCTGTTTCCCGGCGGCGCACGCCGCCACCGGCTTCATGTGGCTGGCGGGCGGCCTGGCGCTGCACACCCACTCGCCCCGCCTGGCGCGCCGTGTCATCCTGGGCGCCCTGCTGCTCGGCCTGCTGATGGGGCTGACCCGCCAGGCTCAGGGCGGGCATTTCCTTTCGCACACGCTATGGTCGGCCTGGCTGGCCTGGGCGATCAGCCTTGGCCTGGCTGCCGCGCTGGGGGTCGGCCGCTCAAGCGTGGCCAGTCGGCCACAGCACGCAGGCCCAGACCGCCGCCGCGTTTATCAGGCTTAAGAGTACCGCCGCGCTCCCCATGTCCTTGGCACGCTTGGCCAGTTCGTGCCTTTCCGGCGAGGCCTTGTCGACCACCGCCTCGACCGCCGAATTCAGGATCTCGACGATCAGGATCAGAAGAATGCTGCCGACCAGCAAGGCGCGGTCGACGCCGGAATTGCCCAGAAAAATGGCGAGCGGGATGGCGATTGCCGCAAGCAGGATTTCCTCGCGGAAAGCCGCCTCGTTTTTCCAGGCGGCAGCGAGACCGTCGCGCGAATAACCCAGCGCATTCCACAGGCGGGTCAGCCCCTTCCTGCCCTTGAAGTCGGCGCCGCTCACTTTTTTCGTTCCAGCAGCGGCTTGAGGAAGCGCCCGGTGTGGCTGGCCTTGCACTTGGCGACCTGTTCGGGCGTGCCGGCAACCAGAATGCGGCCGCCCCCGTCACCGCCTTCTGGACCGAGATCGACCACCCAGTCGGCGGTCTTGATGACGTCCAGGTTGTGCTCGATGACGACCACCGTATTGCCGTGCTCAGCAAGGCGTTGCAGCACGGTGAGCAGCATTTCGATATCCTGAAAATGCAGCCCGGTGGTCGGTTCGTCGAGGATGTAGAGGGTGCGGCCGGTGTCGCGCTTGGACAGTTCGAGCGCCAGTTTGACGCGCTGCGCCTCGCCACCGGACAGCGTGGTCGCGCTCTGGCCGAGGGTGATGTAGCTCAGGCCGACATCGACCAGCGTCTGCAGCTTGCGCGCGACGACCGGTACCGCGTCGAAGAATTCGCGCGCCTGTTCGACGGTCATGCCGAGCAGGTCGTGGATGGTCTTGCCCTTGTACTGGATCTCCAGCGTCTCCCGGTTGTATCGCTTGCCGTGGCAGACGTCGCACGGCACGTAGATGTCGGGCAGGAAGTGCATCTCGACCTTGATCATGCCGTCGCCCTGGCAGGCTTCGCAGCGCCCGCCCTTGACGTTGAAGCTGAAGCGCCCCGGCCCGTAGCCGCGCGCGCGCGCTTCCGGCACCTGCGCGAACAGTTCGCGGATCGGCGTCAGCAGGCCGGTGTAGGTCGCCGGGTTGGAGCGCGGCGTGCGCCCGATCGGCGCCTGGTCGACGTTGATCACCTTGTCGAACAGGTCGAGGCCGACGATTTCCTTGTACGGCGCGGGTTCGCTGGTCGAGCCGTAGAGGTGGCGGGCGGCAGCGGCATAGAGCGTGTCGTTGATCAGCGTCGATTTGCCCGAGCCGGACACGCCGGTGATGCAGGTGAGCAGGCCGCCGGGGATTTCCAGCGTGACGTCCTTGAGATTGTTGCCATGCGCGCCGACCACCTTGAGCTGCCTGTCCGGCTGTTGCGGTCGACGCGATTTCGGTGCCGAAATCGCCCGCCGCCCGGAAAGGTAGTCGCCGGTCATTGAGGCACGGTTGGCGGCGACCTCGGCCGGCGTCCCCTCGGCCACCACGTATCCGCCATGAATGCCGGCCCCGGGGCCGATATCGACCACGTAATCGGCGGCGCGGATCGCGTCCTCGTCATGCTCGACGACGAGCACCGAATTACCCATGTCGCGCAGGTTTTTCAGCGTTTGCAGCAGGCGGTCGTTGTCGCGCTGATGCAGGCCGATCGACGGCTCGTCGAGCACGTACATGACGCCGGTCAGCCCCGAGCCGATCTGCGAGGCGAGCCGTATGCGCTGTGACTCCCCGCCAGACAGCGTTTCGGCGCTGCGTTCGAGGCACAGGTAATCGAGTCCGACGTTGATCAGGAAGGAAATCCGTGAAGTGATTTCGTGCAGGATCTTCTCCGCCACCTGTGCCTTGTTGCCGGTCAGGGTCAGGCAGTTGAAGTAGTTGCGCGCCTCGCCGAGGGGCAGGCGGCTGATTTCGTGCAGCGTCAATGCAGCCATGCCGGCGCCGACCCGGACATGCCGCGCCTCGGTGCGCAGCCGGGTGCCGTTGCAACTCGGGCAGCTTGAATTGCTGATGTAGCGGGCCAGTTCCTCGCGCACTGCCTGCGAATCGCTGCCCCGGTAGCGCCGCTCCAGATTGGGGATGATGCCCTCGAAGGTATGGCTGCGGTCGAAGCGCGTGCCCTTCTCGTTCAGGTAGCGGAACTTGATCTCGGTGCGCCCGGAACCGTAGAGGACAAGCTGCCGGATTTCCTCGGGCAGTTCGTTGAACGGCGCCTCGGCCGAAAAGCCGTAATGCGCCGCCAGCGATTCGATGATCTGGAAATAGAACTGGTTCTTCCTGTCCCAGCCGCGCACGGCGCCAGCCGCCAGCGACAGTGCCGGGTTGGTGACGACCCGCCTGGGATCGAAGAACTGGATGACGCCCAGGCCGTCGCACTTCGGGCAGGCGCCCATCGGGTTGTTGAACGAGAACAGGCGCGGCTCGAGTTCCTGCAGGGCGAACGAGCAGACCGGGCAGGCGAACTTGGCCGAGAACATGTGCTCCCTGCCGCCATCCATTTCCAGCGCAATCGCCCGCCCGTCGGCATGGCGCAGTGCCGTTTCAAACGACTCGGCCAAGCGCTGGCGCATGTCGTCGCGCACCTTGAGGCGGTCGACCACGACATCGACGTCGTGCTTCTGGGCCTTGGCCAGCTTGGGCACGTCATCGATTTCATAGACCGTGCCGTCCACGCGAACGCGGGCAAACCCCTGGGCGCGCAGTTCGGCGAAGAGGTCCATCTGCTCGCCCTTGCGCTTGGCCACCACCGGCGCCAGGATCATCAGCTTTGTGTCATCCGGCAGCGCCAGCACGTGGTCGACCATCTGCGACACCGTCTGCGCTTCCAGCGGCTGCCCGTGCTCAGGGCAGTAGGGGGTGCCGGCGCGGGCGAAGAGCAGGCGCAGGTAATCGTGGATTTCGGTGACGGTGCCAACGGTGGAGCGCGGGTTGTGCGAAGTCGCCTTCTGCTCGATGGAAATCGCCGGGCTCAGCCCCTCGATCAGGTCCACGTCCGGCTTTTCCATCAACTGCAAAAACTGCCGGGCGTAAGCCGAGAGCGACTCCACGTACCGCCGCTGACCCTCGGCATACAAGGTGTCAAACGCCAGCGACGACTTGCCCGAGCCGGACAGCCCGGTGATCACGATGAGCTGATCGCGCGGCAGGTCGAGGTTGACGTTCTTGAGGTTGTGCGTGCGCGCGCCGCGAATGCGGATGAAATCCATCGCTGTTCTGCAGGGGGTTGGGGGAGGGAGAAACTATACGCAATATGGCCTGCCAACGCGATGCGTTGATTGAGATGCACTGCGCCTTATGGCGGAATCCGAATGCCTGGTGGCACCGCTGCGCCGCCAGGCACCACCGCGGTGCTCAGGCGCCAGCATTGGTGCGAGCCGTTCAGCCGAAGACGCTGTTGTTTGCCGCACCGCCCGCCAGGCAGGCGTATCGGGAAGGCAGGCTGGCGGGAAGCCGGAAGCCGAGAAGCAGTTCTTCCGCGTCATCCACCGGGGCGCCCGTCGATAGCACGAATTCCGACAGGCTGGCGAAAGCGGCCAGACGCATCCAGAACAGTGTTTCTTCGTTCAGGCGGGGGGACATCGCAGGTCTCCTGAGCGCGCGAAGGATTCCACCAAATCCCGAATTGCGGTGTCACATTGACGGTTGCCGATAGCAACCCGAGAAAACTGTCCTTGGAAAACGCCCATGATCCTGTGAGGAGGCGGCGGTATTGTCACTGGCGGGAAAAGTATCCGGGAAGAGGCGAAAGCTGGCGCAAGCCCGCGGATAAAGGGATTGCGGGCGCCGGGGTAAAAAAATTGGCGGCGCGTTAATTTGCAAAAAAAAGGCGGTTAATTAACAAATTCGCGCGTTTTTTGGCACTTGCCGATCTATTCCGATTGGTCCTTGATGCGCAGCTCGATACCCCAGCCTTCGTACACCTGCAGGAGGTCGATCAGTTCCGGGTAGGACACGTGGCGGCCGTCGATCGTGACGCCGCCGCTGGCGACGACGCCGGTGAAGCCGTCGGTCAATAGTGACCGGCCGTGGCGCGGGTGTTCGCCCAGGTAGCGGCGGGAGATGCCGGCCTTGATCTTCCGGTGCAGCCGGCCCAGGGCGTCGCCACGCGTCGCTGACCAGGCGGAGAACTCATAGCCGGGCGACGTTTCCGGGTCGAGCTGGCGGGCGTTGACGACGACGCCGTCGGTCTGTGGGCCCTGCGTGATCTCGAAGCGGAGCAGGCGGCCAGCGCAGTCCAGATATTCGGAAACGCGCGGCAGGACGGGCTTATGGCTTGTCATTGTTGGCTCCCAGGCGGTCGTAGAAGGCGAGAACCAGGTCGGCACGACGCTCCGGCGTCACGGGTTCGGTGATCAGGCGGACGGCGTCCTCGGCCATGGTGAGCGCCAGATGCAGGCGGGCGCGGTCGAGGGGCGGCTGTCCGGCGGCCTGGCGGGCCAGCGCGGCCTGCTCGGCGCGGGTTTTCGGCGGGCGGCCGGTGGCCAGCCAGTCGACGAGGACACCGCCGACTAGGGACATTTTCAGCAAATTCACCAGCCCCGGTTCTTTTTGGCCCTTGATGTAGGCGTTGACCAAGCTGTCAGACAGGCCGCATTTTGCGGCGAAAGACCGAACAGACTCTTTCCCGATAACTTCCCGCAGGCGAGCACCGAACAGTTCCGATTCTTCGGAAAGAATCGGAACTCCTGAATCGGAACTGGCGCGGCTGTTCCGATTCTTTGGAGAGCCTTTGTTTACGGGCGTTTCAGCGTTGTCTTTCATGTTTGTGCGGCGCAGCAGAATCGGACGCGAATCGGAACTAAAAAACAATCCGCTCAATAGTTGTTGACTGCGCTCTCGATTGAGCGCAATATCCGGCCATGTCAATCGAGAAGAGGATAACTGACATGTCCAAAAAACATGTTGCCAAGGACTGGTCGAAGGCGGCGATCCGCTACGCGGTTCACGAGCGCGGCCTGACCTTTCGGGGGCTGGCCATCGCGGCCGGCTACCGCAGCGTGGACGCCGTGTCGCAGTGCCTGCACCGGCCTTACCCGAAGGTCGAGCGCATCCTCGCCGAGGCCATCGGCGAACGCCCGGAAACCATCTGGCCTTCGCGTTACCTTGTCAACAACAAGACAAAGCGTAACACGGCGGCCGGCGCAGTCAATGTCAGTCTTCCGGCGGCGGCCTGACGGCGTATGACGATGTCCGATTCGCTGACCTATGACCTGTTCGGCGCTGCACTTCCTGCGGTCGCCGACGCGGCGGAACGCCCCGGGCGCCTGGGCTGCGCGGTGGAGATCGCGGCGACGATGGCGCAGGCCATCGAGCTGGCCCGGCCGCGCGGGCTGGACCGCGGCGAAATCGTGGCGCGCATGAGCTACCACCTGGGAGAGCGGCTCTCGGAATCAACGTTGAACGGCTACACCTCGCAGGCGCACGGTGAGCGGGAGATCAGCCTGCGGCGGGCGATGGCGTTCGATGCCGCGCTCGGGGAAGACGTTTTATTGGGGCTGTACGCCGAGAAGCTCGGCGGACGGCAGGTGGTGAGCGCGGACGATGCGTCGCTCCTGGAGTGGGCACGGCTGCATCACGAAGAACGCCAGCTGGCGGCGCGCAAGAAGGCGCTGGAAGCGGTGTTGATCAACAAGCGGAGATAAGCATGGGACGCATGAACAGCATTACCCGTCTGCCGGCCGCCGTGCAGGCAGAAATCGACGAGCGGCTGGTCCAGTCCGGATTCAGCGGCTATACGGAATTTTCCGACGAGCTGCGCCGGCGCGGCCTCGATGTCAGCAAGAGCGCGCTGCACCGCTACGGAAAGGCCATGGAAAAGCGCCGGCAGATGCTGCGGGCGGCCCAGGAGATCAGCGCCGCCGGGGTCGACGCGGACATCACGGCCGAATTGTGCGGCGACGCCACGCTGGTCGTGGTGGTCGACCGGACGTTTGGCCGGGCGCGACTGGTGAGCGTGCCGCTGCCGGCGGCCGAGGTGATTCTGGCGCTGAAAAGGATGAAAAAATGAACGCCCTGAACCTGGTTGTTTCCCGCCGCGTGGTGCGCGGCACGGTGCGCGTCGACGGCGCGCTTTACTACGGCGCCGGGCTGGAAATGTGCGGCGGCGAAGTGGTCGATATCGTGGTGCGCCCCGGCTCTGCACTTCCTGCGGTCGACGGCAGCGCCTTCGCCGACCTCGGCGGCGCCCCCCTTGAGCTGACACGGATCGGCTGATCATGGCTAACGGATGGTATTCAGCGCAGGAACTGGCGGGGTTGCCGGGGATGCCGGGAACGGAGCGTGGTGTTCGCAAAGCGCTTCAAAAAAATTTACCGGTAACGCGCTCAAAAGAGCGAGGCAAAGGCCTCGAATACCCGATCACCTGCCTGCCGCGCGAGACGCAGGACGCCCTGCAGCAACGGGAAATTGCCGCGCAACTGCCGGCGATCGTCCGGGAAGTTGCCGCGCCGGTCATCATCCAGGCCCCCGCGCACACGCTGACCGACGCTCAGCGACTGGAGCGCGACGCCCGCAAGGGTGTGCGGATGGCGATCCGGCAGCTGATGGAGGAGGCCCGCTGCAGCCAGGAGGCGGCGCTGCACACGATTCTGGCGACGGCGCGGGCGGGGAGCGCCGAGCCGGCGACGATCCGCCTGCTGCAACTGGCGCGCGACAAGCGCGGACGGGCCGGGGACGGCTTCCCGTCGATCCGCACGCTCAAGCGCTGGCTGGCCGCCGATGACCTGACGCCGCGCCAGCACCAGAAAGACATGCGCGTGCCGGCCTGGGCTAGCGCCTTTCTGGCGATCTGGCAGCAGCCGCAGAAGCCGACGGTCGAGCTGGCCTACCGGGAATTCTGCCAGTCTGCATCGGCGACCGGCCGGCCGAGCATTCACCAGGTGCGGCGCTTTTTGGGCAAGCTGGGGGCGGTGACGCGCGAGACGGGGCGCATGGGCCCGCGCGAACTGAAGACGATCCGCCCATTCATCCGCCGCGAGTTCATGAGCCTGGCGCCGAACGAGGTCTGGAGCGCCGACGGCCACACCTTCGACGCCGAGGTGCAGCATCCCTTCCATGGGCGGCCGTTCCGCCCGGAAATCACCAGCATCGTCGATATCGCCACGCGGCGGATCGTCGGGATTTCGGTGGCGCTGGCCGAATCGGCACATGCCGTGCTCGATGCGCTGCGCCACGCCGTCGAGAATGCCGGAAAACCCGCGATTTTCTACGTCGACCGCGGCTCCGGCTATGACAACGCGCTGATCAAGGACGAAGGCCTCGGCCTGCGCGCCGCGCTCGGCTTCGCGGTCGTCCATTCGCTGCCCTACAACTCGCAGGCGCGCGGCGTCATCGAGCGCCTGCACCAGACGGTGTGGGTACGCGAAAGCGGCTTGTCTGCCGAGGACAGGCAGGCGCTTGACTTGCAGCGCGCCCAGGGGGCGCAGTCGGAGGGTTCCTACGCCGCCGCGCGCGCCGGCGTGGCGCTGCTCGAAGGGCGCGGCAAGGATTTCGACAAGTACGCCAAGGCGGCCGAGAAGTTTCTCGAGCGGGCGATGAAGTTTGCCGAGAGCGCACAGGATGCCAACCTGGTCGAGGACATCGGCAAGCAGCAGGCGGCGCTCGACGAGGCGCGGGCCAGGGCCGAAGACAAGAAGGCGGCGGATGCAGAAGCGCAGTCGGCGGCGCTGATGGATCAGTTGAATGCCGTGCAGGCCAAGCTCAAGGACTTGAAGGGCGAGGCGGCGACGATCCAGGTCAATGCCGAGATTGCCGGGGCGATCAACCAGCTGGCCGAGGTCGAGAAAAAGCTGGCGGCGCTCCAGGACAAGACGGTGACGGTGACGGTCAATACGATCCAGGCCGGCGCCCCGACCGCCGTCACGCCGCCGGCCGACGCGGGGCCGCTGCCGACGTTCGCCTTCGGCGGCCAGCTCCCCGGCTCCGCCTCGCACGACCGCGCCGACAATATGCTCTATTGGGGCACCCCAGGTGAGTGGGTGATCCAGCGCCCGGCGGCGCGTTATTACGGGTCCGCTTTCATGGCTGCGCTTAACGCGATGAAACTGCCGAAATTCGCCACCGGCGGCCAACTTGGCGCGTCAGCCATCGGTCGCCTGGCGATCCCCAGCCTGCCATCCGGCGCCGGGGCGACAGCCGGCAACAACCTGACCCTCGATTTTGGCGAACTGGGCAAGTTCCGCGCTAGCGCCTCGCAGGATACCCAGCGTGAGCTGGAGCGCGTGTTCGCCCGCGCCGCCCTGGCTTACGGAAGGAAATAGCATGGCCGCGCCCCCGCTCATCATTGCCGGCATCGAGCTGCCGCAGCGCGCCCGCCTCGATCTCAGCCAGACCTTCGAGCCGCTCGGCGGCCGTTCGTCGCGCCGCATGGCCAGCGGGGCCCTGTTTCGCATGAGCCACTGGCAGCGCTGGCGGACGACGATTTCGGGTAGTGGCTGGGTGCCGCCGCAGCTGCTCGGCATCGATTACGACCAGCCCTACACCGTCCAGTGCGTGACGACGCTGGCCCTGGCGGTCGGCGACCCGCTCACCCTGACCCAGCCGATGACGGCGAGCGTGACCATCGCCGCCGGTTCGCTGGCGATCACCTTCTGAGGCCCGATCATGGCGACCACCTTCGGTTTCTTCTCTGACGCTGCCCTGACTACCCCTCTGGCCGCGCGCCTGCTCTTCATCCAGCCGGTATCCAGCCCCACCGCCGTCGACAAGGTCGTCTATTTCGGCAGCGCGACCGCCAGCCGAAAGGCCATGGCGAACAGCGACCCCGGCGTCGATCCAATCGTGGTTTCGATCACCGACGCCGCGGGCGGCAGCGGCTCGCCTGCCTCCGATGTGAAACTTGCGCTCTCTTCCGGCGGACTTGCCGGGGCGACGGGCGGGGCGCCGCTCAATCTGCCGGCGGAGATCAACAGCGGCTCGGGCGGCGCCATCGCCATTCACATTCGCGTGCTCGACTCAACGCACGCCTTCGGCCTCAACAATGACTTGAGCCTGACGACCAACACCCTGGCGGAATTCTCGGTATGAGTTCAAAAGACCTGACCGAAGCCCTGCACAAGCTGACGCTTGCGGCGCGCGGCGAGACGGAAGGTCCGCCGGCCATGAAGGCGCGTGGCAGCGCACCGGCGGTCAAGTCGGCGGCACTGCTCGGCAGCGGGGCCGGTGGCTCGGGCAGCATCGCGTCGCCGCTGGTCGAGACGGCCTATGCCGCCCGCACCTTCCATACGACGGTGAATGTCCCGTCAACGGACGGCCTGTTCACGCTCAAGATCAAGCCGGTCAAGGAGATATTTTTCCTTGACGCCAACGGGCTCGCGGTCACGATGGAATACAAGGCGCCGGTATGATCAATGGCGCGAACTTCGATCAGGACGCAATCGAGCTCTTCGGCGATCCGTGGCACGGCCTGTACCGGGGCGGGGTGCTAGAGCTGCCGAACGCGACCACCCGCGCCCTGGCTGGGGCAGCGCCAGCCAATGGCGAGAATTACAAGGTGATGATTCCCGGCCAGCCGGCTGTCACGACCGACGCCGCCGACACGGCGGCGGGCATGACCTGGCTGAATCACGGCGTGATGAGCGGCAAGGAAAAACGCCTCTACGGCGTCAATCTCGGCGAGATGAAGTGGATCTATATCGACGCCGACGATTCGCCGTGGCTGGCCACACTTTCGCACGTCGGGACCACGGCAACCGTCACCCTGGCGCGTTTCGGCGAGATGGAAGGCACCCCGGCGACCTACTCGGCGACCGCCAGCCTGACGCTGCCCACCGGAACCGTCCTGAAAATAGACGATATCGACAGCGCCGGGCGCCAGGTGGCGCTGGTCGCGTTCAAGATTCGCCATGACGAAATCGATGGGCTCGATTGGCGGGTATGCGAAAAAATCTGGAAGCTGACGCTCTCAGGAACGGCGGCGGCGCTTAGTCTGGCGCTGTCGATGGAAAGCGACTGCATGCCTGTCGATTATGGGGCGGGAACCACCGGGGGATATATTTATTGGCTGAGATATCAACCAACGCAGGTTATCACCGGGCCATTTTATTCGTCGTCATTTCCAGGCGCCCCCCCGGATTACGATATCTGCATCGGCACCCAGTCCGGAACTTTTGAAAATCACGTCAAGCGCGCCATAGGCGCCACGCTGCACAATGACGTATTCGCGCTGGTGTTTTCTGTTACCTATCAGTATCAGATCCTCACCGTCACCCATGATTTCAGCAGCGTGTTCGACCCGTATTACGGCAGGATGCTCCACGAGCTGCATGAAACCGAGGAAAGCGGCAGCTACTACGGAATCGAAATCGCAGGGAACCTGACGACGTTTCCAATCGCATGGAGCGCCAGCCGTGACCTCCCCTATGGCTCAATCGTCATCGTGTCGCCTTTGACGATCTGCGGAATCAACGTGCAGGAAGCGCCCGAGGATAATTTTCAGGGGCATAGCTGGCCCTATGTGGGCGACCGCCGCATCATCGACCAGCGCCTCGGAAATCGCGCCTATGGCGCCGTGGCCTATAGCTACGACCCGATGCTCCAGCATGTCAATCTCGGGGTGGCTGGCCCTGTTTCCGGCGATATCGACCCCTATTTGACCTCGCTTGAAAACCCGGCCTGGGCGACTGCGCATCATACGACCGGCGCGCTTGTGGTCAGCACCAGCGGGGTGGTGTGCTTTGTCTGATCTATTACGCATAGTAGTTGCGCAGCGTTAAATTTTATTGCCCATAACGCAACAAGGCGCAGTGTCAAATATCTCGCAAATCACAGTGTCAAATATCTCGCAAATCAGTGCCAAATTTCGCGCGAGATTACAGATCCACCTCCGATTTCAATGACTGACACAGAAAGGAGAACGTGTTACATCGCTTTCTGAGCAAGTTTTGATCCAGCTTCAGGAGATGCGGGCGCGATCTGGAGCGAAAACCTGTCTTCCGGACAAGCAAAAAGAAAACGGGTTAGTTCAGAGCGAACTAACCCGTTGCGTTGAATTCTTGGCGCGCCCGAGACGATTCGAACGTCCGACCCTTGCCTTCGGAGGGCAATACTCTATCCAGCTGAGCTACGGGCGCGCGGGAGCCGGGATTCTACCGCCTGCGCCGGCTGGCGTCCAATCTATCCGGCGGCGCCGGGTCAGTCGAAGAGTGTGCCCGCCGCCTCGAAGCGCTGCGCGTAGTAACGATCACTCAGGCGGTCGATACGCACACGGCCGTTGGTCGACGGCGCATGGATGAAGCGCGCATCGCCGACGTAGATGCCGACATGCGAGAACGGACGGTTCAGGGTGTTGAAGAAGACCAGATCGCCCGGACGCAGCATGGCGGGTTCGATCGGCCGGGTCTTGCGGGCGATGTCGGCGGCACTGCCCCGAACCTTGAGCCCGGCAGCCTGGCCGTAGATATAGCTGACCATGCCGCTGCAGTCGAGCCCGGCCTCCGGGTTCTTGCCGCCGAACCGGTAACCGGTGTCTATCAACCCGAGGGCATAGAGCGCAACCTCGTTGCCCTTCTCGCTGATCGGCAGGGGCGCTATAGTTCCCGCGGATGCAACCGGGCGCGGCGCCGGGCTGCCACAGGCAGCGAGCAGGAGGACGGTCAGCGTCACGACCAGCAGGGCGGGAAAGCGCATCTCTTTAAGCTTTTTCTGCGAACAACTCGTAACTTAGCGTTTTTACAGGATTTTTCAAGGTCATGCAGATACTTAACCAGGCATTATTGAGGTCGACTGCGTTTTTGGATGGAAATTGGCTCGCCGCCGACAGCGGTGCAACCCTGGCCGTGCGCGACCCGGCGACGGGCGCCGTGCTGGCCGAGGTGGCGAACTGCGGCGCGGCGGAGACGCGGCGCGCCATCGCTGCCGCCGACGCGGCCCTGCCGGCGTGGCGGGCGCTGACGGCGAAGCAGCGTGCGCAGCTGTTGCAGCGCTGGTTCGCGCTGATCAACGCCAACACCGACGATCTGGCGCAGCTGATCACCGCCGAGGGTGGCAAGCCGCTGAGCGAGGCCAAGGGCGAAGTGGCCTACGGTGCGGCGTTCGTCGAATGGTTCGCCGAGGAAGGCAAGCGCGCCTATGGCGAGACGATTCCGGCGACGGTGGCGGACAAGCGGCTGGTCGTCATCAAGCAACCGATCGGCGTCTGTGCGGCGATCACGCCGTGGAATTTTCCGTTGGCGATGATCACACGCAAGGTCGCTCCGGCACTGGCTGCCGGATGCACGGTCGTGATCAAGCCGGCCGAGCAGACGCCATTGACCGCCTTGGCGCTGGCCGTACTGGCCGAGCAGGCCGGGTTCCCGGCCGGTGTATTCAACGTCGTCACCGGCGACCCGGTTGCCATCGGCGGTGAACTGACAGCCAGCCCGACCGTGCGCAAGCTGTCGTTTACCGGTTCGACGGAGGTTGGCCGGTTGCTGATGGCGCAGTGCGCGCCGACGATCAAGAAGCTGTCTCTCGAACTGGGCGGCAACGCGCCGTTCATCGTCTTCGACGACGCCGATGTGGATGCCGCGGTCAACGGCGCATTGATCGCCAAATACCGCAACACCGGCCAGACCTGCGTGTGCGCCAACCGCTTTCTGGTACAGGCCGGCGTTTACGAGGAATTCGCCCGCAAGCTGGCGGCACGCGCCGGCGAGTTGAAGGTCGGCGCCGGTATCGAGGACGGCGTGGTGCAGGGGCCGTTGATCGACGATGGAGCGCTGGCCAAGGTTGAAGCGCATGTTGCCGATGCGCTCGCCAAGGGGGCGCGCGTGCTGTGCGGCGGCGCCCGCCACGCGCGCGGCGGCAATTTCTACCAACCGACGGTGCTGGCCGACGTGACGCCAGAAATGAAGGTGGCGCGCGAGGAAACCTTCGGGCCGGTGGCGCCGCTGTTCCGCTTCACCAGCGAGGCGGAGGCGATTGCGCTGGCCAACGATACCGAGTTCGGCCTCGCCGCCTATTTCTATTCGCGTGACGTGGCGCGTTGCTGGCGCGTCGGCGAGGCGCTGGAATACGGCATGGTCGGCATCAATACCGGCCTGATCTCGAACGAGGTGGCGCCTTTCGGCGGCATCAAACAATCCGGCCTCGGGCGCGAGGGGTCTAAATACGGGATCGAGGACTATCTCGAGATCAAGTATCTCTGCTTCGACATGAACGTCTGATCGGGGCTGACGCTACTTGTGATAGACCCGGCTGCTGCCGGAACCGCCCTTGCCGGGGTTGGCAACGTTGTCGAACAGGTTCCAGCCCTGGTGCTGCGCGTAGCCGAAGAGCAGCAGGGCGAGGATGCCGGTGGCGAGATTGAATTTTCCGAACATCAGTCGTCTCCGTCCGACGAATCGTCGCTGCTCACCGGCGCATGGTCACTCTCGGCCCAGCGCATCCCCTCGAAAGACGCGTGGCGCAAGCGGGTGAAGATGGGAAAGAGGGCGAGGAAAATCATCACGATTACAAAATTCGACCAGCCGGCGCCGCCGCTGACCACCTCGATGACGTCGCGCACCGGCACCCGCTTTTCCGGAGCAATTTCGGGGTCGACCGTGAGGTAGTAGGTGCCGGGGGGAATGTCGAGGAAGACCACCTCGTCGTCGCGACTGCCTTCCGACCAGCTTTCGCCGCCATCGCGGCCGTAGTAGTAGGCGAGCTCGCGAGTCACCGGCCAGGCTTGCCCGCTGACCTTGTTGACCAGCATCAGGTCGAGGCCGATCCAGTTGTTGTCGAGCGACGTGGTGTTGCGCACCGCGATCTTCTGCGGCTTGCCGCGCACCTCGAATTCGCGGGTGACCACGGTTTCCTCGCCCGTTTGCGGCGAGAAGACGGCATCCTGGCGGAGCAGCGTCTTGCCGCCGGTAATGACGCCGAAAAAGAGTTGCAGCACGACCGCCGCGACGGCCAGCTTCCAGAAATTGCGGCACACCCGGCGATGGGTTTCTTCCCACGGGCTGGGCTGGTTGGCATAGACGCCGCGCGGCGCAATCATGCGGCCGCCCAGCTTGAACGCCTCGGCGATCGCCTCGGGCTCAACGTAGGTGCCGAGCGACCAGGTTTGTTCGTTGGCGGTCGATTCACGCGACAGCATCAGCGGCGGCGCCACGTAATCGACCACGCGACTGGTTTCACCGCGCCGTACCCGCCAGGTGAATTCGCCGGCGACCTGGATCACCTCGGCCGCCGGCGTCGTCGCGAAATGCCGGAATGCCTGGCCGCCGTACTGCACGTTGTCGAGTTCGATGATGCCACTGGTCGTTGGCGGGCTGGACAGCACGTCGACCACGTTCCAGTGGCCGTCGTATTCGGTGAGCCAGCGGTAGGTGCCGTTCTCGCCGGCGAGCAGGTATTCGCGCCAGTCATAGGCAACACCGTCGCTCTTGCTCTGCCTGACGAGGAAGCCGATGACCTCGACCGGGTTGCCTTCCAGCGCCCCCTTGCTGCCGAGCGGGAGGCGCGGAACATACTTCTCGTCGCGATTGGCGAGCGCCTTCGAGAGAATCCGGTGGCTGGCGTCGGCGGTATCGACCACCGCGCCGCAACTTGCGCAGCTGACGGCCAGAATGTCCCGGGAACGCGACTGCAGCGGCGCGCCGCAACTCGGGCAGCGGAAAACCTGCGCTTCGACAGTCGGCGACGGCAAGGCCATGCCGTCGCGCAGGTTGTTCATCTTGAGCGACGGAAACGCCACCGCTTCGCCAATGAAAAGCAGCGGCGGCGTTTCGGAATAATCGAGGGTCGCGAAATTGGTCCTCGAATTTGCCCCATTTCTGAGGTCGACCGCAGCCACCGGGTAGCCGGCGCCGACCGTGAACGGCAATTCGCCCTGGCCGGCGACGCACTCGGCGTTTTCGATGTTGCTGACCGTCCACGACTGGCTGGCCAGCACTAAACGCTGGCCGATCTTCAGGTTGGCAAATTCCGGCAGCGGCTCCATGACTTGCTGCATGAAGGTGAGCACATACTCGCCACCCGCTTCCGACAGCCAGCCGGTACGCATGTCGTCGAACAGCAGGTGCCATTCGTTCCAGGTGCCCTGGCTGTACTTGATCTGGATGCGCCCGATCAGCGCGAAATGCACGCCCTGGTAGCTGCCTTCGGCACCCAGCTGCAGCGGCGAGCGGTCCTCGACCAGCGCCGCCATCTTGCCGATGTCTTCCAGCGCCTGGTCGTGGCGGACCAGCGTGCTCTGGCAATATTCGCAGACGGCAAAGACCGACGACGCCGACTTGAAGACGACCGGCGCAGCGCAGGAAGGACAGGAGGCAGTCAGCGCCACAGGCTGCCGATCAGGTCAGTTTTTTGAGCAGTTCGGCTTTCTTGGCATCGAATTCGGCTTGGCTCAGGATGCCTTTCTCGACCAGCCCGTGCAGTTTTTCCAAGGTGGCAACGACGTCGTCGGCCGACACCGGCGTCACGGCTGGCGCGGCACCGGCAGCCGGCTGCATGGCCGATGCCATCGCCTGCCCCATGACCTGCCCGAAGCCGACGCCGGCGCCGAGGCCGACGCCCATGCCGGCCATACCGCCCTCGTTCTTCGCCGCTTCGGGAATGGCGTTGGCGACCTGGTACTGGGTGAAGCGGCCCATGTCGCCGATCATGTTCATGCCGATCTTCTGGTCGAGAACCTTCTGCAGCTCTTCCGGCAGCGAGACGTTCTGGACGACCAGCGAATCGAGCGTCAGGCCGAAGTCGGCGAAAGTCGGCGCCATCTTGGCGAACATCGCCTTGCCGAACTCGTCCTGGTTGGCCGCCATGTCGATGAAGGGCACGCCGGATTCGCCGAACAGGTCAGTCAGGCCGGCAACCATGGTGTTGCGCAACTGGCCTTCGAGTTCGTCGCGGCCGTAGGCGTCGCGCGTGCCGGAAATCTTCTGGTAGAAGGTCTTGGCATCGCTCAGGTGGTAGGAGTAGATGCCGAAGGCGCGCAGGCGGACGATGCCGAATTCCTTGTCACGGATGGTGATCGGGTTCGGCGTGCCCCACTTCTGGTCGAGCTGGGTGCGCGTCGAGAAAAAGTAGAGGTCGGACTTGAACGGGGATTCGAACAGCTTGTCCCAGTTCTTCAGGTAGGTCAGGACCGGCAGGGTCTGCGTCGTCAGCTTGTACATGCCAGGCGCGAAGGCATCGGCGACCGTGCCTTCGTTGACGAACAGCGCCATCTGCGATTCGCGCACGGTCAGGCTGGCGCCATTCTGGATTTCCATTTCCTGCATCGGAAAACGCCAGGCCAGCGTGCCGTCGCCGGACTCGGTCCATTGCAGGATGTCGATGAATTGTTTCTTGATGAAGTCCATCAGGGCCATGATTGCCTCCTAAATGATCAGACGATGCAGCCGGCGTTGAGGATGCCGACGCCGATCGCCAGCGATGCGAGAAAAATCCCCGAGGCCAGCTTGCCCTGGGGAATGCTTTCGTTGAGCCGCGGCAACGCGAGACGGGCAGCAATGAAGGTGAGCAGTTGCACGATGGAAGCGACGACACCCCAGCCGATCATCGCGTAGAGGCTATGGCTGATCGCGACCGAAACCGCGATCGGCAGCGCGAAGCCGATCACCGCGCCGCCGAGGCTGATCGCCGCCGCCTCGTTGCCCTGGCGGATCAGGGTCAGTTCGTTGTACGGGGTGACCCGGACGTAGATGGCAAGGAAGACCAGCAGCAGGACGACGGCAGTCGCGAAAAAACTGGCGAAGGCTGGCAGATTATTGATGACCGGATCGAACATGGCCCCTCCCGGAAACTGTCGAATTGGCGGCCATTGTCGCCGCTAAACCGGCAATCTTCAACCGCTGGTTTTGCCAGCGGCATGCGCAGTCGTGTCGACCAAGGCGAGGCGCAGCAATCCTTCGAGCACCAGGTTGGCGACCAGCCGGTGCGGCGCCGTCAGGTGTTCAGCCAGCGCCCCCGCCGCCCCGCCGGACAGCAGGCAGAGCGTGCCCGGTCCGAGACGCGCGCAGGCGCGCTCGATGGCGCCGACCTGCGCTTCGATGCAGCCCGAGATGATGGCATCGTCGGTGCAGCGCGGATAGATCGAATACTTTCCGGCAGCGAGCGGCAGATCCGCCGTATCGCGCGCCAGCGAATGGCGCATCAGGTCAAGACCGGGCAAAATCAGTCCGCCGGAAAAACGGCCGTCGCCATCCAGCGTATCGATGGTGGTTGCCGTGCCGGCCATGACGACGACGCAGGGCGCTGCGCTCAGCGCGCGCGCGCCGATCAGCGCGCACCAGCGGTCGACGCCCAAGCGGTCAGGATCATCGTAAAGATTGGTAACGCCAGCGGCGGCAGTGCCGGACTTCACCTCCCGGAGCAGTGGCAGCCATGGCGCCAGCGCCTGCCGGATCGCCTCCAGCGCCGGCACGCCCGCGACATTGGCCAGCATCACGACCGCCAGATGCGGCATGCATTGCAGCAGGAAAGCCAGTTGCGCGACATCGGTATGGGCAAGCGCACCTGTTTCGCACCAGGTGCCGTCGGCATGCAGCCCCCATTTGATGCGGCTGTTGCCGCTGTCGATGCACAGGATCACGTGCGGCGCACCCCAAGGGCGCTTCCTGCGGGGCGCAGGCTGACGTCGCCGGAATAAATACGCTGCACACCGTTCGCCGTGTCCAGCAAGAGCGCACCATCGTCGTCAACACCCAAACAGATGCCCTCGACAGGCGCCGCCTCGTCACCGAGCAGGCGAACCGGCAGACCCTGCCAGGCGTGACGCTGCTGCCACGCCGATTTCAATCCGAAAAACCCGTCGACCGCGAATGCATCCAGCACCTCGGCCAACTCTGCCAGAATCGCAGCGAGCAGGAAGTGGCGCTCGGGCAGGCGCTCTAGCGCCTGGTCGAGCCCGGCCGCCGGCTGCGGCAAATCCCCCGCGGGCGCCAGCAGATTCAGGCCGATGCCGATGATCGCCTGCGATCCGCGACGGTCGCTCGCCAGTTCGACCAGCATGCCGGCCACCTTGGCAAAGCCGCCAGCGCTTTCGAGCAGAACATCGTTCGGCCACTTGAGCCGGATGCCGCTTGCCCCCAGGTCTTCCAGCGCGCGCGCCAGCGCCACGCCCACCGCCAGCGACAGCCCCGCCAGTTGACCGGGCTGCCCGGTGAACCGCCAGAGCAATGAAAAGGTCAGGCTGTCCGCCGGGGACGACAGCCAGGTCCGCCCACGCCGGCCGCGCCCGGCGGTCTGCCGGTCGGCGACGATCACCGTGCCGGACGGCGCACCGCGGTCGGCGCGGCGCATCAACTCGCTGTTGGTCGAGTCGCACTGGTCGAGTGCATCGACATCGAAGCGCCCGGCCTGGAGGCCGAGCCGGGCTTTGAGCAGAACGGGATCGATCAGTGACATGCAACGGATTCTACTCCGCCGCCGACTCCCTGCCGCCGTCGATGCCAAGTTCCGCGATCTTGCGCGTGATCGTGTTGCGCCCGATACCGAGCGCCTGCGCGGCCTCGATCCGCCGCCCCCCGGTGCGCGCCAGCGCACGGGAGATCAGGATGCGCTCGAAGATCCTGGCCAGGCGGCCATGGACGTCATCGACCCCGGCCGCCAGCAGGCGGTCTACCTCGCCTTCGAGGCCGCTCTCCCAATCGCCGGCCAGCGCCGCCGGTGCCGCCTCGCGCAGCTCGGACGGCAGGTCGTTCACATCGACCAACTGGCCGGGCGCCATGACCGTCAGCCAGTGGCAGAGATTTTCCAGCTGGCGAACATTACCCTGCAATTCGAGCCCGCTCAGGTACTTGAGCGCGGCGTCAGTCAGCTTCTTGGCATCGACGCCCAGTTCGCGCGCGCTTTTCTGCAGGAAGTGGCGGGCGAGCAGTGGAATGTCCTCGCGCCGCTCGCGCAACGCCGGCAGCCGGATGCGGATGACGTTGAGGCGATGGAAGAGGTCTTCTCGGAAAAGCCCTTCCTTGACCCGCGTTTCGAGATTCTGGTGGGTCGCGGCGATGACCCGGACATTGGCCTTGATCGGCGAATGACCGCCGACCCGGTAGTAATGCCCATCGGACAGTACGCGCAGCAGACGGGTCTGCAGCTCGGAAGGCATGTCGCCGATTTCGTCGAGAAACAGTGTGCCGCCTTCGGCCTGCTCGAAACGCCCGCGGCGCTGCGTCTGCGCGCCGGTGAAAGCGCCGCGCTCATGCCCGAAGAGTTCCGACTCGAGCAGATCGCGGGGAATCGCTGCGGTGTTGATGGCGATGAAGGGCTTGTCGGCGCGCGGACTATGCCGGTGCAGCGCACGTGCCACCAGTTCCTTGCCGCTGCCCGATTCACCGTTGATCAGCACCGTGGCATGCGACTGCGCCATGCGCCCGATGGCGCGGAAGACTTCCTGCATGGCCGGCGCCTGACCGAGAATTTCCGGCACCAGCCCCTCTTCCTCGGATGCACCGCTTTGGTGCAACGACTCGTCGATCGCCCGCTGGATCAGCTCGACCGCCTGATCGACGTCGAACGGCTTGGGCAGATATTCGAACGCGCCGCCCTGGAACGCGGCGACTGCGCTCTCGAGGTCGGAGTAGGCGGTCATGATGATGACCGGCACCGTCGGGAAGCGGGTTTTCACCTCCTGCAGCAGTTCCAGCCCCGACTGGCCGGGCATGCGGATGTCCGACATCAGCACCTGGGGCGGCTCGGCCCCCTGCTCGAGCTGCGAAATGGCCTCGCTGGCCGAAGCGAAGCTCCTGAACGGAATGCCTTCGCGGTTCAGGGTTTTTTCGAGAACCCAGCGGATGGAACGATCGTCGTCGACGATCCAGACCGGTTTCATGTTGTCGTATCTCTTGTTGTCATTGGCGATGGGCATGACAAGCAAGACTCAGGCCTGCTGAACCGGAAGGCGGATGGTGAAAATCGTCTGGCCGGGCCGGCTCGAGCAGTCGATGGTGCCCTGGTGGTGCTGGACAAAGTTCTGGGCGATGGTCAGACCCAGACCGCTGCCGCCTTCCCGGCCCGAGACCAGCGGATAGAACATGCGCTCGCGCACCGTTTCGGGAATCCCCGGGCCGTTGTCGATGACCTTGATCTCGATCGCCAGGCGGTAACGTTTCTTGGCCAATGTCACCTGGCGCAGGAAACGCGTGCGCAGCACGATCTCGCCATCGCCCTGCATGGCCTGCGCCGCATTGCGCGCAACATTGAGCACAGCCTGGATGAGTTGCTCGCGGTCCCCGACCAGCTCGGGCAGGCTGGTATCGTAATCGCGGCGTACGCTGAGCGAACCGGGAAATTCCGCCGTCAGCAAGCTGCGCACGCGTTCGAGGATCTCATGGATGTTGACCGTCATCGGCAACATCGTCCGGTGCGGCGTCAACAGGCGCTGCATCAGATCCTGCAGGCGATCCGCTTCCTTGATGATGACTTGGGTGTATTCCTTGAGCGAAGGATTGCCCAGCTCATGCTCGAGCAACTGCGCCGCACCGCGAATGCCGCCCAGCGGATTCTTGATCTCGTGCGCCAGATTGCGGATCAGTTCGCGGCTGGCCTTCTGCTGTTCGATCAGGCGCTCTTCGCGGGAGGCGGCCAGTTGCTGCTCGATCGGCTGGAATTCGAGCAGCAGGCGCACACCGGATGCCAGATCCGGACGTAGCGGCGTGACCGTGCAGTTGATATGGAGCAACTCTCCGTCACCGCGCCTCAGTTCGATATTCTGGCCGGTGTAGCCCCAGTTGTTTTCCAGCGCATTGGCGAGCGCCTCCTGCAGCGTCGCCGAGCAAGTGCACACTGCGGCAAGCGGCTTGCCGGTCACCGAGCGCAGGCTGACGGCGAGCAGGTTTTCGCCGGCCGGATTGAGATAGCGGACCACCAGCCCGGCATCGAGGAGCAGCACGGTCGAGGCAAGAAAATCGAGGCCGGTGAAGTTCGCAAGGGAAGAATTCATGGGCGATATTGTAGCGATTCCGGGAGAGCCGCAAGGAAACTGTTGCGTTACTGACCCATCGTTCATTATCATTGGGCAACCGTCTCGACCGACTTGCCAATGCGCGCCCCCATTCTCCTGACCTCTGCCGTCTGCCTCGCCGCTGGGCTTGCCGCATGCGGCCGCGACGAAGTGGCGTCGCCCGCGGCGCCCACGGTGCTGGTCCAGACGGCAGGCACGGGCGACGCTGCGCCGACCGTCTTTACCGGCGACATTCGGGCGCGCCATGAGGTCGACCTGGCCTTTCGCGTCGGCGGAAAGATCAGCGAACGGTTGGTCGACACCGGGATGACAGTCAAGGCTGGCCAGCCGCTGGCGCGACTTGACCCGGCCGACCTCCAGCTCGCCCGGCAGGCGGCTGCGGCACAGGTAGCCGCGGCCGAAAGCGAATACATGACCGCGACCAGCGAACGCCAGCGTTACGCCGGCCTGCTGGAAAAGCGCTTCGTCAGCCAGGCCGCCTTCGATGCCCGGGAAAACGCCTACCGCAGTGCCCGGGCACGCCTCGAGCAGGTGCAGGCGCAGAGCCGGATCAGCGCCAACCAGGCCGGCTATGGCACGCTGACTGCCGACCATGACGGGGTAATTACCGCCGTTCTGGCCAACGCCGACCAGGTCGTCGGCGCCGGCCAGGCAGTTTTTCGGCTGGCGCGCGCCGGTGAAAAGGAAGTGGCGATTGCGATTCCCGAAAGCCGCCTGGGCGAACTGAAAGCTGCCGGACCAATCACGGTCAGCCTGTGGACGCAGCCGGATTTGCGGATCGGGGGCGAAGTGCGCGAACTGGCCGCAGCCGCCGACCCGGCGACCCGCACTTACGCGGCACGCATCCGCATCGTCAATCCGCCGCCAACGGTGCAACTCGGCATGACCGCCCGCGTCATCCTCGGCAGCCCTAACCGCGAGGCAATCGTCCTGCCCCTGACCGCAGTCATCGACCAGGGCACCGGCCCGCGGGTCTGGGTGGTCAGCGAAGGCAAGGCGAGCCCGCGCGCGGTGACCGTTGCGCGTTTTGGCGAGGATGGCGCCGTCATCGCCGGCGGCCTGAACACCGGCGATCAGGTCGTCGTGGCCGGACAGCGCAAGCTGACGCCCGGCCAGGTAGTGCGCCCTCAACTCGCCCCCGCGCCGCACCAGCAGCGCTGAGCCATGCGCCAGCGCTTCAACCTGTCCGACTGGACACTGCATCACCGGACACTGGTCGGTTTCTTCCTGTTTGCCATTGCGCTGCTCGGCATCTTCGCCTATGGCCGCCTGAGCCAGGCCGAGGATCCGCCCTACACATTCAAGCTGATGGTGATCCGCACCTTCTGGCCCGGCGCGACGGCGCAACAGGTCGAGCAGCAACTGACCGACAAGATCGAGAAGAAGCTGCAGGAAATGCCCAACCTCGACCGTATCCAGAGCTTCTCGCGGGCCGGCGAATCAACCGTGATGTTTTTCGCCCGGGACACCATCAAGCCGGGCGTGCTCCCGGAAATTTTCTACCAAGTGCGCAAGAAGATCGGCGACATTCGCCATACCTTGCCGGCCGGAATTCAGGGGCCGTTCTTCAACGATGAATATGGCGACGTTTTTGGCAACATTTTCGCGTTGACCGCGGAAGGCCTCGACTACCCCCAGCTCAAGGATATCGCCGAGCGCCTACGCAGTGACCTGCTGCGCATTCCCGGGGTCGGCAAGGTGGAACTGTTCGGCGTTCAGGACGAAAAGATTTTTGTCGAACTGTCGAACGCCAAGCTGGCGACGCTGGGCGTCGATCAGTCGACGATCATCCAAGCCCTGAGCCAGCAGAATGCGGTCAGCGGCGCCGGCTTTTTCGAAACCGCGAGCGAGCGCATCCACATACGCCCGGGTGGCGCCTATGAAACGGTCGAGGCGGTTGCCGACACGCTGATTCGTAGCGGCGAACGCAGCTTCCGCCTGGGCGACATCGCGACGGTCAGGCGCGGAACCAGCGACCCGCCGGCGCCCGGCGTGCGCTTCGGCGGGCAGAACGCGCTGGCGATCGGCATTGCCATGACCAAGGGCGGCGACATCATCGAATTGGGCAAGAACCTGCGCACCTACATGGCAAAAGCCCGTTCCACCCTGCCGCTCGGCGTCGAGATCAGCGAAGCGGTCAGCCAGCCGGAGGCCGTCGAGCGCGCCATCCTGTCTTTCGTGCGCGCCCTGGCCGAAGCGGTCGCCGTGGTCATGCTGGTCACCTTCATCAGCCTCGGTCTTCGCACCGGACTGGTCGTCGCGATTTCGATCCCGCTGGTGCTGGCCGCCACCTTTCTCGTCATGTACCTGCTCGACGTGGGCCTGCACAAGGTCTCGCTGGGCGCGCTGATTCTGGCGCTCGGCCTGCTGGTGGACGACGCGATCATCGCCGTCGAGATGATGTGGGTGAAGATGGAACAGGGCTGGGAGCGCACGCGCGCCGCCTCCTTCGCCTATACCAGCACCGCCGGCCCGATGCTGTCGGGCACGCTGGTCACGGTGGCCGGTTTCCTGCCGATTGCGCTCGCCAAATCGTCCACCAGCGAATATGCCTTCGCCTTCTTCCAGGTCAATGCCATCGCCCTGCTCATCTCCTGGCTGGCCGCCGTGGTGGCGATTCCCTGGCTTGGCTACAAGCTGCTGCCCGACCCGCGCGCGGCGACAAAGCCCGGCCTGATCGCCCGCCACTGGCCGGCGCTGGCCGGCCGCCTGGCGCACTGCGGACTGGGCGGACCGGCGCACGGCGAAGACCATGACGTTTATGGAACGCCTTTCTACAACCGCTTCCGCCAGCTCGTTGCGTTCTGCGTTGCACGGCGCTGGCTGGTCATCGGTGTCACCCTGCTGCTGTTCCTGCTGGCGGTGGTCGGCATGGGCAAGGTGCAGAAGCAGTTTTTCCCGAATTCGACCCGGCTTGAGCTCAACGTCGAATTGCGCCTCCCGGAGGGGGCCTCGCTGACCGCCATCGATGGCGAAACCCGACGCCTGGAAACCTGGCTCGCGCATGACCAGGCGGAGCACGACGATATCGAACACTTCATCGCTTTCATCGGTAGCGGTGCGCCGCGCTATTTTCTCCCCCTCGACCAGCAGCTGCCGGCCAGCAACGTCAGCCAGTTCATCATCGCCACACGCAGCGACGCGGCACGCGAGGCCGTGCGCGGTCGACTCATAGAACGCTTCGAAAATGACGCCTCGGGGGTGCGCGCCAACATCGCCCGCATCGAGAACGGCCCGCCGGTTGGCTACCCTGTCCAGTACCGCGTATCCGGCGAGGACATCGCTACCCTGCGGCGCATCGCCGGAGAACTGGCCGAGGTGCTGCGCAGCAATCCGGAACTGTCGAATGTCAATTTCGACTGGAGCGAACTGTCCAAGGCCGTCGAGGTCGAGATCGACCAGGACAAGGCGCGCCTGCTCGGCGTCTCCGGCCAGGAACTGGCGGCCCTGCTCAACATGTCGCTCAACGGATATACCGTCACCAGTTACCGTGAGGGGCAGAAGACCATCGATGTCGTGCTGCGCGGCGACCGGCTGGAGCGCGCCCGGCTCTCAGCCCTGCCCGACCTCGCCGTCCCGACGCGCAGCGGCCGCAGCGTGCCGCTCAGCCAGATCGCCCGCCTCAAGGACAGCTTCGAGCCGGGGCTGGTCTGGTGCCGCGACCGCCTGCCGACAATCACCGTGCGCGCCAATCTGTACGGGACGACGCAGGCCGCGACCGTGGTCGGCAACCTGAAACCGGAGATCGACCGGATCATTGCCAGCCTGCCGGCGGGTTACCATATCGCCACGGGAGGCTCGATCGAGGAACAGGCGAAGGGCTCCACGTCGGTGATGGCCGCCATGCCAGTGTTCGTCATCGCGGTGATCACCATCCTGATGATTCAACTGCAGAGTGTCTCGCGCGTCACCATGGTGTTGTTGACGGCGCCGCTCGGCATCATCGGCATCGCGTTGTTTCTACTGATCTTCCGGCAGCCCTTCGGCTTCATGGCGTTGCTCGGCACCATCGCGCTGTTTGGCATGATCATGCGCAACTCGGTGATTCTCGTCGATCAGATCGAGCAGGACCTGGCCGCCGGCAAGGCGCGCCACGAAGCCATCATCGAAGCGACGGTACGCCGTTTCCGGCCAATCGCGCTGACCGCGGCCGCCGCGGTGCTGGCCATGGTGCCGCTGTCGCGCAATGACTTCTTCGGGCCGATGGCGGTCGCCATCATGGGCGGGCTGATCGTCGCCACCGCCCTCACCCTGCTCTTCCTGCCGGCGCTCTATGCGGCCTGGTACAAGGTCAAGCCAGCCGGCAACTGATCAGCGCAGGTTGACCAGTTCTTTCTGGATTGCCGTGATGTTGCGTTCGTGCTGTGACACACGATCGCGGTAGGGTTGCAGCCGGTCCGGCGGCGTCCCGCTCCCGTCAGGGTTGCGCACCGACTCGATTTCGACCAGGTCGCGCCTGGCCTGCTCGAGGTTGCGTTGCTCAGTTGCCATTTCCTGTTCGAGAATGCGCCTGCGATCCGTATCGCGCGCCCGCTGGGTATCTTCCTGGACACGCGGAAAGCTGCCCGGGGTTGGATTCGCGGCACTCCCGGCAGGCTTGGGTCTGGGCGCCGGCATGGAGGTTTCCGGACTCTGGACGACTGCCTTGCAGCTCTTGTCGACGCGCGCATTGGAAATCAGCGTACTGCCGTTCGCATCGATGCATTTGTAGATGGTCTGCGCCGACGCCGGCAGGGCCAGGGTGGCAAGGAGCATGGCAAACGTGTTGCGTGTCATCGTCATCAATCCTCGTAACGGCTGAAGTCTACCGGACTTAACGCCCGCCGCACCAAACGGTGGACAAAAAAAGGGCGGGTTCCCCCGCCCTTTGGCTGCTACCGACCGCTCAGCAGGAGTAATACAGGTCGAACTCCACCGGGTGGGTGGTCATGCGCACCTTGTTGACTTCGTCCATCTTCAGGGCGATGAAGGCATCGATCCAGTCGTTGGAGAAAACACCGCCGCGGGTCAGGAACTCGCGATCCTTGTCCAGATTGGCCAGCGCTTCTTCCAGCGAGGCGCAAACGGTCGGGATCAGCGCGTCTTCTTCCGGCGGCAAGTCGTACAGGTTCTTGTCAGCCGGGTCGCCCGGGTGGATCTTGTTCTGGATGCCATCCAGGCCGGCCATCAGCAGCGCGGCGAAGCACAGGTACGGGTTGGCGATCGGATCCGGGAAGCGGGTCTCGATACGACGGGCCTTGGTCGAGGCAACGTACGGGATGCGGATGGAAGCCGAACGGTTCTTGGCCGAGTAAGCCAGCTTGACCGGGGCTTCGTAGTGCGGAACCAGACGCTTGTAGGAGTTGGTCCCCGGGTTGGTGATGGCGTTCAGGGCCTTGGCGTGCTTGATGATGCCGCCGATGTAGAACAGGGCCAGTTCGGACAGCCCGGCATAGCCGTCGCCGGCAAACAGGTTCTTGCCGTCTTTCCAGATCGACTGGTGAACGTGCATGCCGGAGCCGTTGTCGCCAACGATCGGCTTCGGCATGAAGGTGGCGGTCTTGCCGTACTGGTGCGAAACGTTGTGCACCACGTACTTCAGGACCTGGGTCTGGTCGGCACGCTTGACCAGGGTGTTGAACACGGTGCCGATTTCGCACTGACCGGCAGTGGCGACTTCGTGGTGGTGAACCTCAACCGGGCAGCCGAGGGCTTCCAGGGTCAGGACCATGGCCGAACGGATGTCGTGCAGGCTATCGACCGGGGGAACCGGGAAGTAGCCTCCCTTGACGGTCGGACGGTGGCCCGTGCCACCACCGCCTTCGGACTTCTCGCCGGACGTCCAGGCCGCTTCGGAAGAGTAGATCTTCAGCGAGCAACCGGACATGTCGACGTTCCACTCGACGGAATCGAAAATGAAAAATTCTGGTTCCGGGCCGAAGTAGGCGGTGTCGCCGATGCCGGAGGACTTCAAATAGGCTTCGGCGCGTTTGGCGATCGAGCGCGGGTCGCGGTCGTAGCCACGGCCATCGGCGGGATCGACCACGTCACAGGTGAGGACGACGGTGGTTTCGTCGAAGAACGGATCGATGTAGGCGGTCGCCGGGTCCGGATTCAACTGCATGTCGGATGCCTGGATACCCTTCCAGCCGGCAATCGAGGAACCATCGAAAGCGTGACCGTTTTCAAACTTGTCTTCGCTGAAGGCGGAAACCGGCACGGTGACATGCTGCTCCTTGCCACGGGTATCGGTAAAGCGGAAATCGACGAACTTTGCGTCGTTTTCCTTGATCAGCTTGATGACGTCTTGCGGGGTTGCCATGAGCGTTAGTCTCCTAAGAAAACAAGTTGCCGGCGAAACCGGCGACAATTAAAAAATCGCAACGGGAGGGATTGAGCAGAAAGCGTGCCAACCACCTGCGGTCAAGCAATCCATTTTGCCACAATGAGATGCGACCTTCACCCAAAGATTTATCGCACCACGATAGTGCCCAAACGGGGATTTTCCGCACTAATTTGGTGCTATCCGAAAATTCAACGAAATGCTGCGTATGTCCGGATGATCCTTGATGCGCTCGGCAAGCGCCGCTTCGGCCGAACGCACGGCGGGAAGGTCGGCCAGGGAATCATGATCGAGGAACACCTCGACCTCGACTCGCCCCCCCAGGTAGTGCAGAACGATCCGCTCCGACACCGGCAGGCCGGCCAGCAGGGTGCCCAGCTCGGCGAGCAGGGCCTCGCGCGACGGCAGGCGTGCCGCCGCGAAATCCGGGCTGAGATCATCTTCCGGGTCGATGTGAACCAGCACATCGAGCACCTCTGGATGCTCACGCAGCACCCGGGCGCGCGCCGATTCGGCAATGCGATGCCCCTCGGAGACGCTGATCCGGGCGTCGACCTGGACATGGGCATCGACCAGCGCCTGATGCGCCATGCGCCGGGTGCGCAGTTCGTGCAGCCCCAACACCCCCGGTGTCGCCAGCAGCGTACCGCGGATCGCTTCGACCTGAACCGCATCCAGCCCGGTGTCGATCAATTCCTTGAGTGCCCCCCAAGCCAATTCGCCCCCCATGCGCAGAATCATGAAACCCATCAGCGCTGCCGCCAGCAGGTCAAGAAACGTCCAGCCCATCAAGGCGCCGCCGATGCCGACCACGACCACCAGCGCCGAGGCGGCATCGGCACGGGTATGCAGCGCATTCCCGACCAGCAGTTGCGAGCGCAGACGCTCGGCGACGCGGATGAGGTAGCGATAAAGGGCTTCCTTGCTAACCACCGTCGCCACGGCGACCCAGAAGGCGGCCCACTCGACCGGCACCAGCGCCTCGACATGCTGCAGGCGCATGCCCGACTCCCACAGGATGCCAGCGCCGATCAGAAACAGCGAGACACCGAGCCCTAGCGTTGCCGCCGTCTCGACCCGGGCATGTCCGTACGGATGCGCGTCGTCGGCGGGATGGGCACTCTGGCGCGTGGCATAGATCACCAGAAAATCAGAGAGCAGGTCGGAGAATGAATGCAGGCCATGCGCCACCAGTGACTGTGAGTTCGCCAGCCAGCCGACGACAACCTGCAGAACGGTCATGACCAGATTGACCGCAACGCTGAACCACGTCGCGCGCTGCGCCTCGGCGGCCCGGTCAGCCGGTGCCGGCGCTTGCTGTGCGTGATGGTGATGCTCGTGACCCATGATGTGTACCCTATACTTGCAGCCTGCAATTCTATCAGTCACAGATTATGGGAAAGTTAAACGAGACGCTGACACTGGCTCAGCAACGCGGCAGGGCCATGAACCTGCCTTACGCAGGCGCACTGACCGCACGGGAAGCGCATGACCTCTTGCGCCTGGCGCCCGGCAGCCGGCTGGTCGACGTGCGCACCCGGGCTGAATGGGACTGGGTCGGACGCATCCCGGGCGCCGTCGAAATTGAATGGAACCAGTACCCGGGCGGCGTGCGCAACCCGCACTTCCTGGCGGAACTCAAACGCCAGGTCGATCGCGAAGCGCTGGTCATGTTCATCTGTCGCAGCGGCGCTCGTTCGGACGGCGCGGCGCGGCTCGCCAGCGAAAACGGCTACAGCAACTGCTACAACGTCCTCGAAGGCTTCGAGGGCGACAAGGACGCCAACGGCCGGCGCAACACCACTGGCGGATGGCGCCACGCCGGTCTGCCCTGGCATCAGGGCTGAGACATTGATAACAGATATCCCGAGAACAGCATGCAATCCGCCCCCATCGCTTTCACGCCCTTCAACAGCCTCTCCGACGAAGCCTGCCATGAACGCATCCGCGTCGCCCGCGCCAAGCTCGGCAAGAAGGCCGTCATCCTTTGCCACCACTACCAGCGCGCCGACGTCTATCAGTACGCCGACCTGACCGGCGATTCGCTCAAGCTGTCGCGGCTGGCCTCGCAGACCGATTCGGAATTCGTCATTTTCTGCGGCGTGCATTTCATGGCCGAAGTCGCCGATATCATGACCGCCCCACACCAGAAAGCCATCCTGCCCGACCTCGCGGCGGGCTGTTCGATGGCGGACATGGCCAATCTGGCCAAGGTCGAGCGCTGCTGGCGTGAGCTGAACGAAGTGCTCAATGCCGAGGAAGAAGTCACGCCGGTCACCTACATCAACTCGGCGGCCGACCTCAAGGCCTTCTGCGGCGCGCATGGCGGTATCGTATGCACCTCGTCGAATGCAGGCACCATCGCCAAGTGGGCCTTCGAGCGCCGCCCGAAAGTGCTGTTCTTCCCCGACCAGCATCTCGGCCGGTGGACCGGGCACAACATGGGCATCCCGATGGACGAAATGGTCGTCTGGGATCCCGACCTCGAACTCGGCGGCCTGACCCCGGCCCAGATCAGAAACGCCAAAATTCTGCTCTGGAAGGGGCACTGCTCGGTGCACCAGATGTTCCAGAAATCGCACATCGACGCGTTCCGCGCCAAGTATCCCGAGGGCAAGGTCATCGCCCACCCGGAATGCAATTTCGAGGTCTGCGCCGCCTCGGATTACGTCGGCTCGACCGAGCACATCGTCAAGACCATCAAGGAAGCGCCGGAAGGCACGCGCTGGCTGGTCGGCACCGAACTCAACCTGGTCGATCGCCTGGCCAGGGAAGTGCTGCCGCAGAACAAGATCGTCCAGTTCATGGCGACGACGATCTGCATGTGCTCGACGATGCAGCGCATCGACCCGCAACACCTGGCGTGGACGTTGGAAAACCTGGCCGAAGGCAATATCGTCAATCAGATCAAGGTGCCGGAGCACGAAGCAAAACTGGCCAAGCTGGCGCTCGACCGCATGCTGGCGATTTCCTGACCCATGACCCAGCCCGCGCTGCACATCACGACCTTCAACATCCACAAGGGGTTTTCGCAATTCAACCGGCGGATGATGGTCCATGAACTGCGCGAGCGCCTGCGCCATCTGAACCCGGATATCGTTTTTCTGCAGGAAGTCCAGGGCCTGCACCTGGGCCACGCCGAAAAACACGGCAACTGGCCCGCCGGCTCCCAGCACGAGTTCCTCGCCGAGGACGTCTGGCAGGCCTCGGCCTACGGCCACAACATGGTGTATGACCATGGCCACCACGGCAACGCCATCCTCTCGCGCTTTCCCATCCTGCACTCGCACAACCAGGATGTGACGCACCTGCATTTCGAAAAACGCGGCCTGTTGCACAGCCAGATCGAATTGCCGGACGGCTCGACCGCCCACTGCGTCTGCGTCCATCTTTCGCTCTTCGGCTACTCGCGGCGGCGGCAGATGGCGGCGCTGGCCGGCTACCTCGAACGCGTGGCACCGCACGATGCGCCGCTGATCATTGCCGGCGACTTCAACGACTGGAACAACCGCGCCGGTAGTCAACTGGCCCAGTGCCTCGGGCTGACCGAAGTCTTCAGCCGGCACGACGGCGCTCCCTGCCGGAGTTTTCCCGCGGCGATGCCGATGTTCCGTCTCGATCGCATCTATGTGCGCGGCTTCAAGGTCCAACGCGCCGAGGTTCACCACGGTCACCCGTGGTCGGCAATTTCTGATCACGCCGCGCTGTCGGCGCATCTGGCGCGGTATGGCAGCTGAATTCCTGGCAGGCAACCGGATCACCCTGCTCAACTCGGGCGCCGAGTATTTTCCAGCCCTGCTGGCCGAAATCGAAAACGCGCACAGCGAGATTTACCTGGAAAGCTATATTTTTGCCGACGACGAAATCGGCTGCGCTGTCGCCACGGCCCTATGCCGTGCCGCGAACCGCAGTGTCCGGGTCAATGTCACGGTTGACGGCTTCGGGGGACGCAATTTTCGCACCGACTTTCTACCCCGACTGAGCGCAGCCGGGGTCAATGCCATCGTCTATCGCCCGGAGATCGGTCGCTTTCACCTGCGCCGGCACCGCCTGCGTCGTCTGCATCGCAAGCTCGTCGTCATCGATGGGCGCGTCGCCTTCGTGGGTGGCATCAACATCATCGATGACAACAACGCGCCAGCCGACATGCGGCCACGCTACGACTACGCAGCGCGCCTCGAAGGGCCGGTTCTGCACCAGGCGCACCAGGCGGCGCGACGCATGTGGGAAACCGTTTCCTGGGTGAATTTCAAGCAGCGCTTCCGTGCCACGGCACCGGCCACGATCCATTGCGAAGAAGCGGGCACTCAGGTTGCCGCCTTCCTGATTCGCGACAACATCCTGCACCGCCATGACATTCTCAACGCCTACCTGCAGGCAATCAATGAAGCCGAGCAGGAAATACTGATCGCCAACGCCTATTTCCTGCCCGGCGTGCGCTTCGGCCGGGCACTGCAGGCGGCGGCGCGGCGCGGCGTCAAGATTACCGTGTTGCTCCAGGGCAAGACCGACCATCCGCTGCTCCGCTACGCCACGCAGGCGTTGTATGCAACGGTGCTGGAAAGCGGCATCCGCATCTTCGAATACACGCGCAGCTTCATGCACGCCAAGGTGGCGGTCGTTGATGGTCGGTGGGCGACCATCGGCTCGTCGAACATCGATCCGTTCAGCCTGCTGATCGCCAAGGAAGCCAACCTCGTAGTACGCGATGCCGGCTTTGCCGGCCAATTGCGCCAGAGCATTCACGACGCGATGAGCAGCGGAACGCACGAGATTCTGGCTGCCGACCTGTCAAGCCAGCCCTTCCACTCGAAGCTGCTGCGCTGGCTGTCGTACGGCGTCGTGCGCCTGCTCGTCGGCATCACCGGCTACGGTCCGAAACACTGGCAGGCGGACGAGGAAAAACCGGGGCTTACGGCAGATTCCCCGGCACGCTAGATTGCCGCTGCGGGATGGCGGCAAAGGACCAGTGGGCGTGTGCCCATTGCCAGATCTCCGGCAGCGGCGCGGCGTCCAGTCCGGCTGGAACCGCCTGCCCGAGAAAGCGCAGTGCAGCGGTCAGCGCTGCCGGCGCCCGGCGGATTTCGAGCGCGGGCGCGAGCGTCTGCTTGGAGAGCTTCTCACCCGCCGCATTGTTGACCACCGGCAGATGCGCGTAGCGTCGCGTGGCATAGCCGAGGCAGCGCTGCAGCCAGATCTGGCGCGGTGTCGAGGCGAGCAAATCGGCGCCGCGCACGATATCGGAAATGGCCTGAAATTCGTCGTCGACCGTAACCGTCAGTTGATAGGCAAACAACCCGTCGGCCCGACGCAGCACAAAGTCACCGACGTCGCGCGTCAGGTTTTGAGCCTGCCACCCCTGCAGGCGGTCGGCAAATCCGGTTTCTTCATCATTGACGCGCAGGCGCCAGGCGCGCGCCTCACGCCCGGGCGGCAATCCGTTGCGGCAGGTGCCGGGATAAACCAGCCCGCCATCGACCGCCAGACGCCTGGCGGAATCACCGATCTCCTTGCGCGAGCAAGCGCACGGGTAGGCCAGCCCGGCCTGGACGAGCCTCTCCAGCGCGGCACCGTAGGCATCCAGCCGACTGCTCTGCCAGAGCACCTGGCCATCCCACTCGAAGCCAAATGCCTCCAGCGTCGCCAGGATGCTGTCGGCGGCACCGTGAACATTGCGCGGCGTATCGACGTCTTCGATGCGCAACAACCACTCGCCATTGCGCGTCCGCGCATCGAGGTAGCTGCCGACCGCCGCCACCAGCGAACCGAAGTGCAGCGGGCCGGTCGGCGAAGGCGCGAAACGGCCGCGATAGATGCCCGGCGCGCTGCTCACCCTGCCTGATCAGCTTGCCGGACCGGCGTCCGCCGACCCACTCTGCGCAAGGGAGAGGGTCACATGCACTGAACCATCTTCCTTGCTTGTCTCCATCGGCCAGCCGCAGGCAGCAAACACCTTGAGCATGGCGGCATTTTGCCCGAGCACTTCGGCGACGAATGTCGTGATGCCCGCAGCACGCGCGATCCGGCCAAGATGGGTGAGCAGTTTGCCGGCAATTCCCAGCCCCTGGTAATCCTCTTCGACGAGAAACGCAATTTCCGCCGTCGTCGCCCCGAAGCGGGCATAACTTGCCGAGCCGATGACAATTTCGCGCCCGTCCTGCATCAGCGTCGCCAGCAGGGCAACCCGGGTATCGAAGTCCATCTCGCGAATTAGCCGGAAATCCTGCTCGGTGATTTCCGCCTTCTGGCCGAAGAAACGAAAATAGATCGAGTCCGCGTCCAGCTTGCTGAAGGCTTCGACAATCCGCTCCCCGTCGTCCGGGTGCAAGGCGCGGAAACAGACCTCAAGGCCGTTGCGTAGTCTTTCCCTCACTGCAAAGCGGCGCGCATCGATCATGACTTCACCCTCTGGAAATTCGCTGCGCCCGAATATAGTCGAAATCGATGCCGCGGGCGAATGCCGCGGGGTAGTCGCTCCCCGATATCCTCGACCCATAATTTGAATCGAATAACGCCGATGTCATGTCCGAGATTCAAAATCCACGGAACGATGCGGGCCCTCCAGAAACTTTCCTGCCCATTAGCACTCTTACTCAGCGAGTGCTAAAATATTAGCGGATATTGAAGGAGGAACTTCAGAAATGACCTATGCCCTTGCGCTTCCCACCCCCTCGTCGGTCGGTAGCATCGATGCCTATATTCAGGCAGCGAACCGTTATCCGATGCTCAGCGAGTCCGAGGAACTGCAACTGGCCCGGCGGTTCCACAACGACAACGATGTGGATGCGGCGCGCCAGCTGGTGCTTTCGCATCTTCGTCTGGTGATTTCCATTGCCCGCGGCTACCTTGGCTACGGCCTGCCGCACGCCGACTTGATCCAGGAAGGCAACATCGGCCTGATGAAGGCGGTCAAAC